>Ga0209972_10000334_pt1 | contig 46206 bp, 33 predicted proteins | sample NOAtaG_7_FD_187302 | JGI IMG/M metagenome (GOLD analysis project Ga0209972, IMG submission 187302) | Freshwater lake microbial communities from Lake Erie, under a cyanobacterial bloom - NOAA_Erie_Diel1S_2200h metaG (SPAdes) (version 2) | ecosystem: Environmental > Aquatic > Freshwater > Lake ...
GGTGAGCCCGTAGTAGCCGGTGTAGAGCACGAGGGTCAGCGCCCAGTGCAGGGGCTCGGAAGCGACGGAGAACGAGAAGTACGAGGCCGCGTAGAGCAGCCAACCGAGGAGGAGGGTCGTGCGGCGGCCGATGCGATCGGAGAGCGCGCTGCCCGGCGCGATGGCGAGCGCGCGCAGGCCAGCGAACGCGATCCAGCCGCCGAGGACCTCGCTCTCGTCGAGGCCGACCTCCTGACCGAGCAGAAGGACGAAGGCGTCGCTCGCGTTCGAGAGGGCGAACACGAACGCGACGGCGAGGAAGGCCCGGAGCCGCACCGGCAGCGGCGCGGCCGGCGCGCGCTGCGGCGCCGGGGCCGCGGAGGGAGACGGCGCCGGCGTGCGCCAGAGGAGCAGCACCGCGAGGGCCCCCGGCACGACGGTCAGCGCGAAGACCGTCGGCAGCGTGAGGCCGAGGCCTCGGTGCAGGAGGAGCGCCACGATCGGCCCGAGGAACGCGCCGAGGTTGTCCATCGCGCGGTGCACGCCGTAGGCGCGGCCGCGCTGCGCGGGCGGCGTCACGTCGGCGATCCAGGCGTCGCGCGGCGCGGTGCGGATGCCCTTGCCGATCCGATCGGTGACCCGGATGAGCAGGACGTGCACCGGCGCGCTCGCGAGCGCCATGAGCGGGCGCGCGAGGCCTGCGAGCGAATAGCCCGCGAGCACCAGCTGCTTCTTCGGCGTTCGCCCGTCGCCGAGGCGACCGGCGACGACCTTCAGGAAACTCGACAGGGCATCGGCCGCACCGTCGACGACGCCGACGAAGCCGAACGAGGCCCCGAGCGTCCCGACGAGGAAGAACGGGAGCAGGGTGGTGACGACGTCGCCGGCGACGTCGGTGAGGAGGCTGACGAGCCCGAGCCGGAACACGGCCGGCGAGAGCGCGGCGTCGTCGGACGCGCCGCGGGCCTCGCTCACTCGGCGGCCCGCGGACGGCCCGAGCGCCTCTTCTTGGCCTCGGCGTGCGCGGACTCGACGCCGCTGAGCAGCTCCATGAGCTCGCCGACGCCGAGCTTGCCGGCCGCCTCGGTGCCCTCGAGGACGCCGGTGGCGAGGGCGCGCTTGTGCGCGTGCAGCCCCATCACCGCCTCCTCGATGGTGCCCTGCGCGACGAGCCGCACGACCGTCACCGGCTTGGTCTGGCCGATGCGGTGCGCGCGGTCCGTGGCCTGATCCTCCACCGCGGGGTTCCACCACGGATCCAGGTGGATGACCCAGTCGGCGCCGGTGAGGTTGAGGCCCGTGCCGCCAGCGCGCAGCGAGAGGAGGAAGACCTTCCCTTCGCCGTTCTGGAAGCGGGTGACGCGGGCCGCGCGCTCGAGCGCCGGCGTCTCACCGTCGAGGTAGAGGTAGGGCACCCGCCGCGCCGAGAGCGCCGCCTCGACGAGCGCGAGCAGCCGCGTCCACTCGCTGAAGACCAGCGCGCGGCCGCCCTCGCGCTCGACCTGCTCGAGCACCTCGAGCAGCGCCGCGAGCTTGCTCGAGGCCGCCGAGGCCTCGGGGTGCACCAGGCGCGGGTGGCACGCGAGCTGACGAAGGCGGGAGATCACCGCGAGGATGCGGAACGCCTCGCCATCGGGACCTGGGGCGCCCGCGTCGGGGCGGAGCAGCGCCTCGAGGCCCGCCGAGCGCTCGGCCTCGTAGAGCGCGCGCTCGGCCTCGCTGAGCTCGACCGGCTGCAGGACCTCGGTGCGCGGCGGCAGCTCCGGCGCGACGTCGGCCTTGCGCCGGCGGAGGATGAACGGCTTGACCAGCGCGCGGAGCGCCTCGTGCGCCGCGCCGTCGGCGTCGACCTCGATGGGCCGTGCGAAGCGCTCGCGGAATTCCTCCTCGGTCCCGAAGAGCCCGGGCGTCAGCACGTCGAAGAGGCTCCACAGCTCGCCGAGGTGGTTCTCGAGCGGGGTGCCGGTGAGGGCCACGCGCGTGGAGGCACCGAGGCGGCGCACGGCGCGGCCGCGCTGCGTGCCGGCGTTCTTGAGCATCTGCGCCTCGTCGAGGACGAGGGTCGCCCACCCGATCTTCGCGAGGCGTTCGACGTCGAGCGTGGCGATGTCGTAGGAGGTGACGAGGACCGTCCCGGGACCGGCGCCCTCGAGGAGCGTCCCGCGCTCCTTGCCGCGGTACAGCGAGACGCCCAGCGAGGGGACGAAGCGGGCCGCCTCGGCGACCCAGTTCATGCCGACGGACGTCGGCGCGATCACCAGCGCGGGGCCGTGGTGGGCCCGCTCGAGGAGCAGGGCGAGCGCCTGGATGGTCTTGCCGAGACCCATCTCGTCGGCGAGGCACGCGCCGATGCCCAGCGTCCCGAGACGGACCAGCCAGCGGTAGCCCTCGAGCTGGTAGTCGCGCAGCGTGCCGGAGAAGCCCTCGGGGAGCGCGATCGGATGGGCCGCGAGCTCCGCGACCCGCTCGCGCATCGCGCGGAACGCGGCGTCCGCCTCGAAGCGCCCGAGCCCGTCGTCGAGCGCCTCGAGCAAGTGCCCGAGAGCGGGCGAGAGCGTCAGCGCACCGTCGCGCTCCTGGGTCGCCCGGGCGAGGGCCGCGAGCCGCTCCCGCAGCTCGGCCTCGACGAGGGCGAAGCTGCCGTCCTCGAGCTTCACGTAGCGGCGCCGCGCGCGGAGCGCCGCGAGGACGTCGGCGAGCGCGAGCCGCTCCCCGTCGATCTCGATCGTGCCGTCGAGCGTGAGCCAGCTCTGCGCGCTCTTCACCGAGACCGCGAGGTGCTTGCGCTGCGCCCGGCCGCGCACGCCGCGCCGCTCCACCGAGCGCCAGTGCACGACGGCTGCGCCCGCGTCCGCGTCCGCGAACTCGCGCGCCCGCAGCACCACGTCGAGGAAGGGCTCGTCGTCGATCACCACGTACGACCACGGCTCGCTCTCGGGGTGACCCTCGAGCCCGAGCTGCCGCGCGACCCGGTGCGCGACCTCGCGCTCGACGTTCACCGCGCGGAGGACCGACACGCGCCGTCCGTCCCGCTCCGCGACGACGAGCGCGTCCCCCTCGCCAGGCACCACGTCGGGGGCGGTCTCGAGCGGCCGGAAGCGCAGATGCACTTCCCCGCCGCGGGGCAGCGCGACGAAGTAGAGTTGCACCCGGCCATCGGCCTCCACGGTCTCGCCGCGGAGCGAGCCTGGCCACTCGAAGGGCAGCTCGCCCGCGAGCGCGAAGAGGAGCGGCTCGAGGCGCGGCAGCTCGGCGTGCGGGATCGTCGCCGCGCCCGCGGCGAGCACGCGGGCCAGGCGCCCGAGCGCGGCGGGCACCTCGGCGACGTCGAGGCTGAGGCGCTCCTCGTCGTACACGACCGCGGTGCGCTCTCCATCCCAGACGTCCCGCACGAAGACGGAAAACGGCATCGGCGCGGCGGTGCCCACCCGCACGAGGAGCGTGATCCCACTCGGGTCGTCGAGCGCAGTCACCCGCACGCGGCCCGCGCGGACGGTGAGCGGCTCGCCGCCCGCGGCGACGACGTGGGGCATTCCCGGGAGCACCGCGAAGGCCGGCCCGGCGAAGGCGCCGCTCGACTCGCGCAGCGCGCGGCCGAAGCGGGCGTAGCGCTCCTGGCTCGCGGGATCGAACTCGGAGAGGGCGCCGAGCTCCCGGCTGCCGCGGGAGAATCCGCCGTTCGGCATGGGCTTCTGCCGGAGGGGCTGCACCTCGAGCTTCTCGTCGCGGAAGACCCGGAACGCGATGCGGTCCGCCGACGCGCCCTTGTCCTTGCGGTCGCGGACGAAGGCGCCGAGGCGGCGCAGGGTGCGCTCCCACGCCGGCTCCTCGAGGACGCGCCGGAGCGGCGCGTGGAGCAGGTGATCGGGCTCGGTGAGCGCGTCGAGCGCGACCTCGACGAGGCGCTTGCGCGAGGCGGCCTCGGAGCCGGGATCGAAGGAGACGAGACCGAGGTGCGCCTCGCCGAAGAAGAGCGTCGCGCCCCGGCCGCCGTGGTCGTAGGAGAGCGTGAGGGTGAGCTCGGTGGGATCGATCTGCGCACGGAACGCGAGGCTCTTCGTCGGCACGGCGATCCGCTCGTGCTCGCGGAGGAGCAGGTCGAAGAGGACCCGCAGCGGCGGCGAGAGCGGCGGCTCGGGCCAGCTCTCGCGGCTCCGCGCTGGCCCGCCGCCACCGGTCTCGGCGACGGCCTTGGCCACCGCGTCCCGGACCGGCATGAGCACCCAGCTCGGCTGCGTCCCGTCTCCCCACTTCGCCGCGAGGGCGTCCTCCACGCTGAGCTCGTAGGGCATCCGGACCAGCACGCGCGGATCGAGGGTGTCGCGCACGAAGGGCTTGGCGCGCTCGGCGGCGAGGTGCGCCGCGCCGACCCGCTCGAGCCATGGACGCACGTCGTTCTTGCCCGCCGGAGGCGCGTGCGTGACCGCCGCGACCTTGGGGCGGAAGACGATCGCGCGGACGCCCGCCGCCTGCCGCTCCGCCTCCCGCGCCACGAGCGCGGTCAGGCTCTTGCCGAGTTCGTCGACGAGCTCGTCGCTGAGGACCGCGAGCTTGTCGCCCGCGAGCAGTCCCCGAACGCTCAGGGTCTCGTCATCGGCGAGCAGGTAGCCGAGGCTGCCGCGCAGGCGGTCCGGCAGGCGCGTGACGAGCTCGCTCGCGCGACGCTCGAAGAAGCCGGTCGGGGCGAGCTCGCGCAGGCGTTCGAGGAGGGCTGCGATCCGTTCCGGGGTGGCCATCGGGAAGCCGGCGAGTGTATCAGGCAGCGGGCTCCGGGGCTGCTCCGATCGCCCGACGTCGAGGTGACGCGCACTACACTGGGCGCATGAAGCTCCCGGGCACGCTCCTCGACGCGCTGCGCCGCACGGCGCCCGTGCACACCGTCTTGCTCTACGGATCCTTCGCGCGGGGCGACGCGACCCCGGAGAGCGACATCGACGTCGCCGGCTTCGCCGACGTGCCCGCGACGCGGCGCGACGCACGACGCATCGAGGGCCTCTTCCTCGACGCGTTCGTCTACCCGACCGAGTGCGCGACCGCCACGCCGGGCGACGAACTCCGCAAGCTCCGCGGCGCGCAGGTGCTGCTCGACGAGCGGGGCCTCGCGGGGCCGCTGCTCGCCGCGCTCGACGCCCTCGAAGACGCCCCGCCGCTCCCTCTCGAAGACGACGCGCGCCGAACCCTGAGGGTGTGGGCGCACAAGATGCTCGCGCGCATCGCCCGGGACGATCTCGAGGCCCACTACCGGCGCCACTGGCTGCTCATGCAGCTGCTCGAGGATCACTTCGCCCTCGAAGGGCGCTGGTACCCCGGCCCCAAGCGCGCGCTCGCCGCGCTCGCCGCGCACCAGCCCGCCCTGCACGCCGCCTTCGCCGCCGCCCTGCACCCCGCCGCCGACCTGCCCGCGATCGCGGCGCTCGTCGAGGGCGTCTGCGGCGACCTCGACGCGGCCGAGCGCTGAGCCGTCGCGAGCGCTGCGCTTCACGCCGGCGCAGCGGGTCCGAGCGCGCGACCGATCCTCACGGCCCGAGCGCGGCGCCGAAGACCCGTCCGGGAACCGTCCATTCCGCGGCAGCACCTCCGCCGAGCAACACCACGACGACGTGCGCGGGCTCGCCGGGCTCGCTGCTGGCGATCAGCACCCAGCCGCGCTCGTCGACCTCGACGTGCGCGAGCTCGGGACCGGCCGCGATCCGCTCGAAGAGGAGCCCCGGCGGCCGGCCATCGAAGAGGACCCGCAGAGCCCGCTGGGCCGCGGAGGCCGCCTCCGAGCGCATCGAGTTCGGGATGCGCTCGGCTGCCGCGGCGTCCGATGCCTGCCGCGGCAACGCGGTGCTGTACGGGCCCCACGGCGAGGTTCCGTTGACCTGGACCCGCGACCCAGGTGACGCTGCGGTCCGAGGGCGGGGGTCGTTTCTCCCGGCCGCTCCCGCACGGCACCGCGCCGGCGCTCGACCCGATCGGAGACTCCATGACCGCCCGCCCGCTGCTCCTCTCGATCCTCGTCGTCTCCGGCTGCTGCTTCGGCGGCACGCCGGCCTCGACCGGTGCGCCGCCCGCGACCGCTCCCACCGCCCCCGTCGCTCCCCCGCTGCCGGTCGCGCCGCCGGCGCCGGTCGCCCTCGCGACGCTGAGCGCAGGGCCCGGGATGACGCCCGACCCCGCGACGAGCGCTGGCCTCGCCGGCGGGCCCGTTCCTGCCAGCGCCCTCGCGCCCACCTGCATGGTCGGCAGCTACCCGGTGCAGCCGCAGGTCACCGTGCGCGTGACGGGCGTGATGCCGAACCTGACCATCTTCGCGTCGAGCGATTCCGACCTCACGCTCGCGGTGCGGCGGCCGGACGGAACGTTCCTCTGCAACGACGACGGCGACATCGGGGTGAACCCGCGCTTCTCCGAGCCGGCCGTGCCCGGCGACTACACCGTCTACGTCGGAACCTACGGCAGCACGACGCCCGCGCCCTACACGCTCGGCGTCTCGAGCACGCCCGCGATGGCGACCTCGCTCCTCGGCGAGGGACCGATCCTGCGCCGCGGCCACCTGCGCGTGCTGACCGCGACGGGCGCGGCGATGGTCTCGCCGCCAGGGACGATCTGCGACTACGTGGAGGTCGCGCACGCCGGCGCGCTCGACGTGCGCTGGCGCGTGGTCTGCGGCGACAACGTCTACTACGGCAACGGCTCGGGCGAGGGCTCGGGAGGCTACAGCTACTCCTCTCGGCCCGAGTGGCCCCCGGGCACCCTGATCCGCGACGTCGAGCCCACCGGCGTCGATCGCGACTCCGCGTTCATCTGGGACGCGAGCGGCATCCACGTCTTCGACGACGCCGCCAACATCTGGACGGGCGCGTACGATCTCACGTTCGCCGAGGCCCCCTGAACGCTTCGGGCGAGCCGGCGAGGGCCCCTGGACCTCGCCGAGCGCTCGGCGAGGCGAGGGCGTTCGTCCCCCAAGGCCGTCGAACGGGACCGCGAAGCGCACTGAGCCTCGGCCCTTGCGGGCTCGTCCTCGCCGCACTCGCCGGATGCAGCGCCCCTCTGCCCTCCGACGCCGGCCCGGACGCGCCGCGCTCCGACGCCGGGACCGACGGGGGCCCCGGGGACGCGCCCGACGAGGGCTGCGTGCACGCCTCGCTGGGGGCGTTCGCGATCGAGCGCGCGGAGGACGTCGAGGTGCGCTACGTGGCCCGCATCCGACCGGACATCGAGGGCGCGCCGTGGGACTTCTTTCTGGGCTTTCCGCGGTACGCCACCGAGTACGTCGGCACGTTTCCCCTCGGCTCGGGGGCCGACGGCAACTTCGGCACGTGTGCCCACTGCGCATTCGCGTTCTTGAGCGCGGGCTCCGCGCGCGGCTACTTCGCCGACCGCGGGACGCTCACGCTGACCGAGGACCCCTTCACGCTCCGGCTCGCGGCCACCATCGAGAGCCTGCGCCTCGTCGAGGTGACCATCGAGGGCGACGAGCTCCGCTCGGTCCCGGTGCCCGGCGGCCGCTGCATCGTGTTCGGCCGCATCGAAGAGGATCGTCGCTTCGCGCCGCCCGGCTGGACCTGTGCCGCCGAGCGCTTCGTGGACGGCGCGCGGTGCGACTGCCGATGCGGGATCCCCGACGTCGACTGCTTCGACCGCTCGCTGCCGGTGGCGGACTGCGCGGTCGGTCAGGCCTGCGTCGTCCCTCGGCCCTCGCCGCGGGGGGCGACGAGCTTCTGCGCCGGCACCTGCGATCGCGCAGGCGACGTGCCGTGCGCGGGCGCGGGCGTGTGCGTGGACGACGCCGCAGGGGACGTGTGCGAACCCGAGCCCTCGCGCATCGACCGCGTGACGGAGCTCGGCGGCACCTGCGCCGAGGGCGCCTACGTGTGCGCCGTCGACGCGCGCGGCTTCGCCCAGGGCGTGTGCGACCTCTTCGACTGGAACGACGGCACCTGTCGTCCGCGCTGCGACGCCGATGGAGCAGGCACGAGCGCCGACTGCGACGCCGAGGCCTTCGAGCGCTGCTTCTCCCTCGGCGCGCGCAACGACGATCCCGACGCGCTCTTCGGCCTCTGCACCCCGAGCTACCCGGCCGGCTGGTCCTGCGGCGGCGCGCGGTTCGCCGACGGGGTGGGCTGCGACTGCGGATGCGGCGTGCCGGATCCCGACTGCGCGGAGGGGCTGCCGGTCCGCAACTGCGCGGCGGGCGAGGTCTGCGTGGTCGACGCCACCTGCGCCGCCGTGCCCGCGAACGACACCTGCGCCGGCGCGCTCCCCCTCGCCGCAGGAAGGACCACGGGCACCACCCGCGGCGCAACGAACGACTACAGCCACGTGCGGGGTGCAGGCGGCTGCCTCGACGTCGAGGAGGACGCACCGGACGTCGTCTACGCGGTGATGCTCGCCGCAGGGCAGCGCCTCACGGTGACCGGCCTCGCGGACTTCGACCTCGCGCTCTATCTCCTCGGGCCCGGGATGCCGGGCGTCTGCGACGCGACCTCGTCCGCGTGCGTCGCCGGCGCGGACGGTGCGGCAGGCAGCGCCCCCGAGACCCTGACCTACACCGCGGCCGTCGCGGGCACCTACTACCTCGTGGTCGACGCGTTCTTCTCCGAGCTGATCGGCCCCTTCGCGCTCGACACCCGCATCGAGTGACCGCGCCGGGGTCCTCGCGCGCCACCGTGGCCTCCTTCTTCGCCCCCGGGTGCGGGCGGCGCGGTCGAGGTCTCGAGGCGGCCCCTTTCGCGCGGAGCGCGGATGCCTCGCGGGCCCGGACGCTGCGCTCCATCGCCTCCGCGGGCGGCGCGGCCTCTGGTAGCCTCGCGCGCCGAGGGAACCCCGCACCATGGACGCCGCCTCCTACGCCGAAGAGCTCGATCAGGCCTTTCGCACCTGCGCCGCGGCGCACGACCTCGACACGCCCTTCGTCGCAGCCTTCACGCTCGAGGGCCCGGACAAGGTCCACGAGTACCGCCTCGGCGCGCGCTCGATCCCCGCAGACCGCGTCCTCGACTGGCGGCACGCGCTCGCCGGCGCCTACTACCTGCGCCCGGGCGAGGACTTCGAGCTCGACGAGCGGGGCTTCCGCAAGCTCGACGGCACGCTCGTGCGCAAGGCCGCGCTCGAGGTCGCCGCGCGTGCCGTGCGCGCGGTCCTCGTCACCACCCCGGGCGGCCAGCAGCGGCTCCTGGCCGGCCCCGAAGGCTTCGCCGCCTCGGGCGGCCGCGCGCCACGGGCCTCCGAGCGCATCCTCGGGGATCTCCGCGCGTGGCTGACGCCGGAGCAGTACCGTCTGATCAGCCAGGGCCGCTCCCAGCCGCTCATCCTCCGGGGCCGCGCCGGCTCGGGCAAGACCTCGGTCGCGCTGCACCGCGTCGCGTGGCTCGCGCAGGCCGACGAGACCCGCAGCACGCCGCCCATCGATCCCAGCCGGGTGCTGATCGTCATGTTCAACAAGGCCCTCTCGACCTACGTGCGGGGCCTGCTCGCGCCGCTCGGTCTCGAGCGCGCGCGCCTCGACACCTTCCACGCCTGGGCCCTCGATGCGGCGCGGCGAGCCTACGGCGGCAAGCTCGAGATCTCCACCGCGGCGCTGCCGGGCGACGAGGAGGCGCGCAGGGTGAAGGCGCACGTCGGACTGCTCGCCGCGATCGACGCCTTCGTCGCGCGGCAGCTCGCCTCGTCCGACGCATACCTCGCGGAGAAGCTCACGCCCTACCGCGAGGTCGGAGCGGCGTGGCTCGCTGCATGGCGCGCGAGCGAAGGTCCGCTCGGCCGGCGCCTTGCGGGCCTCCGCAACGAGGCCCTCCGGGCCCGGGATGCGGCTTCGGGCCTCGAGCAGAAGCGCCTCGTCGAGGTGCACCTGATCTTCAAGGCCGCGTGCGACCGCGTCGCCCTCTACAAGGAGGACCTCACCAAGATCCTCACCGACGTGCCGCTGCTCGCGGCGCACCTGCCCGATGTGCCGCAGGCGACCCTCGAGGCCGCAGCCGCGAACCGGCGCGCGCTCGCCGACCGCGATCGCAGCGAGCGGCGCGTCGGACCCTACGTGCGCTTCGCCGACCTCGCGCTCCTCGTGCGCCTCTTGCAGCGCAAGCAGGGCGGCCTCTTCGATGCGCGCCGCGAGGAGGTCGTGCCCGCCTACGACCACCTCGTCCTCGACGAGGCGCAAGACCTCGGCGCCATCGAGATCGCCGTGCTGCTCGCCGCGGTCCGCTCGCGCACCGGCGTGACGATCGTGGGCGATCTCAACCAGAAGATCGTCCCGAGCGCAGCGTTCGTCGGCTGGGAGGCCCTCGCCGCCGAGCTCGGCGTCGCAGGCGCCCGGGTGCAGAGCCTCGAGGTCGCGCACCGCGCGACGCAGCCGATCATGGCGCTCGCCGACGCACTGCTCGGCGAGCCTCCCTCGGGCGGCCGCGAGGGCCTGCGCCCGAACCTCGTCCGCGCCGCCTCCGCCGAGGCGATCCCCGACGCGGTCTTCGAGGCGCTCTTCGAGGCCCTGCACGACGGCCCCGAGCAGCACCTCGCGGTCGTGCTCCGCCACGTCGCCGACGTCGAGCCGCTCGCCGATCAGCTGAAGCAGCGCTTCGGCGCGCTCGTCGACGTGCGCACCGGCCACAACCAGGAGTTCCGCTTCGACCGCGGCATCACCGTGACGAACTACCGGCAGGTGAAGGGCCTCGAGTTCGACGCCGTCGTCGTCGTCGAGCCCGACGCCGAGGCCTACCCCGACTCGCTGCAGGGCCGCCGCGACCTCTACACGATCGCCACCCGCGCCCGCGACCGGCTTTCCTTCGTCGCCTCGCGCCCGCTCTCGCCGTTGCTCGAGCACGCGCTCGCCGAGGGCCTCTTGTCCGGTCCCCCGGAAGACGACGTCCCGCCCGCCGAGCTCGGCGACCTCGACGAGCCGCTCTGAGCCAGCGCCCCCGCGCTGCCTCGGGCTGCACCGCGCCCACCGTCACGCGCGATGCCGTGGCCGCTTCAGCCGATGCGGCCGCTGCGGCGCCGCGAGCGGCCGAGCCGCACCGCGACGAGCGCGAGCAAAGCGAACGCGGCGCCCCGGCCACCGCGGGACGATCCGGCGCGGCATCCGCATCCCGGGTCGCCGCCGCGGGTCCCGGCCGTGCCTGCGTCCGCCGCGCTGCCCGCATCGGCCGCGCTGCCCGCATCGGCCGCGCCGCCCGCATCGAGCGCGGGCAGCGAGGTGACTCGGACCTGCAGCTGGTCGTCGGGCGGGCCGCCCTGGCCGGGATCGGAGAACCACGCGACGCCCTCTTGCACCAGCGTGAAGAACTGCGGGTAGTCCCCCGGCGCGGTCGGTGCGCGCACCGAGAACGCGAAGCGGCCCACCTCGCCGGGCGCCACCACGCGATCGACCGTCGCCGGCCGGTTCGGCGAGATCCAGTCCGGCGCAGCGAGCGGGCTCGCGACGTCGCGCGGCCCGGTCGTGCCGAGGAACGTCGCGCCCGGCGTCCACGGCTCCGAGCCCTCGTTGCGCAGCTCGATGTAGCCGGAGGCGCTCTGCCCCGCCGGCAGCTCGAACGGGTCCCGGGCGAGCGGAAAGCTCTGCGACACGTACACCCCGCGAAAGCGCGGCCCGCCGCTGCCGCCCGAGGCGACCTCGCGGATCCGATCGAGGCGCGCGTGCAGGTTGTCCCCGGGGCACGAGGTCGTTGCGCCGGCGTGATCGCGGTGACCCTTCAGCGTGTCCGGGCTGACGGTGATCCCGTAGATGCCGGCGATGGCCCCCGCGAGGCGGCCGCCCGCGTCGACCATGCCGTCGGGCGGCACGAAGGGCGTCCAGTCGTTGCAGCCGCTGGTGTGGAAGCAGCCGATGAAGCTGATGCCGACGTTGCCGGTGTTGCCGCCGCCGACGTGCGCGCCGAGCAGGCCGAGGTCGCGGCCTTCCCAGAGCGTGCCGTCGAGCGAGACGAGGAAGTGGTAGCCGACGTCGCACCAACCGTTCGTGTCCATGTGGAACGCCTGGATGCCGCGCAGGCGCGCCCCGATGTCGCCGCCCGAGGGCGTGACCGTGTGGTGGATGGCGATGCGGTACTTGCCCGGATCGGCGTCGGTGCAGCGGGTCGCGCGCGCCCCCCAGCTGGCGCGGTCGCGCACGCCGAGGGCGCGGAGGTCGTCGCGGAGGGGCGCGATCGCCACGCCGCCGGTGCGCGGCGCCTCCCCGATCGGCGGCGGCGGCACGAGCGCGCTCCAGGTGAGCACCGCGATGCGCGGCACGTCCTCTTCGCGCAGGCGCAGCTCGGCGCGCGCCGCCACGAACCCCAGCTCGATCCGCGCGACCCGCTGGTCCGCGTCCTCGAAGGTCGTCGCGAGCGGGACCCAGTCGCCCGGCGTTCCGTCGCGCGCGATCCCGCGGCCCTCGAGGACCGGGTGCGCCCCCGGGGCGCGCAGCACGACGAGCGCGCCGATGCGGGTCGCGGGCAGCTCGAGCGCGGGCGAGCGCGCCCAGCCCGCCTCGACCACCCAGCCCGCGAGCTCCTCCCCGGTCGCGACGAGCTCGGGGATCTCGCTCGGCGCAGTGGGCATCGGCGCGCCCGGCGCGCAGCCGGCGAGGAGCAGCGAGACCAGCACGGCGAGGCGGAGCGTCATGGTCCGAACCATCGCACGGCCCGTGCCATCCGCCGCCGCGGCCCGTGCGGTCTCGCCGCTGCACCCGAGGCTCCGGCGGGAGCGCCGCGCGTCGCGCACCGAGCCCTCCTCAGCGGCAGGCGTCTTCGGCGGTGATCGTCATCACCAGGCCCGACTGCACCTGTGCGCAGGCGGTGCCGTAGAGCTCGAGGCGGGTGCCGACGACGTCGTACGACGTGCTCGGGACGAGCGTGCCGTTCAGGCGCACCTCGATGGAGGTCGGGTCGGGCGGCGCGCTCGGCAGCTCGAAGCCGCAGTCGGTCGCCGCCGCGAGGATGGAGCGGAACGCCGAGGTGAGCGCCGCGCCGTCGGTCGCTTCGTAGTAACGGGTGCTGCCCGCGCGCGGCCGGCCGCCCGCGTCGGCGAAGCGGTTGAGGGCAGCCTGGAACGCGGGGATGCCGCTCGTGTCCCCGGTGTTGTCGGGGCCGACGATGCCGATCACGAAGGTCTCGATCCCGAGCGCGGTGCGGATGTCGGTGATCGCCGCGACGGTCGCCTCGACGGTCGAGCCGCAGGCGGGCTCCGGAACGCCGTCGGTGGCGAGGATGATGAAGCGCTGCCGGCTGCTCGTGAGGCCGCCGAGGTAGCTGCGCGCGGTCATGAACGCCTGCGGCGTCGGCGTGTCGCCGGCGCGCGGATCCGCGGCGACGAGGCGGCTGGAGATCGAGGTGCGCGATCCGAGGCCGATGCGGACGTCGGGCGAGGAGGCCACCGCGCAGTTGTTCCGCTCGATCGTGCCGTCCATGAACGGGAACGTGAGCAGGCCCATCGGCACCGCGTCGAGCATCGGCAGGACGGTGTCGGTCGCGGTGAGCAGCTCCTGCCAGCGCGTCCGGGTCGAGCCCGCCGCGAGCCAGTCCATGCTGCCCGAGCGGTCGATGACGAAGAGCAACTCGCCCTCGGTCGGGATCACCGGGACGGCCTCGAACCACGGCTCGCAGCACGCCGCCGCGCAGTCCTCGTCGGCGCAGTCGACGAGCCCGTCGCAGTCCTCGTCCCGGCCGCCGGTGCAGCTCTCGGTGCGGGGCCGCGTCTCGCCGGTGCACGCGCCCCAGCCGCTCGCCGAGCAGGTCTGCACGCCGTCGGCGCACTCGCCCACGCCGCGGCTGCCGGCCGAGCCGCCCCAGCAGTCGCGGCTCGTGCCGGCGATGCAGGTGCAGCCCTCGTCGACGCGCCCGTCGCAGTCGTCGTCGAAGAGACCGTCACAGGCCTCGGTGCTCGGCAGCACCTCGTCCTCGCAGGGCCCGAACGTCGAGCCCGACCCGGTCACGACGCAGCGCTCGATGCCCGCGCTGCATGCGCCGACACCCTCGGTGCCCGCGGGTCCGGTGTAGCAGCCGCGCGCCTCGCCCTCGCGGCATTCGCAGCCCTCGTCGGTGGTGCCGTCGCAGTCGTTGTCGACGCCGTCACAGAGCTCCGCGCTCGGCTCGCCGAAGCCGACGCACTCGTCCCAGGCGCCGATCTCGAAGTCGGTCACGCAGGTCTGCCCGCCCCACAGGCAGGCGCCGACGCCCGCGAGCGCGGGATCGCCGACGAAGCAGTTCTGCCGCTCGCCGGGCTCGCAGGCGCAGCCCTCGTCGACCCGTCCATCGCGGTCGCCGTCGAGTCCGTCGCCGCAGGGATCGATCGGGCCCGCATCACCCGGCTCGCGCGGCGCGTCGGGCTCGGGCTCCCCGCCGGCATCCCTTCGGCGCATGCGATCCGGGTCGGCGCACTCGCAGGCGGAGAGCAGGGTCGAGAGGACGATCAGGGCGGTGCAGGTCGCAAGACGCATGACGCCGGAGGGTAGTGGCAGACACGCCGCGCGGCATGCCGTTTTCGCGACGACGCCCGCCGGGCCCAGCGCGGAGGGCGTCGGGCACGGCGGGCGGCGGCGGAGCCGGGCTCAGCAGGGACTCAGCGGGGGCGGACGGCGCCCGGCTGCACCCAGGTCGACTGCCCGAGGCTCGGATCGTCCCAGTCGACCCCGATCATGCCCTGCTGCATCGCGACCACGCGCCCCGGGTACCACTGGTGGTTGTTGGGGTGCTGGGCCATCACCATCGAGCCCATGCCGAGCGGCGCCGCCATCGGGGCGCCCATCATCGGGGCGCCCATCGGCGCGCCCTTGCCGTGCATGTCCTTGCCCATGCCGCCGTGCATGTCCTTGCCCATGCCGCCGTGCATGTCCTTGCCCATGCCCGGGTGCATCGCCTGCTGCTGCTGCGGCGGCATCCCCGGGTGCATGCCCTTGCCCGGCGGCATCCCGGGGGCCATCCCCGGTGCCATTCCGGGGGCCATCCCCGGAGCCATCCCGGGGGCGCCGTGCATGCCCGGCGCCATCACCTGCACCTGCTGCGCGTACACGTAGCTGCTCGCGCCGAGGCGGGGGTTGGCCCAGTCGACCCGGTACATGCCGTTCTCGAACGACATCACCCGGGCCTCGTGCATCTGCCCGTCGGTCCACTGCGCCATGACCCGCGTGCCGTTGGCGATCGACATGCCCATCGGCGCGCCCGGCATCCCGCCCATCGGCGCGCCCGGCATCCCGCCCATCGGCGCGCCCGGCATCCCGCCCATCGGCATCCCGGGCATCCCGCCCATCGGCATCCCGGGCATCCCGCCCATCGGCGCGCCCGGCATCCCGCCCATCGGCATCCCGCCCATGGCCATGCCGGCCATCGCGCCCATCGCGCCGGGCATCCCGCCCATCGCGCCGGGCATCCCGCCCATCGCGCCGGGCATCCCGCCCATCGCGCCGGGCATCGCCGCCGGACCCGCGCCCACCACGTTGATCTCGAGCGAGGCGCCCGGATCCACCTCGCCGTCGATGTCGGCCGAGGCGCGCAGGTGGTACGTCACCGAGCCCGGCGTGGTGCTCGGCAGCCCGGGCGGCAGCGGAAGCTGGAACGGGAACGACGAGGGCTGGCCCGGGGTGCTCGCGAAGGTCTGCGCGACGATCGTCGCCGGCACGACCTCGCGGCTCTCGGTGCGCGGCTGCATGCCCTGGTTGGTCATCTGCATCTGCCGCTGCTCCATCGTGACGCGCAGCGTGAGCTTGGTGATGTTCTGGGCGCGCGAGCCACCCATGAACACGAGGTTGCCGCCGATCGCGCTGCCGGCGGACGCGTGCGGCGAGGTGGCCTGAATCTGCAGCGAACCGCCACCTGCGCCGAACATGTCGAAGAGTCCCATGGATGCCTCCTGTTGAGGGCGGGACGGTACCCTCGGGATGGCGGTGAGCACAACGACGGTGTGTGGGGGGGGTCGTGGGTGCTTCCCCGCTGCTCGCCGCGACTCCGCGCGTAGGCTCGGGCCGTCAGCGGACGATCCAGACCGGGGCGTCGAGCGTGCCCTCGATGACGTCGACCATCGCCTCACCACGGTAGCTCGCGGGGAGCTCGTCCGATCGCGCGGGGCGCCGCTCGCTGCGGCCGACGACCGTCGTGACGGGACGACCCCGCACGCGCGCCCACAGCGCTGCCGGTCGCAAATCGCGGCCATGCGCGACGTGCGACCCGCGGACGAACACCGAGCCGCGGGCGCTGCGAAGCTCGAACAACTCGGGCCCGTGGGCGACCAGGGTACCCTCGTGGCGTGCGCCCCGAGCGAGCGCGCGGCGCAGGGGGCGACGGGCATCGTACGCCCCGTACAGCAACGCGACGCCGAACGACGCGGCCGGAACGACGGGGCTCCACAGGGCCCCGAAGGCGAGCGCGACGGGCAGGCCAACCCATGCGCCCAGCACCGCAAGCGCCTGGACGCGATCGAGCGCGCGCTGGCGCAGCAAGAACTCCTCGACGATCGGGTCTGCTGCCACGGTCAGCCTCCGATCGGCACGTGGCCGAGCAAGAGCGAGGCGGCGGAGGTCCCGACGATGCTCTGGCGCGCTTGCTCGAGCGCCTCGCCGCTCAGCCCGCGCCGGTGGTTGACGCCCGCTCGGTAGCTCGCGTCCATCGTCTCGCGCCGCGTGTCGACGCGGCCGGACTCGGCGTCGAGGAAGCCTTCCCGGACTTCGGCCCGGTAGCAGGCCCGGAGTTCGCTCGCCGCGCCGGCGTCGGCCTCGAGGCTCGCCTCGGTGCGCTCGCGGCTCGCGCGGAACGTCTCGCTGCGCGAGGGGTCGTCCCAACCGCCGATGGCCGCGGCGGCGCCGTCGGTCGTGTCGCGGAAGAGCGCGCGGTACTCGCCGCGGGCCTCCATCCAGGCCTCCGGCGTGTCGCTGCTGGCCGCGTGGGCGTGCTCGACGCCGCGGCGGAAGTCGTCGCGCAGGTGCCGCGGCAGGGCGTCGCGCATCGCGCCGAGCTCGGGCGAGCTGGCATCGAGCATCGAGGCGGCGATGCCGGCACCGAACGCGCGTGATTCGGGGCTGCCGCCGCCGCCGAGGGCCGCCGCGACGAGTCCCTCACGGTGCCCGTCGACCAGGGACGAGGCGACCGCGGAGCCCATGTGCTGCAGCGCGAAGAGCCAGCCAACCGTGGAAACGCCTGCTCCGAGCGCGGCGCCTGCGGCGACGCCGAGGCCCGCCAGACCCGCAGCGCCCGCCGCCTCGGCGCCAGCCGCGATGGCCTCGGCGCCGAGGTGGATGGCGATGTCGAGCGCCAGGTCTGCCGGCGTCTCGTGCTCCTCGACGCGCGCTTCGGGCCCCGGCAGCGCGTCGGGGAGGAGGGGTGGGGTGAAGGGGGAAGAAGCTGCGACTCCGTCGACTCCGCTCATGGCTTGCTCCTCTCGCCGGCCGGGCTGCATCGCGCAGCCGTCGCAGCGAGTGGCGCCCTGTCGAAGCTGTGCGGGCGGCGTTGCGTGGCGGGGAGCGACGCCGCGACGCGCGCCCGGACGGACCTTCACCATCGGCCCGACAGCGGCCGGAATGGGCCGCCGAGGGCGGTGGTGGGGAACCCGAAGGGTGCTTCTGCGTTCGCGGGCTGGCCCGCCTCGGGATGCGGCGGCGGGCAGGTCGGGCGCGTTCTCGGGGCCGCGCTCAGACCATCTCGAGCATCAGCGTCTCGGGGCTCTCGAGGTACCCGATGATGTCGTAGGCGAACGCCGCGCCGACGTGACCGTCGACGATGCGGTGATCGAAGGAGAGCGAGAGGAGCATGACCTCGCCGATCACGATCTGATCGTCCTTCACCACTGGCTTCTTCTTGATCTGGTGCACCCCGAGGATGCCGACCTCGGGGAAGTTCAGGACCGGCGTGGCGAAGAGGCCGCCCTGCGCGCCGAGCGAGGTGATGGTGAAGCCCGAGCCGACGAGATCCGCCGAGGCGATCGAGCCGTTCTTCGCGGCGGAGCCGAGGCGGTCGATCTCCGCGGCGAGGTCGAGGAGCGAGCGCTGATCGGCGTCCTTCACCACCGGGACCATGAGGCCCGCGTCGGTCGAGGCGGCGATGCCGACGTGCACGTACTTCTTGTAGACGAGCTCGTTCGTGGTCTCGTCGAGCGCGCTGTTCAAGACCGGGTGCTTCTTCAGCGCGAAGGCCACCGCCTTCACGATGAAGGGCAGGAAGGTCAGCTTCACGCCGGCCTTGTCCGCCGCGGGCTTCATCCGCGCGCGGAACTCCTTGAGCCGGCCGACGTCGCACTCCTCGACGAAGGTGAAGTGCGCCGCGGTCTGCTTGGAGGCCTGCATCCGCTCGGCGATCTTCCGCCGCACGCCGACGAAGGGCTTGCGCTCCTCGAGCGGCTGGCCGCGGTCGCGGGTGCCGGGCGGCACGGAGATCGAGACCGGCGCGCGGCCGGCGACCTTCGGCGCAGCGGCGGTCGCGGCGACTGCTGGCGCGGCCGGCGCGGCGGCGGCGCGGCGCACGTCGTCGAGCGAGACACGCTTGCCCTCGCCGGTGGGCTTGACCCGGCGCAGATCGACGCCGAGGTCGCGGGCGAGCTTGCGGACCGCGGGCGTGGCGAGCGGCCGCTCGTCGAAGTGCCCGGAGTCGAGCGCCGCGACCGGAGCCGCGGGCGCCGCGACCGGAGCCGCGGGCGCCGCGACCGGCGCGGGCGTGCCGACGCTGGTGGTCGTGCCGCCGAAGAACGAGGCCCCCGGCAGCGTGTCCTTGATGTCGCCGACGGCGGTGGCGGCCGGCCCCTCGCTCGAAGGAGCCGGGGCGACCTTGGCCGGAGCGGGCTTGGCCGTCGGCGCCGCCGAAGCGGCCTTGGGCGCGGCGGCGACGGCGTCGCTCGTCTCGATCACGACGAGCAGCGCACCGACCGGCATGACCTGCCCAGCGGCGGCGTGCGTCTCGAGGATCGTCCCCTTCTTGGGCGCACCGATGGTGACGGTGGCCTTGTCGGTCATCACGTCGACCATGGGCTGGTCTTCCTTCACCACGTCGCCGGCCTTCACGTGCCAGCCGACGATCTCGCCCTCGGCGACGCCCTCGCCGATGTCCGGCAGCTTGAATTCGAATCGCGCCATGGTCGGTCCTCAGTACTTCGCCGTCTCGACGAGCTTGGGCAGGATGCGGTGCGCGAGCGGCAGGTACTCGTTCTCGAGCGTGTAGGGGAACGGCGTGTCGAAGCCGGTGACGCGCGCCGGGGGCGCGAGCAGGTGCACGAACTTCTTCTCGCTCACCGACTGCAGGATCTCCGCGCCGAGCCCACACGCGCGCGGGGCCTCGTGCACGACCACGATGCGCCCGGTCTTCTCCACCGAGCGGGCGATGAGCTCGAGGTCCATCGGCCAGAGCGTGCGCGGGTCGATCACCTCGCAGGAGATGCCCTGCTCGGCGGCCTGCTCGGCGGCGGTGAGCGCCTCGTAGAGCATCGCGCCCCACGCCACGACGGTCACGTGGTCGCCCTCGCGGACGATCTTGCCCACCGAGAGCGGCGTCTCGTAGCGCTCGTCGGGGACCTCCATCTTCACCGCGCGGTAGACCCGCTTGGGCTCGAAGAAGAGGACCGGGTCCTCGTCCTTCACCGCCGCGGCGAGGAGGCCCTTGGCGTCGTGCGGGTTGGACGGGCAGACGACCTTCAGCCCCGCGACGTGGATGAAGAGCGCCTCGGGCGACTGCGAGTGGTAGGCGCCGCCCTTGATGCCGCCACCGGAGGGCGCGCGGATGACCAGCGGGCAGGTGTACTCGCCGCCCGAGCGGTAGCGGAACTTCGCCGCCTCGCTGACGATCTGATCGAAGGCCGGGTAGATGAAGTCGGCGAACTGGATCTCGGCCACCGGCCGCAGGCCATAGGCGGCCATGCCGATCGCGGTGCCGATGATCCCGCCCTCGTTGAGCGGCGTGTCGATCACCCGGTCGTCGCCGAACTCGTCCCACAGGCCCTGGGTCACGCGGAACACGCCGCCGACCTTGCCCACGTCCTCGCCGAGGATCACCACGCGATCGTCGGCCTGCATCTCGAGCCGCAGCGCCTCGTTGAGCGCCTGCACCATCGTCTTCTGGGTCATGTCGTCGAACCTCGAACGCTTCAGTGCGAGCCGCCGGCGCGGAGCGCGGCGAGGTGGGAGGGAGCCTCGGCAAAGACCTGCTCGAGCAGGCTGTCGTGGCTGGGCATCGGGGTGCTGCGCGCAATCTCGTGGGCCGCGTCGAGCTCGGCGAGGATCTCGCGCCGGAGCTGAAAGTCGCCCTCCTCGGTGAGCGCGCCGGTGGCGATCAGCTGGGCGCGGAGCTCGGCGAGTCCGTCCTGCTCGCCGCGAATCCGGGCTTCGATGAGGGTCGGCCCCTCGCCGGCGCGCGCGCGGCGCAGCGCAGCGTCCATCGCGCGGGCGATGTCTGCGGCGGTGCCCGGGCAGGAGAGGCCCGGGATGCCGTAGGCGATCGTCTTGTCGACGACCTCGACGTCGGGCGCGGGCGCCTCGGCGCCGTCGGTGCGAACGAAGAAGACGACCGGCGCGCGGGTCACGCCGGCGAAGTTCACCGCCGAGTGGAAGTCGCCCGCGTCGGCGGCGGTCTCGGAGAGGAACGTCAGGACGACGCCCGGGTCCTTGCGAAGGCGCATCGCCCACGCGAAGCCGGTCGCGGCGGTGAGGTGCTGCGCCGGCAGCGGGCTCGCGCAGGCGATGCGGTGCGCCCGCGAGGCGAAGCCGCCCGGGCTCGCGTGCCCGAGCTGGGGGTCGAGCGCGGTGCCGAGCGCGTGGTGGAAGTAGCGCTCGGCGCTCACCCCGCGGGCAAGGCCCGCCGCGTGGTCGCGGGGCGTCGGGAAGATCCAGTCCGCCTCGCCGAGCGCGAGCGCCGCGGCGCAGACCGCGACCTCGGCCCGCTGACCGTCGGGATGGAAGCCGATCCGGCCGGCGCGCGCGAGCACGTCGAGCCGCTCGTCGACGAGGCGCGCGCGGACCGCATGGCGGTACACGTCGAGGGGAAGAACCATGCGGCCGGCTGTCTATCACGCGACGGGGGTGGTGCACGGTCGCCATGACGCGCCGCGGCGGCGGTCCGCCGGACGGGCGCAGCGGTGGTCTTGGGTGCCCCGGGCAGCGCAGGTAGACTCGCGCCATGTGGCTCCTGCTCCAGACGGCTCGCCCGCTCCCTGGCGGCTATGGCGCAGCGCTCCTGCAGAGCCTGCTCGCGCTCGCTGCGGTCTCGGTGCTCGCGTGGGTGGTGCTGCGCTGGAGCGCGCGCGCCGGGCTGGGCCGGGGCGGCACACACCTCGAGATCATCGAACGCTTGGCGCTCGATCATCGCCGCGGCCTGGTGCTCGTGCGCGCCGGGCGCCGAACGTTGCTGCTCGGCGTGGGCGAGGGGGCCGCGCCGAGCCTCGTCGCCGAGCTCGACCCGAGCGAGGTCCCGGCCGTGCCGCGCGGCAAGCCCTCGTTCCTCGCGCTGCTCCGCAAGGAGGACGCAGCCCCGCCGCCGAGCACGCCGGAACCGGAGAAGGACGCATGACGCTCTCGGGCAAGAAGATCTGGATCACCGGTGCCTCGAGCGGCATCGGAGAAGCCCTCGCAAGGGAGCTGGTGCGCCGCGGCGCGCTCGTGCTCGCCTCGGCGCGGCGCCTCGATCGGCTCGAAGCGCTGCAGCGCAGCGTCGATGGCCCGGGCCGCGTCGAGGTGCTGCCCCTCGACGTCTCGCGCACGGACGAGGCCGCCGCGTCGGTGCGGGACGCCGAGGCGAAGCTGGGCGCCATCGACGTGCTGGTGCACAACGCCGGCATCTCGCAGCGCGCGTTCGTCGCCGATACCGCGCTCGAGGTGGACCGACGGATCATGGAGGTGAACTACTTCGGCGTGGTCGCGCTGACGAAGGCCCTCTTGCCCCGCTTCCTCGATCGGCGGCGCGGACACTTCGTGGTCGTCTCGAGCGTGACCGGCTACGTCGGCACGCCGGAGCGATCGGCCTACGCGGCGAGCAAGCACGCGCTGCACGGCTTCTTCGAGTCGCTGCGCGCCGAGGGCCACCCGCACGGCGTGAAGGTCACGATGGTCTGCCCGGGCTTCGTCGCGACCGACATCACGCTCAGCGCGCTGAGCGGCGACGGCTCGCTGCACGGCCAGGGTTCGACCACGAACGCCGGTGGGATCGCGCCGGAGACCTGCGCCCGGGCCATCGCCGACGGCATCGCCGGGGCGCCGCGCGAGGTCTACGTCGGAGGCAAGGAAGTCGCGGGCATCTACCTGCGTCGCTTCGCCCCCGGTCTGCTCGCGCGGATCCTGACCCGGGTGAAGACCACCTGACGTTCTCGTCTGTACAGGTTGCGCCCCTCCATTTGCACAGGTATTGTTCAACCTATGTCCATGGACCGCAGTGACGAAGGCGGCGACGGGCCCCGCGAGGGCGGGCTCCGCCGCAACGATGCTGGAAGTGGGCACACGATCCTGGTGGTCGCCAAGCGCACCGGGATCGCGATGGAGACGCTGCGGGCGTGGGAGCGGCGCTACGGCTTCCCCAAGCCGGCGCGCAAGGAAGGCAGCAACCGGCGGCTCTACAGCGACGAAGACATCCACCGCCTCGGCCTGCTGAAGCGCGCGATCGACGCGGGCTACCGCATCGGCGACGTGGTGAACAAGAGCCTGCCCGACCTGACCGCGCTCTCGGGCGACGTGCGGATCGAGCCGGAGCCCCCGCGGCGCGAGGTGCCGCGGGAGGCGGTGTCCGTCGAGCCGATGCTCCTCGCGCTGCAGCGCGACGACCTGCCCGCCGTCGACGACGGTCTGCGTCACGCGGCGAGCGTGCTCGGCCCCAAGCGGTTCGTCACCGAGGTCGCCCATCCGTTCATGGTGCGGGTCGGGGAGATCTGGGCCGCCGGCAAGATCGGCGTGCGCCACGAGCACGCGGCGAGCGAAGCCGTCATCACGCGCCTCCGCCATCTGCTCGCGAGCTACCAGGACATCGAGGGCCATCCGGTCGTGCTGCTCGCGACGCTGCCAGGAGAGCCGCACGGGCTCGCGCTGCAGATGGTCGGCCTCTACCTCGCGGTGAAGTCGGCGCGGCCGCGCCTGGTCGGCGCGAACACGCCGCCCGAGGAGCTCGCGGAAGCGGCCCGTCGCTTCGGTGCGGACGTCGTCGGCGTGACGGTCACCGAGACGGTCGACAAGAAAGAGGCGCGCAAGTCCCTCAAGATCTTGCGACGAGCGCTGCCGCCCAGGATTCCGATCTGGCTCGGCGGCGGTGGTGCGCGGGCGGTCGATCCGAACGAGGAGTCGGCCAAGATCGTGATGACCTGGGACGACATCGATCGGGCCGTCGCCGCCGAGCGCGGCTGAACGGAAGACCGGCGTCAGTCCGAGGCGACCTCCGAGGCCGGCGCGCGGAGGTCGGTGAGGCGCGCGACGAGCTCGAGCCGAGAAGCCACGCCCGTCTTGGCGAAGATGCGCTTCAGGTACGTGCGCACGCTCGACTCGGCGAGCCCCATGCGTGAGGCGATCGCCGCGGTCGAGGCCCCCTCGGCGAGGTGCCGGCAGAGCTCCCGCTCGCGCGGACCGAGGCCGGACGCGGAGAGCCGCCGTTCGAGCACGCCCCGCGCGTCGACGAGCTGCTCGATCCAGCCGAGGCCGAGGCCGAGCAGCTCGGCCCCGAAGCGCGCGTCCCGCTCGACCTCGCCATCGAGCGGCTCGTCGCTCCGGACCTCGAGTTCGCCGCCGGGCAGCTCGACGACGAGCCGGTGCGGCGCCGGGACGCCGACCTCGACCTCGCGCCCGTGACGGCGGCAGACGGCACCGGTGCCGCCCGCGAGTCGCGCCGCAGCGAGCGCGCCGCGTTCGAGGTACGACTCGAACGGGGCGAGCGCGAAGAGCGCGGTGAGCTGCTCCCTGTCGCGTTCCCGCACCCGCTCACTCGTCGCCGGCGAGGTCGGCCTCGGGCGCAGTGCCCTTCAGCTCCTCCTCGAAGCGCCGCGAGAATGCGAGCACCGGATCGCCCGACTCGAGGGGCCGCACTCCGCGCACGATCTCCTCCTGCGCGCGGGCGTCGGCGAGCGAGGCGACGGCGCGCGCGGCGAGCTCGCGGGTTCGGGGATCGGGGTCCTTGGTGAGCTCGGCCACCTGCTTGTCGCACCCCGCGAGCGAGAGGTGGGCGAGCGTGGAGACGAGCCGCGCGTCGTCGACCCGCGCATCGGCGAGCTGCCGCACGAAGGGCCGGAAGGCCGCGTTGCCGAAGCTCCCGAGGACCCGCGCGAGCTCCCTGCCGACCTCGCTCTCCTCGGCGAGCAGTCGGTGCAGGAGGGGCACGACCGCGCGCCGCAGCTTCAGGTGGCCGAGCACGAGCGCGAAGCCCTGCCGGACGAAGGTCTTGCGCGCGCTCAGGCCGTCGATGAGCGCATCGCCCGCCTCCTCGCCGAGCCCGACGAGCTTCGGCAGGACGCGGACGACCTCGGCGCGCGGCATCTTGCGCACGGCCTTGCACAGCGCGTCGGCGAAGGCCGCATCGCGCCGGGCCGCGAGGGCGATCGCGGCCGCCTGCCGATGCCGTGGGTGCTCGAGCAAGAGGACGAGCTGGGGCGGATCGAGCGCGTCGAAGCGGCCCGGCTCGACCGCGTCGTCGCCGCCCGCGTCCTCGCCGCGATGGGCCCGGATGGCGCGGAACGCGAGGTCGTGGGTCTCGGCGTCGAGCGGCACCTCGCTCGAGGCCGCGGCCTCGACGAGGCGCTCCCAGTTGGCCGCGATCTGCTCCGCGTCGAGGCGGCCCCGATCGGGGCGCAGCACCGTGCCGCGGAACGCGTCGATCTGGCGCACCACCAGCGCCGCCGCGTCGGGGACGAGCGCACCCGAGAGCGCCCGCTCGGCAAGCGAAGGCGGGAGCGCGAGGCCGTGGCCGATCGCAGCTTCGAGCGTCCGGGTGACGGTGAGGTCGATCTGATCGCGGGGCACCGCGAGCGCGGTGAGGGCGCGGTCGATGCGGTCGGGCGCGAGCCACGCGGCGAGGGCCTCGAGCGTGCCGAGCACCGCCGCGGCACTCCCCTCCCCGGCGGGCTCGGCGGTGAAGGGGTGCGGCTCCTCGGGACGCGGACGCGACAGCGCGCGCTGTGCGAGCTGCTCGCGGGGCAGCTCGGAGCGGAGCCGGGCGCCCCGGTCGAGCACCCGCGCAGCGTTCACCTCGAGCGGGGACGCTACGCGGGCCTCGCCGAGCTCGCGCCCGTCGTGTGCGAAGCAGCGCACCGACGCCTCGAAGCGGCGCCGGAGTTCGTCGAGGACGGCGCGGTCGGCGCTGCTCCGCAGATCGAGCGCGGCCCGCCGCGACATGCGGCCCTCGGGGCCGCGCCCCGACAGCTCGAGGATCGCCACCGGCCCGTCCTCCTCCGACAGGCGCACCGAGAGTTCGAGCTCGGCGGGTGCATCGTGACCTTCGGGCAGCCTCACGAGCAGCTCGACGCCATCCTCGGCGTACGCCGCGAGTTCGGCGTCGGCGAGCGCATCGGGCAGGCGTGGACCGGTCGGAGCAGCGTCCGACGCGACGGCCGAGAGACCGGTGCTCTCCTCGGGGAGACCGAGTTCCTCACCGTCCGGTTCGACCTCCTCGGCGACGTCGTCATCGTCGATCTCCTCGACCGCGTCCTCGACGTCCTCCGCGGGCACCCGCACGAAGGCCGTGGGCTCGGGCTCGAGCTCCTCGAACTCCTCGTCGGCGTCGAGGGCAGGCCCCTCCTCGCTCGGGGCGGGCTGGACGATGGGGCTCGCCGGGGGCGCGAGCAGCGCGCCGATGGGCGGCGCGGCCGGCGGCAGGGTCCGCGGACGCTCGGGCGGCACGCTCCGGGGGCGCTCCGGGGGCAGGTCGGCCTCGCGGGCGCGCTGCTCGGACTCGCGGAGCGCCCGCTCGCGCTGCACGAGGGCCTCGAGGCGCTGCGCGAGCTCCTCCTCCCGCATCCCGAGGTCACGGCCCTGGGCCTCCTGCTTTTCCTGCTCCTCGCGCAGCTCGTCCTCGCGCGACGTGACCGACTCCGCGCGCTCGCGGACCCGCTGCTCGCGCTGCTCGAGTCCCGCGCGATCGCGCTCGAGACCGTCGCGATCCGCCGCGGCCGCGGCCCGTTCCCGCTCGAGGGTTTCGCGCTGCCGGAGGAGGTCTTGCCGCTCCCGCTCGAGGCCGCCGCGCTCCATCTCGAGCGCGGTGCGCTGGGCCTCGAGCAGGTCGCGCTCGGCCGCGAGCGACTCTTCGGCGGGGCGGACCGGGGCCTCGAGGAACGCCCGCAGCCCCGGTGGCCCGATCACCACCTTCGCCTCGAGGGCGTAGGGCGGCACCGGGACCTCGCGGTCGGCGGCGATCGCCGCGATGAGCTTGCCGTGCTCCTCGAGCGCGCGATGACGCAGCGCCGCGGGCACGACGAGCGCGAGCCGGCGGGCGGTCGGGTCGTGGAGCACGTAGGGCACGGCGAGCTCCTCGCCGCCCTCGAAGCGGTGCAGCGCGCCGGCGAGCGCCGCCTCGCGCAGGTGCGGATCCGATCCGATGTTCACCCCGACGTGGACCGTGACGGTGCGGACCCGACCGTCGTCGAGGAGCACATGCACGGGCTCGAGCCGCGTCGCGCCGACCCGCCCTTGGTAAGCCGCCTCTGCCGCGAGGTGCGAACGCTCGTCGTAGCCGCCTCGGATCCGTCCCGCACTCGATGTCATCACGCTCCGCCGATGGAAGAGGAAACGGAGAGGATCCGTACCACGGAACGAAGCGGGGCCACCATGCCTTCGCGGGCGCGGACGCGATCGCCAGCTCAGGCTCTCGCCGAGGGCGGCAGCCCATCGAGGACGGCGCGGTAGACCTCGGGGCCGTAACGCCGCTCGTCGCCGCGCGCGAGCTTCGCCCCCGCGAGGGCCGCGAGCGCCTGCTCGACCACCTCCCAGCGCACCGCGAGCCGGTAGTAGTCGTCCTCGCGCACGTCGCCGAGCCGCGCGAGGGTCTGCTCGAGCAGGCGGGCGTCCTCGGGCAGGACCTCGAGGTGCGCGTTCCAGCCCTCGAGGGGCTCGCCGAGCACGGCCTCCTCGGCCATCCCCAGCGGATTGAAGGAAAGAAACACCGCGCCGTGCTCGAGGCGCCAGCGGGTCGTGTCCCGGTCGAGGTGCCAGCGGAAGCCTGCGAGGCTGCGCCGCACGACCTCTCCGAGGTAGGCGCCGGCAGCCTCCGCGGCGAGGTGCTGCGCCTCGTCGGCGGCGTCCGAGTCGAGGGCCCGCGCCGAGGCGAGCCAGTGGTCGACGAGCGGCAGCGTGTCGGGGCTGAAGTCGAGTTCGATCTTCAGGGTCGCCATCACGAACCGCACGCAGCTCGCGGCGCGCTCGAGCACCTCGATCGGCGCGGGCTCGTCCTCTCGGTCGCGGGGCGCCTCGTCGTCGGCGTCGTTCTGGTCGCTCACCCGGGCATCTTAGCGGCGCGGCGCATGGCCGCACGCGCCGTCCGTGGTACGCCGCGCGACGATGATCGAAGGCCAGACGCTCCTCCTGACCGGCGGCGCCGGCTTCATCGGCACCGCGTTGACGCGGCGGCTGGTCGAGGCGAACCGCATCCGCATCCTCGACAACCTGCGCCGCAACGCGCTCGCCGCGGCGGGCCTCGACCGGCATCCCAACGTGGAGCTGATCGTCGGGGACATCCGCGACGCCGCGCTGGTGAAGAAGGCGACGGCCGGGGTCGACCACGTGGTCCACATGGCCTCGATCGCCGGGGTCGACACGGTGCTGAAGAACCCGGTGCTCACGATGGAGGTGAGCCTCGAGGGCACGATGAACGCGCTCCGGGCGGCCCACGAAGCCGGTGGGGTGAAGCGCTTCATCGACTTCTCGACGAGCGAGGTCTTCGGGACGTACGCGTTCCGCGTGCGCGAGGCGGACGTCACGAGCCTCGGTGCCGTGGGCGAGGCCCGGTGGACCTACGCGGTCAGCAAGCTCGCGACCGAGCACCTCGCGCACAACTACTGGAAGCAGTTCCAGCTCCCGACCTGCGCCATCCGCCCGTTCAACATCTACGGGCCGGGTCAGATCGGCGAGGGCGCGGTGCACGCATTCGTCGTCCGCGCGCTCGAAGGCAAGCCGATCACCATCCACAACGAGGGCGATCAGATCCGCGCCTGGTGCTACATCGACGACATCGTCGAGGCGATCCTGCTCGCGCTCACCAAGGACGAGGCGGTCGGTCAGTCGTTCAACATCGGCAACCCCCGCAGCACGATCACGATCTATCAGCTCGCCCGCCTCGTCGTGCGCCTCACCGGGTCGAGCTCGCCCATCGAGTTCGTGAAGTGGGACTTCCCCGACGTCGAGCTGCGGGTGCCCGACGTGCGCAAGGCGGAGCGGCTCCTGGGCTTCCGCGCCGAGACCGACCTCGAGGACGGACTCGCGCGCACCATCGATTGGTACCGCCGCAAGGGCTGACCACGACGGCGCGATTGACGCCAGGCGCGCGGGCCCCGATCATGGAGGCCCTCCGTGGTCCGCCACTCTCTCGAGAACGTCCGCACCGATGGCTGGCTGGAGAAGCTCGGCGAGGGGTCCCCCACGTTCCGGCAGCTCTGCCAGGTGATGGGGGAGCGTTTCGTGGGCTTCTCGGTGATCGCGGGTCTGCGGATCACCTCCCTCGCTCACGACGCGCGCCATCCCGAGCGCTCGATCGTCGAGCTCGACCTCGGTGACGGTGGGCGCCGGGCCCGCCTCGCCCTGCAGGAGCTGCAGGACAAGCTCGCGGACGCGATGATCGAGGGGCCCACGCCGCCCGCGCCGCTGCCGGAGCAGCCCTCGGACGAGGACCTGCAAGGCGCCGTGGGCTACCGCTGGGTGCTCCTCGCGGCCCTCTTCGATCTGCGCCTCGAAGCGCTCGAGGCGGACCAAGCCGGTGCGCGGGTCGTGTTCTCGTTCGATGGTGAGGAGAGCGCGCTGCCGCTCGAGGACTTTCGCGAGCGGATCCGCGCGGCGGTGCGGGACGAGCTCGCGCGGACGACCGAGCGTCGGGCCGGGGCGCGGCTGGGCGGCCCCTTCTCGATCGACCTCGCGCTCGTCGGGCGGGCCCGGACGCACGCCGACGCCGAAGACCACGCGGAGGTCGTCGCGCTGCTCGGGGGCTGGCCGGGGCCACTCTCGGTGCTGCTGCGAACGGCGGAAGCCCAGCAGCTCGGCGCCGAGGCGCGGGCCCAGATCGCGCTCGGGCTCGGTCTCTTGGGCTCGGCCCACGTCCGGCTCGGCCGCTTCGACTGGGGGATCGAGGTGATGCGCCTGGGCATCCAGTGGGCCCAGGAGGGCGAAGCCGCGCGCGACCTCTTCGTTCGCCTCGGATACGCCTACCTCGAGGCGGACCGCGCCGGAGAGGCGATCGGTCTCTTGCGCCGCGCCCGCGAACTCGGGGCGGCGGAAGGACTCGTGGCCCCGGCCCTCGCGCGGGCGTTCGTGGCACGAGGCCGGCACCTGGCCGCGATCGCGTGGGTGCTGCGGGCGCGGCGACAGGGCGTGACCGATCCGTCCCTCGCCGACGTAGCGGCCCGGGCCCGCGCAGCGCTCGTCGCGGAGCACGCCGCGCTCGATGCCGTCTTCGAGGACACGGGGTGGCTCCGGCCGTGAGCGGTCTCGGGGAGAACGTGGCGGGCGGGCGAGGCGAGCCGAGCTCGGTCCCCCGCTTCTCGGTGCGCTTCACGGAGGGGGGCGCGGAGCTCGTGCTCGCAGCGCCGCTCGTGCTCCGGGCAGGCCTGCTCACCGTGCTGCGCGCACGGATCGAGCGGGCCGGCCGGGTCACCGACTTCGCCCGCGGCTGGCGTGCCTTCGCCCGGCGGCGAAGCACACTCGTCGAGCTCGAGCTCGAGCTCGACGCCTCGTGGCTGGAGCTCGGCGATCCCGCGGCCGGCGGGATGCGCCCGGTTGGCCACGAAGAAGGAGGGCTGCTCGTCGAGCGCCACCGACCCTGGGGCCACGTGGCGCTCGTGCTGCGGCCGGCCCTCGATGCCGGGACCGGACCGGAGGGCACCGGGCGGGAGTTGCTCCTGGTGCCGACCGATGCGCGCGCGGTGCAGGATGGACCGCGTCCTGCGCTGGTCGAGGTGCTCCCCGACGGGGCGACAGGGCCGGGCGACGACGCGCGGCCACGGCCCGTCTTCGACCCGCGACGCGGCGGGCTCGTGCTCGGCGACCTCCTGCTCAGCGCGCTCACCGAAGCGCTCGTGGGCCACGGCATCCGGGTCCCTGAGCGCGGGGTCGCGGTGGAGCGCGCGAGCGTCCGCGGCGGCAAGCTGGTGCTCTCGCTCGGCCGGGGCGAGCCTTCGGACGAGGGCAGCCTCCGGGAGCAGGGACGGCGCCTCGGACCGCTTCTGCTGCGGGCGGCCGCAGGCGAGCGGATCGAGCCCGCCGAGCTCGCGGGCCTGCCCGGAACGCTCGCGGCGGCGCTCGGGGGCCCTGCCGCAGCGAGCACCCCTCTCGGCGCGCTTCGGTCCGCGCTGGCAGGCCCCGCGGCCGACGCCGAGCTCGCGCTGCGGGCCCGCGCCGTCGACGAGAGCGAGCGGGCGCCCGGGGTCGCGACCGACGCCTTGCTGCGGGCAGCGTCCGAAGTCTCCGAGCCCCGGGTCGCCCGCGAGCTCGCGCTGCGGGCCTTCGCCCGCAGTCCGTCGCGCCCGGAGGCCGTGGCCCGCGCCATCGTCCACGCGGAGGGCGCCGAGCTCGCGGTCGCCGCCGAGGTGCTCGCCGCGGCGCGCGCGGCGGCGGGGGACGCGAAGGACCCCTTCGTCGACGTGGCGCTCGCCCGGCTCGAACAGAGGCGGGGCGACGAGGCCGCCGCGCTCGCCCGCTGGCGGCGTGCGGCGGCGGCGCAGGCTGCGCCGGCGGAGGCCTTCGAAGGGCTCGCCGAGGCGGAGCTGCGAGGCGGCCGAACGGCCGAGGCCGAGGCTGCCTTCGACCGCGCCGCCGCCCTGTACCGCGCCGAGGGCCGCCGGTACGGGGTCGGTCGCGCCCACCTCGGGGCCGCCCGGGCCGCCCTCGGGGGCGGCGAGCCCCTCCGCGCGCTCGCGCGCCTGGGCGCAGCGGACGAACCGCTGGCAGAAGACCTGGCCCTCGACCGGGAGGTCCTCGCTGCCCGGGCGTTCCGCGCGGCGGGGGATCCTGCCCGCGCGGCGCTCGCCGAGAGCGCGCTGCTCGGCCGGATGGATGCCCTCGGCTCTGCAGCGCCCGCGCATGCGGTCGAGGCGCTGCTCTCGGCCGCGCAGGCCGCGATCGAGGCCGGCGAAGGGGCCCGCGCCGACGCGATGGGCGCCGCCCTGGACCGGGTGCGCCCCGCGGGCGGGCTGCGTGAAGGGCTCCAAGAGGCCGAGCGCGCCGCGCTCGCAGCACGGGTGAGGGCCGCGCCCGAGGGCGGCCGCGCCGCGCTCGCCCGCGCGCTCTCCGACTCGCTCGTGGGTCGAGGACGCCCGGGTGACGCCGCGCGCGTGCTGCATCAGGCCGGGGCCCTCGAACACGACCTCGCCCTGCTCCGCTCGGCGATCGACACCGCGCTGCGTGCTGGGCTCCCGTCGCTGGCGCTGCAGCTCGTGGAGGAGACGCTCGCGCTCGTCGGTGCCGGGCCGGCGCGCGCCGCGCTCGAAGCCCGGCGCAAGGAGCTCGCCGAAGCGCTCCGGCGCCTCGGCTGAGGGGCACCCCACACCGCGAATCCAGGACGCTCGGACCGGGGCGCGCGCGCTGGGACCCACACGAAGCGGCCCCGGCCGGGGCTGGCGTCCACGCAGCGCGGCCCCAGGCTCCTCGGCGCGTCGGCCGCACCGCCCCCGCCGGAGCGGCGCGAAGCGATGGATCTCGCGCCCCTTCCTTCGGTAGCCTCGGAGCCTCCATGCAGCCTCACCGCATCGTCCCCGGGTTCGCCCTTTTCCTCGCGCTGCTCGCTCCAGCATGCAGCGCCATCGTGGCCCCCGACACGACGCGGCTCGGCGATCCCTCGCCGGGACGGGACGCGGGCGGCCTCGACGCGCCGAGGCCCGATGCGCCGGAGGCAGACGGCGGCCCGGCAGAGGACGTTGGCGGTCGTGACACCGGACCCGGCCTCGACGGCGGGCCCCTGCCGCTCGACGCTGGCACCGACGCGGGCCCCTCGCCCGTCGATGCGGGCACCGACGCAGGACGCGACGCTGGCAGCGACGCGGGGCCGACGCCGTTCGACGCAGGACGCGACGCTGGCCGAGACGCTGGGCCGCCGGTCTGCGTCGACGGCACCGAGAGCTGCATCGGCGATCTCCGGCGGGTGTGCGTCGGCGGCGTCATCCGCGACGAGGACTGCGCGGCCGGCGGCGCTTACTGCGAGGGCGGCGCGTGCGTGCCGTGGGTGTGCGAGCCGGGCTCGACCGCGTGCTCGGCCGATTTCCGCGGCGTCGAGCGATGCGATGCGCGCGGCACCGCGAGCACGACCGAGAGTTGCGGCTCCGGCTTCTGCGACCCCAGCACGGGCGCCTGCGGGACCCTGCCGAGCGCCTGCACGAGCCTTCCCGCCATCACCGTCGGGGGCACGGCCCGGTTCAGCCTGTGCACGGTCTCGGACGGGGACACCTACACGCCGGTCGGGGACTGCGCGGGCGGCGTCCGGGCCAACTCGGGCGACCGCACCTACCAGCTGCGCGTCGACACGACTCGGACCGTGACGTTCGACCTCCGCGACGTGGACAGCACCACGGCGATCGACACGGTCGTGTACGTGAGGCGGGTCTGCGACGACGCAGCCACCCAGCTCGGCTGCGACGACGACGTGCCCTGCCTCGAGAGCGACATCACCACGGGCTGCTCGGGCGGCCTGCAGGTGCGCCAGTCGCGCCTGACGCTCACGCTCGACCCGGGCGTGTACTACGTCGTCGCCGATGCGATCGAGTACGACGTCTTCAACTGCGGCACGGTCGAGCTCCGGGTCTTCTGACCCGTCTCGGCCCCCGTCACGCACGGCGGGCAGCGGGACTGGCACCGCGGGGGCGCTTTCTTGACCCGCTCGCGCGGTCTCCGGTAACCGCCGGGGCGGCATGTCGTCCCTCGTCCAAGCGGCGCTCACCCTGCGCAAGACGGCGCGGGTGTCGTTCTGGCCGGTGGTCGCGGCGATCTTGCTGCTCCTGCCCGTCGCGGGCGTGTTCGCCGGAACCGTGCCGCGGCTCGAGCACCTCGTGCTGCTCGTCGGATGGGCCACGGTCGTCGCGCTGCGCGTCCGGCGGCGGGGCGAGCTCGAGCGGCTGCACGAGGGGCACCCGACCGGCCCGACCGAAGCGGCGCTCTACGCCCTCGACGCCGAGCTCGCGGCCTACGTGCTCGCCGCCAGCCACGCCGCGGTGCAGCTCTTCGGGGGTCTCGGCGGGGTCGTCCATCCGCTCACCTACGTCGCGGTCGGCGGGATCGCGGCGTTCGCGCGCAAGCCGCTCGGCAGCGTCCTCGTCGCCTTCGCGATCCTCTACGAGGTGCTCGTGTGGCGGTGGTCCGACGCGGCGGTGCCGGCCTCGACCATCGGCCTCTCGGCCCTGTTCCTCGTCGCGTTCGGGGCGCTCCACGTCGTGCTGACGCAGGCCGAGCTGGCCCGGATGCGGGCCCGCACCGAGGCCGAGCGCAGCGCCGAGCGGAGCCGGCTCGAGGAGCAGACGCGCCTCTTCCGCCTCGTGGGTGCGCCCTCGGCCGAGAGCGCGGGCAGCGAAGAGAAGGTCTTCCGCTCCTCGGTGGACGAGGTGAAGGACTCGCTCTTCCACGTGCTCGATCTGCTGCGGCGCACCCTCGACGCGCACACCGCCGTGCTCCTGCTCGGCTCGGGCGTGGCGAAGGGAACGCTGTGCATCGCCGAGCTCGTCACGGAGTCGGACGACATCGCCGACGGCCCCTTCGATCCCGGTGCCGGTGCGGTCGGTGCCGTGGCGACACGCGGGCTGACGATGAACCTCGAGCACCTGAAGCCAGGCTACAAGGGCCTCTGCTACTACCGCGGGCCCGCGACGGTGCGGGGCTTCCTCGGGGTGCCGGTCGAGGAGGGCGGGCAGCTGGTCGGGGCGCTCTGCGTCGACCGCCTGAGCGACGTTCCGTTCGGCCCGCGGGAAGAGGAGATCCTCAAGGCCGCCAGCCGCCAGGTCGTGCGGGCGATCCAGAACGAGCGCGTCTTCGTGCAGCTCGAGCGGACCAAGCGCGAGCAGGTGATGCTCTTCAAGGCCTCGCAGGAGCTCGGCGCGGCGCTCACGGACGATCAGGTCGTCGAGGCCGGCCTCGCCGCCGCTGGCCGCATCGCACGCTTCGACTTCGCGGCGATCACTGCGTGGGACCCGGAGAAGAAGACCCACGCCGTGCGCGTGGCGGTCGGCGAGGGCCGCGAGCTGGTGCAGGGCCTCTCCTTCCGCGACAACACGTCGCTCACCGCGATGGTGGTGAAGAACAAGCACCACCTGCCCTACCGGGGCGACTTCGACGCGCGCCAGCAGGTGCTCTTCACCAGCAAGGTGAACCTGCCCGACATGCGCTCGGTGCTGGTGCTGCCGCTCGTGGTGCGGGAGGACGTCATCGGCACCCTGGCGCTCGCCGCGCACCGGCCTGCGGCGTTCGGGGACTCGGTGCGCCCGACGCTGCAGGTCCTCGGAAACCAGCTCGCCGTCGCTCTGAGCAACGCGCGCGCCGTCGCGCGGCTCGAGCAGATGGCGACGACCGACGGGCTGACCGGGTGCTTGAACAAGCGGGCTTTCCTCGACGAGCTCGAGGCCAAGCTGCGCTCGGCCGAGCGCTTCAAGAAGAAGCTCTCGCTCCTCGTCACCGACATCGACCACTTCAAGAACGTCAACGACACCTACGGGCACGCGACCGGCGACGTGGTGATCAAGGAGCTGGGCGCGATCCTGCTTCGCATGAAGCGGGACACCGACAAGGTCGCCCGCTTCGGAGGCGAGGAATTCTGCGTGCTCTGCGAAGAGACCGACACCGATGGCGCGCACCAGTTCGCCGAGCGGGTGCGGCAGGAGCTGGAGAAGACGATCTTCCCGACCGAGCTCGGCAAGCTCCGCGTGACCGGCTCGATCGGCGTCGCGACCTACCCGCGCGACGCCGAGACCGCGGGCGGCCTCTTCGAGATCACCGACAAGGCGCTCTACGCGGCCAAGCGCGGCGGCCGCAACCGCGTGTGCACGGTGAAGGACCTCTGACGTGCGAGCGAGCCCCTCGGCGCCCACACTCGGCCCGATGCTGCCTCGCCTGCCCCGCCGCGCCGCCCTCGTCGGACTGGCGCTCGCGCCGCTCACCGCCCGCGCGCAAGCGATCCCCGAGCACAACCGCGCCGACCTCGCCGAGCCGCCGCCTCGGCCGCCCGTCGGCGACGCCGCCGAGCGCGCCGAGCGGCTGTTCGGGGCGATCGTGCGGGGCGATCCCGCGCTCGCCGAGGACTTCTTCCTGCCCGCGGATGCATTCCGACTCATCAAGGGCATCTCCGATCCCGACGCCCTCTGGGCCCGGATCCACCGCGCCTACGAGGACGACATCCGCGAGCTGCACGCGCTGCCGGATCTCGATCGCGCGCGCTTCGCCGGCCTCGAGCTCAGCCGGCGCCGCGGCTGGGTGCGGGTGCGCGAGGAGTCCAACCGCCTCCCCTACTGGGCGCAGCGCCACAACTGGCTGCGCTACACGGTGCCCGCAGCCGACGGATCCGCGCAGGAGCGGCGGATCGAGGTGCGCACGATGATCGCGTGGGACGACCGCTGGTACATCACGCACCTGTCCGAGTTCCGCTGAGGGCCCGCGTCGAGCACGGGGCCCTGCTATCGTTGGCGCGACGTGTCCCGGAGCGAGCTTCCCAGGGCGAGCAGTCAGGCGACCTCGATCGAGCTGCGGCGATTCCGCGGCCACGATCTGCACCGGGAGCAGCTCGGCCACGTGCGGCTCGCCCACCTGACCGATCTGCACTTCGGGCGGGTCACGCCGCTCTCGGCCCAGGAGGCCGCGGTCGACCGGGTGAACGCCGAAGAGCCCGACCTCGTGCTGCTCACCGGCGACTTCGTGTGCCATTCGCAGCTCTATCTCGATCAGCTCGTCGCCACGCTCTCGCGGCTGCGCGCGCCGGCCTTCGGCGTGCTCGGCAACCACGACCATTGGTCGGGCGCCGACGAGGTGCGCTGGGCGCTGAAGAAGGCCGGCGTGCTGGTGCTCGACAACGCGAACACCTCGATCACGGTGCGCCACCAGCGCGTGCAGCTCGTCGGGCTCGACGACAGCTACACCGGCCACGCGGATCGGGCGCGGGCGCTCGCAGGCCTCGATCCCCGCTGGGCCACCATCGGCCTCTCGCACATCGCCGAGGAGGCGGACGCGCTCTGGAGCGCCGGCGTGCCGCTGGTGCTCTCGGGCCACACCCACGCCGGGCAGGTCACGCTGGCGAAGCTTCACGAACTCGCGCTCGGGCGCCTCGTCGGCCACAAGTACGTGCACGGGCTCTACGGCAAGCGGCAGCTCGACGCGGCGGTGCCGGGCGCGGTGTACGTCGGCGCGGGGATCGGGGCCTCGGTGATGCCGATCCGGCTCGGCGAGCGCGGCCGGCGCGAGGTGACCCTGTTCGAGCTCGGCGCGGACGTCCCGGAGCTCGACGAGCACCACGCCGAGCAGCCCGCGCTCGCCGGTCGCAAGCCCTCGCCCGAGCTGGTCGCCAAGCGCCACGCCGAGGTCCACGCGAAGATGTGGAAGCGCGAGGCGGCCGAGGCGAAGCGGCGGCTGCCCCGGTGACGCGCCGGCTGCGGTAGCATCCCCGGATGCTGCACTTCAGCCGGGATCCTGCGGTGGCCGAGCGCCAGATGCAGGCGATCATCTTCTCGCTCACGACGTTCGGTCACATCGACGGAGACTTCGACGATCGGGAGAAGGACTTCGTCCGGGACTTCATCCGCAAGCTCGTCGCCCACCGGGTGAAGACGGGCCTGCCCGACGCGGATCCGGCCACCGCGCGGGACCTCGTCGAGCGCTTCAGCACGCACTTCCTCGAGACCTTCGAGAACATCGAGCGCTACGTCGCCGACGTGATGAACGAGCCCGTCGCCAAAGACGAGAGCCGCGACGCCTTCGTGCACGCGAAGCTGAAGCTACGCTGCTTCGAGCTCTTCAAGGGATTCGATCGCGCGAGCCAGGAGGCGATCCTCGAGACCGTCGACGAGTTCATCCTCGCCGACGGCCACCAGCACCCCGCGGAGACGAAGTTCCGCTCCGAGCTCGGCGCGCTGCTCGGCGCCGCGGAGCTCGCGGTCGAGCTGGTGGACGAGGGCCCGAGCCCCGCCGTGACGGTCACCGCGCCGCGCGAGCTGCGCCCGAGCCAGGTGAACCACCCGTTCTTCAAGCAGTTCGAGCACCACTACTCGAGCGACCACGAGCGCATGCAGAAGCAGGTCGCCGCCGACCTCACCCTCATCGACCGGGTGATCGGGACCCTCGACGCCCAGCGGCAGAGCGGCAACGGGCGCCTCACCGGCCGGTCCACCGTCGACGAGCTCGCCGGGCTCGGAACCTTCCTCGACGGACACACCTGGCACCTCGACGCGCTTCATCCGGCGGGCAGCGAGATCGTCGTCGTCGGCGATCTGCACGGCTGCTACTCGTGCCTGAAGGCCGCGGTGATGCAGACCGACTTCTTCGCCAAGGTCGAGGCCTTCCGGCGCGATCCCGCCTCCGCGCCCAAGCCGCACCTCGTGCTCCTCGGCGACTACATCGACCGCGGCATCTTCAGCCTGAACGGCGTCTTTCGCAGCGTGATGCAGCTCTTCGTCACCGCGCCCGAGCACGTGTTCCCGCTGCGCGGCAACCACGAGTACTACGTGGAGGTGAAGGGACAGATCTACGGCGGCGTTCGCCCCGCCGAGGCGATCAACTCGCTGAAGCCCTACCTGTCGATCGAGGTCTTCCGCCGGTACATGGCGCTCTTCGAGGCGATGCCGAACGTCGCGCTCTTCGACGGGCTCTTCTTCGTGCACGGCGGCATCCCGCGCGATCGGGCGCTGAAGGAGCGCTGGAAGGATCTCTCCACGCTGAACGACCCGGAGCTGCGCTTCCAGATGATGTGGAGCGATCCCTCGAGCGCCGATGTGATCCCCGCGCAGCTCCAGGATCAGACCGCCCGCTTCCCCTTCGGCAGGCTGCAGTTCCAGTCCTTCATGCAGCGCATCGGGTGCCACACGCTGATCCGCGGCCACGAGAAGGTCGAGCAAGGCGTGCACGTGAGCGACCCGGGCAACGCGGGCAAGATCGTGACGGTCTTCTCGGCCGGGGGCCGGGACAACAACGACTTGCCCGAGGGCTCGAGCTACCGCGGCGTCACGCCGATGGCGCTCCGCGTCCTGCACCGACCGGGGCAGGAGACCGAGCTGCAGCCGTTCGCCCTCGACTGGGCGCGCTACAACGACCCGGCCCACAACGCCTTCTTCCAGGCGCCCATGGAGATCGAGCACCGGGTCGAGTGAGCGGCGGGCTCCCGCTCAGCGGCAGGCGTGCGGAGCGGCGCAGGCGCGCAGATTCAAGAGGTGCGCCGAAGCGATGCCGACGAGGGCGGATACCGTGAGCCCGAGCTCGAGGGGCCCCTCGACGAGGCGGCTCGCCGAGAGCAACACCATCCCGAACGCGAAGAGCGCGATCGGCCGGGCCTCGAGGTGGCGCCGGTAGGCCGGGAGCAGCGACGATGCGCCCACCACCGCCGCGCCGATCAAGAACGGCCACTCGAGTCGCTCGAGCCACGGCACCACGTCGGCGACGAGGGACGGCACCAGCGATACCAGCGCGCTCGCGAGGCAGTGCAGCGCGCAGCCGAGGGAGATCCCCACGCCGAGTCGATCGAGCGCCCCCTCGGAGGTCTCGTCGCCCGTCACCTGCATCGGCAGGGCGCGCTGCTCGGGAATCTGCCCGTCGGCCATGAGGGGAGGCAGAATGCGATCGCTCGCAGCCACTTGCAACCGGGCTACGAAAGAAGCCCGCTTGATGGCAGGCACCGAGGCCGGCCGACTCCCCCGAGGCCGCCGTGATACGCTCCTGCGGTCATGCGTCCGTCGCCCGTGTCCCTGTGTCTCGTCCTGCTCCTCGGCGCCTGCAGCGGACTGCCGAGCTTCCCCCGCTTCGGCGACGACGCGGGCGTGGAGTGCGGCGTCGAAGGCCTCTCGTGCGAGAGCGGCGAGGTCTGCCTGATGGGGCGCTGCGTCCCGGGATGCACTGCGACGAGCTGCGGCCCGCTCGAGACCTGTTCGATGGGGGTCTGCGTGCCGCGCGGGGCGGGGATGGACGCCGGGCTCGACGCGCCCCCGACCGACACGCCCCCCTCGGACACGCCGCCCGATCCCTGCTCGCTCGTCGAGTGCAGCGGCTCGACGCCCTACTGCCGAAGGGGGACGTGCGTGCCGTGCACCGAGAGTCCCGCAGAGGAGCAGTGCGGCGGCGGCACGCCGATCTGTTTGGTCGCGCGGAACACCTGCGTCGCCTTCGCGAGCGGCGGCCTCTGCGAGCCGTGCAACGAGAACGCCGACTGCGTCGGAGGGACCTGCACGCGCATCGGCGTCACCGCGTTCGAGCGGGTCTGCCTGCCGAGCTGCGCCGCGGGCTGCCCGGCCGGCACGGAGTGCGACGCCGGCCTCGGCGTCTGCCGCCCCGCTGCGCAGGCGAGCTGCTTTCAGTTCCGCGCCGCGATCGCCGGACAGAGCTGCTCGGTCGCCGAGGACTGCGCGCCGAATGGCGCGACGTTCGACGACGGTCTCTTCGCCGGCACCTGCACGGGCACCTGCCGCTTTCCGTGCGGCGTGAGCGCGGACTGCCCGAGCGGCAGCTGCAACCCCAGCAGCGGCCTCTGCGAGTGAGGGATGCGCGGCCGGCGTCCCCGACGGTCCGCCTGCCTCGTCGTCGCGCTGCTCGGCGCGCTTCCCCTCGTCGCCACGGAGCGCGCCCGGGCGCAGGACGACTGGGCCATCGAACGCGACGAGGGAGCGCCGCGCGCCCGCCGCAGCCCGCGCCCCGCCCGCGTGCGAACGTCGCGCCCCGCGGAGGACCTGCCCACGCGGTACCTGGCCATCGTGCTCGCCGATCCCCGGGACGGCTTCGCGATGGATCGCCTCCTGGCCCTGCACCGGGCAGGCGCAGGCCTCGAGGCGCTCGCCGCGGCGCTCGGGGCAGCGCGGACCCGAGATCCCGGGCTCGGGACGGCGGTCGAGTTGGTGCTCGCGCGGCTCGACCGTGAACGCGGGGCCCCCGAGGCGGCCCGCACCCGCTACGAGGCGGTGGCGGACGGACCGCTCGCCTGGCTCGCGGCGCTCGGGCTCTACCGGCTCGCGCTGGGGACCTCGCCCGCAGCGGCCCGCACCCATCTCGAGCGGGCGCTCTCGCTCGCACCCGCGGCCGAACACGAGGCGCTGTACGAGGCGCTCGGCGAACTCTGCCTCGACCTGCACGACTACGACGCCGCGTCACGCGCCTATGCGTGGCTCGGGCGCGGCGCGACCAGCGTGCACCGAGCGACCGAGCTGGCGCGGGCCCTCGTCGCCCGCGGCGAACACGAGCGCGCGTGGGCCGAGTACCGTGCGCTCACCGAGCGATTCGCCGGCGATCGCCGCGCGCTCGCCCCGCTCCTCTTGGAGGTGGCCCGCGAGGAGCTCGCGCTCGGCCGCCTCGATGAGGCCGCCGAGACGCTGGCGCGCGCGGGCCGGAGCGCCGGCGTCGGCACGGGCATACGGCGCGAGGTCGTGGAGCTCGCGCTCGAGGCGCATCGCCAGCGCGGCACCCTCGAGGCGCTCGCTGCGGCCTGGTCGACCGAGCGCGGCGCGGACGAAGCGCTCGGTCGTGCCCGGGCGCTCGACGAGCTCGGTCGGGACGAGGAGGCGATCGACGCCTACCGCCGAGCGGGCCGCGCGCGGCCCCGTGACGAGGCCCCTCGGCTGGGCGAGATCCGCGTCCTGCTCCGCGCGGCCCAGATCGACGAGGCGATCGAGGCCTACCGTGCGCTGATCCGGGTCGCACCCCGCCCGGCCCATCGGCTCGCGCTCGCCGAGCTGCTCGAGGCACACGGCCGGGGCAGCGAGGCCCGCGCGCTCCTCGACGAGGCCATCGTCCGGGCAAGAGCCGGCGAGGGTGCGTCCCTCGAGGGGATCGCGCGCCTCGCGACGCGCTGGGGCGACGGGGTCCGGGCCACCGCGGCGCTCTCTCGGCGCGCCGAGCTCGAGCCGGACGACGCGGTGGCGCTCGTCGCGCTCGGCGATCAGCAACTCGCGCTCGGCGACGAGGGGGCCGCGCTCCGCACCTTCCGCCGCCTGCTCGAACTCGGCGGCTCGCCTGCCGCGCGTCATGCGGAGCTCGGCGCCGTGCTGCTCGATCACGACCGCCTCGACGAGGCGATCGCCGAGCTCCGGACCGCGATCGAGCTCGGCGGCATGCCCCCGGCGCTCGAGACGCTCCGCCTCGTGGCGCTCGCCGAGGAGCGCGCCGAGCGGAGGAGCGCCGAGAGCGCGTGGCAAGCGGTGCTCGACGCGGCCGCGGCCGAGCCCGCGGTCGCCCGCGAGGCGCGCGAACATCTCGTGTCCCTCTGGCACCGCTCTCGGGATCTCGGCCGGCGGATCGACGGGCTCCGCGCGGCGTTCCTCGAACGAGAGCCTCCCGACCTCGAAGCAGGCAGGCTCTTCGTGGAGGCGTTGCGGCGCCGTGGTGACCTGGAGGGGGCGGTCGAAGCGCTCCGCCGGCTCGACACGCTCGCCCCGGGCGATGTGCCCTCGCTCGAGCTCCTCGAGCGGATCGAGGTGCAGCGCGGGGCGCTCGCTGGCGCCATCGACGCGCTCGAGCGGCTGGCGCGGGCCGAACCGAGGAGCGCCGCGGCGCGCTACCGGCGCATGGCCGAGCACGCGCTCGAGCTGTACCGGGACGACGACGCGATCCGCTATGCCCGGCACGCCGTCGAGCTCGCGCCGGACGACGCGGAGGGCTGGGCGTCGCTCGGAGCGCTGCTCGCCGGGCGGGGTGAGCGGAGCGAAGGACGGGCAGCGCTGCGACGCGCGCTCGAGCTCGCCCCCCGACGCCACGAGCTCGCGCTCCGCCTCGCAGAGGAGGAGAGCGCAGACGGCGACAGGGAGGCTGCGCTCGGCCTCTGGATCGGCGTGGTCGAGGGGAGCTCCGACGACGCACTCGTCGAAGAAGCCGTGCAGAGGGTGCTCGATCGCAGCCCGGGCGCCTCGGACGAGGGACTCGACGGACTCGAGCGGGCGCTCCTCGCGCAGATCCTCCGGGCTCCGGAGCGCGTGGCGCTGCGGCGCATCTTCCTCGATCTCGTCGCGACGCGGGCGCGGGAGCTCGGCCGGGGCGAGGAGGCGGATCGGGCACGAGCGCGGCTGGTCACGCGCGGGCTCGCACCGCTCCTGCTCTCGGTCGGGAGCGCGGATCCCGGGGAGGCGGGCCGAGCGATCGATCTGCTTGGTGCGGCTGCCGTCCCAGGTGCCGCGGGCACGCTGCTCAGCCGGGCCGAACGGGATGGCGACGCGCAGCTTCGGCTCGCGGCGCTCGCGGCCCTCGTGCCGCTCGCGCGGAGGGAGCACGCCGGGCGCCTCGCGGCCCTCGCGGCGCGGGGCGACGCCGCACTGCGCTGCCTCGCCATCTGGGCCCTCGCCCGTGCCATTCCCGAGCACGCCGAGCGGGAGCGCGTCCTCGTCCCGATGCTCGCCGAGGCGGATCCCGAGGTGCGTGGGGTGGCCGCGCTGGCGCTCGGCGGATCCGGCGACGCGCCCCTCGGCACGGACGCGCTTCGGGCCGCGGAGGCGGCGCTCGACACGGCAGGCGGTGAGCTCCTGGTCCTCTCCTGGGCCTTCGCTCGGTCGCTGCCCGACACGGTGACGCGGCGACTCGGGGCGGCCTCGACGCGTTCGTCACCGCTCGCGCTCGCGGCCCTCGCGCGGACCGGAACGCCCGCGGCGTTTCGCGCGCTCGTGACCGCGCTGCTCGCCCCCGACACGCGCGATGCCGCAGCGCAGGCCCTCGGGACCGCGCGCGCGCTGGATGGGCGCGCCCTGCCCCGGCCCGGCGAGACCGCAGCCGAGTTCCTCCGGCGTTCCCTCGGCGCAGCTCCCATGGACCCCGCGCCACTCACGGGCGCGCTGGTCGAGCTCTTGCCACCGGCCCTCGCGGACCGCGAGCTGGAGGGACGGCCGAGCGCCACGGCGCTGGCGGCCCTTCGGCTCCTCGTTCCGGCCAACGGCGGCGCGCCTGGGCTGATCGCTGGAGCGCTGGGCGAGGACGGACCGCGGCTCGACTCGGCGGTGCTCGCGGCGGTCCGCGCGCCCCTCGAGGCGTTCGCCGCCATGGCCGACACCGAGCTCGCCGCCCGTGCCTCCGCGCTGCTCGCCGCCGGGTCGCGGCGCGACGACGTCGGCTTCTTCGAGGGGCTCCTCGATGCGCCGGCGAACGTGCTTCGGGCCGCGCTCGAAGCGCGCGCAGCGAGCCCTCTCGGAGATCTGGGTCCGATCGTGGAGCGGGCCCTCGTGCACGCCGACTGGACGGTGCGCCTGGCCGCGGTGGACGCGCTCGCCCGCGACGAGGCCCACGAAGAGGCGCTCGTCCGAGCGTGCGACGATCCCTTCGCCCTGGTCCGCGACGCCGCCGCGGCGGCGCTCGGCGCGCGCACCGTTCGATCGGCCGAAGCGACGGACGCCCTCCGCCGGGCCTGCACGGACGACCCCGAGCCGCGGGTACGCCGCACGGCGGCCCGCTTCGTACCGTGTGAGTGAGCCGAGGCCTTCGCGATTCTTCGCGCAGACCTCCGTGGCCAGCCAGGCTCGCCCTGGGCTAGGCTTCCCGCATGGAGCGGCCCACCTCGATCCTCGGTCTGACCACCTACCTCGTCCGCCAGCGCTGGTCTGCGCTCGGTCAGCGGGCCCGCATCGCGGTCGTCGTGCTCGGAGCCCTCGGCGCGATGGCCGGCGCGAAGCTCGCGATGGGCGGCGGCAGCTGCGGTGAATGCTGCGCGGCCGGCGGCGGCGCCGTGTCCTCGACCCCCTGAGCGAGGTCCGGACCCCAGATCACCGCCGTACCCGCGCGCTGGGGTGAACGCGGCGCGGAGCCTCAGCCGTGGAGGGCGAGCTCTTCGAGTCGGAGAACCACCCGACGAAGCACCTCACGCGGCGTTCGCGCCGCGGCGATGACGGTGTCGAGGAACTCCTCCCAGTGAGGATCCTTGCTCGCCCCGCGGACGGCGCGGTGCAGCTGCCGAACGCGAACCGCGAGCGTGCGCAGGTCCTCCCGGCTCAAGCGCGTCACCGTCAGGGGCCGGGAGCGGAGCAGGCGGCGGCGCAGCAGGGCGACGTCCTCGGCCGGAAGGAGCGTCGCCTGCTCCTCGATCTCGTCGAGCAGCGAGCCCGCCTCCTCCCGCAGCGCCTCGAGCGTGTCGGGCGTCACCGCGAAGACGACGCAGGCCCGGGCGATTGCGCCGCCGCAGTAGAACGCGAGCGAACGCAGCGCCGTGCGGCGCTCGGGCCGGGAGACGCCGGCGCGGTAGAGGTTCTCCGCCTCGTCGAGGACGATCACCGGGCCCTCGCATCCCTCGATCCGGCGCAGCAGCTCGAGCCACAGATGAAGGCGCGCGTAGGCGTCCTTGCGGTAGGACGCGGAGGCGGGCTTGTCGACGAGATCGAGGGCGCCGAGGACCTCGAGCACGGCGTCGGGGTCGACGCCTTCTTCGTCCCGGCGGCTCGCGGCGACGATGCGCTCGACAGCCCGTGCGGCCTCCCCTCCCTCGGACGCGATCGCCGCGAGCACTCCCGACAGCCGCTTGCGGGCGGTCGGGGTGGCGACCCATGCCTCCGCGCGATCGAAGGCCGATGCCTTGCGCCGCAGCGGAAGCACCGCGCTCTCGAGCAAGCGCCGCAGGTGCCGCTGCGGGTTGCCGAGATCCTCGTCGAGCCGCTCGACCGAGAGCCGGAAGACCGGCCGCTGGTCCGCGAGCGCACGCGACTCGAGGTGCAGGAGCTGGTGGGTCTTGCCCGCGCCGTACTCGCCGGAGAGCACGGCGAAGACCGACCCGTCGTGCTGCGCGTGCTCGAAGAGCTTGTCGAGCCGCTCGTCGATCGCATCCATCCCGATCGTCAGTTCGGCTCCGGCGTCGACCGGCGGCAGCCCCTGCCCCAGACGCAGGAGCGACCGAAGCCCGGCGGCGTGACGAACCTCGACCGTCCTGCGCGGCGGCAGCGGCGGCGGCTCGCCCGCGTCGTCGGGCGCCTCGAGGGGCACGAGGGTCGCGTGGGGCACCGGCCAGCGCGGCGGCGTGTCGAGCAGGAGCCGCGAAGCGAGCGCCTCGTGGATCGAGAGCGCGGCCCTGCGCTCGACGAGGCCGGCCCCACCGACGAGGAGGAGCTCGCACGCGATGGCGCCTTGCTGCCCTGCGCCATCGGCGTTGTCGATGAGCTCGCGGAGCACGGTGTAGGCCACGTCCCGGCGGCCCGGCGAGAGGTCCACGAGCGCCTCGGCATCGGTGAAGAGGATGCGCGTGCCCCGCGCACCGAGCGCGCGGGTGAGCCGCGTGAGCTGCGCGAGCGCGCGCTTGGCCGTGCGGAGCGAGAGCGGACGGACCGGCCCCTCGATCGCGTTCACGTCCTGACCGCCGAGCCAAGCGGTCAGACGCCGCGCGCTGGCCTTGCCGCTCGCGTGCGCGAGGTAGTCGCTGGCGAGCCGGCGCAGCTCGCCGCCGAGCGCCTCCTCCTCGGCCCGCTCCTCGAAGCGCTCCTCGGACTTCTTGCCGTGGCGCTCGACGAACGCGTCGAGGGCCGTGACCAGCCCGTTGCGCCGACCGACCTCGACCTTCGGCATGCGCAGTGAGCCCGCGAGCGCCCGCACCACGGCATCGAGATCCGACAGCGCCTCCGAGGCGAGCGAGCAGCGCGCCACCGCGAAGCCGTGGAGGAGCGCGTCCTGCGCGAGTTGCTCGGTGGCCTCGGACCGGGCCTCCCCGACGAGCAATGCGACACCGCTCATCTGCGCGATGGTGAGGTCCTCGAGCGAGCGCGCGCGCGCCCGCACGACGTGATCGAGCCATCCGGCCATGGACGAAGAGTCGGGTCAGCGGCGCGGTAGCGTCAAGCGCGGTCCGCGCAGCGCAGGCCCACCACCGGTCGCGGGCGGAGGCCCGCCTAGCGCTGACGGCGCGCCACCCTCGGGACGTGCTCGACGTCGAGGCCCGCGAGCGTCGAGAGCGCGATCGACACGTCGGCGGCGTGCAGCTCGAGCACGCTGTCGGGATCGTCCTCTCGGTAGCCGCCGAAGAGCGACAGGACCAGCGGAAGAGGGCGGCCGAGCGCGTGCGACCAACGGTGGATCGCGCCGTAGACGAGCCGGCT
>Ga0209972_10000340_pt1 | contig 45828 bp, 68 predicted proteins | sample NOAtaG_7_FD_187302 | JGI IMG/M metagenome (GOLD analysis project Ga0209972, IMG submission 187302) | Freshwater lake microbial communities from Lake Erie, under a cyanobacterial bloom - NOAA_Erie_Diel1S_2200h metaG (SPAdes) (version 2) | ecosystem: Environmental > Aquatic > Freshwater > Lake ...
GCCTGTCAAGAGCCTATTTCACCCCACCACCAGCCGCACCTCGCTCGTCGCCACGAGCTGCTGCGCATAGCGCACCACGAGCCACACGCGCCCGCCCCTGGGGAACAGGGCGCGCAGATCCCGGGCGAACAGGCGGAGCGGGGGGATAGTGCCGCCGCGCTCCCACACGAGTGTGCGCTCAAGTGTCGGGTGGACCGTCGGCCCGCCGCGGGCGGTGGAGATGCCCACGACGACACTGCCCCGGTTGACCGGCGGGGCGCAGTCGATCGGGATGGACACGGCCTCGCCGGTGACGAGGAGCTCGATCATGTGGCCGCCGGGCGCTTCGTGCGCCACGTGACCTGGGCGAACTCGTGATACCCGGCGCTGGGGCTCTGCCAGTGGACGTACAGCGGGCTCCCGTCGGTCGACGCCACGTGCGTCGCCAGCGCGCTGCCGAGGATCGTGGCCTCGTACAGCCCCGGCACGACCTCGGTCATGACATAGACGAGCGCGGCGTTGAGCGCGCCGCTGGTGTGGTCGGTCGCCGTGTCCGAGGTGGACAGGTACACGCGCAGATCCGTGAGCCCGGTGACGGGCACCTCCTCACGGACACCCGTGGTGGGGTTCCTCCGCCAGCGCGTGGGGTCGGCGGTCGTGTGCGCGTTGTTCCGCGGGTACAGCTCGGCGTCGATTTCGTTGGCCATGTCAGGGCACCGGGTCGTCTGATTGCAGAGTGATGGTCGCGTCGACCGCGGGACGCGCCGTGAGTGTGGCGTCGGTGGCGCGCGCGGTCAGGGTGGCGTCATTCGGCCGGGCGGTGAGACGGGCGGCGACGTTGCGGAGCGTGAGGACGGCCGTGACGAGGCCTTGGGTGACGACGACCGTGCCGGCCAGCGTCCCGCCAACGGTCACCGTCACCCCGACGCCACCACCGAGCGGCTTCGGGACCGTGAGCGCCGCCGTTGTGGTCGCGACGACGACGACGCCCCCGGCGAGCGGCTTGGGGACCGTGAGCGCGCCCGTGGCCGTCGTCGCCACCGTGACCGTGCCGGCGAGCGCGGCGCCCGATCCCGAGAGTGCGCCGGTGGTGGTGACGACGACGCTCACCGACCCCGCCAGCGGCTTGGGGACCGTGAGGGCCGCCGTCGTCGTGGCGGCCACACTGACGCTGCCGGCGAGCGGCTTCTCGACGGTCAGCGCGCCGGTGGTCGTCGTGCTCACCGTGACACTGCCGGCGAGCGCCGCGCCCCCGCCGGCCAGCTCGCCGGTGGTCGTCACCGCGACAGTGACGGCGCCGCTCAGCGGCTTCGGTACCGTCAGCGCGCCCGTCGTCGTGGTAGCGACCGTGACACTGCCCGCCAGCGGCTTCTCGACCGTCAGCGCGCCCGATGCCGTGGCGACCACCGCCACCGAGCCCGCCAGTGCGGCGCCCGCTCCCGTCAGCGCCCCCGTGGCCGTGACGACGACCGACACCGACCCTTCGAGCGCCGCGCCGGTGGTGACGGGCGTGCCCTGGATCGTGACCGCGGCACTCGCCATCTCCCGCGTGCCGGTGCCGCTGCCGCGCGTGACGCGGACCCGCAGCGCCGTCGGGTCCGTGATCGCGGCGCGTTCGCCGCTCGTGAGCGTGATCGACAGATCGGCCCACGTCCCCGGCGCGGCGGTGATGACCTCCGTGCGAATGACCGTCGTGCCTTGCAGCAGCTCGACGGTCAGCGCGGCAGGCCCCGACGGGGCCCCGCCGCGAAGGAGAGTGAGGAGGGTCACGGGCCGGCGCTACCGCGTCAGGGCGTCAGCGACTGCAACTGCGCGAGCGTGTCCGTGGTCTGGGCAATCTCCGTGTCACACGCGGCCACCCGCGCTACATCGCCAATGCGGGCGGCCGCCGTGCGCAGCTGTCCGAGGAACACCAGCCGCGCCTGCGCCAGCGAGACGAGGTCCGAGAGCGTCATCAGATCACCTGTTGCCGGAGGTGAATGGTGCTCGTGTTGTGCGCCAGATGCACGTAGAAAATTTCGGTCGCGCCATCCTTGTAGAGCACGTCGAACGCCGTGTCGCCGACCACCGCCGCCCCCTGCGGGTACAGCATCGTGCCCCACGGGAACAGCTCGGAGCGCACGAAGTCGAGCGCGAACCAGCGGCCCGTGGCGTCTTTCTGGATGTAGAGGATCCCGTTATGGAGCGCGTACTTGCTGCCGGTCGTGAAGGTTTCCGACGCGGGCGAGTACGTGACGGTCTGCCACGTGTTGCCGGCGATGTCGTAGCGGTGCACCGCGCCAGTGCCCGCGCCCTGGAGCGAGTAGATCCAGCGGCCGTTCACGATGGCCGACTCGCTGCTCCAGTCGGCTTCGGGTGCGCTGTGCACCCAATGCGCGCTCATGCCCGCGCCCGGAGCCGCCGCGCGCGCCGCACCCGGCGTCAGCGTGGACCACGTGTTGGCCGAGATCGAGTAGCGATACAGAGTGACCGCGTTGTTGCCGAGCAGGTAGAGGAAGTCGTCGTTCCCCTCGATCGCGTACTGCGAAGTGGCGTCCGGCGTCGTCGTCCACGCGGCGACCGTCAGCGAGTCGGCCGTGTTGGCGGTGATCGTGCGGATCTGGCCCGCGCCCGTGCCTGCCGTGATGCGCACCTGGCTGTTGACCCACTGCGACGCCGCCCACGTCTTGCCGGTCTGGACGAGCGTCGTGCTCGTGGCACTCGTCGCCGTGCCGGTCGCGAACGACTTGAACGCGCCGTCCACGATTGAGGGCGTAGCGACCAGCTTGGCGTCCGTGCCGAACGCCGCGGGCATGTTAGCGAGCGTCGTCCACGTGTTCGTGGCGTAATCGTACTTGCGGAACGACGCGGCGGCGACCGATCCGTTGACGCCGACGTACCACACGGGCGTCAGGAGGCGGTACACGGTGGACGCGGTGAACGCCGACGCCTGCGTCGCGACGGTGATCGTGGCGTTGGTGGTCACGGTGTTGCTCACGATGTCGAGCACCGCGCCCGCGTTCGGCCCCGCAAGGATGTGGACGCGATAGCCGCGCAGGTCGCGCGCGAGCGTCTGGTTCGTGACGATGGTCGAGGTCGTGCCGCCCGTCGCGGTGAGCGACGCCGCCGCCGTCGTGGCGCCGGTGCTCCACGCGCCGGCCACCCCGCACGTGCCCGCGCCGACCGCGGCGGCAAGCCCGGCTGCGGGGAGCGTGACCCATCCGTCCTCGGCCGGATTGTACATGTACGATTCATTCTGCCCGCGCAAAAACAGCTGCTGCTGGCGGAAGTGACGCGAGGACGAGATGAACGATCCCGTCACGGTCGCGGCAGGCAGCGGGGCGCAGAACTCCCACCGCTTGAGGTCGAGGATCTTCCGGTTTCCGTTGGTCGTCGGCATGGGGGTCTCGGTTAGGTGACGGAAATGTTGCGGCGCAGAGTGTCCGCGCCCATTCTCATGAGCGTCGGGATGTAGTCGTTCGTCGCGAGGCCGCCCTGCTGCGACTGGTTCGTCAGCGTCGAGACGGTCGTGATCGTGCCGCTCGAAATCGCGGTCGAGGCGAGCGTCACGTTAAGGTTCGCCGCCGTGGGCTGCCGCACTTCCATGATCGGCCAGCCCTGCGCCGAGGGAATCGCCATACCGACGGTGCGCGTCAGCGATTGCACCGCGAATCGCAACGCCTCGATCGCTTCCATCAGCTCGCCCGCGCCCGTGACGGGCAACGGGTTGTCGAGTCCGACGTCCGTCGCCACGCGCGCGTCATTGGGGCCGCTTGTCGTGGCGAGGGCTACGGTCTGGATTTGTGCGGTCTCCCCGGAGTACTGCACTTCGCGCGTCGCGACGCGCTCGCCAGTGCCGGGAGTGATTGTGACGTTATCGGCCATAGTGGTCTCCGATCAGGTGACGCGGTGGCGGATTGCGACCACCACCGAGGTAAGGGCAGTGAGATTCGGCACGGGGTCGGTGAGCGACACCGTCGCTACGGCCCCGTTGGTGCTGGACTCGATGTAGTCGGCATCCCCACTGGCCAGCGCCGCGTGCAACGTCGCCGCGCCGACAGCACTCCAGTTGGTGTTGCTGATGGTGGCGTCGGGGGTGAGGGTGGCGACGCCCACGCCTTCCATCGCACCCTGCCAGCCGCCGTTGTTGGCGCTCAAGTTGGTGCGCAGCGCCGACAGTTGCGGGCGGTAGCCGTCGCGAATCCAGGTGTACGCGGCGGTGATGGTGGCACCAGCGACCGGGCTATCACCCCACTGCGAACACAGCGCATCCATCGCCAGCGCCGTGTCCGCGGAACGCGTCCCAGGAGTGCCGCCCACCAGCGAGCGGTACCACGTCGCCGCGTTGCGCGTTTCATCGACGAACTGCGGCGTGTCCGTCCGCTCGGTGTACGTGGGGATCGTGCCGGTCCACAGTAAGCCATCGCCACCTGCGCCGGTTGTGTGGCCGTTCCCGTTCACGCCGCCGTTCACGATGTTGAACACCGTGTTGTCGGTGACGTTGGCGGCAGCGACGATGTCCTTGATGTTTTGCGCGGCGGTCTGCGGTGCGCGGTTGATGACCTTGCCTAGTCCCGGCGCGGTACCGATCACGAGATTGTGGCGAATGGCACCCACGATGTTGGGATACCCAGGGCGCGAAGTATCTTCGCCGTACTCGATCAGCGCCGCTTCGCCGCCAGCCGAGTAGTACGTGCAATGCTCAATCAACGGCAATGCAGGCACGGTGTTGAGCGCCGCACTACCACGGAGATGCACCAGCTTGCCGTAGCTACCGCTGCCGCCACCGCTCCGCGTCGTCACGACGTTGCGGATCGTGCCTTGCACACCGGCATCGCTGCGATCGATGAAAATCAAGTCGCCGGTGTCGCTGTTGCCAGAAAGCACCGCATCAAACACCAGTCCGTCTAGTGTCGTCGAGCCAGACAAACTGGTGAAATTGATGCCGTGGAGGTTGTCGCCGTTCGGGCAGTTCGCGACGTACAGCCCCCGCGTGATGCTGGACGGAAGGCCGAAGGGGTTGCCAAGATTGCCTGCTGTCGCTTCGTCGCGCAGCCACGCGCAGTCGATCATGTTCGCGGCGATGCGGCTGCCCGACCCAGCAAGCCACCGCCCCCCGCAGCGCGTGAGCGTCGGCGCATTCCCGCCGGAGTCCGGCGTGATGAAGAAGAATCGCCCCGTGCGGACCATGATGTCTTCAAAGACGCGTGTGCCGGTTGGGTTGGCAACGGATACGTCAATCAACAGCGAGCCTACTGAGGTGTCGTTGGGGTTCTTCGGACTGAGCACGCTAATACGACGCATCGTCACATTTGCTGCGGCTCCCCCGCCAGTCGCCACACGGAACGACACTGAGCCGCACGACTCGAACACGGTATCTTGCACGGATATCGGCAGCCCCGTCGAGAGGGTCGGAAGGGCAGCCAGCGAGGCCGTACCGAGGTCGAAAAAGCGCGCGAACGAAGTATTGATTCGACGCGTATCCGCTCCAGTGATAAACCGGAATCCCGCCGCGCCCGCGCCGTTGCGAATCTGTGCGCGGTTGGTGCCGATGCCGGTGCCCTGTACAACGAGCAAGCAGTTACTTTGGAAGTTCCCGTCGCTCAGGGTCCACGTCAGCGCCGCCGTGGTGTTCGCGCTTTCGACGAACGCCCCCGCGCCGACCACCTCCCACTGCGCGTTCCCTTGCAACAGGTCGGCGTGCGTGCGAACGGCACCGTTCACAATCAGTCGCCCGGTGCCTGCCGTGCCCGCCGTGCGAATCGCTGGAGTCGTCGGCGCCGCCGCATCCCCAATGTCCCACGTCACACCGGGTGGTACCATCAGCGTGTGCCCGTTGGCAATCGTGACCTGATCGCCGAGGCCGGGAATCCCGTTCGGCGTGAAATGCGTGGCCACGTTGACGGCGGCGCTCGTGACGGCGGTGGTGTAGGCGGGCATTAGCGTGCCTCAGCAACGCGAAGCGACGCTGTGTCCGTGGCCGACGCCGCCGTCATCACGCGAACGTCACCGTCAACGCGCCCGCCGCAAACGATGGCGCGGCGTCGCCGTTGTTGATGATGCGCGAGGCCGTCAGCGCACCATGCACCAGCAGGTTGCCGGCCGTCGATGCGTCGAACAGTCCGAAGTGCGTCACGGTGCCCCAGTTCGCCGTCGGCGCCGCGAACGTAATCGCGCTGGCGTTCGACGTGACGCCGTCGGTCGACGAGCCCGCGGTCCAGTTGGCGTCGAGCGGCGCGACGCTTACGCGCGCGTAGCTCCCGCCCGACACTTCGGTGCCGCCACCGGCGTCCGACGGGGCGGAGGTGAACAAGGCGACCCAGAGGCCGGTCGGCTTCGTGAAACTGCCCGTGCGGAAGATGTGCTTTCGCAGCTCACCTTCGAGGTAATCCGACATCGCGGACATATCAGGTCTCCAGAGTCAGGGTCACGCCGCAGCGCGCGGCACCAGCCGAAAGCAGGGGAGGTACAGCAGGAGTCGCCACGAGTGCCGCTTTCATCGCGCCGCCCGCCATTGGATCATGTTGGCGGCCACCGAGACGGCACACGCACTGCGCTCGACCGTCCGCCACCGAGACCGCGCGGCCAGCGCGGCCAGCGCCGCGTCACGGCTGCGCGTGATGCCGGCCGTGATGACCGCCTGTGCGGCGAGCGCCGCCGAGTCGGCCGCGGTGCGCTGCGTCTGCGCGGCGATGACGGCCCGCTGCGCGGCCTGCGCGCTGTCACACGCGGTGACCGTCGCGTCGAGCGTGGCGCGGCAGCTGCGGACGGCGGTGACCAGCGCGGGGCTGTCGGTCGGGATCGGCGCCGCCGTGACGGCCTTCGCGGCCGCCTTGGCCCGCAGCCACACTGTATCGCGCCGCGCCGCCTCGACGGTCAGCGAGTCGATGAGTCGCGCCTGCACGCGGCTGTACGTCAGCGCTTGCGCCATCAGCCGGTCGCCTTCGCGCAGCACGGCCATGCGCTCGGCCGCACGGATCGACCGCACCGTCAGGGTGCCGGCCAGCCAGAGGGCCACCGCGAGCGCGAGCGCGATCACCAGACCCCACAGCCACGGTGGTGTGCCGCGGTACCAGCGCTGCGGCCTCATAGCATCAGCCCCAGGCACACGCCGACCAGCACACAGAGCACGCCAATGGCGAAGCCCTCGGCGGTCTCCTTCGCGCGCGCCATCATGCGGCGTCCACCTCTCGCCACACGGCGGCCATGCCGCCGGTGCGGAGCAGGTCGGCCGCGCGCACGGACGGGGACCGCCGCGCCGGCGCCCCCCATTGCACGTGCGGCCGGTCAAGGAATCGTTCGTCGGCGCTGGACCAGTCCCCGTTCCAGTCCGCGCCCCACACGAGGCCGTGCCGCCGCGCCGACGTGCCGAGCACGTGCCAGAAATCGGGGGGCGCGTCCCACAGGCGCCGCGCGCAGATGATGTCGACCGCGAGCCCGTAGCCGTGCCACGTGTCGAGCGCGGTGCGCGAGTGCGTCACGACGCCGCGGCCGTCGTCGTAGTCGCGGCCGAAGCCGAACAGGAAGGCTTGCCGCGCGTCGGTGCGCAGTGTCTCGAACACGCGCGGCAGGTAGCCCCACGCCGTGAGGTCGGCGCAGACGCGGCCCACGGCCTCACGGAACCGCGGCGCGAGCGTCTGGAGCGACGACTCCACCGGCACCTCGGCCGGAGGGCGCGGGAGCACGTCAGGCGCCCTCGACCGGCGGTGTCTGTGCCGGCTTCTTGAGCGGCGAGTACCCGAGCGCGGCGAGCGCGTACGTGGTCGCCTTCGCGATGGTCACGGCCTTGGCGGTCAGCGCGTCGCTCACGCCGAGATCGTGCAGCATCGTGATGAACTGCGCATCGAACAGCAGCAGCGCGAGGCCGCTGAGGACGGCCGCCGCCGTTGTTTTGCGGCTAGTGAGCACGGTCACCAGAGCAGACACGATCACCTCCCGGGAACAGGTTGACGCACGTCGCGGCGCATCTCACGCACTTCGGTGGAGAGGTCGGCGATACGCTGCTCGATCGCGTCGAGCCGCTGGATCTGCCGGCCGAACAGGACGGCGCCCGTCACCAGCGCGATCACGAGCCCGACACTCACATAGGAGTTCTGGCCGAGGGACGTGCGGAGCTCGCCGGTCGAAGTGCCCATGCGGTGCATGATGGGGCGCGGCTCGCGCGTGTCCTATTGGGAAGCGAGCCAAGCGGGGGCCATCGCGGCCCCGCTACGGCGGCGACAACAGCGCCGCGAGGCGCGCGGGGGCGTTGGCCTCGCTCACGAGTCCAGCCCACACGAGCACGGACACGATGAGCACCGCGCCGCCTTGCGTCCTGGGATCATCGACGCGGACGCCCGCCGCATCCGTCACCTCGGACAGCGACTCGCGCATGATGGCGAGGTCGTCGCGCACGTCTTCGTCGGGGTGCTCTCGCTCGGCCCGGCGGATCGCGCGCTGCTCCTCGAGCGTGAGTCGCCAGCGAAAGTCGAGGCGGGAGATGATCGGGTCGGGCGGCACCGCGATCACGAGACCCTGCAGGACGCGGGCTGGCATTACCAGACCTCGTCGAGCTGCGCGTCCGTGAGCGTGCCGGGCGCGAGGTGCAGCGACAGCAGCGTGAGGGGCGCGGGGTTCTGCGTGAGGCCACGGCGACCAATGCGCACGCGCGTGCCGGCCGCGAACGCAGCAGGGAGGGCGAGCGCGCCAGACGTCGCACTCGTGAAGGCGCCGCCGTTGATGCTCTGGCGCAATGTGAGCCCCGCCGCGCTCCAGAGCCACCGGAGCCGCACCAGCTGCCCCGCGGTGGGCTGTCCTGCCGCGAGGGTCGCGCTCACGCTCGTGCTGCCGTTGTGGTAGGTGATCCGGTAGAAGCCCGACGCGGTGCCCGTCGTGTCGATGAACAGCCGCACGCCCGTTGTCGGATCGTCGCCCGAGATCGCGAGCAGGGTGCCGCCAGCGGTCCCGATGCGCGCCCCGCGTTCGACGAACAGGATCTCGCCGGACAGCTCCTGCGGGAGCCAGCCGACGGCCGCATTCCCGCGGACCACGTCGTCAACCCCGAGGTTCACGGCGAGCTGGCTATTCGCGCTCTCGTACGCGGGCAGCGTCGCGGGCGCGGTGTACGTGCCGCCGACGGCATTGACGCCAGCGAGCGTCGACGTGCCACGGGACCAGCTGTACCGATGCCCCGAGCGCGCCACGAACAGCCCCGACGACGGCTCGAATACGGCGCCGTCGCGGAAGTCGAGCACCTCGAGGCAGCGCGAGCGCGGGGCGAGCGCCTTGGTGGATTCACGCATCAGAGACGGTACCGAGTGGAAGGAACCAGCAAGCCCGTGCCGGAGGAGAGGTGGAGCGAGGGAGCGACACTTCCGAGTGCGTCGGCCGGGTCGATCACCGGCAGATCGCCGACCACGCTCGAGACGCGGGTGCGTGTGGACGCGGTCACGTGCCACACGTCGCCCGTGTCGAGATCGCCCGCGAGATGCTCACCGGTGGCGAGCGCCTGCGTGATGACGCACGTAATTGCGCCGGCGCCGTTCGCGGGCGTGTACGTGATGGTGAGCGGGCTCGTGCCGCCCCACGCGAGCAGCCAGCCGCCGGAGGGCAGTGAGCCGGTGCCGATCGGGGTGCGGCCGGTGCCGAGCAGCACCGGCGGATCAGCGGGCCAGTCCTCCGACCCGCCGTCGACCGCAAGCCACACCACGTCGCAGAGCAGTGTCGGGATGGTCAGGCCCGCCGCGCCAGGGATCTCGGACCACGTGATGCTTTCGGCCACACTCCGCGTGTGCACCCCCGGCCGGTCCGCCGTGCGGATGGAGCGGATGGCGCCACCGAGCGCGGCCTCCACGGTGGCGATGGCGGCGGGCCGATCGGCGAGCGTCGCGCACGGCACCCGCAGCGTCAGGGCGCCGCGCCGGGCCTCTGGCGCCTGCAGGGCGCCCACGACGGGCGCGAGGCGCCCCGGCACACCCAAGACGCTGCGCTGCCCGCGCGGGGCCGTGAGGAAGCCGCTCAGGCGCACAGGGCGGGCCCCGGCGATTGCCGTCACGGGTTGGTTGTCGATCCACACACTCACGAGGAGCCTCCAGCGAGAGCCGCGGCCACGCGGCGGGAGAGGTCGGTGGGCACGGTGCCCACGGTGAGCCGCACCGCGTCTGGGTTGAGCAGCGAGCGCTCGAGCGCGGTGACGCGGCGCGTGAGCCCGTAGGCCGGCACCGACACGGTCTGGCCGAGCACCACGGGTGCCGTGCTGTCGGGCGCGTCGGACCAGCGGCGCAGCGTGGCGAGGTCGACCTCGACGGCGGCGACCGGGTTGCGACGCGCGCGGAGCACATCGATGCCGCGCTGCGCCAGCTGGTTGCCCCAGCTCGAGCCGATCCACGGCACGTCGTCGCGCGTGGTCACGCTGAGCATCGCGTCGAGCACCACGTGCCACAGGGCGCCGTTCGTGCTGCCCCCGATGAGGCGCACGCCGAGCGTCCGGGTGGCGGTGAGCGTGTGCTGCACGATGAGCCGCACGATCGTCGGTGACTGCGCCGCCTGTACGGTAGTGTCGGCGGCGCGGCCCCAGGCGAGGAGGGCGCCGAGACTGTCGACGATCGCCAGGACTGGTTGGTTGCCGGTGTCGTACGTCCCCGCCGACAGCGCGACGGTGGCGAAGGCCGTGACCTGCACCGTATGGCCCGACGGCACGACGATGGTGGCCGTGGACGACTGCAGGCCCGGCGTGCCGCCGCCGATCCCGAAGGTGGCGACCGGCCCCAGCAAGCGCACGACGCTCCCTGTTGTTGGATCGGTGGGGCGGCGCAAAGGCGGTCGCGTCACGGTGAAGGTGGCATTATCGGCGAGGGCGGCGCCGTTGGCCGCCACGAGCGTGACATTCGCCGCTCCGCCGCTGGCCTGCACGGTGGCTGCAGCCGTCATGGTCTCGCCGGTGAACTCGAAGCGACTGCCTCCGGTGCCACTGAACAGCCGGTACACGGCGGTCGGGAGCGTCGTGTTGCCGTCCCAGTCGCTGCGGTAGTCGTCCCAGCCCGCGACCTCAATTGACGACGCGCTGCCCGTCACCGCCGCGTGCGCGAACAGCAGCGTCTGTGTCCCCGTCTCGGCGCCGCTGATGCCGCCGATCCAGTTGGCCCATAGCGGTTGCCCGCGCGCGATCGTGCGGCCGGTCGGCACACTGACCGAAACCGTCGCGCGCCCCGCGTTGCTCCACGAGGCGCCGGCCGTCACCGCGTAGCTGTCGACGATGGTCCATGCCGCGTTGGCCGTCTGCGGCAGGCTCGGCAAATTGTCCTCCACCGACGTGGCGGTGGGGTCGGCGATCACGAGCGCCATCGTCGTGCCGGAAATCGACACGACACGGAGCGGCAGCACCGTCGTAAAGACGCGGTCGCTGCCGTAGGTGATCGTCCATGAGCCGACGACGCCAACGATGGCCAATCCGTCACGGTCGACGGCCGCAACATCGTCCAATGTCGAGTCGGCCGTGACGATCGTGGCGGTGAAGTCGCGAGGGAACATGTACGTCAGGCCAGTGATCCGCACCGTCGCGGTGAAGTCGCGGCGCGCAAAGAGCGTGTCACCGGTTTGCCAGTCACGACGGGCAAGGGCGCTGATGTGCTTGAAGGTCACGCTGCTCGCGCCGACGGTCTGCGTCCCGCTGAACCGGAACGCGCGGGTCTCGCGCACGAAGGTCGCCGTGAAGGTATCGTTGTCGGCGAACTGCGCCGGAGGGGTCCCGATGAATCCCGCGGTGTTGACCGTGAACGCGCCGGCGAATCCGCTGTCGTAGCTGATCCCCTCGATATTGCCGGTGAAGTCCGCGCCGCTCGCGTCGTGTGTCAGCGTCAGCCCCGTCATGGGCCGGTACAGCAGGCCGTCAGACTGAGAGTCCTTCATCGCCAGCAGGCCGCCGTTCGTCAGCCAGGTGCTATACGTGAGCGTCCCGCTCTTGAGCCACGTGCGCCGCTCGCGTCGCACGATCGTGACCACCGTGTCGTCGGGGTACGTGGCCGCGAGCGTCGGCGTGATGCTGGCCGTGATGCCGCCGCTGGTGTTCGGGACCGCGTCGGCCGTCAACGTGTACGTCACGCCGGCAATAATGAGCTGGTCGCCGCGGTAGATCGTGCGATTTGCCGGCGAGAGACCGTCGATGGCGAGCGGAGTCCCGGTGCCCGTGCCGGCGCTGCGCGCCCCGTTGACGAGCCCAGAGAACGTGACATCGAGGTCGGTGCGAGCGATCGCCGCGAATGCCGACGGCGTCTGCGTGTTGGCCGCGTTCCAGTCGATGACGCCGTTGGCGAAGCGCCCGTTGCGGATCTCGTTGGCCTCGCCACGGACGCCGCTCAGTGAGAGCGGCACCACGCGTCGACCGCGCACAGCCACGCCATTGCTGTCGTACACCTCGATGAGCGGCGTGCCGTCCGAGGCGACGAGGGCGATCCGCATTCCGGTCGCGATGCCGCTGGTGCTCGCCAGCTGCACCGCGCCGTCACTGGCGCGACTGTCGAGGATCGGGCGCGTCGTGCGGTCTGGCAGCTCCACCCTGGCGCCCACCCACTGCGTGTCGACCTGAATGGGCGACACGCCGGACTCCGGGTCGGTGAGGATCACCCAGCCGCTGCCCGGCAGCCCGCCCACATCGTAGCGGACCTCGGCCATCGTCGCGCGGTCGCCGGTCTCCGGGTCCGCATCGCCCAACGGGATCACCACCGTCGCAACCTCGGCCCGGTCGACGCCGGTGGTGAGCGCCAGCTGATTGACGCCCGGTCGCACGACGATCGGCGCGGCGGTGCTGCCGACCGCGAGGCGGCCATTAAGCGTCCAGACCGTTTCGCTCGTGCGCACCAGCTCCCGTTCGAGCCCGGCATCGGCGAACAGCGCCTGGATCACTGCGGCGGGCGTCGGCGCGTCAAGGTCCAGCTGCAGGACCGGGTTGCGCTCCAGCGTGCCGACCACCACCCCGATGCGCGTGGCGCTCGCGTGCGGCGTGATGTAGGTCGAGAGCCACGTGGCCACCGCCATCTCGCCGGCGAGCCGTGTGGCGGGCTGCCCTGCGACCACGCGCACGATCGGGCCGCCCGTCGCCAGCTCGGCGAAGACCGGCAACGCCTGCAGCGTCACCACGGGCGACCCGTCGGCGGCGTCCACGCGCTCGATGCGGTGCTCGGTCACGCCGTCGGGCCACGTCGTGCGCAGCACGAGCCCGATGTCGCCGCCGAGGTCGAGCCACCGCTGGCGCACCACCGTGGCCGTCAGTCGTTCCTCGCCGGACAGGTCCGCCGAGAGCGTGCCGTCGATGAGCCTCAGGTCGCCGAGCTTGGTGCCACCCGCGGCGGCGTAGTCCGTCCACAGCGCCACCGTCGCGCCGACGGTACGAATCATAACACCACCCCATGCACCAGCAGTGCCGTTTGGCTCGCCTTGAGCCCAAGCGCCTGGTCGGTCTGCAGGGCGCTGGCGCCCGCAAGCGAAGGCACCTCGGCCGCGCCGCCTTCGAGCACCGCGAGGATGCGCCGCTGCACGGCCAGCTGCGAGGCGGCGTAGTCTACGAGCTGCAAGGCCGACGACTCGCTGATGCTGCGGGCGCTGCGCACGGCGGTGGTGTCCTCGCCGAGGATCGTGACCTGTTCGGGCGAGGCGCTGCCGAACGAGATGGTCTCCGGCCTCACCGCGGCAGCCGACTGCTCAGCGGCCTGCGCGACCGTCGCCGCAATCAGCGCGTTGTACCGACTATCGAAGATGGAGGCGATCTGCGCGAAGACTTCTGACCCGGCGCCGAGCTCGCGCGCGCTTTTCTCCTGCGCCGCCCGCCACTCGCGCAGCTCGGCGACGTCGGCGTCGAAGCCACGCCCTTGGCTGCGGAGGTACTGCACGCCGATGGACTGCGTGAAGCTCGCCAACTCTTCGGCTCTCTGCTTCTGCGTGGCCAGGGCGTCCGCGAGCTCGATGGCGGCCGCGGCCGCGTCTTGCATGGCGTAGAGCTCCCGGAGCCGAGCCCGCGTGGATTCATCGGCCGCTGCCGCCAACTCGATGGCGCGGTCGATCTCCGTCCGCTTCTGCTCCAACTCCTTGGCGCGGGCCGGGTCCAGCGTCCGCAGGGCCTCGATCATCCGCTGGTCAATACTGGCGTCCTGCTCGGCGCGGACGCGCTCGGCTTCGGCCAACGCGTCCAACTCGCGCCGCGTGGCTTCCAGCCCCTGCACCCGAAGGATCTCGGCCCGCACCACCTCGTCCGTGACACCCAGCAGCTCGCGACGATTCGCCGCCTCGATGCGCGCCTGCTCGGCCTCCTTGCCGCGCCCCTGCGCCACCAGCGCCCGGACCCCGAGGTCTTCCATCGTCTGCCGCTTCTGTTCGGCGAGGGCCTCCGCAGCGGCCTTGGCAGCCGCGTCGAAGTCGGCCAGCGCCTGCACCATTTCGTCACCGAGCAGGACGCGCAGTTCCTCGAACATGGCCTGCGTGATGACGCCAGCCTCGACCAGCTTCTGCGCTTCGGCGAGGGCGCTGTTGGTCTGGATCGTCTGCCCCGTGATGAACGCGCCGCGGCTGTCGCCGCTCAGCGTCTGGCGGCGCTGGGTGAGGTCGAGGCCGAAGGCGGTGCGGTCGGCTTGCTTTTGGGCTTCGACGCGGGCACGCACCTGTTCAGCTGCTGCCGCTTCCGCTTCCTGCACTTTCTTGAGCGCATCAACGTACGGCGAGCGCTCGCCGAACTTCTCCGTCGCGTCGTTTATCTCCTTTTGTGCGGCCAGCGACTGCGCGAGGCGGTCGGCTTCCGTGTCGGCGCCCGTCGCGCGCAACTCGCGCACCTTGAGGTCGCCCATCGCCAGCCGCATCGACTCTTCGAACTGCTGCCGGATGATCGCCAGCCGCTGCGCTTCCAACACGTTCAGTTCGGCCAGCACGCGGTTGCGCTCGGCCTCGTTGGCGCGCCCGCTGAACGCCGCCTCGGCCTGCTGCCGGAGCTGCACGAACTGCGCGCTCGCCTGCGACAGCGCCTGCGAGAGCCCGTCGCCCGCGAAGCTGGCGTGCATGGTGTTCAGCGCTTCGCTCAGCGTTTGCTGGGCCGCACGCTGAGCGATGAGCTGCTGCGTGGCGTTCCTCGACGCGCCGAGCAACCCGCCGATGCCGCCGATGAGCCCACCGACGACCGCGCCAATGAGGTTGCCGACGCCAGGGATCACCGTCCCTGCCGCCGCGCCCGTGGCCGCGCCAGCCGCCGCGCCACCGAGCGCGCCGACGGTCCGGCTGCTGGTGGACGATCCCACGGCGAAGCCTGCCCCAAAGCTGCCCACGGCGCCGCCTACGGCCGTCGCGGCTCGCTGCGTCCCGCTCATCTTCTGGCCGCTGGCGCGCATCTGCTCCGCGCGCTGCTGCGCCCGTGCAAGCTGATCCAACGCCGTCGCCAACAGGCCGATCATCTTCACGGCGTCGTTGCCCGTGCCGTTCAGCGCCTGCGAGATGTCTCGCAGCGTGCCGGAGACCGACTGCAGCGCACTATCCCATTCCTTCGTCGCCTTCACGTTCGCGTTCGTCCCGTTCGCCGCATCCTGCGCCGCCACCACGCGGCGGTTGGCCTCGGCCAGTCGTTCCAACTGCTCCGTGGTCAGGCTGATCCCCTGCGCTCGCAGGTCTTCCACCTGCGCCGCCGTCATCACCTCCGCCTTATACGCGATCGTATCGGCAATCCCCAGCCGCACGGCCGCCGCGTGCGCTTCGGCCACGTTCGCCGCACGCTCCTGCGCTTGGATCAGGTTCATGACCTCGGCGAACGTGAGCTTCACGGGCTGCACGAACTGGCGGAGCGCGTTGGCGTTTTCAAGGGCGCGCTCGCGCGCCAGCCCGCTGCTGAAAGCGGTCTTGTCGAGGGCCTCCTGCAACTCCTTGGCGGCGCGTGCGGCGTCCCGCATGGCGTCGGCGTCCGCCTTGGCCGCCGGCGCGACACGGGCACGCGACGCGGCGGCAGCGCCCCCACCAAGCCCGCCCATCATGCCGAAGGGCGTCGGGGCCAGTGATCCGCCCATGCCCCCGCCGGTAAGGTTGCGCATGAACGCCGCGCCTTCGGACGACATGCCGGAGGCTTCCTTCCGCGTCGTAACCAACGCACTCCCCACCCGACGGACAGACTCCTCGTAGTCGGCGTTGGCCTTGGTCAACATCGTGATGCCTTCGGTCCACGCCTTCGTGTCGAAGTTGGCGAGTCCTTCCGTGGCCTTGGCCGCCCCGGCGATGTAATCCCCGAGACGGTCGACCGCGTCCCCAGCCTTGATGAACGCGTCCGCCGCCGCGGTGCCCCAGCGCAGCATGGTGGCCAGCGCTTCGCCCATCGCGTCGAACGTCGCTTGGTTCTCGCGGATCATGGCCGCCAGTTCGATGATGGCCGCAGCCAGCTCCTGCGTGGCGCCACCGGCCGCATTGCCCCGGCCGATCGCTTCCGCGAACGCATTGGACAGCTGTGTCAGCGCCCCTTCGACCGTCGGACCGAGCTTAGAAAAGCTGTCGTTGATGCGCCCGGTAGCGTCAAGAAACGCCTCGGCGAACTGCTGCGAGGTGACTTCCCCCGCGATCACCAGCCGGCGCAGTTCAGCAACCGTCAGCCCCATCGACGTGGCGACTTCCTGCACGATGACCGGCGTGCCTTCGAGGATGCTGTTGAACTCTTCCGCGCGCACGACGCCGCCGCCCAGCGCTTGGGAGAACTGAAGCAACGCGCCTGACGCCTGTGTCGCGGACGTGCCGGACACCACCAGCGTCTTGGCGGTCAGGTCGGTGAGGCGCACGACATCCGACTGCGACATGCCCAGCTCGCTCGCTGTCCGGGCCAGCCGGGTGTAAAGCGTGATGGTCTCCTCGATCCCCGTCCGCGTCGTGTTGGCCACGGCCACCAGCTGCTTCTGTACGCTCGCCAGTTCCGCGGCGGACGACGTGACGGTCTTGAGTCGCCCTTCCAGCCGCGTCCACGAATCGGCCAGCTGCACGACTTCGCGGATGCCCATGGCGGCGCCGATCGCGGACATGGCTTGCACGATGGCCCGCTGTGCACGGAGCGCGGTGGAAGACATGCCGTTCAGGGCAGTATTGGTCTCATCCGCCCCCCGCTTCGCGCCCGACGAGTCGATGACGACTCCCAACCGTGCCACCCGCGCCATCAGTCCTCCGGAGTCTCGTCAGGGGCGTCCGCGCGCTTCATGCGGGACATGGCGTAGGATAGGAACGCGGCGTCGGCCTCGCGCACGAGCGCGACATCAAGGGGGGTCAACGTGGTCCCCGTCAGCGTCTGGTAAGCCAGCATCTCGGTATACGGGATCGCGCTCACGCCCCCCATCCCGGCCGAGCGGGTGCCGCTCAGCTCCCCGAACACCTGCCACGCCCGCGCGGCGATCGGGGGAAGCGGCGGGCCGACGATCTCGTCAAGCACCGCCGCCATCAGCTCCGGCTGCGCTTCGACCATCCCGATCAACTGGTCTCGGTGGGTCAGTTCCTCACTGACCCGCGCGCTCAGGCGGAAGTGGTGCTCGACGAAGGCGCGGAAGGCGTCGAGGACGGGCCGAAAAAACGGGCGCGGTCCATGATGAACCCGAGCGCCTGCTCTCGGACGAACGGGTTCTGCGCGTAGAGCTCGCGCACCGCGTCGGCGGTGAAAGCGAGCGGCTGCCCCTCGTCATCCTCGAAGCCGTGCCAGCCCACCGTGAGCGCCACGAGCTTGTCGAGTTCGTACTGCGCCTGGGCCGCGATGTCCTCCGGCGTGACGACGACCGACTTCTTCGCCTTGCCGAAGGCGCTCGCGTACAGCCGATTCTGCGCCTCGGCCGCCCGCTGATGATCGTAGCGGCGCGCGGCGTCGCTGTCCGCGCCGAGCAGCGTGATCGTGGCCGGTGTGCCATCCTCGGCCAGCAGCGGCGGGAACTCGCTGTCGTCGTTCGCTTCGCCGAACGGGTCGCGCACGATCATCGTCGCGCCTTCGTTGGCCTTCGTCTTGAGCTTGAGGGTGCCGAGCTTCGCCATTGGGTGAATCCGAAGAAGGGGAAGGGGGCGGCCCGTGCCGCCCCCGGGTGCGGCTTACGGCGTCCGCGTGATCTGAACGGTGGTATTCGGCGAGGACGCGAGCGCCTGCCAGCTGAGGTTCAGGTTGGCAGGACTGTTCCGGCTCATCTCGCCAATCCCGCCTTCCGTGAACTTCACGTTGCTGAACAGGTAGGCATCGCGCAGCGTGGACGCGCCGCCAAGCGTGAGCGCCAACTGCGTGGCCGTGTCGCTCAGGTACTTGTCGATGATGGCCGTCGCGCCAATCGGCACGTACAGCGAGAGCGTGCCCGTACACACGAACGTGCCCTGATCCAGACCGGCCAGCGCCGTGGTGCCGACCTGCGGCATGGCGATGCCCTGACGGGTCATGTTGATCGTCATGCCGAGCGTCCCGATGCCCGCGGGGCCAAGGTTCAGCGCCCCTGCCTCCTGGATCAGCTGCACGCTGCCGACCGGCGACATGATCGGGCTCGTGGGCGCCGCATTGGGTGCCGCGCCGAACGCCGTGGCCGTGGCGAACGACGTCGGCGGAGTCAGCGCCCGGTACGTGATCGTGCCGGTGATCTTGCTACCCTGCTGCAGCGTGATCGAGATCGACTCGATGATGCAGCCGCGGGCGGTGAGGAACCGCGAGATGTCGGTGAACTGGTCCTCGATCGTGAACGTGCGGAGCGTCGAGCCGACACGGAGCACGTTGGTGGTCCACGTGGCGCCGAACAGCCCTTCGAGCAGCCCGTGAATGCCGCCGTAGCTGTACTCGAAGTTGATCGTGCCGGTCCCCTCGACGTTCGTGCGGATCACGTCCGGCACTTCGAACAGCTGGGCTTCTTCCGACTCGACCGAGGAAGCCGCCACGGACATCCCGCCGCCGGTCGTGCGGAGCAGCGTGGGGGCGGTCACAGGCGTCGTGCCCTGCGTCACTTCAGCGAGAAAGGCCACGCGGTAGCCGCGGGCTGTGGCTCTGGACATGATGAAGCCTCGGGGTTACGTGTGATCGAACGTCAGGGAGACCGACACCGGGATGTGCAGCCACGCGTTTTCGGCGAGGGCGGGCCCGGAGCGGGTGGAGAGCACCTCGACGGACTGGCCGCCGACGGTGAGCGTGGCCGACGCGAACGTGTCCTCGATTGCCGACGCGACGCTCAGCGCCGCGTGGGCATCGGTGCCGGCCGGGACGCGGATACTGACGCGATACGTCGCCTCGCAGCGCCGCATAGCGTCCGGTCCGCACTCGGCATAGGTGCTGTCTAAGCTGGTGAAGCCGTCGTCGACGAACGCCGTCGACGGCGCCGCGCCGGCCGTGTTGAGCCACCGCCGTTCCGCCGGCAGGCCGGGGACGGTGAGCACGAGCGCCCGCAGCGCGGCCAGCAGCTGCTGGTAGATCACCGCCCGTACCCCGCCCGCCGCGCGGCGTCGTCGAGGATGGCCGGCCACCGCGCTTCGACCGGCGCGATGAACTCGGTGGGCTGGCCCGCGCGCGGCCCGTTGCGCCGGGTGAGGCCGTTCTCCTCGAGGTGCTGCGCGTACTCGGCCACCGTGGTGATGAACACCTCGTCGCCCAGCACCGCGGTCGCGACCTGCGACGTGTCCGGCGTGGTGGTGAAGATCGGCGGGGCGCCCGGCTGCCGCCCAGGCGTCGGCGGCGCCTCGCTCGGCCCATCCTCCGGCCGATTGCGCGAGACGCGGAATGAGGCCCGTAGGAACCCGGTGTCGAGCGGGGCGCCGGGCCCGTACTGCGACCCGATGATGATGGCCTCGGCCGCTTGCTGGGCCGCCTCCTGAAACGCGGCCGTGCCGCGTCCCTCGACGTCGTCGCGGAAGAAGGCACGCATCTCGCGCGTGAATTGGTCGCTCACGTGCCGAGTCCGAGGAAGTAGCCGAAGGGGATGCCCGTCGGCGCGTATTCGTCGATGGCGATGAGTCGGCCCGTGATCCCCGCGAACAGCACCGTGTCGCCCCGCTTCGGGGTGAAGGTGAGATCAGCCGCGGCGACGAACAGCGCCGTCGTGACGCCGGTCCACGCGGCGTCGCTGGCCTTGGCGTAGCGCCGCGCGTCCGCCTGCACGACGTCGACCGTCTGCGACACCGGCGTGCCCGACACCGCGCCCGTGATCGGGTCCGGCACCGGGTTCCGCGTGATCGTGGCCCGCGTGGTGACGCCGGCCTTGGTGGCGGCACCCACCGCGGTCTGGGTGAGCTTCGCGAGGTCGAGGGCCATCAGCCCCACACCACCGCGCCGGACGCGCGCAGATAGGGCCGGAGAACCGCCAGCACGTCCACCGGTAGCTTGACGCCGCTGTCCGGGGTGAGCCGCAGCCCGCCAGGCAACTGCAGTTCCGTGCCCGGCTGCAGGCCGTTCGACTCGTACGGGTTACCCTGCTGCGAGAGCCAGAACGCCAGCCGCGAAACGGCGTCCACGACGAACGCCGGCACGAGGTTCGAGGCGATGGCGTAGCCGTCCGGGGTGGTCATCCACGCCCTGGGCCACGCCAGCGCCTGCGCGTCGTACGTGCGGCGCCCTTCCCAGTCGAGCCGGGTGAGCCACGCCGACGCCTCGGCGATGCACTGGTCTTGCGTGATCGGGTCCACGTCCGCCCACGCGCCCGCGAACGGCAGCGCCTCGAGCGCGGCCGTCACCTGCGCGCGACTCGCCAACGCGTTCGCGTTGGGCAGCCCGGCGCCGGTTTCGAGGATGAGCGTGAGCGGCATGGGTTACTCGGCGGCCTTGGCCGGCTTCTTTGCGGCCTTCGGCTCCGCGCCGTAGACGGTCATCGTCTCGGCGTCGAAGTCGCTGGCGTTGATGATGACGAAGCCGCCCTCGGCGTCCGCGTCCGCAATCTTGAGCGTCGCGGGGGCCGGAGCCGACTGGATGTACGGCGGAATGAAGTCAGCGGACATGATGGGATGCGTGAAGGGTGAGCGGGGCGCCACGAGGGCGCCCCGTCAGAGGATCGGTCAGCCCGCCAGCCGGACGCCGAGCTCCGGGCGGACGCACGCGGCGCCGTAGAGCACGTCGAAGTCGAAGAGCGTCTGCTTGTTCTGCCGCACGACTTCCATGCGGAGCGCGACGCCGGACACCGGATCGGCCACGCTCATCACCTCGAGCGTGTTCGCGGACGACGCCTGCAGCGGCCGCGACACGAAGCCGAAACAGTCGCGGTGGAACGCGAGGTTCACGACGTGCGACGCGCGCAGCGTCACCAGCTCGCCACCCGCCTTCGCGACCTGCAGCGCCGGCGCGATCGGCACCGTGGTGTTGCCCACGATCAGGGTGGTGTTTGCCGTGACCGTGTACGTGTTCGGGTCACCCGCGAAGCTGATGATGTCGCCCGCCACCAGGTTCGAGGGGTTGGTCAGCTTGGCGATGCTCACCGTGCCCGTGCGCCCGCCGTCCGTCGAGCCGGCGTTCACCGCCTGGGCGCCGTTGGCGGTCGCATTGCCGGCCGAGAGCGGCGTCGAGACGTGCGTCGGAACCTGCTGGTCCATCGCCACGTCGAAGCCGTAGCGGCGGCCGATGGTGCCCTCGATGACCGTCTGCGCGCTGCCGATCGCCTGCGCCTGCGCGAACGCGGGCAGGGCGAGGGCGTTGGCCTCGGCATTCACGTCGAGCACCAGGCGGCGGTCCGTGAGCGGGGCGGTCTGGCGGTTGAGCTGCGCGCGGGCGTTGGTCGCCCCGGTCACGTCCGACGCGAACGGGGTGGTCCCCGCCGTGCCGACGTAGCCGAAGATGCGCGTGTAGCGCGAGAAGATGAACGCATTGATGTCCTGCGCGAGCCCCTTCACGGCCTCGGCGGTCTGGCGCGACTGCACACCGCCGACGATCTCCTCCTGCTCCTTGTCGGTCAGGAAGAAGCCGGCGCGGCGCCAGCGGTCGAGCGGGATGGGCGAGCGCACCGGGCGCATGTCGGCTGCCTGGTACGGTGCGGCCGTCGGCGCCACGTCCGACACCGGCACGGCCGACGGGATGTAGAGGTTGACCACGTCGCCCTGATTGGCGGGGGTGTTGCTGTAGTCGGTGTTGACGAGGCGCGGCATGACGCACGCGGCGCGCAGCGTCTGGAGGCCCTGGGCCACCAGAATCGGGACGATGTCCTGCAAAAGGTTCGGCATAACGGTTCCTCGGTCGATGGTCGCGCGTCGACGTGGCCCGAAACGGCCATCGCGCCGAACGCGCACGGATGCGCGCTCCGAGAGGGAGAGCGAATCAGCACGCGCTCAGCGCGACGCTGGCCTACGGGTCCTGCCCTACTGCCGACGCTCAGCGCCAGCGGCCACTAGTTCGTGGCGACCTTCACTTCACCCTTTGCGATCTTGTCGAGGTTCGCCAAGAACGCCGACTGATCGGTCGCGGCCACCTGACCGGCCGGCACTGGACGCCCGCCGCCGCCGCTGGACCCGCCGCCGCTGCCGACCGTCGCGCCGTAGAACTTCGGGGCCTCGGCCTTGAACACGTCGGCGTAGAACTTCTCGACGGTGAGGCCGGTGGGGTCGCCGTCCTTGTCGTAGACGACACTCTTGCCGGTCTTCTCGTCGAACCGCACCCGCCGCCCCTTGTGCAGGTCGACGACGTACGGCACGTCCTCTGCCGGAACGCCCGCCTTCACCGCCGCGTCGCGGATGGCAAATTCGATCTCGCGGTCGATGAACTTGGTGCGGTACTGCTCGGCGTCCGCCAGCCGCTTTTCGTACTCGGCCTTGGTCTCGCCGATGCGCTTCTCGAGCAGCTTGTCGAAGTCGCCCGCCTTGCGAGCCTGCTCCTCTTCGAGCTTGGCCATGTCCGCGCGGAACTTGGCCACCTGCTCCGGGCTCAGCCCGCCGAGCGCCTTCTCGAGGTCTTCGTACCGCTGCTGCAGCTTCTTCTTCTCGTCAAGGATGCGCTCCTGCGACGACTTGAGGCCGTCCACGTCGGCCACGGCCCACTTGCCTTCCTTCGTCTCGACCGCGGACTCGCGCAGCGACTCCGGGATCGCCTCCTTCGACTCGAACATCTTGAGCGACATCGGGTCCCCTCAGGGGTTGATGGTGATGCCGCACGATGGCAGCGTCACACGCGCGAACCTAGAGCGGTGGCGGTGGGGCGGGGGCCGTGGTGGCCCCGGCTCATACTACTCGACGGCGATGCCGTACGACTCCAGCTCCTTGACGAAGGCGTCGAGGTCTCGACCCTGCGGCGGGAAGCTGGTGTTGAGCCACAGTTCCGTGCCGGGCACCTCGTGCGTCCACCGCCCGGTGGCGATAGCCGCTTCGACCTGGTCGACCGCCACCGTGGCGTTGGGGGCGGGGATGGTGTCGAGGAAGGACGGGGCCTCTTCGTCAGGCACGGGATCGAAGGCGTGTTCACTCATCGGTCAGGCTCCTACAGTGGCGAGTTGTGGAAGTGGCACGGCAGGCAGCCGTGCAGGGCGGAGCAGGGGGTTCCCCCGCTTCGTATAGCTGGTGCAACGGCACGACGGGTGCGCCGGGGGGTGGAGCATCGGCCCGTTCGGTGTGAGGAACGGCTCGCCGAGCAGCACGCCATCAGCGTTCATGCTCGGGATCGGCGCGCACACCTGACACAACCGTTCGTCGGCCGACACCACCCAGTAGCTGCGCACCTGGTCTGCCGGCACAGCGCCCTGCCGAATGGCCTCGTGCCAGCCTACAGCCGACGCTTCGTTCGCGGCCTGCATGGCCGCGGTGCGCGCGAACGTCTCGGCGCGGAAGGCCACGAGCTTGCGTTCGTACGCGGCGACCATCGTGTCGATCTGCGCGGGGGTGAGGTTCTCGCGGATCTTGTACCGGCGGTCACGAAGCGCCCTCCGCAGCGCGTCGCCGGTGCGGCCGTCTTCCAAGGCCTGCCGGAAGCTTCCCACGATCTTCCGGTCGTACGCGGTGAGGCCCGACCCGACGCCGTCCTTGAGCATCGTGGCCACGGCGCGCGGGCCTTTGCCTCGAGCCAGCTCGGTGGCGATGGTCGACCGAATCCCCTCGCGCACCTCGCTTTGCACCCGCGCGAACGACCCATCCTCCCAGCGGCGCACGGCAGCGATCAGCTCGGGCGACTGCACCGGCGCCACCACGACCACCCGCCGATTCCACCCGCCGCCGCCAGCGTTGAGGTCGCGCACGACGTCGCGCGTGATCCGCAGCAAGCCGGCGGTCCAGGTGGCCCGGACGGCGGTGGTAGCGGCGATGGCGGTGGGGGTGGTGGTCAAGAGCGCCACAGCCGCGTCGATGTTGCCCGCCTCCAGCAGTCGCACGAGGTCGGCGAGGCGATCGGGTGACTGCGCGGCCGCCATCGCCAGGAAGGCGCGCCGGAGGGCGGGTTCCAGCCGCGACACGAGCTCCTGCAGGCGCTGTTGCGCGCGTTGGGCGGGGGTCATGCCGCCTCGCCCTCCCCGTCCTCACCCGCCGGCGGCATGACCTCCCGATCCCGCGCCGCCAGCGCCTCCACTTCCCGAGCCGCTTCCATCTCGGCCAGCAGCCGCCCCGTGATGGCCGCCACGTCGACATTCTCCGGCACACGCCCCGTCCGCAGGAAATCGAGCCACGTGTCCACGTCGAGGCGGCCGTTGAGCACGGCTTGCCAGAGCAGCGCGGCGATCTGCGGGTCGGCGTCCGGCGCCGCGAACGCCGGGTGCATCTCGATGGACGGCTCCGTGGCCTCGTAGTGCGCGGCGTGGAACACCAGCGCTTGCTCGAGCGCGTCCTGCACGCCGCGGGCGACGGTCGCGTGCGTGGCATTTTCCGCCGCCAGGTCGAGGGTCCGGCCCTTCGCTGTTTCCGTGCTCTGCTGCCGGTCCTTGGCGATGAACGACATGCCGAGGGCGGCGATCTGCCGCACGATCTCGTCGCGCTCTTCCTTCGACGAGGTCAGCGCATCGGCCGGCGCCGCGGCGTAGCCCACCTTGGCGTCGGCGTTGCGCGAGCGGATCACGCTGTTCGGGCCGACTTTCACCGGCTTTTCCACGCCGTTTTCGTCTCGCTCCTGCTCCACGCCCAGCATGTACAGCGTCGGCGAGTGCGTGTGCTTGATCAGGTACCGCCGATCGGCCGTCAGGCCATAATGGTCGAGGTTGAGCTCCGCGACGCCGAAGAACGCCGGCTCGGAGACGAACGGGACGGCGGGGCGCTTCGGGTAGGCGATGGCCAACGGGATGGCCGGCAGCGGCGTGCGCCGCGCGCCGGTCATCGTGCCGGTGCTCACCTGCCGGAAGTGCTCGCCGGTGCCGTCGGGGCCGGGCGGCACGTGCTCCCAGACGGTGTAGGTGACGCCGGCCGATTCCAGCCGCAGCACCCGGTACCGGTTCCGCGACGTGGTGCCGAACGTGCCGGTGGCGACGTCGGTCGGCTCGTAGATCACCACCTGCCGCAGCACCTCGTGCGCGGCGAGTCGGGCGACCTCATCCTCGGTGAGCAGCCCGCGTGCCCAGTCCGTGAGGATGCGCCCCATATCCGGCGTCTCGATGATCCACGAGATGAGCTGCTCGGCCCGCAGCAGGACCCAGTACGGCCGGAGCCGCATCCGCTGCTGGTTGGCCAGGGTGAGGGTGACGCCTTCAGGTACCGGGGGCGCGTCGACCAGAATGGCCGCGAAGCCGCCGACGATGGCCTCCTGCGTCAGCTCCCGCACGAACACGTCGCCGTGTGTCCCCTTCCGGTCAATGTCCTCCCAGTCCGCGAGGATGCGCGCGTCGGGCCCCTCGGCGAACGTGGGCGGGCTGGCCACGATCATCCCGACGACCGCCTCGACAGTGCGCTCGTAGTACCGCGTGAGCCGCGCGATGCGGGCCCGCAGGCGGTAGAACCCCGGCTCCTCGGCCGGCCACTTCGGCAACGCCTCGGGGCCGAGCGCGCGAACGCCCTCGGTCCCCTGCATGAGCGCCCGAGATACCCGGCGGGCCTTCTCGGTCTCGACGTAGGCCGGATGCTTGAAGTCCGGGCGCTCGTGCGGCGGCGCGTTGGCCGGGATGGTCGGAATGACGGGCGCGGTCATGTCAGGCGAAGGCGAAGGTGGAGACGGAGGCGGTGCGAGGCAGCGCCAGCACGCTATAGCGAGTCTCGTCGCCGATGTGGTCTTCGGCGTTCGTGTCGATGTCGTCGGGCTTCTTCTCGTCGCGGGGGAGCAGCGGTACGGTGCGGATGAACTGCCGGCAGGTGTCGAACACGTACAGGCCGGGTTCCTCCGGCGACGGACACGCCGCAGCCGCGAACATTTCCCGCATCCGCTCCCAGCCGTTCTTCCGGCTCCCAGGCTTCTTGTCAGCTTCGACCCACGTGACGCCATTTTCTTCCATGGTGTCGGCGATGGACCGAGAGTCGGTGTCGTTCACGTCGTAGATCGAAGAATCGGCCGGCCCGGGTCGCACCCGCATGGGCACCTCCTCCCCGCGCAGTCCCCGCACGCGAAAAGCGGACTCCCGTTCGCGGATGCCCCTCGCCACCGCACTCGACGGCATCTTGAGCCCCACGTTCGGCGTGCCGTTCCATCCGTACCATTCGGCGAACCGGATCAGCGAGCCGCGAGGGAACGTGCGGTAGGCGCCCGGCGCGACTTCGACGCGGCTGCCGTCCGCCTCTGCCCACCACCCTACCGAAAACGGCTTGCTTGAACCCCAGTCAAACGCGCGACAGACGCGCCACGATGCGGGCAGAACGAAGGGCTTCACGACGTGATACCGCGCATCCCACACGTCGTCGAAGAACCCGCCGGCGACGACATCCCACGACCCGGCGAACCATGCTTTTCGGCGGTTGGCGTCGAGGTCACCGGCAAGGCGGGCCGGGTAGCCCGGGTCGGCCGCGAGGAGTGTGGTGTTCTCGGACCAGTGGCCGTGGATGCGGACCCGCTCGTTGCCGGCGTCGTCGCGGGTAATAGCCCCCGCCGGCGCCGGATCCACGAACCGCGCTTTCACGGCGTGGTGCCCGATCCCGAACGGGTTGGCCGTCGCGCGGTACTTGCGCGGCATTCCGGGCCGCGACGATCGGTGACACGCCTTCATGGCGTCGTAACACGACAGATCCGGCCAATTCGTGAGCTCTTCCCAGCCGATCCACGGGTACTCGTGCCCGTGGTAGTTCCAGTAGTCGTCGGGGCTGGCCATGTGCCGCAGCAGCAGCTCTTCCCCGTCTGGGAACTTCCACGTGTACGAGCCTTCGTTGAAGCGGGCGTCGGGGAACACCTGGCGGAAGATCCGCTTGCTCTTGCTGACCACGTCCGCCAGCTGCGGGTAGCTCTGGCGGAACAGGATGCCGCGCCACGAGGCGCCGAATCCCTGCCCCACGTGCTGCGCGAAGTCGACGAGGAGCGCGTCCGTCTTGCCCGGTCCGCGGGTGCCCTCGTACAGGCACTCCGTGACCGGGCAGGCGAGGAAGAGCGTCTGCGAGCCGGGGTGCGGCTGCCACGCGATGGAGGCTGCCACCGCGACCACCTTAGCCCACGCCATGCTGTTCGGACAGCGCGCGCTTGGCCGCCTCGAGTCCGGCCTGCTGCGCTTGGGTGGCCAGCGCCCACGTGCCGGCGTCGGGCGCCATGGGCACCATCAGCACCGCCCGGGGCACGTCCTTCCCCTCGTTGTCGGTCTCGGTGATCGTCGTGCCCATGCCATACTTGCCGAGCATGTCCAGCGCCTTCATGCGCTCGATCGGCGTCTTGCTGGGGTCGTCGGCGATGTCAGCGAGGATGTGCAGCCGCTCGTCGAGCGCCGTGCGCATGGCGGCCCGGATCGCCGACGGCGGACGCCCAGCGTTCGGGGCGCCCTTCTTCGGGCCACGCCCGGGGCCGCGCAGCCTCGGATCAGCCGCCACACCGCGCAGGCGAGGCGACTTCACGGGCGACTTTTCCACATTCCCCGGTTTACGCGGCATGTCGGGAATCCTCATCAGTGAGTACCCCGAGCGTCAGTTGGCTCGGATGCGGACGGGGGCCACGATGCCCCCGGCGGGTGCGCGGGAGCGGCGTGGAGGCCGCCGGTTGGCGATACGCCCGGGGCCCGGCCACGTACTCGCCCGGGGTGCCACCGGTGGGGAGCACGACGGGGTCGAGGTACCGGGCCCGCACCAACGCCCGGAGCGCGCGGCGCGTGGTCCGGATGCGGAGGCCGAGGGTCTCGGCCATCGTCCGGACCTTGATGACCTGCGGCGCGGTCAGGTCGTGGTGCGCCGTCAGGTACCACCAGAGGAACTTCACGGCCGTGCTGCGGCGCAGCGGGCGGTAGCGGATGACGCGGGTGATGGTCATGCGGCGAGCCTCCGGATCTCGATGAGGACGTGCGGTTCCCCGTGGGTGCGGGTGCCAGCCCACGCGACGAACTGGCGGTCGTTCTCGATCACGCCGGCCTTCTGCAACGCGTCCCACACGCCGGACTGGACGTTGTCACCGTCCGGGGAGCCCACCGCCAGCGGGTCGTTTTCCAGTACTTGGTGGACCGTGATGTGCAGCGGTCCGGACAAGGCGGGGACCTGGTACTGCGCAAACTGGCGGGCCAGCACCGGCACCACCCGGTCGTACCAGCTGGTGATGGCCTTGCCTGGGCGCACCACGGGCACCAGCCGCCCGCCTTTCCCCCGGGCGAGCGTGGCGGCCTGGTGGTTCTTGGCGCTGACCGGCTGGCCGGGGCAGACTAGGCGGATGGTCAGCATGGGGTGCCCGCCTGAATTTCGCGAATTATGGCAATTTCGCCGTGTTTTTCGGGGGGTCCTTTTACCCCCTTCCTACGCGTACGCGCGTACGCAGTAGATAGAAAGAGAGAGAGAGAAGTGTTGTTATAATTCGCAGAATACTGGTACGTAAGCACTTAGGCCGCCTCCTCGGTTGACGCATTTGCCATAATTCGGAGCGCGCGAGCGGGCCGCCCGGCGCCATGGTGGGGGCGCATTGCCCATTCCGCGTGCCCGCTTTCCAGGGCCCACGTGATCACCTCGTCGCGGTCACGGCGGGCGACCCCGCTAAACAGCGCACTCCGGCGGATCTCGCGGTCCGTGATCCCGCGGTCGCCAGCGGCCCTGACGGCCGCCAGGAACGACTTTCGGAGCAGGGCGAGGGGTGAGTCCGCCATGCGGTCTTGGACGGCCGGGATGAGGCGGGCGAGCAAAGAGCGGGCGACGTCCACACCCCATGCCGCGTGGGACGCCGTCACCCGGTGGGCCGTGGGGTCCTCGGCCAGTGCCGCGATCAGGGCGAGGCGCATGGCCTGTTCCGCGGCGCGCATGGGGAGTTCGCCCAGGAGTTCGGTCTCGAGGGCGTCCGCCTGCTGGTTGCAGTCGCGGCGCCACGCCACGAAGAGGGTGTGGGCGTCGGGCGTCAGGGTCAGACGCCGCGGGTCAGGCAGGAGGTCGGTCCGGGTAAGCAGGTCCATGTCGCCGCGGGGCGCGAGGAGTTGCGCGCCCCAGGTGACGACGGGCTCCGGCACCCCTTCGACGGCTGGCAGGACGAAGTCCCCCCGCTGCACCGCCGGCTCGACGACGAGAAACCGGTTGAGGAACCCCGACGCGACGCGAGCGGACTTGAGCGCGCCGTAGAACATCGCGGGGGTGGTCAGGCCCAACACGGTCAACCCTGGTCGGTCGACGGACTTGCGCTTGGCCGACTCCAACTGCTTCGGTGACATGGTCAGCGTGGCGTACTGTGGGGATTGGGCGCGCCCGTGCAGCCGGCCGTAGAGCTCCATCAGTTGCGTCAGCACCCCGTCCTTCATGGTGGCGCCGTCTGAGGCGCCGGAGGCGCCCGCCAGGAACTGGCCGAACTCGTCCAACACCGCGACCTGTTGCGGCGCCTGCAGGAGACCGGAGAACACCGCCGAGTCTGAGGTCCACTTGTTGGGGCCGATGAGGGCGGGGGCGGCCACGGCGTGCAGGACGTCCTCGATGGTCTTGCGGACGTGCTCCTTGCCGGTGCCCGACTTGCCTACGACGAGGAAGTACAGGCTCGCATAGTTCCCCGCGTCCGTGGTGTAGCGGCGGGCGGCGAGGACCGACCCCAGCGCCAGCGCCGCGGCCACGCTGTAGCCGCGCACGGGATGCGGCGCGGTGGCGAGCGACCATTGCGCGATCGATTCCAAGGCGCTGGGCAGGGACGCCTGCAGCGGGTCCGTGGGCGCCGGGACGGCGGCCGGGGTGGTGCGCGGGGGCGGGAGCAGATGCACCGGTGGTCGGAGCTCGAGCACGGGCAGCGGACGGCCGGCCGCGAGGGCGAGCGCCTCCAGCGGTGGTCGCTGCCACCCGGCCCCCACCGCCCGGTGGTAGATCGTGGCGGTGGTCAGTCCGTCGGGGCGTCCATGGAACGAGCGCCAGACCCGCTGCGCGTCCTTCTCGTCGTACTTGGAAGAGGTCTGACTCCACGCGTCCCACAACCCGAAGCCGGCGTCGTCATCCCCGGTCTGGTGGAGGGCGAGCCCCACTTGGACCCAGGTGTCCCGGTCATCGGACGAGAGCGCCAGGAGGGCGCTGCGCAGCTCTTCGACCTCGAGAGGGTCGAGGATGGCCGCGGAGCGGCCGGAGGTGGCATCCCGCGGCACCCGCGTCTGCAGCAGCGCCAGCAGCCACTGCGGGACGGGGGCGATCTCGACGTCGTCGGGGTGGTTGAACGCGTCCCACTCGTAGGTGCGGCCGGAGATGTGCGAGGACGGCGGGGCGACGACGTAGCCCTGCTCGCAGCGAACGTCGATGCCGGGGCCGATCGCGTCTGCTCGAGACACGACGTGCAGCCCGTGCGGCACCTGGAAGTACAGATGCCGGCCGCCGCTCCCGGTCAGCGCTTCCACTGTCTCCGGCGTCTCGCCGTCCGCGTGCACGGTCAGCAGGCGGCGCCACGTGGCAGGCCCGTCGCGCCCGTCGAACGGCTTGTCGTCGATGTCGAGCACCAGCAGCCCGGACGCGTGCCCCGTGCGGATGCCGATGTTGGCAGTGGGGTGCGCCTTCCACCAGTGCTCGACATGCGCGTGGAACGCCGACGCGTTGTTGAGCCCGTTCTGCACCAGCGACCGGAGCGGGTGCTTGCCCGGGCTCTTGCACCCGGGCTCGCCGCACGCACAGGCGTAGTCCATCGCCGGGTACAGCGGCAGGACGTGCCAGCCCCGGGCCGCGTAGGCGAGGGCGGCGTTCTTCATGTCGCTCACCGCGGCCTCCACTGCACGGCGTTGCCGGCGGCTTTCCAGAGACGGGCCCAGGAGGGTAGCAGCGCGGGGAGGTTGCTCCTGGCGTGGTGCGGCCGTGCGATCTCTCTCCACTCCGAGACCACCGGCGACACGCCGAGGACGGCCGGGCGAATTTCGTAGGCGCCGTCCATCATCGACCACGCGGTGTGGTCGTGGAACTGCTCAAGGGCGGTGTACGGCTTCACTTCGGCGTAGAGCGAGACGCGCGTGTTGGTGATCTCACTCGAGACATGCACCAGAAAATCCGGCGCCCAGCCGGCCAACTCCACGGGCTCGTAGTCCCACGACCACTGACACAAGTCGAAGAAGGCCGCCCAGCGGGCTTCGAGGCGCGAGCGGAAGCGCACGCCGGCGTAGGTGGTGGGGTGGGGGGTGTGGGTGTATTTCATGCGGCGGCCTTCTGCGCGTCCATCTCTGCCAACTCGTCAAGGGTGTACCACACACACACACCCCCTTCGAACGCAACGCCACATGAGTGCGCACACTTTCGCACTTCTTCTGCTGCGTAGCCTTGTTCCGCCGCGAGTGTGAACACTTCGGTCTCAGGCATGGCCTCTTCTTCTGGCCAGAGGCACATAATCCACTCCGTGATCTCGTCCTGTCTGAGTTGTTGGGACAACTCATTATTGGCCGCATTGTCGTTGCACTGATCTCGCATCCATGCATCGAAATGCACGGATTCCAAATAGCGGACTCTGGCTTGTGCGTGCGCCAGCATCACGCGAAGCGCAGCACAATTCTCGCACACCGGCCGGCCAGCCCACGGCGGTGTCATCTTGGCGATGTCACTCAAAACGGCAACTCCTCAAGCGCGTCGGCGTCGGCGAACGCGTCGCAGCCAATCAGCCGCACGTCGTCCGGTGGGGTGGTCTGGTATTTGGTGCACGTGGTCAGGAGGTCATCCCAGTGCGCACAGAAGAAGCAGGGGCCGTTGGTGCGGGCTGGGGCAGCGGTGACAGCAGCGTGGTGAAATTTTCTATTCACCACCCGCTCGAACTTGCCGTCAGGCTCGAGCGCGATAGCGACGGGCTGCTCCAAGGCGGAGGATCTTTCCAACGCCTCCTCGATGGTGGCCGGGAACGCTCCGCCGAGGTGATCTGCCCACCAGGTGATCGCCTTCTCTTTTGCGAACCCGTCATGCTCAATGCACACCCACTCCGACGCGACCCGCTGAAAGTGGTACTTGTAGTCGACGCGGAGGGTGGCCTTTTTCGCGGGGTCTTTGGGCTCGTGGCGGCTGTATTCCACGCTCGTCACGTCCCACCACTTCGGCGGGAGCTTCTCGCGTGACATCACTGGCGCCAGCAGCGCCTGGGGCGCGAGCTGCGGCGCTTGCGGCGGGGGGAACGCGAACTGGCACCGCGGGCAGACGCGGGTCGCGGTGCCGACGATCTCGCGACACGAGGGGCATTCCTTGGCAGGGGCGGGGCCTTCGCCCTTCTTCTTCGGGTCCTTGACGCGGATGGCGTCGACGGGGCCGTGGCGGAGGCAGTTGCCGGCGAAGTCCAAAACGAGACAGTCCGCTTTCCCGGGCGCCGTGCGAAACCCCCTCCCCAACATCTGGACGTGCAGGCCGGTGCTGGCCGTGGGGCGGCAGAGCGCGAGCAGGTCGATGGACGGCTCGTCGTAGCCCGTGGTCAAGCAATCGCAGTTGGTCAGCGCCCGGAGCGTCCCGTTGCGCAGCGCCGCCAGGCGGGCGGTGCGGTCGGCAGTATTGAGCCCGCCGTGCACCGCGGCGGCCGGGAATCCGGCCTCGGACAGCGCCTCGGCCATGTGCTCCGCGTGCTGGACCCCAGCACAGAAGACGAGCCACTTGGCGCGCGCCGCCCCGAGCTCCGCCAGTTCGGCGACGACGGCTTTCGTCGTCTCCGGGTCATCCACCGCCGACTGCAGCGCGGCCTCGACGTACTCGCCCCCGCGCATGGCGACGCCGGTGACATCGTACCGGGCGAGCGTGGCCTTGCTGATCAGCGGCGCGAGAAAGCCGCCGTCGAGTAGCGTGCCGATGGTGATCTCGTACGCCACGTCATGGAAGAACCGCCCTTCGCCCTGGTCAAGCCGCCCCGAGTCGAGGCGGAACGGCGTGGCCGTCAGGCCGATCACGCGGACGTTGGGGTTCCGCGTGCGCTGCGCGTCGAGGAACTTCCGGTAGCTGGTGTCGTCGTTTCGCGGCACCAGGTGGCACTCGTCGATCAGCACGAGGTCGAAGGGGCCGTAGGCAAAGGCGTTTCTTGCCAACGTTTGGATCGAGCCGACTGTGGCGCGGGTGGTGGTGTCCTTGCGTCCGAGCTGGCCGGAAATGATGCCACAGTCCAGCGCCTTGAGCCCGCCGTGCTGCAGCGCCTTCCAGTTCTGCTCGATCAGTTCCTTGCGGTGGGCGATGACCAGCACGCGCGCGCCCCCGTCGACGGCTTCGGCCGCGATCGTCCCCATAATGAGGGACTTGCCGCCGCCGGTGGGCACGACCAAGAGGCAGTGCCCCTCGTTGGCGCCGTGCCACGCGTACGCGGCGGTGATGGCGGCGCGCTGGTAGGGGCGGAGGGCGAGGCGGGGGCGCGTGGTGGTTTCAAGGTCGACGGTCATGCGGCGTTCCTCCGGCGGAGCGCGGTGTACAGATCCCCCACGCCACTGACCAGCAGGCCGAGGCCGCTGACCATCATCCCGGCAGACAGCAGCCACGTGGTTGGCTCGAGTTCGGTGGAGCATGTCATGCGGCCTGCTCTCCTTGCGCCACCCGCGCGAGCGCGGCGGCGAGTTTCCGGTTATCGTCTTGCAGCGCGGTGATTTGGGCCACGAGCGCCAGCTTTTCTTTCGGCTGGATGCCGATGCGGTCCACGGCCTCACACGCCGCGCGCTCCACCTTGCGCGACGCGGACGCGAGTCGGTCGGCGTCCGTCTTCATGTCCCACTCGCCCGCGATGATCGCGCGTTCGAGCAGGTCCAGGGCGTTGCAGCAGGCGCGCAGATCTTCGCGCATGAGGCGTAGGTCGCGGGGGAGGGTGGGGGTCATTCGCTCTGCTCCCCCCTGCCCGTGGCACGCCCAACGGCGCACATCGCGCGCACAAGGTCTTGCGCGGACGCCTGAAGCGCGGCGACGGTGGGGGCGAGGGCGGCACTCGCTGCGGCACCCGCTGCGTCCCTCGCTGCGGCACCCGCTGCGGCCCATGCTGCGGCCCCCGCTGCGTCCCTCGCTGCGGCCCATGCTGCGTCCCTCGCTGCGGCCCATGCTGCGGCACCCGCTGCGTCCCTCGCTGCGGCCCCCGCTGCGTCCCTCGCTGCGGCGATCTTCGGCTGTTCCGCACACACCGTCGCCGCGTCCACGAAGCTGGCGCATGACTCCAACGTCTGCGCGTGGTCCGCCAGCCCCGCCAACCGCAGCCATGCGGGCGTATGCACACGCACCAGCCAATCGGCCACCATCCACGCCCGCGTCCCCTCGTCGGTGGCCGTGGTCCGCGTACCGACGACCAGCGGCAGCAGCGGTCGCAGAAGGCGGGTACGGTCGTCATCCGGCAACGCATCGTTCCACAACCGCATGAACGCGGCAATCACGGGCGACACGCACTGCGGGTGATCGCTCCACGGCTCGCCCGCGATATAGGCCACCGCTTCCATCGCACACATGGCGCCTTCTGTGGGATCGTGAGCGCCTTTTGCCAGGATGATCGTGTCCAGCGTTTTGATGTTCATGTCGTTTCCTCCGTCGTGAGAGTCCGCTTCCTGGCGTCATCCCGCTCCCGCCGAGCCTCGTCGCGTTCGCGTTCGGCGGTGGTGAGGGCGCTTTCCCGCTCTTGCTGTTCCCGCACGGCTTTCGCGTCGTAGCAGCTATGCACGCTGTCGGCGTACACGGTGGACTCGCACGAGTCACACCATTGCGTCGGGCGCTTCATGCGTCCTCCCGCGTTGGCGTGGTGGGCAGGGTGCGGCGAGCATAGCGGCACCTCATGTCGCTCGTGTCGTTCATCGAGGCAAGTTCTTCCAGCATGATCTTGTAAACGCCATCGCTCGCCGCGTCGGTCAGCGTGCAATCGCTCTCCTTGGCGAGACACATCGGCCAACCCATCGGAGCAACGCGCCCGTCCTCGCAGAAGGCGACGACCCACGTTTCCCCAGTGGGTTCATGGCGTACGACGTCACCCGTCCTCATGCGTCCTCCCCCCTGCCCGTGGTGGGGCGGGTTTCGATGATGCTGTCGCGGTCAACAACGCCAAAGTGCGGTGTGATGGCATGATCGCTATACGGGTAGCGCGTGCCCTTTCGGTACCCCATCACCACATCCACGTACGTCTGCCCGTTGCGGAGAAACGCAATCCAATCGTTCGTCACTTGTCCTCCCCCCTGCCCGTGGCACGCCCAACGGCGCACATCGCGCGCACAAGGTCTTGCGCGGACGCCTGAAGCGCGGCGACGGTGGGGGCGAGGGCGGCACTCGCTGCGGCCCCCTTTGCGGCCCATGCTGCGGCCCTCGCTGCGGCCCATGCTGCGGCACCCGCTGCGTCCCTCGCTGCGGCCCCCGCTGCGGCCCTCGCTGCGGCCCATGCTGCGGCACCCGCTGCGTCCCATGCTGCGGCACCCGCTGCGTCCCTCGCTGCGTCCCCCGCTGCGGCCCTCGCTGCGGCCCATGCTGCGGCCCTCGCTGCGGCCCATGCTGCGGCACCCGCTGCGGCCCTCGCTGCGGCCCTCGCTGCGGCCCCCGCTGCGGCGATCTTCGGCTGTTCCGCACACACCGTCGCCGCGTCCACGAAGCTGGCGCATGACTCCAACGTCTGCGCGTGGTCCGCCAGCCCCGCCAACCGCAGCCATGCGGGCGTATGCACACGCACCAGCCAATCGGCCACCATCCACGCCCGCGTCCCCTCGTCGGTGGCCGTGGTCCGCGTACCGACGACCAGCGGCAGCAGCGGTCGCAGAAGGCGGGTACGGTCGTCATCCGGCAACGCATCGTTCCACAACCGCATGAACGCGGCAATCACGGGCGACACGCACTGCGGGTGATCGCTCCACGGCTCGCCCGCGATATAGGCCACCGCTTCCATCGCACACATGGCGCCTTCTGTGGGATCGTGAGCGCCTTTTGCCAGGATGATCGTGTCCAGCGTTTTGATGTTCATGTCGTTTCCTCCGTCGTGAGAGTCCGCTTCCTGGCGTCATCCCGCTCCCGCCGAGCCTCGTCGCGTTCGCGTTCGGCGAGGAGGGCGCGGAGTTCGGTGGCAAGGGCGGCGTTGTTCGTGCTCGTAGAGTGCACGAACCCGTCAGGACTGAGCAGGAAGCCCCACTCAGGGCGCAAGCCCAACCGCACCAGCACCGCATCAATCATCGGCGTCTTACTCGTCATCATCGTTCTCCCACAGTCTCAGGTGAGCGCTCCCGGCCACGGTGGCCCACAGCGCACAGAGCAGCACGGCGGCGAAGGTGAGGAGGGCTTTCATCACGCCACCTTGTACAGCGTCGCACACGGCACACACACCAGCGCCGCGCCGTCGTAGAGCGGCACCACTTCGCGGATGCGTGACGGCGCGCCGCACTGCTCGCACCGGTGTTCGTCGGTCATGCTCCGGTCCATCGCCGCGCAGAACGCCTCGCGCGGGTCCGCCTTCACCGGCCCGCGCTCGTCCTCGCGCACGAGGCGGTACGCGCGGTGCGCGGCGAGCAGGAGGACGGCGAGGGTGCAGAGGAGGAGGGTCATGCCACCCTCCGCCGCGCATCCCGCTCGCGGTTCCACGCCTTGTCGCGCAGCCGCTGGATCTCGCGCGTGACGGCCGCGCGCTCGGTGGCCAGCCGCTCGGCGTCGGCCCGCAGCGTGTCCCACGCCGTCCGCTCGCTGCCGACCAGGAACGCACGGTGGTCGATCTTCGCGGGGCGTCCTCTCATGCGGCCGCTCCGGTGACGCCGTCGGGGAGTTCATTCCATATGCGGACGTAGTGCCCAGGCGAGACGCGCGCGACGACACCGCCCTTCACCAGACGCTGGAGCGCCGTGTCGACGGCCGCCGCCGCCCATCCCCACGGGCGCAGTGACGCGAGGATGCCGGCGCGACTGGTGGGTCGATGCGGGTCAGTGGAGAGGCCCCGCAGGACGCGCGCGTAGATCGAATCTCGGCGGACCGTGAGGTTCCCTCGCTCGTCAAGCGGCAGCCCGAGAGGGTGCGAAAGGCCTCTACGCATTTCATCACGCACCGCGCCGCGGTTCGGGCCCGTTTCGGGGCCGTCGGCGGTCTCGTGGCGTCCCGCAACGCCCCTGATCCCCCTCGGAACGTCGCCGCTTGCGCTCGCGGCCCGACGTTCTTTTAATCCGTAGGTCGTGGGTTCGATCCCCACCCCGGTCATACGCATTTCTTCACGCACCCTTGCCGCGTCGCGGCGTCTTGAGGGACTTGGCGAGGGCCGCCCCCACGGCGTCCCCCGTTGCTTTCGTGTACCGGCGCGTCGTGGCCGCCTGGGTGTGCCGGAGGCTCACCTGCACCATGGCTTCCGGCGCACCGGCCTGCACCGCCCACTGCCCGTGCGCGTGCCGGAGGTCATGCAGGCGCGTCGTGATCGGGAGGCTCGCCGCCTTGAGCGCGGCCTTGAACGCGGCCCGGAACGCCTTGTATTGCAGCGGGGACGGCACCCCCGCGTCGATCCAGTGCCAGAGCGCCGGCGCCACGCGGACCAGCGCCGTGGCCGCGGCCGTCTTACTGCCCGGCACCATCACGCCATACTGCGCCGGCCGCAGGTGCTCCCGGTCGCACCGCAGGTATTCGCCCATCCGCATGCCGGTCAGCACCAGCGTCCAGAGCGGAGCCCGCAGGTCAGGTCGGGCCGCCTCGACCAGCCGATGAAACTGCGCTGGCGAGAGCTCGGTGACGCGCTCTACTTCGGCCGCTCGCGGAATCCGCGCCAGCACCTCGTGCCGCACCGGGTGATGCTTGCCGCCGAGGTAGACCGACAGGAACCGCGACAGCATCCGCCGCAGGTGCATCCAGTCGGAGGCCGACGTCGTCCAAGCGGCCCGCATCGTGACCCAATCGACGGTGAGGAGATCCCGCACCGTGGCCCCGGCCGGCAGCCGCCGATTGAGCTGGTCCCGGCTCAGCGTGTACCGCGCCCGCGTTGCCTCGCTGGCGCCCATGTGTGGCAGCGTGTCCTCGAGCGCGTCCCAGAGGCCGGACGCCAGCCGCACCTGCGCGGCCAGCCCCGACCCACCGGCGCCGTGCTCGCGGACGTAGCTCGCCACCACCTCAATGGCGAGCGCCCCAGACGCCAGCGCCCGCAGCACCTCTACCTGGCTGTCCGCGATCAGCTGGTCGACAACGCCCGCCCGCGCCGCGTACACCTTGGCGACGCGGGTCCGCGCGTTGATGTCGAGCTGGGGGATGCCGAGCCGCGCGAGGCGGCGGCGGATGCGGAAGCTGGTCACGCGGCCCGCCGGCGCGATTCCAGCCACGCTTCGACGTCCGCCTCGTAGTAGCGCACGACGCCGCGCGCCAGGTCGACGCGCGGGAAGACGTGCGCGTACACCCACCGCGGCGTGACCGACCGCTCCCCGTCGCCGGCGGGGAAATAGCGTGCGATCACTTCCCCCGCGGTGAGCAGTCGGCCGCGCGACATCAGCCGGCCTTCTTCTGCAGCCACGGCGCCACCGCCGGCGCCGCCGGCGCCGACGCGGCGGGCGCCGGGGCGACGGTGCCGACGACGCCCCCGCCGCTCAGCTTCTTGTAGCCCTTGATCTCGTTCATGGGGCCGCGCTCGCCCTGCTTCACCTTGACCTTGGCGAGCAGCGGCAGGTTGTGGAGCTGCGCCGAGTCCGAGACCTTCATCACGCCGACCGCGTGACAGATAGCCGAGAGCGTCTGCTGCGCGATCTCCACGGCCTGCGCGTTCGGGTTCGACAGGTTGAGCCGGTCCCACAGCTTCCGCCCCTTCATCGGCCCGTCGATCACCTGCAGCGTCATCTCAAGGTACGCGCCGTCCTGCTTCTTCGTCTGCTTCCAGTCGCTCGCTTCGATGATGACGGCGTAGTCGCCGTCCGGGATCACGTCCATCGCCTGGCGTGGCTCGTGCTGCTCGGCGTCGAACGTCTGCTGGAATTGCGCCATGATGCGGTTACTCCGTGTCAGTAGAGGACTCCGCACCGACCACCGGCGCGGGGGTGTAGCGCTCGGCCAACAGGCCGAGGAACTGCGACGCGTCGAGCTCCATCACGGGGGGGAGCTGGAAGCGGTTCTTGGCCTGCCATGCCGGCCGCTCTTCGAGGGCGAGCAGCCGCTGGCCCGTGGAGATGCCGCGCGTGGCCTTCTTCTTGAAGCCGAGGTCGGTGGACGTGGTGCTCGTCTGCCAGTGGCAGAACCCGACCACGTCGGCCCACCGCTGGACGAGCGCGTTGGCCCGCTTGTGCAGGTCGATGTCGTACCGGTCGTACGGCTCGGCCGTCGGCGAGTTGAAGCGCGTGACCGTGGCGTGCGCGGTGCAGACGATCGACATCTGCCGCTCGGACTGCAGCGCGTTGAGCGCGGTAAGGACTTCGTTCCAGACTTCGTCCGCCTCGATGTAGCCCTTGCCGTAGTCCCAGCCTTCGATGCTCTGCTTGCCGTGCCGGCGCGCCGTCTCTGCCCATACGAGCCGTTCGAGCGAGGTCAGCGAGTCTAGCAGCGCGGTGCCGTAGTCGTGCTGGCCGGTGTAGAGCGCGCCGACGATCGTCATGAGGTCGCCGTACGTCTCGATGTGGCGCGTCCGCTTGATGCGGAGATTACCCCAGCCCTTTTCGGTGGGCAGCAGCACCGGATTGTAGAACGCGGCGCCGAACGTGGTCTTGCCGATGCCCTGCGGGCCGTAGATGATCATCTTGGGCGGCTCGGGCTGGATGTCGTCGATGATGTCGTCGAGGGTGAAGCTCATCGCACTCTCAGGGACTGGGTTTGTGTCAGTGTCACGCCGGGGATCTCGACGCCCGCCTTGAGCGCCTTGGCGAGCGCGGTCTTGTCCGGCTCGCGCACTTCGGGGATCACGCGCACGAACTCGTCCGGCAGCGCGTCCGGCAGCACCGTGACGTCCACCTTCGGCGGGTTGTTCTGCAGCGCCAGCGTGAAGCGCGTGCCCTCGATGCGCGGCCGTCCGATCCGCTGCAGGACGTGGCAGCCGTAGCTCTTCATCCAGGCGAGCCGCGACGCGACGCGCTTCTTGCGGTCCTGCAGCCGCTTGATCTCGGCGTCGAGCACTTCTTCCCGCGCTTCGAGGTCGCGGAAGTAGCCGCCGAAATCGTCCGCCTTGACGACGAGCTTTTCCATCAGCTCGACGGCCAGCGCTTCGTGCTCCGGCGTCCATTCCCCATCGTCCATGGCGGCGATGTCGTCGAGGGCGAGGGCTTCCTCGCTGAGGTCGTACAGGGACAGACTCATGCGTCGTCGTCCTCCGGGAAGAGGTCCAGCGCTTCCGGGTCCGGGTCGGCCACGAGCAGCGACTGCGTTTCTTCGGCCAGATGGCGTTCCTGCTCGCGGTCCCACTCGGCGTGGTGCGTGGGGCGATCGTAGGCGCGGGTCACGCCGCCACCCTCCCCGCAATCCGCGCCCGCTGCAACAGCTGCTTGAGCAGCGGACGGGACACGGTGACGGTCGACGGGTCCTTCTCGACCGGTTGAATGCACACGCGGTACATCCGGAATCGCTGGCCGTACGTGTGCATGTACGGGCGCGTGGCGCGCGTCACGGTCGCGCGCGTGCCGTCGTGGTCGACGAGCACCAAGGTGGTGCGGGGGTGTGTCATGGTCCCTGTCTGGTGTATGTTTGTCCCACGGCGGCCCTGTGCCGCCGGTCCCTGCCTCGCACGGCGCCCGCGCTCTCACCCGCGGGCGTTCGTGTTTCTAGCCCACCCGCCAACAGCGGACGCCACCCGCGACGCGACGAATCGTGATCCGCATCTCGGGGCGCGGGCACTGTCCCATCTGCCAGTAGCGATGCCGCGAACGGATGCGCGCCATCACACTGAGGGCGTCGTACTTGGCCGCCACGAAGAACGAGTCGCCGACCTCCATGGCCGAGAACGGGAGCGGCATGCGCTCCGTCAGCGGCGGGACAGGGACGCCCTTCTCAATGACTACGGCGGGCATCTCAACGGGCGGGCGACCGCCTTTGACCAGCTTGACCGGGGCGGTCATGCGGCGGGGGGATGGCGGTATACGTCGCGCACGACATCGGCGGACAGCGCGTCAAGCTGCTGAGTAAGCACGTCGGGCGGCACCGCACCGCCGCTGGCCTGCTTTACGTGCTGCACGAAGTCGTGAAGAAATCGCGCGTACCCGCGCCCACGCTCCGTCCGTACGTATCGGTCCATCTGCGGCAGGTCGCCACGGACGCCCCTCGCGCGCATCTCGCCGATCGCCACGCCGTTGATCTGGAACGCGAGCGCCTGGGCAAGCGTGAGCCCGTCTGTCGGATCCTCGACGACGCCATCGTCGTCCGTGCCGTCGTCCTCCGGCTCGTCAGGAGCGAACCGGCCGGTGAGCGCCAGCGTCGAGAGCACGGCGTCCACACTCGCCCGCTTCTTGGCCATCTTGAGCACGGTGTTCTCGGTGTCGCGCGGGCGATCGATGTACTTCGACTCCATGGTCGAGCACGAGCCGATCCCCTCGCCGAGCACGGCGCCGTCCTCGCGTCGCACCAGGCGGCACTTGACGACGTAGCGATACAGGCCTCTCGCGAGCCCGTGTGACTCGATTGCCTTGCGGTTGCCCTTGGGACCCGTCCACTTCGTTTTCGTCCAGGGCACCTCGCGGTCATGATCGATCTCGCGCTCGAGCACCTCGAGCTCGAGCGAGGCGCCGACCGAGAACGCCAGGCGCTCGGCGCCGGCCTTGAAAAGCGCCTTCTTGCCCTCGGTGCCGGGGATCTCGCCGTAGTCGACGCCGTCTTCGAGCACCTCGGCGACCATGGCGGCGATCTCCTTGTGCGCTTCGATGACTTCCGCCGGGTTCGAGGTCGGGCGCACGAGGCCGACCCGCCTCATGCCGAGAGTGTCACTGCCGGCGATGCTGCCGCGCCGGTCGACTGCCAGTGCCGTACTTGCTGCCATGTTGGGGTCCTGGTGCTGGTGAGGACTACGCGACCCGGCTCGTGATGCGCGCGCCGCCGTTGATGAGCTGCTTCAGCAGCACGCGAGAGACGGTCACTTCCGCCGCGGCCTTGCCAGCCGGGTGGATGTGCAGGCGGTACATGCGGAATCGCGGGGTGCGGCTCCAGGCGAGCGGGCCGTCGACGCGGCGCACGGTGGCCGCGGTGCCGTCGGCCTGCTGCAGGGTGAGGGCGGTGCGCGATGCGCGCTGATCCTTCGAGGCTCCCTGTCTCATTCTCCCCTCTGTGGTTACTGTTGATGACGGTGGCCCCATGCCACCGCTCCCTGCTCTGCGACGACCCCGCGCTCTGACCCGCGGGGTTTGTCGTTTCTACGAGGCGCGCGGCGTGACGACATCCGCCACGGCGCTATCGGTGAACTCGTGCAGGTGATCGGCGATGCGCTCCGCCGCCATCCCGCGCTCGTGGCAGTAGGCCACGAAGTCCGCCAGAAACCGGGCGATGCCCCTCCCGCGGTCTCGGCTGGCGTAGTCATCGAGGCGCCGCATCTCGCCGCGCACGCCGTAGGCCCGCAACTCGCCGCGCACATGCACGGCGCACTCCTGCCACCTCGCGCTGACACGCGCGACGGTGGGCTTCGTTCGGTCGGTGGCACTCATGGCTCCCTGTCCTATCTGTTGGGCGCGGAACCCCGCGCGTTGCGTGTTTCCCGGCTCTGACCCCGGTCTTAACGTCCGCTCATGCTCACCAGCGGACTTCCCCCACCAACTCAGCTTGCGGCCTTGCGCTGCTGTGCCTGCAACTCGACCTCGGATCGCTTCACGAACAGGAGCCCCGCGACGGTCATGCTCGACAACTCGCCGCGCGCGACCATCGCCAGCACCGTCGGGCGCGTCACGCCGAGCGCCCGCGCCGCATCCTGCGCCCGCATCCAGTCGTGCGCCTTGCGCTGCCGTCCTTTCGCCATCACTGTCTCCCGTATTCGTTTGCCCTAGCACCGTGCTAGGCTGAAACAAAGTGTATCACCGTGAGTCAGGATTTGTCAACGGGGGGGGCGTGACGTGGACTAGTGACGCGGTGCGGGAGCTGCGACTTGCCAGAAAGGAGAGTCAGGGGGACTTCGCGCGGGCGCTGGGCGTCAGCCGCGTGACGGTCAGCCGGTGGGAATCCGGGACAGAGGTGTCCGACCTCGGCGCCGCCGCCCTTGACGCCCTCGCTCGCGTCCCGCTCTCCCCGACGGCGGACTATCTGCGCGGCCTGACCGACGCCGCCCGCGCGGTGCGCGCCCTGCTGGACCAGCTGGAGCGGGACGCCGCCGACGCGGCGGTTATCGGCTTTGCGTCAGCAGCCGACGCTGATCCGCCACCGACAGCCGAATCGCCCCGTCCAGAAACAGGTGCAGGAGTTCGGCGTAGAGGACTCCGCTTGCACACCACGCCCGACGAATCACCCGGGAGCGATCCGGCGTCAGGACCGTGAGCGTATGCGTCGGATGCTCGGGCCAGACCACGAGCACGTCACGCGGCCGGGCGGCGATCGGCGCGACGAGGGGCAGCACAACGAGGCAGGACAGGAGCGGGAACGGGGCGCGCTGGGGCATGGGGCTGCTATGGTACACCGGGGGACCGACAATAACAGTTGGGGATGTCAGCTCCGTGTCATTTCGCGGGCTGAGGCGTTCCACGGGAAACACGAACAGCCGGGAATCCGGCGGGAGTAGGCAATGGGTACGGTGTTGTATGTAGCCGGGGTGGTATGGGCTGCCATCGGCGCGCTCTTCCTTGGGATCAGCTTCTTCGCGGCGCGAGGGTCCATGCTCGTGACCGTCATGTTCATCTCAATGCTCGGCTTCGTGTTGCCGGGTCTCGTGTCTGCGGCCATCGGTTCGGTGCTCCGGGAGAAGGCGCGCGCGCTCGATGCCGCCTACAAGGCTGGTGCGCCGTGACTCACCCCGGCTGGCAGAGCAAGACGCAGAAGCGCATCGCCCTGGCGTTGCTCGTGATTGCGGCGCCCGTGCTGTACCTGTACGCCACCGCGCCGCTGGACACAAAGCCGCCGGTCTCGCCTGCGCTCGCGCGCGCCATCGGCGACTTCGAGACGGCGAAGTCCATCAAGGACCAGTCGCGCGCCTGCCTGTACGCCAGCGCGGTCGTGGCCGTGCTGATCGCCGAGCGCGACACCACGAGCGCGAAGAAGTGGCGCGACGAGGAGCGGTACGTCTGTGAGCGTGGATTCTAGCCCCCCCCGCTGCCCCGTCTGCGCCAGCGAGCGCATCCCTGGCGTCGGCTCGTGCGCGAACTGCGGCGAGGCGTTCCCCAAAGCGCCGTGGGTGGCGTCGTTCGACGTGCACGACGACCCGCTGCCGGACTACTACACGCCGCCGAGCACGGACACGGCCACGATCTACCGGGCGCTCATGGAGGCCCGGGCGCTCGAGTATGCGGGAGATGTGGTGGGGGCGACGGCGATTTACGAGCGGGTCTGCAAGACGCGGACGCGGGACGGGATGGCGTACAAGCGGCTGGCGGTCATCTACCGGCGGGGGAAGCAGCCGGCGCACGAGGAGCGCGTCGTTCGGCTGGCGTTGGCGCACATCCCGTCGGGGCCGACCAGCTGGTTCGTGGTCCGGTTGGCGAAGATTCTGGGGGAGCAGAAAAAGCCCCACCGGTGACGGTGGGGCGTGGGCCATGCAAAAGTGCCGGGGCGGTGCAACCGGTTGCGTGGCAGCCTGTTCCGGCGCTTTTGGAAGATTCTGCGAAAAAAATCCGCAGGAATATGCGCGTCCGCGCCCCACCGGTTCGGGCTGGCGTGCTCCTAGGCTGGGGCGAGTTAGGAGGTGGGTCGGATTACCGCCGGTACGTCAGGTACACGCCGGTGTCGTCCACGCCGGTGATTCGCAGCCGCTCGACCTGCTGCGCGAGCGTGTCCGGCACGTCCTGCTCACCGGCGAGCCAGCGGCGCATGGTACGATCGTCGCGGCCGAGCACGCGGGAGAGCTCGGTCGGGGTGATGCCCGACGCCAGCGCGAGCCGCCGCAGGGCCCACGTGGACGCGCGGGCCGGGCTGTCGAGCTGCGCGCGCGCGAGGTCGTAGTCCTCTCGGGTCGGCCGCGACGCGCCGCTGGCGAGCGGCAGGGCCTCCCCTCCGGCAATCTCCTCGTCCGTGCTGTCCGGCGCGTGCAGCGACCAGCCGTCCTCCGACTCGCACACCACGAAATCCGCGTCGTCGTCTACGCGGGTGGTATCCACGAGGGAGCCGCCGACCAGCGCGAAGCGGCGCGACAGATCCCAGCCGTGCGTCTCGATGAACGCGGCGAGTGACACGGAAATGCGGGCGGTCTGGAACTGCGCGTCGGGGTTCTGCGTCTCGGTGCGAGCGGTCGCGATCGCCTCGTCAACGGTGGTGCCGATCGCGTAGATGCTGACGTCGTCGTAGGCGGCGAAGAACTGCGTCATGTGAGCCTCGGGGCAGTGCCCCAGTTGGCGGGTGGTGTCGGCGTCACTTGCGCCGACACAGGGAACATATTGCAGGGTTATACCCCTGTCAACCCACCACTTTCACCCCACCACCAGCCGCACCTCGCTCGTCGCCACGAGCTGCTGCGCATAGCGCACCACGAGCCACACGCGCCCGCCCCTGGGGAACAGGGCGCGCAGATCCCGGGCGAACAGGCGGAGCGGG
>Ga0209972_10000341_pt1 | contig 45760 bp, 44 predicted proteins | sample NOAtaG_7_FD_187302 | JGI IMG/M metagenome (GOLD analysis project Ga0209972, IMG submission 187302) | Freshwater lake microbial communities from Lake Erie, under a cyanobacterial bloom - NOAA_Erie_Diel1S_2200h metaG (SPAdes) (version 2) | ecosystem: Environmental > Aquatic > Freshwater > Lake ...
TGCGACTAGATAGCAGCTTCACCCTTCTCGCCAGTTCTTACTCGAACTACTTGATCAACAGGAGTGGTCCACACTTTTCCGTCTCCTATCGATCCAGTCGATGCAGTTTTCACAATGATGTCAATCACGGAATCAACATCTTTGTTTTCGGCAAGAATTTCAAGGCGTATCTTTTGAATGAGGTCGATGGGATATTCAGCGCCACGATAAACCTCAACGTGACCACCTTGTCTTCCAACGCCCGATACTTCAGAGACTGTCATGCCTTTCACGCCAGCTTCCCGAAGTGCACCTTTAACTTCATCGAGCTTTCCAGGTTTAATAATTGCGGTGATGAGTTTCATGATTAACGACCTCCCTTGAGAATGCCGCCCATTTCGTAGGCGCTTTCTGCGTGCTCTGATAAGTCAACGCCCGCTAGTTCGTTTTCGCTCTTCACTCTGAATCCGATTGTCTTTTCAATCAAGAATCCGATGATCAGCGTCATAACGAAGGAATACGCCATAACAAGTCCGACACCGAGTGCTTGCTTGCCAAGAAGCGTTGTGCCTCCGCCATAGAAGAGACCATCAAGACCAAGTGAATTGACCTTGCTCGATCCAAAGAATCCGATCGCCAAGCTACCGACGATTCCACCGACAAGGTGTACGCCGACAACATCGAGCGCATCGTCAAAGCCGAACTTGTACTTCAAGCCAACTGCGAGCGCGCAGATAACTCCAGCTAAGAAACCAATCACGACCGCAGCCCATGGAGCAACAAAGGCGCAAGCTGGAGTAATTGCCACTAGACCAGCTACTGCGCCTGAGGCAGCACCTAATGAAGATGGATGTCCATCACGGAATTTTTCCGTGAGCACCCATCCAAGAAGCGCGCCCGCGGTTGCAACTTGAGTATTGATAAATGCAAGTCCTGCTGTGGCATTTGCTCCCAATGCAGATCCGGCATTAAATCCAAACCAACCAAACCAGAGTAAACCTGCGCCAAGTAGAACAAGTGGCAATGAGTGTGGACGCATCGGACTCTTCTGCCAACCGATACGGCGACCAAGAACAATTGCAAGTGCAAGGCCTGCAGCTCCAGCATTGATATGAACAGCAGTTCCACCGGCAAAATCTTCAACTCCACGTGATGCTAAGAATCCAGCACCAGTAACGGTGTCTCCTACTTTATTTCCAAATGCAAAGACCCAGTGTGCGACAGGGAAATACACAACAGTCACCCAGAGAGCTACGAAAATTGTCCACGAGACAAATTTCGCACGATCTGCAATTGCTCCGGAGATAAGCGCTGGAGTAATGATGGCAAACATCAGCTGGAATGTTGCAAAAACTAGTAGTGGAATCGGATAGATGCCACCATTATTTGTGAGTTCATTTACTGCATCACCCAATCCTGATAATTCAAATGATCCATACCAAGGTGAATTCGCTTCATATCCAAATGCAAGTTTGAATCCGTAAATTACCCAGAGAACACTGACAACAGCGATGGTGATCATCGACATCATCATCATGTTAAGCGCACTCTTTGCTCGCACCATGCCACCATAGAAAAATGCCAAGCCAGGCGTCATGAGAAGCACAAGTGCAGAGCTAGCTAATACCCAAGCGGTATCGCCAGCATTGATAGCTACTTCTGTCATTGAAAACTCCGAACCAACGAAGAAGAATTCTTCGTTCCGTTAATAGTGGAATCTCAGCGCTGAGAATGGGGCGATCATGCTTGGCGACTATTACAAGAAGGCGCGAAAGCAGGTTTCAGGTAAGTGACGCTTCGGGTGACTCTGTTACGGCTATGTTAAAAATCAGCTGAGAAGGTCCGCGATATAGGTATCTGGATCAAAGGGGCGAATATCGCCAATCCCTTCACCCGTTCCTACGAATTTCAAGGGGATACCAAGGCTTCGTTCGGTGGCCAACGCGATTCCACCCTTAGTGGAGCCATCAACCTTCGTAACGATTAATCCTGAAAGTGCAACACTCTCTGAAAATGTCTTTGCCTGAGCAATTCCATTCTGGCCTGTAGTCCCATCGAGCACAAAGAGCACTTCATTAATCGGAGTTACCTTTTCAACTACTCGTCTTACTTTTCCGAGCTCATCCATCAAATTACTCTTGGTGTGTAAACGCCCTGCCGTATCAATGATCAGAAGGTCAAAGTTCTCCGATTGGGCTCGTGAAGCTCCATCAAAACAGATTGCAGCAGGATCTGAATTCTCTTTTCCACTAACAACGTCGACTCCGATGCGATCGCCCCACGTCTTGAGTTGTTCCACGGCAGCCGCACGAAAAGTGTCAGCGGCAACCAGCAGAACTTTTCTGCCTTGCGACTTATAAAGATTGGCTAGCTTTGCAGCGCTCGTTGTCTTGCCTGTGCCATTTACCCCCACAATCAAGATTGTGGTGAGTGAACCCCAACTTAAAGAGATTTCTCGAGGACCTTGAAAGAGAGATGACTTAATCTGAGAGATTACAGCGCTCTCTAGATTCTCACCTTTCTCTTTGCGGACAAGTTCGATGATTTCATCAGCAGTATTGACGCCAAGATCCGATTCGATAAGCACTCTACGGAACTCATCAAGATCTTCTATCGACGCTTTCGAGCGTGAGAATTTAGAGAAGAAAGAGCCAAACAAGCCCATAGTTAGACAGGTTCGGTTTCGATTTCGCGCAAGCGTTGCGAAATAACTTCGGAGACTCCATCACCGCGCATGGTGACTCCATACAAAGCATCGCCAATCTCCATCGTGCGCTTCTGGTGGGTAATGATGATGAGTTGCGAAGCTTGACGTAACTCTTCCAAAACTCCCAAAAGTCGTCCCAAGTTTGTGTCATCCAGCGCTGCTTCAACCTCATCCATGACATAGAAAGGGCTCGGACGGGCTTTGAAAATCGCAACCAATAGTGCGACCGCGGTCAGCGAGCGTTCGCCACCAGAGAGAAGCGAGAGTCGCTTAATTCGTTTTCCAGGAGGACGAGCCTCTACATCAACGCCAGAATTCAACATATCGCTGGGATCAGTAAGAACTAAACGTCCTTCGCCGCCTGGGAATAGGCGAGCAAAGATCTTCTCGAATTCGCGGGCTGTATCGCGATAAGCCTCCTCAAAGATTTCTTGAACACGATCATCAACCTCTTTAATGATGTCAAGCAAATCTTTCTTTGACTTCTTCAGATCTTCAAGCTGTTCGGCGAGATATTTCAAACGTTCTTCCAACGAGGAATACTCTTCAAGTGCAAGTGGATTGATCTTTCCGAGTAGAGCTAGAGATCGCTCTGCAGTTGCAAGACGCTTTTCTTGTTGTTCGCGAACATAAGGAATGTATTCTCCTTGCGAGAGATTTCCATCTTCATCTTCCGTAAAGGTAGGGACATCTTTATCCGGGCCATATTCGTTGATCAAAGTGGCGCTATCAACACCAAATTCTTCCATCGCTTTAATCTCTAACTGCTCAATACGGAGTCGCTGTTCTGCACGAGCGATCTCATCACGATGAACGCTCGAGGTGAGTTGGTCGAGTTCCGCGCTCAAATCACGGACTTGCGCGCGAATCGCAAGAATTTCGCCATCACGATTGGATCGAGAAATCTCTAGTCGTTCGCGTTCTGCATTTGCTCGGGAAATCGAATTTTCTATTTGAATCAGCGCTTCATAAGCGGCATCAGCAATAGCTTGGGCGGTTATTGCGCCACGTGCGCGCGCCTCACGTCGAGCAATGCTCTTGCTTGCTGCTTCACGTTCGGTACGAGCGGCACTTTCTAAATCGGTAGCTCTTTGGGAGATCGCAGCAACGCGCTCTTCCATCGTACGAAGTCCAAGTCGCGCTTCTACTTCTACCGCTCGAGCAGTTGACACGGTTGCGCGTAAGTTTTCGACTTGAGTTAGATCGGGTTCCACAGGCTCGGTGCTCTTGCCGAATTCATTTTGGGCAATTCCCAATTCATTCTGATCGGTACGCAACGCTTCACGAAGTTCAGCGATAGATCTTTGAAGTCGCTCTACTTCGGCAGCGCTGCTGCGAACGCTCTGACCAGCGGCAGCCATCTGTTCGGCAAGTCCCGCCATTGCAGCATCGGATTCATTTAACTTTGCCAGGGCTAGATCGTAGGTTGATTGATCACTACGGAATCGATTTTCTGCGGTTGAGATTTCGAAGCGAATCCGATCACAATCATGGCTAAATTTCTGTAAGGCAACTTCACTCTTTTCAATCATCGAGGTGATTTCAATGAGCGATGAGCGAGAGCCTGATCCACCACTGGCTCGACCACGACCAATCAGATCGCCATCGCGAGTGACGGCAATCAAGTTTGGGTTTGATCGAATAATTTCTTGAGCCTGCGCAAGTGATTCCGCCACGATAAATCCAGCGAATAATTTTGGCAGGATTGAATGAAGTGTCGATGAGGAAACTTTGGTGGATAGAGATGGGTATTGAGAGGAATAGGAACCATCTGTGCCACTCATGTCGTCTGAAAGAAACAGGAGTTCGGCGCTACCAGCTGATTCTGATTTTAAGAATGAGAGGGCTGAGATTGCATGAGTTGCATCATGGACAACAAGAGCATTAGCGAGCGATCCAAGCGCCACGGAGACTGCGCTCTCCCAACCTGGTTCGACGGAGATCAACGATGCAACGCTTCCTCGAATCTCGATTCCGCGGCTATTTGTAAGAAGTGCGCCACTTCCATCTTTATGGAGCGTCGCTTGGCGTAGCGCGTCAACTTTCGCCTCTGCTGCGCTCTTCTCTCGCTCCGCCTTAGCTAACTCACTATTGAGTTTTTCGAGATGTGCTTTGGATTGATCCAGTGATGACTTCGCTTTTTCAAATTCTGCATCAAGACCTAGCTCTCCTGCATCAAGGCCAGCGATTTCACTCTCTAGCTTTGCAAAGTCGCGCTTGGCTTCATCTACTCGAGAATTGGCATCGGCTAGTGCGGTTTCAAGTCGAGAGATTTCAGAAAGTGAGCCATCAATCCGCGATTGCAGACTCTTGATATGGCCTTCCTGACGGGCAGTACCTTCTCGATAATCTGCGATGGCACGTTGTGCGGCAGAAACTCGGTCTTCTTCTAATTTAAGACGGCCTTCAAGATCTGCAACGCTGGTACTTGCAGCGCTCAATTCATTACGAGATTTATCTACTGAGTTTTGAAGTACTAACTCTTCGTTGCGGAGAACTTTTGCTTCGGCTTCAAGTGCGTCCGGGTCTCTTCCCGAAGCGCGCGCTTCTTCCGCCTCTTCCGCCAAAAATCTTGCCCGCTCGGATGCCAAGTTCTGGGTGCCGCGCAACTTCTCGCGTTGGGCTGTTAAGTTGTAGTAATTATCTTGCGCCGCACTGAGTTGGGGGCCCTCAACCGCAGCGATGCGGTCAAGTTCAACTTCGCGATTTCGGAGTTGATCTAATTCCTGTTCGACGTGAGAACGTCGCTCACGAAGCGCAGTCTCGTCAGCAACTTCAGATGTGAGCGTTGACTTAAATGAAATGATGTCATCAGCAAGAATTCTTAATTTGGCATCGCGGACATCAGCTTGGATAACAGCTGCTTTACGCGCAACTTCAGCTTGCTTCCCCAGTGGTCGCAGCTGTCTCCGCAATTCATTGGTGAGATCTTGGACGCGGGACATATTGCCCTGCATGGAATCCAATTTTCGCAGCGCCTTCTCTTTACGTTTACGATGCTTGAGAATTCCCGCTGCTTCTTCGATGAAGCCGCGCCGCTCTTCTGGATTTGCGGTCAGAATTGCATCGAGCTGACCTTGGCCGACGATGACATGCATCTCGCGACCAATTCCGCTATCGCTTAACAGTTCTTGAATATCGAGAAGTCGAGCTGATTCACCGTTAATCTGGTAATCACTCTGACCATTTCTAAAGAGCGTTCGAGAGATCGTTACTTCTGTGAAGTCGATAGGCAGTGCGCCATCAGTGTTATCAATGGTGACCGACACTTCTGCGCGACCTAATGGAGCGCGACCTGAGGTTCCAGCGAAGATGACATCTTCCATCTTGCCGCCGCGCAAGCTCTTTGCGCCTTGCTCACCCATGACCCACGAGAGCGCATCCACCACGTTGCTCTTACCTGAACCATTCGGGCCGACGACGCAGGTGATGCCCGGTTCGAATTTGAGCGTCGTCGGAGATGCAAAGGACTTGAAGCCCTTCAAGGTCATACTCTTCAGATACACAGGTAGAACCTATCGGGTGCTCCCGCGCACGCTCGGTTTTTAACCCCTCTTAACCCTGACTTTTTTCGCCTCATTCTTGCGTTTTGCGGATCTTTTTGGCTGGCAGGTTGGACAGAAATGAGAGGAACGGTTTCCAAAAGTAATCCGGCGAATCTGTGTGCCACATCTCGAACAGGGTTCATGTTCCTGTCCATAGGCTTCAAGCTCGACATCAAAGTAGCCGCTCTCGCCATTCACATTGATATAGAGATCATCAAAACTCGTACCACCCTGTTTCAGAGCCTCACTCATAACAAAGCTGACAGCATCCAGGAGCGTGGAGATTTCCTGTTCTGATAGCTTCTTGGAAATTCTCTCTGGATGAATTGCAGCCCGCCAGAGCGCTTCATCAGCGTAAATGTTGCCAACCCCACTCATGACTGACTGATCAAGCAGTACTCTTTTGATGGCGCTATTTTTCTTCTGGATTTTCGAAATCACTGCTGTGCGATCAAATTTCTCATCAAAGATATCTGGTGCAATCCGAGCAAAAGATTGTGGGATTAATTCATCGTCTTCGTGAACTAGTTGGTCAATTGCAACCCAACCAAAAGTTCGTTGATCGATGAAGCGAATCTCTCGCTTTCGATCTCCAAAATCAATCCTTACCCGAAGGTGTTTTTCATCATCGGCGCTGCGGCTTTGAATGATGAATTGTCCGCTCATTCCTAAATGCGCCACCAATGCGAGATCTCGATTTAGTTCAAACCAGAGAAATTTTCCCCGTCGCACTAGGTTTTTTACCTTTGCACCTTCAACGGAGCTCAATGGTGCATATGTTGAGGAGCGATTTCCACCTTTATGTACGAGTTCGATCTTCTTTATCTTCCTACCTACAATCCACGGCGCTAGTCCGCGACGAACTGTTTCTACCTCAGGCAGTTCGGGCATAAATCAAGATTTACTTTTCTTGAGATTGAGAGATTGCTTCAAATGCTAAGCGCGCTGCGACTTGTTCAGCTTCACGTTTACTTTTGCCATGACCCTCGGGATAAGTTGCACCATTCACGACTGCTACTGCCACAAAATCCTTATCGTGATCGGGCCCCGATTCCGTGATGCGATATTCAGGTGGTAACCACCCCGCTGCTGCCACAATTTCTTGCAGTGCAGTTTTGCCATCGAGTCCTGCGCCGCGCGATAACGCTTCTTCGATTGCACTAGCCATTAAACGCATGACAACCTCAGTTGTTTTTGCAAAACCATGGTCGAGATAGATCGCTCCGACGAGCGCTTCAAAGGCATCCGCAAGTATTGAATTCTTATCGCGACCGCCTGTGACCTCTTCGCCTTTACCAATCTTGAGGGCGGCACCTAACTCGAGCTCGCGCCCGATGGCAGCAAGAGCGCGCATGTTGACGATTCCCGAACGCAAAGGAGAGAGTCGAGATTCATCTAGATCTGGAAATCTTTCATAGAGCGCTTCGGTAATTACTAAACCCAAGACGCTATCGCCGAGAAACTCTAGGCGTTCATTAGTGGGAAGCCCGCCAAATTCGTAGGCAAAAGAACGATGAGTTAGCGCAAGATTAAGAAGCTCTGGACTTACCGAAACTCCGAGCTTTTCGGTTAAAGCCAGCGTCAGGACTAAACCTCGAGAACTTGACGACGGTTATAAGTACCGCAGGTAGGACATGCGGTGTGTTGCAACTTTGGTTGTTGGCACTGGCTGCAATTTGCTGTCGATGCAGGAGTTGCCTTCCATTGGCTACGACGAGAACGTGTGCGCGAGCGCGACATCTTTCGCTTGGGTAATGGCACGGTGGTTCTCCTTTATTACTGATCTGTAGCGTTCAACGAGCGCGTAAGTATCCCTCAGCGTCACGGGGTTTGCCAAATTGAGCCCTATTCAGGCTTCCAACCCGCCAGCCCAGTCCAACGCGGATCAACCGCCTCGTGCGAATGTTCATCGGGAAGGTCCCGCCATTTCTCGCCGCAGCCAGCACATAACCCCTCGCAATCATCAGCGCAGAGCGGATTGATTGGCATCGAGAGAATGACCGCATCGCGGATAGGAATTTCTATATCTGCAATATCTCCATCGAGGGTGAAGAGTTCATCATCGTCATCAGGATTCTCTGAAACTCGAGATTGATAAAGAAAGAGTTCTTGAAATTTTTGATCAATCTCTACGGCAAGAGGGTCAAGACATCTTCCGCACTCACCTTTGGCGATGGAAGAGATTGAACCTGTGATCAAGACACCATCGTCAACTGATTCAGCCCGGAATGAAATGTCTAGCTTCTCACCCTTGGGAATCTCAAGTAACGGAATTCCGATGGAATCTGGAGCTGGGAAATTCAAGGTGTATTCGCGCATCTCTCCAGCGCGACGTGGTAACTCATGCAGATTAATGCGGAAAGACGATTGAGCTTTTGAATTCATGAGAATTACTTAGTCAGCGAGTTGCGAGAGAACATCTTTATCACTGGCACCGGCAAGTCTTTCACGACCGCGGTTTACAGCTTCAAGAGTCTTGTTCAAGATAACTTCTAATGTGGCAAGACGTGAGTCGATATATGCATCAACTTCTTCACGTTCTTTCTCAACTTTTGCGTGCGCCTCATCAATCAAACGAGCGGACTCTTCGCGAGCAGCGGCGACGATTGCAGTCTGTTCGACCATCCGAGCAACTTCTTCTCGAGCATGAGCAATAAGTTGTTCTGCACTCTGGCGCCCTTCTTCAATTATTCCCTCTCGATTAGCGAGAAGTTTTTGCGCGTTTGAGAGATCTGCTGGTAGAGCTTGATTAATCTCTTCTAAAATTCCCAAGAGCTCACCTCGATGGACAACGCACGAGGCTGAGAGCGGAACGGCGCGGGCTTCATTAACCATAGTGATGGCGGATTGAAGTTTCTCGATTGCTTCCATTGTTAAGCCTTCCTGCTCGCCTTTGTGGCCAAATCTTTGAGGACCCTCGGAGGAACTAGATTAGAGACATCTCCGCCGTAGCGCGCGATTTCGCGAACCAGGGATGATGAGAGGAATGAATAGGCCGGCTTGGTCGCCATCAGCAAGGTATCCACACCTTTGAGTTGTAGGTTCATCTGTGCCATCTGAAGTTCATAATCAAAATCGCTCACAGCTCTCAAACCCTTAACGATTGCCGCAATATTGTTCTCGCGACAGTAATCAACGAGCAAACCACTCCACGTATCGACCTTTACGTTCTTTAGATGTTGCACAGCTTCAGTGATCATAGAGATGCGCTCTTCGATAGTGAAAAGCCCAGTTTTACTGTTATTGACCAGAACTGCGATAACTACCTCATCAAACAAGCCACTAGCGCGCTCGATGACATCAAGGTGCCCATTAGTGATGGGATCAAATGATCCGGGGCAGACGGCTTTTTTCACGGGGTAACGCTAACACGACTACCGGAACTACAGATTATTCCTCGTTCGCAGGCTCCGCATAAAAGATAGTTGCGGCACCGTACTTGCGTTCCTTCAACTCCTTCAAACCTAGAGGCCAATTCAATCTCTTTGACTTCGAATCCCGTTCGATGGCAATGACTGCGGAACTCTTAAGAAATCCATTTTTCACAAGCGATGAGAGCGTTTTTTCAATTTCATTATTTGGTAAGTCATACGGAGGATCAAGAAATACTACGTCAAATTTCAACTCTGAAGTCTTGTCTAGAAATTTCCCAACTGAACTTGTGATGACAGATGTAGTTCCAATACCCGAAATATTTTCTAATAGAGCAAAGTTCTGACGAGTCACACTTGTAGCCTTCTCATCATTGTCTACTGCATACACCACTGCAGCGCCGCGCGAGAGCGCCTCCGCTCCGACCGCACCCGAACCACAATACAAATCCAGAACAGTGAGATCGTTTATAGAACCGAACTCTGATTCCAGGGTTGAGAAGAGAGCTTCTCGAGCTCGATCCGATGTTGGACGAGTTGCTCCGCTCGGAGAAATCAAATTCCTTCCTTTTGCAAGGCCAGCAATAATCCTCATTAACGTTTCTCCAAGTACGCAGCTCGTTCTTCCTGTCGTAACTTATCAACTTCGATTTTCAATTGCGGCATCGAGTCAAGTATTGGGTCCCTTGCAACCAGTCGCTCTGCCACATCACGGGCTTGAGAGATCAGATTTTCATCCCTAATGACGCGGAGTAACCGTAAATGAGAACGCACTCCTGATTGCGCACTTCCTAGGACATCACCTTCACGCCGTTGTTCCAGATCAAGTCGACTCAACTCAAAACCATCAGTGGTTGCCGCGACTGCTGAGAGTCTCTCCATCGCAGGGCTCTCATCGGAAGCGTTAGTTACAAGCAAACAGAGACCAGGAGTTGTACCTCGTCCAACACGGCCTCGTAACTGATGTAGTTGTGACACACCAAAACGATCGGCATCCATGATGATCATCATCGATGCATTGGGCACATCAACACCCACTTCAATCACCGTCGTTGAAATAAGTACATCGATATCGCCCTTAGAAAAAGCCTGCATGACGCTCTCTTTTTCTTCTGCATGCATTCGCCCATGCAACTTCCCAACTCTCACGCTAGCGAGCGCACCTTGTGATAGTTGAGGAAATAGATCTTCTACTGACGCCATTGGAGCCTTTTCCTGGACATCATCATCGTCTGAAAGAGCGCGCGCTAACTTGAGCTCTTCGGGCGTAAGACCAAAGCGCTGCAAATCAGAGTCATCGCTTGGTGAAATTCTTGGCGCAACGATGTACACCTGATGACCACTCTTTACTTCCTCTGTTGCTCGCTGCCAGGCCCGGTCGAGATGTTGTGGTTTACTCAAGGCAGAAACAACGTGAGTGGTGATTGGAGATCGTCCCAGTGGAAGTTCTCTCAATACTGAAACATCAAGGTCGCCAAATATTGTCATGGCGACAGTTCTTGGAATGGGCGTCGCGGTCATCACAAGTACGTGTGGAGGTTGAGCTGCTTTCTCCCGTAGCGCATCGCGCTGCTCCACTCCGAATCGATGTTGCTCATCAACCACAATCAATCCCAAATCGTTGAAAGAAACTCCCTCACTCAAAAGCGCGTGCGTTCCAACAACCAATCCGACAGCACCAGAAGAAATCGAGCCATGCACTTCTTTCTTCTCTGCTGCGCTCAATGATCCGGTAAGTAAAGCGATCTGCGTGCCTCGAACATTTCCTCCGAGCATTCCTCCTTCGGCGAGATCACCCAGAAGAGCGTGGAAATTTCGATAATGCTGTTGTGCCAGAACTTCTGTAGGTGCAAGTAAAGCGGCTTGACCCCCAGAATCCACGACAGAGAGCATCGCTCGTAGCGCAATGATTGTTTTTCCCGAGCCGACATCTCCTTGCAGTAATCGATACATCGGATGTGGACTTGCTAAATCTGCGGATATCTCGCGCCATACTTCTTTCTGGCCTGCCGTGAGTTCAAATGGCATGCGCTGATCAAAAGCAGCAAGTAATCCATCTGTGATTGGCGCTCGTTTCTTAGTCGTTGCAGCTCGAACCTCGTGCCTACGAAGTACGAGAAATAGTTGCATCAAGAGCGCTTCATCAAATGTGAGCCGTGAACGTGCTCGTTCAGCGCTCTCAGCGCTAGTGGGCTCATGAACGTCGCGAAGAGCGGTCATGAAATCTGGAAAATTCAATTCCTCCAGCACATCATGTGGGACATAATCTTTCACTTCTTCTAGTGCGTTGAGCGCAAGACGAACGCATTGTGCGATTTTCCATGATGGTAATTTTGATGTCGCGGGATAAACGGGAAGATAACGACCCGCAAAATCTCCAATTGCAGCATCCAGATTGTCGCCCTCAGGAATCAGTAAATAATCAGGGTGGGCAAGTTGACGCTTTCCTTTAAACAATCCAACTTTTCCAGCAAATAAACCTTGACGTCCTTCACGTAAATCTTTCTCTCGCCATGCTTGATTGAAGAAGGTCAATATCAACTTTGCTCGCCCGTCAGTAACAATGGTCTCGACGATGACGCCCTTACGCCCCGGGATTCTGCGCACTTTTGTGCTTTCGACTTTAGCGAAGATAGTTACCTCTTCACCTTCGTTAAGCGCTTCAATATCTGTGAGCTCGCCACGAACGACATACCGTCGTGGATAGTGGCGCAGTAAATCTCCCACAGTTGTGATCTCAAAGTGCTCGGCAAGGACCTTGGCGGTCTTATCACCGAGAACCGAAATCAACCGTGACTCCAACGAGGCCATGCTTCATTCTCTCGGATAGCGCTGCAATTTTGCCTTTGATTCAACTTCTCCCGCGTAAATCGCCTCCGAATTGGCGCTCACAGCGCCTTTGCGGCTAATCTTGCGCCCGCAAGTCAGAGTAAATAATCAAGGAGTTCGAACGTGGCAGCTGTATGCGATATCTGTAACAAGGGACCAAGCTTTGGCAATAACGTCTCGCACTCAAACCGTCGTACCCGCCGCCGTTGGAATCCAAATATCCAGCGCATCCGCACCTTGGTGAACGGTTACACCAAGCGCCAGAACGTCTGCACTTCCTGCCTCAAGGCCGGAAAAGTCGCGCGCTAAGCCCTCTCTTTTTAAACATTCCTTTCACTAATTCCGCTTACCAGTGGTGTTGGTAACCCGCCTCACCAGAAACAGTTTTTCCATCAAGTAGCACGCCTTCACCCTGCTCGACTCTGCCGATCTCAATAAATCCTTCGCACTTTTCGGGCGTAGAGGTTGTTACAAGAAGGACATGATCCTCGCCCCCACTCAAAACAAAATCTATTCCAGAACTCTCTCCCGTTCCAAACTCCTGAGCTAATTGCTGGAGCGCTGCAAAGCCTTCGGCTTTCTCAATGAGCGTTGATTGCAGGTGAAGCGCCACTCCACTCGCGCCTGCAATATGGCCAGAGTCGATCAGAAGTCCATCGCTGACATCTGTTGCCGAATTCAAAGCGGCATAAACCTTACGATATTTGCTGTAATCAATTTGGGGTGAACGGTGTTGCATAAGTGCGCGCTGAGATGATTCAGAACCGTGCGTCAAATCTCCGGAAAGAATTTCTAGCCCAGCCTTAGACCAGCCTGGAAGATGAGAAATCATCACAACATCTCCGACCTTCGCACCTGATCGGGTAATCGCGCGCAAAGTTCTACCCACTGCAGTTATTGAGATAACCAATTCGCTTCCTTGTGATAAATCACCACCAATAACGCTAGCGCCAACTTTTGTAGCTTCTTCGGCAATTCCACGCGCTAGGTCCTCAAGCTCATCTAAATAATCTTTGGGAAATGCAACTGCAACCAGTAAGTACTCGGGCCAGCCGCCCATGGCGCAAATATCTGCAAGATTTGCAGCAGTAATCTTTCGGCCAATTTCTTGCGGCGTACTCCATGCACGACGAAAGTGAATACTTTCTACCGCCATATCTGTGGAGAGAATCGTGAGACCTTCATTGAGTTTTACTACCGCCCCATCATCTCCATTTCCGATAACGATGTTGGCGGCAGCGGAAGCGCTCGTCTTGGAAGTATCAAAGATCGCGCGCACTCGCTTCAGTACTTCTTCCTCGCGCACAATCACTCCCCTAAAAACCCTCCGACAAAAAACCTTTCGGGCTCTAGCCTAAATGCGCTAAGGTCTAGTTACGCAACTCAAAGCAGCTCTGCATGGACGCCAATGAAGATGACCATCGCTGGGCTCTCGTCGAAACGGAAGCAGCATGTCTATACAGGCATATATTTTGATTCAGACTGAAGTAGGTAAGTCCAGCAGCGTGACCAAAGCTGTAACTGCGATTGCCGGCGTGACAATTGCCGAGAGCGTCACCGGCCCCTATGACGTGATTATGCGCGCCGAAGCCGCGAACATGGAAGATCTTGGAAAATCAGTGCTGGCAAAAGTTCAAGCTATTCCTGGTATCACTCGCACTTTAACGTGCCCCGTCACTTCGCTGTAAAGCGCAGAAACACTTAACGAATAACGTTCTTGGGGCGAGCGAGAGCGCTCTCACACAGTTGCGTGATTATTTCACTGTAACTCTTGCCGGTTGCTTTCCATAACATCGGAAAGACCGACATCGAAGTAAATCCTGGCATCGTGTTCAACTCATTGATGATGACCTGGTTCTCTTCAGTTAAAAAGAAGTCAACGCGGGCTAATCCCTCACAACCCAGCGCTTCGAAGGCGGTGACCGCAGCATCACTGATAGCGCGCGCAATCTCGGGTGTGACATTGGCTGGAACATCAAAAGTTGTTGAGCCATCTAGATACTTCGCTTCAAAATCATAGAACTCATGTGGCTCGTGAACCCGAATCTCGCCAAGAACAGATGCATGAGCTTTGCCGTTAATCTCTAAAACTGCACACTCAATTTCGCGACCTTTGATTGCCACTTCGACCATCGCACGTGGGTCATGACGGTGCGCTTCTTCGATTGCCGGTGCTATCTCGCTATCGCTCTTCACTTTTGTGGTGCCGCGACTTGATCCACTTCGCGCTGGTTTAACAAAGACAGGTAGTCCCAACGCCTTTATCTTTGCTATTTCTAATTCACGCTGCGCAATCCAATCGCGCTGGTGAACGGTAATTCCATCAGCAACAGCGAGACCAAAATCTGCATAAATCGGTTTAGCAAAAGTCTTATCCATGGCAACGGATGAAGCGAGAACTCCAGAACCGACGTAAGGGATATCGGCCATCTCAAATAAGCCTTGAATTGTTCCGTCCTCACCATAAGCGCCATGAAGAAGAGGGAAGGCGAGATCAATCGCAAGTGGCGCCCCTTCAGCATTCTTAAGACCATGAACATCTGCGTTGATACCAGGGGCAGTATCAGGGATTATCGGGAGCCCATCACTACCTACGCCAAAGTCATCTGCGCTCTTGAGTGCGACCCACTTTCCACGCAAAGTAATACCAATCAAAATTGGTTCAAAGAGATTTCTATCAATCGCCTCGAGCACGCCTTTTGCAGAGATGCATGAAATGGAATGCTCACTGCTGCGGCCACCGCAGATGATTGCTACGCGTTTCTTGCTCATGCGTGATCAATCTCCGCTCCGGTATGAATCTTCATTAGATTTGTGATCGCTTGATTAGGCGTAATCGTATTACTTACAACGTCTTGTACCGCTTCCATAATTGGGGCTTCGACTCCCACAAGGTGCGCAAGATCCACTACGGCACGCGCTGTGGCAACGCCTTCAACTGTCGAGAGCACTTCAGCTCGCGCTTTCGCCATTGAGCCGGTGCGTCCCAACGCTTCACCGAAGGAGCGATTGCGAGATAACGGTGATCCGCATGTCGCAAGCAAATCACCAACGCCAGCAAGGCCAACGAAAGTAAGGGGCATAGCGCCACGAGCAATGCCAAGTCTTGTGACTTCGTTAAGTCCGCGGGTAATTACTAGTGCTTGCGTGTTCTCGCCAAAACCCATTCCGATTGACATGCCAACTGCAAGTGCAATGACATTCTTCGCTGCACCTGCCAATTCGCATCCAATAACGTCATTGGATGTGTAAACCCGGAAATAAGGTGCGCTAAATGCCTTTGCAGTTTGATCAGCGAGTTCTTGAGATGTTGAGGCGGCAACCGCTCCTGCGGGTTGGCGCAAAACTACTTCGCGAGCCAGATTTGGTCCAGTAAGTATTGCTAACTTATCTTCACCAATACCCAACACCTCATGAATGACTTCAGTCATACGGAGTTGAGTTGACACTTCAATTCCCTTCAGTGTTGAAACGATGGGAACGCCAGATGAAAAACGAGGTTTCCAGAGCGCAAGATTTTCGCGAAGTGATTGGGCAGGCACTGCCAGAGCAATCATTTCTGCGTGATTAAAGGAGGTATCAAGATCAGATGTTGCTCGTAGATTATGAGGTAACTCGATACCTGGAAGTGATGAGTTATTTCTATGGCTGGTGTTTATCTCGTCTACAACTGCTTGGTTACGACCCCAAATCAGGACATCATTGCCAGCATCACAGAGTATTTGGGCAATTGAAGTTCCCCATTGCCCTGAACCAAGAACGGTAACTCTCATTACTTTGCCTTGCGCTGAGCTTTCTTGTAATTGCCGATGCGCGGTAAATCTGATTTCTTCGGATCAAAACGTGCAGCAGGAGCTTTCTCTCCACGCAGAATCTCAAGTAATTCTGTAATCCGATCCATAATGAAATCAGCTGCCTCTTCGATCGCTTGTTGATCATCGGCGCGACCCTTCCACTTCGAAAGATCAAGTGGATCGCCCATCAGAATCGAAATCTTGGTACGAGGAAATAATCGCAATTTCTTACTGTATGGCGGGAGCACTTTCTCAGGTCCCCATGATGCACATGGATAAATTGGCGCACCTGTAATAAGAGCCAACCGTGCAACGCCAGTCTTTGCCTTCATTGGCCATAAATTCTCATCGCGCGTCAAAGTTCCTTCTGGATAAACACCGAGAAGATGTCCTGCCTTCAAGACAGCAATCGCATGCTCTAACCCTTTGACTGCATCCTTGGATTCTCGCGATACCGGAATCTGTCCTGCTCCTCGGATTACTCGACCAATAATTGGGACTTTAAAAACTGATTCTTTACCAAGGTATCGCGGAGCTCGACCGTTGTTATAAAGAAAGTGGGTGAAGGTCAGCGGATCAACATATGAAAGATGATTACAAACAACAATGGCCGCACCGGTCTTAGGAAGTTTCTCTGCGCCACGCCAATCCTTCTTCGTTAGAAGGTTCAAAATCGGTCTTAGGACCGTTGCGCCAAATTTAAACCAGGGATTTGAACCAAGTGGACGGCCAGTTGGCGGTTCATACGAAATTCGGACTTCGGAATTACTCATGGGTGAAGCCATGAGATAAGCCTAGGACAGAAAAATAAGGGCCACGCGTGGATGCGTGGCCCTTAAGTGAAAAGATATTTATCTCTTCTTGCCCTTCTTTGCCTTTGCCTTCTTTGCAACCTTCTTTGTAGCCTTCTTAGCAACCTTCTTGGCTGCCTTCTTTGCTACTGGCTTTGCAACGACGACTGGCTTTGGAGCAGGTCCCAATTTGCGAGCGCCAGAAACAGTTTCCTTGAGCGCCTTAGCTGGGAGGAAGCGAACTTTCTTGCTCGCCTTGATCTGGATCGTTTCGCCAGTGAAAGGGTTACGTCCCTTGCGAGCTTTACGATCAACTTTCTTGAACTTTCCAAAGTCGTTGATGGTTACATCTTCGCCCTTGTGGATGTTGCGCACGATTGAATCGAAGACGATTTCAACAGCGTGTGCTGCCTCTTTCTTGCTTCCGTTGAAGTGTGGAGCCAACGAAGCAATGAACTGGGTCTTGTTCATTTAATCCCCTTATTTACGCGTAAAGTTAAGCGTTTGCTTAACCTGCTCTTAAATTTACGCAGAAAAATCAAGGTTTTCGCGCATCACGCTCGGTGTGTCGCAATAATTCGCAACGTCTTTCCACTGAGATTTTGCATTTTTTATGCGTAAAAAACCCTCAATTAAAGGTTGAGAGTCGGAGAAATTAACGCGTTATGACAAGACAGGAAGTGTTTTTGGCTTGAAATTCGCTCGTTTTTCCTCGAATTTCTCAACATCGCCAAGATTTCGCATCGTTAAACCAATGTCATCAAGGCCTTCCATCAAGCGCCAACGCGTGTAATCATCAAGATCAAAGGAAATCCGCTCATTTTTGTAAGCCACGCTCTTTGAATCCAAGTCAACAGTTATCGCCATCGCAGGATCGGCTTCAATCGCAGCCCAAAGTTTTTCAACTTCTGCCTGGGGCATAATCACGGTGAGAAGTCCGCCTTTGAGTGAGTTTCCGCGGAAAATGTCGGCAAAGCGGCTCGAAATCACTACCTTGAAGCCATAGTTCTGCAGCGCCCAGACCGCGTGCTCACGAGAAGATCCGGTCCCAAAATCAACTCCTGCTACCAAAATCGTTGCGGCTTTGAACTCTGCTTTATTTAAGACAAATTCTGGGTCGTTACGCCATGCTGCAAAGAGTCCATCTTCAAACCCCGAGCGAGTAACGCGCTTGAGATAGACAGCAGGGATGATCTGGTCGGTATCTACGTTGCTGCGACGTAGCGGGATGCCAGTTCCAGTGTGAGAAATGAATTTTTCCATGGCTCCTCCTACAAATCTGCTGGCGATGAAAGCGTGCCGCGAATTGCAGTCGCCGCTGCAACAAGTGGGCTAACAAGATGGGTGCGACCGCCTTTACCTTGACGGCCTTCGAAATTTCTATTGCTCGTGGATGCTGAACGCTCCCCTGGCTTTAACTGGTCAGGATTCATACCAAGACACATGGAGCAACCAGCGCTGCGCCATTCAGCACCAGCATCAAGGAAGACTTTGTCGAGCCCTTCTGATTCAGCCTGCAATCTCACGCGCGCAGAACCGGGGACGACCATCATGCGCGTATTGGAATCTACTTTCTTGCCCTTAATAATCGCAGCAGCAGCTCGTAAATCTTCAATACGACCGTTTGTGCACGAGCCAAGAAAGACAGTATCAATCTTTATCTTTTTCATCGGAGTTCCGGCTGCGAGGTCCATGTAGACCAGCGCGCGCTCTGCGGCGGTGCGCTCTTCAGGATCGCTAAAGGATTCAGGGTTAGGGACCTCGCTATTCAGCGGGATTCCTTGTCCCGGATTTGTACCCCAAGTAACGAATGGCGATAGCTCATCGGCGTTGAGGTAGATCTCTTGATCAAATGTTGCGTCATCATCAGTCTTCAACGTCTTCCAATAAGCAACCGCGGCATCCCAATCAGAGCCTTGCGGAGCATGTGGACGACCTTTGATGTAATTGAAAGTTGTTTCATCAGGTGCAATCAATCCTGCGCGAGCTCCGGCTTCAATCGACATATTGCAGATAGTCATGCGCGCTTCCATCGAAAGTGCGCGGATTGCGCTGCCGCGATACTCCACAACATAGCCTTGACCGCCACCTGTACTTATTTTGGCGATGATTGCCAAGATGATGTCTTTGCTTGTGACGCCAGGCTTGAGCGTTCCTTCGACATTAATCGCCATAGTCTTTGGTTTGGCAAGAGGAAGAGTTTGAGTAGCGAGAACATGTTCAACTTCGCTGGTACCAATTCCAAAAGCGAGCGCTCCAAATGCGCCATGTGTTGAGGTATGCGAATCGCCGCAGACAATCGTCATACCAGGTTGAGTTAATCCAAGTTGTGGGCCCACCACGTGAACGATGCCTTGTTCAACATCGCCCAAGGAATGGATTCGAACACCAAATTCGGCACAATTCTTCCGCAAAGTATCGACCTGGAGTCGCGATACGGGATCTGCAATAGGTTTATCAATATCAAGAGTAGGGACGTTATGGTCTTCGGTGGCGAGCGTTAAATCAGGGCGACGGACTTTTCTTCCGCTCAGCCTTAAACCGTCAAATGCTTGTGGACTTGTGACTTCGTGAATCAGATGCAGGTCGATGTAGAGAAGATCTGGCTCGCCTGCTGTGCGGCGAACGACATGATCTTCCCAAACTTTTTCCGCGAGCGTCTTACCCATGTTCTTGTCTAACCCCTTGTGGTTTGCTTCTCATATCATGAGATGGCAATATTAGATTATGGACAAAAAGAATAGCGGAGTTGGCGTCCTAGATAAAGCCGTAAGAATTCTAGGCGTCTTGGAATCTGGACCACACTCACTTTCTGAACTTGTTGCCGCCACAAAGATCGCGCGTCCGACTGCGCATCGACTAGCCGTCGCATTGGAATTTCACCGCCTTGTAGCCCGCGACCTCAACGGTCGATTTATTCTCGGCCCGAGATCCGGTGAACTCTCAGCATCTGCTGGCGAAGATCGACTTCTAGCCGCAGCGACTCCAGCACTCACCGCACTTCGCGATGCAACAGGTGAAAGCGCGCAGCTTTATCGTCGCCAAGGAGATATGCGCATCTGTGTTGCTGCCGCTGAACGTCTTTCAGGTCTACGTGATTCTGTCCCGATCGGCGCAGCCCTCACTATGAATGCGGGATCTGCTGCCCAGATACTTTTAGCGTGGGAAGATGCTGACAAACTTCATCGCGCATTAACGAATGCACGTTTTAACGCCGCTGCTCTTTCTGCAGTACGCCGACGCGGTTGGGCCCAAAGTGTTGGAGAACGTGAGCCCGGAGTTGCCTCAGTTTCTGCGCCGGTTCGCGGCCCTAATAATCGCGTGATTGCAGCAGTGAGTATTAGTGGGCCAATTGAGAGATTGGGTCGTCAACCTGGACGAATTCATGCCGCTGCGGTTGTGGCAACAGCTGCGCGATTAAGCGAATATATTTCTAAAAAATCTTAATTAACTAATTTCAATAACCATCTACATTCAATTAGCACGATTTCACTAAACGAGTCTGGCAGCCCCGAAGGGATTCGAACCCTCGTAGCTGGCTTGAGAAGCCAGAGTCCTAGGCCGCTAGACGACGGGGCCAGATCTCGTTTATTCAGTTGTTACGCCGTTAGTTCTTGACTGAGGTGTTAAGAACGAACGTGGCTGGGGTACCAGGACTCGAACCTAGACAAGCTGAACCAGAATCAGCTGGGCTGCCAATTACCCCATACCCCAATATCTACTGCTCATTACTGCGCTGATAACAACGCTGCAATTGCGCGCGCAAGAATACCCCGAATTTTGAGGCTTAACGAATTGCCGCAGTAAGACGTGCGATAGACCGTTCTTTTCCGAGTAACTCCATCGATTCAAAAAGTGGTGGCGAGATATGGCTGCCCGTTACAGCAATTCTCACTGGCCCAAAAGCTACGCGTGGCTTGAGGCCCATTTCATCAAGTAGAGCTTTGCGCAATTCAGCTTCAATCAGATCATGCTTCCATTCACCAAGGGGTTGGAGTACTTCAAGTGCTCTCTTAATTACGTGTTGCGAAGGCTCTTCGCCAACCTTGCTTGATGACTCGGCATCAAACGTCACCTTCTCTACAAATAGGAATTTCAACATTGCAGTTACTTCATTCATCCGCGCGATACGTTCTTGAATGATAGGTAGCGCTGACTTTACGACGGCGATTTCAGCATCACTTCCTTGAATGACGCCATCTTTGAGTAGAAACGGAAGTGCGCGCGTTAAGAAATCATCTATTGTGAGTGCGCGAATCTTGTCGCCATTAATCGCTTCCAGTTTCTTCATATCAAAACGCGCTGGTGAGCTATTGACTCGCTCTACTGTGAAGAGTTGAACGAGCTCTTCCATCGTAATATTTTCACGATCATCTCCGGGCGACCATCCCAGAAGTGCTAAGTAGTTACAGATTGCTTCTGGCAAGAAGCCTTGTTCGCGATACCAGGCAATAGAAACTTCACCGTTGCGTTTGGAGAGTTTCGCATTATCTTGCCCCATCACGAAAGGAAGGTGTGCAAAGAATGGGAAGTCTTCTGCTGCAACACCCATCGCTTGATAGACCCGAATCTGTCGCGGAGTAGAAGAGAGAAGATCTTCTCCTCGTAAAACGTGAGTTACTTTCATCAAGACATCATCAACCGCCACCGCTAACGTGTAGAGCGGTGAACCATCAGCTCGCATCAATACGAAATCTGGTACAAATTTGTGATCGAAAGTTACTTCCCCGCGAATCAAGTCAGTAAAACGGGTCTCGCCATCGGGCATCCGCATACGTATAACTGGCTTACGGCCTTCTGCTTGGTAGCGAGATATCTCATCAGCGCTTAGTGAGCGACACTTTCCGTCGTATCCCGGAGCTTGATTGAGTTCGCGTTGCTTCTCGCGTCGCGCTTCAAGTTCTTCAGTAGAGCAGTAGCAGTTATAGGCATCGCCATTCTGTAGGAACTTTTGAGCCCATTCGTTATAGATATCAAGGCGTTGCGATTGCAGATATGGTCCATAAGGTCCACCAACTTCAGGGCCCTCATCCCAATTCAAGCCGAGCCATTGGAGAGTTTCGATTGCACGCTGAATGTATTCATCGGTCACGCGTTCACGATCGGTATCTTCAATTCGGAAGATGAGCTTTCCTCCCGTATGTCGCGCATAAGCCCAATCAAAGAGCGCAGTGCGAATATTCCCAACGTGAAGATCACCAGTCGGTGATGGCGCAAATCGAGTGCGAACTTCTCTCTGAGCACTCTTTTGATCAGCTGGCACGGTTCGACACCTTATTCCTCAAAGAACCTAAACCTTCGACTGCAACTTCGACTTCGCCTCCAGCGTTCATGGGCCCAATTCCAGAAGGAGTTCCAGTGAGAATCACATCTCCCGGCAATAGCGTCATTACTTTGGTAACGAACTCGATAATGAATGGCACATCAAAAACCATATCGGACAGTGGCGCAGATTGCTTGAGCTCTCCATCAACGGTTGCGGTTACAAGCTGTGAGCCAGGAACAAATTCAGTATCAATCCATGGCCCAATGGGACAGAAGGTGTCAAAGCCCTTCGCACGTGACCATTGACCATCTTTCTTCTGGAGATCTCTTGCTGTGACATCATTTGCAACGGTGTAGCCGAAAATTACATCTTTTACTTTCTCGCGCGGAACTTCCTTACAGATTTTAGAGATGACAACAGCGAGTTCAGCTTCGTGGTCGATCCGCTCACTTGAGGAAGGCCACTGAATAACGTCGTTCGGGCCAATAACCGACGTGTTAGGTTTGATAAAAATGATGGGCTCTTCCGGAACTTCCCCGCCCATTTCTGCGGCGTGATCAGCATAATTCTTACCAACACAGACCACTTTGCTCCGTGGAATTACTGGCGCAAGTAAACGAACGTCTTCAAGTAAGAAAGTTTCATCTTCTTTGAAAATCCCTGCATATAACGGATCGCTTGCGATAGCCCGAATCGTCTTCTCATCTTCCATAACTCCAAAATGAGGATCACTTCCGAGCTTGGAGCCTTGAGGTGGAGTAAATCTCACGATACGCATCAGAGAACTCTAAACCTCTTCGACTTTCTCTTCGGCAGCGGCTTTCTCGAGTACGAATGTGGCAATTCGGTGGCGACGACCAACGGGGCGTTCTGCCGTGATCTGCCATCCATGGAGCGTGACTGCGCTTCCTGGGATAGGAACTCGACCAAGAACTTTTGCAACGTAACCACCAATGGTGTCGACATCTTCGAGCTCTTCTGCACTGAGATCGAGTTCGAGGTTATCGGCTAAATCCTCGAGATGAAGTCGCGCTGACACGCGAGCTTGAGTTGGTGTTACCCACTCCAATTCATCGACATCATCGTCGTACTCATCGGCAATTTCCCCGACGATCTCTTCGAGAATGTCTTCAATCGTGATCAGGCCTGCAGTACCACCGTATTCGTCGACCACAATCGCAAGATGTATCTGGTCGCGCTGCATCTCTTTGAGAAGCTCAGATGCGGTCTTCGTCTCTGGGACGAAAGTTGCTTTGCGTAGGTGGTCTTCAACTAATTCCGTAAGTTCAGATTCACGATATTCGTGGGTTCGCTTTGCAAGATCTTTGACATATGCAATACCAAGAATCGTGTCGAGATTCTCGCCAATTACTGGGATGCGAGTAAATCCAGAGCGGAGTGCTAAAGAGAGGCCCTGTCTGAGGTTCTTACTTCCTTCAATCCATACCATTTCGGTACGCGGCACCATCAATTCACGAACCAAGGTATCTCCTAGTTCGAAAACGGAGTGGATCATCTCGTGTTCTGACTCTTCAACCAGGCCACGTTCATGCGCTTGATCTACTAAGTCGCGCAGCTCAGCTTCGTTTGCAAACGGCCCGGTTTTAAAACCTTTTCCTGGGGTAATGGCGTTTCCAATCGCAATAAGGAGCGCTGTGATGGGGCCAAGTACCTTTGACATCACAACGGCGACAAAACATGCCGGCACAATCCATCGACCTGCATTCTGCTTGGCGAGCGTGCGCGGTCCTACTCCCACCACAACATAGGAAAGAACTAACATCACGCCAACAGCTGCAGATAGCCCCGAGGGAATCGAATCAAACAATCTAACAAATGATTCGGCCACAATAACGGTAGCGGTGAGTTCACATGCTTTTCGTACAAAGAGTATGACGTTTAAATAACGAGCAGGCTCTTTGATGACGCGCTGTACCCACGCGGCTGAACGTGACGATTTAAGTTCAAGTTCTTCCACAAATACACGGGAAATCGAGTTAATCGCAGACTCGGAGCCAGCGAGAAATCCAGCAAAGAGAAGTAATGAGATGACCGAGAGAACTGCTGAGGGGCTCATGCTTTAGATCTCCACTTTCCTAGGAATTCTTCCTGCAGACCGAACATCACTTTCTTCTCTTCACTTTCTCGATGGTCATAACCCAAAAGGTGTAGCACCCCGTGCACCGTCAATAACTCTAACTCCTCTTGAAGTGAGTGGCCCGCATCTTTAGCTTGCTTCACCGCAAAATCAGGGCAGAGCACGATATCTCCAACCATGCCCGGTCCTTGGGCAGCGCTATGAGGCTTCATTTCGTCCATCGGAAAAGAGAGAACATCAGTCGCGCCAGGTTCATCCATCCAGCGCACATGGAGCGCGCTCATTTCATCTTCATCAACGAGCGAGATGCTCAATTCTGAGTCACGATGAATTCCTAGTGATTCCATGGCAAAACTGGCAACAGATTCAAGTCTGCTTTCATCACATTCCGACTTTGTTAAGTTTGATATTTCTATAATCATGTCGCACTCTTTCTTAACTTCTTTCGAAGTTAAGAAAAGCTAGCGATCACTCCTTAGGGAACGAGGCTTGTTGACGCGACGACTAGCTCGATTGCCGCCTACCGAATCATCGAATCTGCCATATGCATCGACAATCTCGCTCACGAGTCGATGGCGCACTACATCTTCAGAAGTTAAATCCATAAATGAGATGTCATCAATGCCCTCGAGGATGTCACGGACAATGCTGAGCCCTGATTCTTGGTGAGTAGGAAGATCTATCTGGGTGATATCCCCCGTTACGACCATCTTCGAACTGAAGCCGAGTCGAGTAAGAAACATCTTCATCTGTTCTGGAGAGGTATTTTGGGCTTCATCGAGAATGATGAATGAATCGTTGAGCGTGCGTCCTCGCATGTATGCAAGTGGCGCCACTTCGATTGTTCCTGATGACATCAAGCGAGGAATTGCATCGGGATCAAGCATGTCATGAAGCGCATCAAAGAGTGGGCGTAGATATGGATCGATCTTCTCGTGAAGTGTTCCAGGAAGAAATCCAAGGCGCTCCCCTGCTTCTACTGCGGGACGAGTGAGGATTATGCGATTTACTTGTTTTGATTGCAGCGCTTGAACTGCTTTCGCCATCGCTAAATATGTTTTTCCAGTACCTGCTGGGCCAATTCCAAATGTCACCGTGTGCTTATCAATAGCATCGACATATTTCTTTTGATTTGAGGTCTTCGGGCGAATTGTCTTTCCACGATTGCTCAAGATATTGAGTGTGAGAACTTCGGCTGGGGTCTCATTGCCATCGCTGAGAATCATGGCGATGGAACGACGAACTGCATCATCACTTAAAGGTTGACCGGCGCGAACTACGGTGAGGAAGTTCTGCATTAATTTCTTTACTCGCTCAGTTCCTTCAGCCGATCCTCGAAGGATGACTTCATTTCCGCGTACTGTGATTGCAACATCTCGAAATGCGCTTTCTAAGGCTCGAATGTATGAGTCATTAGGACCGGTTAAGGCAACGCTCGGTATATCAGCAGGCAGAGTAAGAACAATGCGATCCATTGGGGCGATTCTATCCAGTTTCTTTAACGAGGTTCTATCCGGGTGGCCACTGAAGTGATCGGCCACCTAAGAGATGAAGATGAGCGTGGAAAACTGTCTGGCCGCCATCTTCCCCGGTATTAAAGACGGTGCGATAGCCATTGAGCGATTTCTCGTCAGCAATCTCGCGAGCCATAGCAAAGAGTTCGCCCAGAACTTTATGGTCAGCAGCAGCGAGTTCCGCTGCATTCTCATAATGCGCTTTTGGAATTATCAATATATGAGTTGGAGCTTGCGGATTGATATCGTTAAATGCAAGAACATTTGCGTTTTCTTTTACTTTGCTAGCCGGTATATCGCCCGTAACGATTGCACAAAATAGGCAGTTCATGGCGTATCTCTACCAGATTCCAAGTCCGGTTTGTACTGCAGCTAGGGCGACTGCACCAGCATGTGCGGCGCGAAAGATAGGTCTTCCCATACTTACGATTTTTGCACCTGCAGCTATGAAACTTTCACTCTCTTCCTGAGTGATTCCACCCTCAGGACCAATGATGATGAGGACTTTCTTGGGTTGCTGAGTATGGAGCAGCGTAGATAATTTTTCTGTCGATCCTTCATGAAAAAGTAGTACAAGATCAAAATGCGAAAAACTTTCAATCGCATCGTTTAAAGAATGAAGTTTTGCAACGCTAGGAATCCAGCTACGTCGTGATTGCTTTGTGGCTTCGCGAGCCCAGAGCTGCCACTTTTCTTGGGCCTCACTCTCATCTTTCCACTGTCCAATGGAACGCGCTGCGCTCCAAGGAAGTATCTGATTGACGCCAGCCTCTGTTAATAGCTCTACCGTCTCACGAGCGCGATCGCCTTTGGTTAGCGCCTGGAGGACGGTGAGTTGAATTTCCGAATTTGGAATATCCTCGCGAAGAACAATTCTTGCGGTCAGTGATTTCTTTGTTACTTCGATAACTTCAACTTCAGCGCGTGCGCCCCTGCCATCTGTTAACGCAAGGTGCTCTCCGAGCTTCACACGAGAGACTGATATTGCATGATGCGCTTCATCGCCGTCGAGAACTACTTCACCACTATCAGGCAGTGATTCAATGAGAAATACCGGGAGCATCAATTCCTAAATGCATCTCTAAATTTGCCAAAGAATCCACCATCAGAATCGGAATCGCCTTTACGCGAGGTGACTTTATTTGATTTTTCGGTGTCACCACGTTCTGATGCAAACTCTTTCAGTAACTCTTCTTGCTTGCGTGAGAGTTTGGTGGGAATTTCCACGTTGATATGTGCATAAAGCTCGCCGCGTCCGCCACCACGAAGCTTGGTCATACCCTTGCCGCGAATGGGAATGATCTGGCCACTCTGAGTTCCCGGCTTAATTTCTAACTCTATTTCGCCATCAAGGGTTTGAATTGTCATAGAAGTTCCGAGCGCAGCTCCAGTCATCGGCACTGAAACGGCAATGTGTAAGTCATCGCCCTCTCGAACTAATTGATCATGATCAGAAACGATTATCTCGACATACAAGTCACCTGCTGGCCCGCCACCAGGACCAACTTCACCTTGACCCGATAATTGAATGCGATTACCCGTTTCAACTCCTGCAGGAATCTTCACATCAAGATTTCTCCGCGCGCGAACACGTCCATCTCCCGCACATTCACTACAAGCTGAAGGAATGACTGTTCCAAATCCTTGGCACGTTCCGCAAGGACGAGATGTCATTACTTGGCCAATAAAGGAGCGCGTTACCTGTTGAATTTCGCCTCGACCTTTACAAATATCGCAGGTGCGTGGAGATGTTCCAGCAGCACATCCATCGCCGCCACACTTCGTGCAGATAATCGCGGTTTCTACGCCGATCTCTCGAGTTGTTCCAAAGCACGCATCGTGAAGTTCGATCGTTACTCGAATCAACGCATCTTGTCCTTGGCGCATTCGTGGACGCGGACCGCGTGGAGATCCACCGCCACCAAAGAACGCATCCATGATGTCGCTAAATCCACCAAATCCACCACCAAAGCCGCCGTATCCATCTCCGCCACGATCATAAGAACTTCTCTTATCAGGATCACTTAACACTTCGTATGCGGCCGTGATCTCCTTAAAGCGATCTTGAACTTTAGGATCAGGATTTACATCTGGATGCATTTCGCGCGCTAGTTTGCGATAAGCCTTCTTTATTTCGTCTTGAGAAGCGCTTCGATCAACGCCTAATACTTGATAGTGATCGCTCATGATTGACTATCGATAAGGAATCGTCCGACGTATCGAGCGACCGCATTGACTGCGGACATCGACGATGAATAGTCCATACGAGTTGGGCCGAGAATTCCAAGTCCACCCAAGGGATTTCCTTCTACTCCGTAACTCATTGTCACCAAACTTGTGCGCTTTAGGCCTGATTCATCTTGCTCTTCACCAATGCGAACCCGCATCGTTTCGCCAGCATCACTCAATAGACGGAGTAGAACAACTTGCTCTTCCAATGCTTCAAGAATTCCATGGATATCGCTGGACTCTCCGGTTCCACGTGCCAAGTTTGCAGTACCTGCTAGGACTACTTTCTCTTCTGGTTTCTCAATGGCCATTTCAATCAAGTTAGAGATGATAAGTGCAGTAGATGTTCTCTCGTTTCTACCAAACGCGGCCAGAATACCTTCCAATTGTGGGGCAACATCCGACATTGATTTTCCAGTAACTGCGCCATTAAGGCGTTGACGTAAATCTCCAAGCAACTGTTCATTGAGCTCATATGGAAGTTCCAAGACCCGCTGTTCAACTCGCCCAGTATTAGTAATGAGCACCATCATCAATCGCGTCGGCGTGAGGAGTACTAATTCAATATGACGAACCCGCGACTTTGTGAGTGAGGGATATTGCACGACAGCAACTTGCTTTGTGACTTGCGCCAAAAGTCGGACCGTCCGCATAACGATGTCATCAAGATCGTTAGCGCCTTCCAGGAAAGTTTCAATGGCGCGACGCTCTGCATTTGAAAGAGGTTTGACGGTGGCAATCTTGTCGACGAAAAGTCGATACCCCTTATCGGTAGGAATACGCCCCGCACTTGTGTGTGGTTGCGTGATTAAGCCCGCATCCTCAAGCACCGACATTTCGTTACGAATAGTGGCAGGCGATATACCAAGCCCATGTCGCTGAGAGATTGCTTTGGAACCTACTGGCTCCTCAGTTGCGACATACTCCTCAACGATCGCACGCAGAATATCTAGTTGACGTGTTTCCATATCAATCATTCATCTATTCAACTTAAATTGTGGCAATACCAATAGTTGCCAAAATGATTAGCAGCATGGCTGGGAATCCAGTTCGAACTTTGTTAGCTTTGAAATGAAAGAAAATAGCTCCTGCCATGATGAACCAGATCGCTATAAATCCATAAAGCTCGAGATCTGAGTTATCAAGTGCAAATCCGATAACAAGAGCCGATGCCGCTAGCGTCTCAAAGAGACCAACCAAGCGCGCTAAGCCATCAGGAAAACCCACATCACGAGTGCCGGAAAGGCCAGCGTTGCTACCGCTTGCCTTAGAAAGGCCAGCGATGAGAAAAATCAGAGCCAATAGCAAGCTGATAACGGTATGAAGGGTGGTCATAGGAAGAAAAGTTACTACAACACTAACTCTCGCACGATTCGGTCGGCAATCAGGCGACCTTCCTTGCTTAGAACTAACTTCTTTTCACTCCAGCTTTTTTCTTCGAGGTGGCCACTACCAAGAAATGGTTCTGCCTTCTTTATCTGCAGATCAGTTAATGCAGAGAGTTGTATGCCCGCTCTACGGCGAATTTGAAGCATCACAAACTCATCTGCCAAATTCTCACTAGTCAAGATTTCACTACTGAGTTCTGGAATTTCATCCTTAAAAATCTTCTGCTGATAGGTCGATGGATGTTTTACATTCCACCAACGCTTTTTATCTACATATGAATGTGCACCGGGGCCTACTCCCCACCAATGCGATCCATCCCAATATGCAATGTTGTGACGACATTCTCCGCCTGGCTTGCTCCAATTACTCAGCTCGTACCAAGAGAGACCTGCACTCTCAAAGGCGTCATCAGCTATCAAGTACTTTTCTGCAGTTTCATCGTCATCAGGAAGCGTTAACTCGCCGCGGGCAATTTGGGCAGCTAACTTCGTTCCACGCTCCACAATCAAGGCATAGGCGCTGATGTGATTGATCGGCAATTCCATCGCCGCTGAAACGCTCGTCTTCCAATCTGCAATGCTCTCGCCAGGCGCGCCATAAATCAGATCAACGCTGATATTTTCAAAACCTGCGCTCACCGCAGCATTTACTGCGCTCACAACATTCTCTGGATTATGGGTACGATCAAGGGCTTCTAGTACATGAGGTACTGCTGATTGCATTCCCATCGAGATACGCGTCGCTCCAGATTCACGCATGGTACTGAGGAACTCTGGTGTTACTGAATCAGGATTAACCTCTAGAGTAATTTCAGCATCATCGAGTACTTCAAAGCGTTCGCCGATTCTCGCTATCACCCGCGCTAATTCCCCAGCAGGCATCAGCGAAGGAGTGCCGCCACCAAAAAAGATCGAGGGTACTTGCGCTTCGCCCACAGTGGAATAAGCCAGCTCTATTTCGCGGATAGCGGCATTAATGTAATTCTGCGAGACAGTTGCGAGATCTGGACCTTGTAATTCAGCAGGTGTGTAGGTATTGAAATCGCAATAACCACAGCGCTTAACGCAATAGGGAATGTGAATATAGAACGAGAGCCGGCGGCTCACTTATTTCTTGACCTTTCCACTTTCAGCATCAGCATTTGTGGCAAGCGCGGCAATGAATGCTTCTTGGGGAACTTCAACACGCCCCACCATCTTCATGCGCTTCTTACCCTCTTTTTGCTTCTCAAGAAGTTTGCGCTTACGTGAAATATCTCCACCGTAACATTTAGCGAGAACATCCTTGCGAATCGCTCGGATATTTTCGCGCGCAATAATCTTGGCGCCGATAGCGGCCTGGATGGGAACTTCGAATTGCTGCCTTGGAATGAGTTCACGCAATTTTGTGGTCATCATGACGCCATAGGAATAAGCCTTCTCGCGATGCACGATCGAACTAAATGCGTCGACCGTATCGCCCTGCAACAAGATATCGACTTTGACGAGATCTCCTTCAGCTTCGCCAATAGGTTCGTAATCAAGGGATGCGTAACCTTTGGTGCGAGATTTCAATTGATCGAAGAAATCAAAGACGATTTCAGCAAGTGGCAATGTGTAACGAATCTCCACGCGATCTTCAGAGAGATAGTCCATTCCATTGAGCGTTCCACGACGCTGTTGGCATAACTCCATGATGGTTCCGATGTAATCGGTCGGAGAGAGAATCGTGGCGCGCACGATTGGCTCAAGAACTTTATCAACCTTGCCACTGGGATATTCACTTGGGTTGGTAACGATGAGTTCCTCGCCGCCTTCTTTTGTCACGCGGTAAACGACGTTAGGAGCGGTCGAGATTAGGGTGAGATTAAATTCGCGCTCTAAACGCTCGCGCACAATCTCCATATGAAGTAGCCCAAGGAAGCCGCAGCGAAAACCAAAACCCAGCGCTGCAGAAGTTTCTGGTTCGTAAACTAAAGCTGCATCATTGAGCTGCAATTTATCGAGCGCATCGCGCAACATCGGATATTCATCGCCATCAATGGGATACAGGCCCGAGAACACCATCGGCTTCGGATCTTTATATCCACCGAGCGCTTCTTTCGCAGGCTTGTGGAATGTGGTGACGGTATCGCCGACGCGGGATAGACGAACATCTTTCACGCCAGTAATCAAGTAACCCACTTCGCCAACGCCGAGTCCTTTGCTGGAGACAGGTTCTGGTGAGATGACGCCGATATCAAGCAGCTCATGTTTTGCAGCGGTTGAGAACATTTGAATCTGTTCGCGCGGCGAGAGTTTTCCATCGAAGACTCGAACATAGGTAACAACGCCACGATACGTGTCATACACCGAGTCAAAGATGAGGGCGCGTGCTGGTCCATCAGGATTTCCTTGCGGAGGCGGAATCTGGGCGACGATTTGATCGAGAAGCTCTTCAACTCCAGCGCCAGTTTTTCCTGAGACTTTCAAGCAATCTTCTGGCTTACATCCCACAAGTTTGGATAACTCAATTGCAAATTTCTCAGGTTGAGCTGCAGGTAAATCAATTTTATTTAGAACCGGAATAATCGTGAGGTTATTTTCCATCGCTAAATAAAGATTTGCCAGAGTCTGTGCTTCGATGCCTTGAGCGCAGTCCACGAGCAGAATTGCACCTTCGCAGGCCGCAAGTGATCGAGAGACTTCGTAAGTGAAGTCGACGTGGCCGGGAGTATCAATCATGTTGAGGATATATTCCTGGCCATCAATTCCAGATTTCCATGGCAGTCGTACGGCTTGGCTCTTGATGGTGATTCCGCGTTCGCGTTCGATATCCATACGATCGAGATATTGCTCGCGCATGTTGCGCGCTTCGACAACGCCCGTTATTCCCAACATACGATCGGCAAGAGTGGATTTACCGTGGTCGATGTGGGCGATGATGCAGAAATTTCGAATCTGCGCTGGATTTGTGGCAGAGGGTTGTGGCGCCTTTGCTAACGGAATTGCAGGCATTAGCGACCGCCTACTAAGGAATGTGAGTTGGCTTGATTAACGAACGCCAGCTTTGTGAGCTGACTTTGCCATTGCTGACTTCTTGTTGGCAGCTTGGTTGGCATGAATAACGCCCTTTGATACTGCAACATCGAGTTCACGTGTAGCGCTCTGGAGTTCAGTAGCAATCGCCTTGGAGTCACCAGCAGCAACAGCATCACGGAAACGGCGAATCGCGGTCTTAAAGGATGAGCGAACCGACTTATTGCGCAGGCGCGCCTTTTCATTGGTCTTGATTCGCTTGATCTGGGACTTGATATTTGCCACGAACGTAAAGCCTTCCGGTTGGGTGAACTTGAGCGCCGAAGGGTATCAGCCGCCTGCACGAAGGCTCAAACCGAGAAAAGTCCGCTTATAACGAGCTCTCCCTGCCGCAAATACAGGGGCTAACGAGCCCCGACTTTGGAGGCGATTGCAACAACGCTTCGCTCGAGTGCATAGAGCGGATCGGCTTCTGCCCCTTTAATCGCTACATCAGCTTTCGAAAGTTCTTGAACTGAAAAAGCAATCAGCGCTGGAGACCATTTCGATAGTTGGCGGCGCGCTTTATCAATCTGCCATGGAGCAAGTCCGAGTGAGCCAGCAAGTTGAAAGGCATTTGCATTTCGGGGCGCTCCAGAAACTTTTGCCAATGTTCGAATCGAGGATGTCAGAGCAGAAACAATCATGATGGGATCAGTACCGGTATCAAGTGCATTACGTAGCGCTATTAGTGCGCCACGTGGATCCCCCGCCAAGGTCGCATCAGCAACATCAAATCCTGAGGCTTCGACTCTGCCTTGGTAGTACTTGGCTATATCGTCTTCATCAATAACCGCTTTACCTGCATTGGTGTCAAAAGCGATCTGGCTACAGGCGGCTGCAAGCTCGCGAGTGTCGCTTCCTGTGGCATCAACCAGAGCTGAGACTGCGCCAGAAGAAATCTTTCTTCCGTGTCGAGTAAATTCCTCACGGACGAAGGCTTCTTTATCTGAAGCTCTCTTCATCGGTTCACAGGAAATAATCTCAGGCTTAAGCTTTTTGATTTTGTCGAGTAATCCTTTTCCTTTAACTCCACCCTTGTGAATAAAAATCAGATGAAGATTTGGATCGACGCTCTCAAAGAGCGCTTCTATCTCCTCTTGAACTTCGACAATGACATCTTGCAGATCTCTTACGACCACAACTCTTTTGTCAGCGAAGAGTGAGGGGGCAACAGCCTCTCCATAACGACCAGGCTCAAGTCCAGAACCATCGAGGACCGTCTTTTCAAAATCACTTCTCAGAGTTAGCGCTTCCGCTAGAGCGCGATCGGCAAGTACCGATTCGCCACCATGAATAAGGAGTATCGAATTTGTAGGTATTGAATTTATCGCCGTCGAACTCACAACCATTGGATTCGCCACCACTCCTTCCTCATTGTTTTCATGGTGAATATATATCGCTTGGCGCTGTCATCAAATCTCCACGCCACAGAAATCGGCCCATCGCTATCAGTTCTGGCAACTTTCGATCCCCGTTCAATCAGCTCCTGAATGAGTTCAGAATTGGGATGACCATATGAATTTCCAGCCCCAACGCTGATCAACGATAGTTCAGGGCTCACTTCAGAGATAAAACTTGAATCTTGGAAGCGTGAACCATGATGCGGAACTTTGAGAATGTCGATGTCACTCAGGTCATATTTCTCGGATATCAGTCTCTGCACTTCGGGTTCGATATCTCCCGTGACCAGAATCCTCACTCCGTTCATAGTAACGAGCAAGACCAAGCTTCTATTGTTTTCAGATGATCCATCGCCATCCACGCTCGCAAAGTCCTGCAAAACTGAATTTGGCCATAAGACTTCAAGTGTTACTTCACCGATATGAGCGCGAACTCCTTGTTCAACCGTGATGGCTTGATCCTGAGTCATCTCTTTCACAGAAGCGCTTCCATTACTCCAGACAGTACCTACATCAATCCGCGATGAGATTTCCTTCATTCCAAAGTAGTGATCGGCATGACCGTGAGAGATAACAACTAATGGAATCGAATCGATTTTTGCAACTGAGAGGCAACGCCGCAGCAAGTTGGGGTCTGGACCCGCATCAAAAAGAATTGCACTTCCTCTTCCAAGATTGATGAGTAGCGCATCTCCTTGGCCAACATCACACTGCAGTACTTTCCAATCATTTCCTGGAAAGGCTATTCGTGGCGCAAAATTAATGGCTAAAAGCGCCAGAACCAATACAGCAAAGATGCTTAAGGAACGCCTCTTTAAAGTAATCGATACGAGAATGATCAGAATAATCATGAGAAGAGGAGTGATCCCCCACGAAGGAACATGATTGGTCAATCCTGATACGAAGACAATCCACTGCGAAAAGCCCTTTGCGATGAGAAGAAGGAATTCGGAGATAAATGGAATAGGAAGGGCCAGAACTGCGATAAATCCGAGAATCGTTATTGGGGCAACGACTGGCGCGACCAGAACGTTGAAAAGCACGCTCAATATAGAAACTTCACCGGAAAGAAAGATGATGTAGGGCGTACAAGTAATTGTCGCTGCACAAGGTATGGCAATTATTTCTGCGAGCCACTCTGGAAGAAACTGCTTCAATTTCTCAGTTATACGAGGGGCAATAAATATCAATCCACTTGTAGCAAGGACAGAAAGTACGAAACCAGGATCTACCGCCTGAAAAGGATCAAGCAAGAGCAAGACAGCAATGGCAGTTGCAAGTGCCGCAACAGAGTTACGAGCACTACCTGAGGCTTTCGATAACAAGACAACCGCAGCCATCACTCCTGCACGTAATACTGATGGTGAGGGCCGCACGAGAAGCAGGAAAATCACGAGAAAGATTGAGGTAAGGATTAGCCTCGGAATGATTCTTGGAACAACTCCACGAAAGAGATAGAAGACAAGTGCGCTCACAATTGCAAAATTTGCGCCGCTCACAGCAGTGAGATGCGAGAGTCCAGCCCGTCGCATCTGCGAAGTAAATAGCTCGCCCTGGAGTGAAGTGTCGCCCAAAATCATTCCTGGGATAAGCGCTCCGGCATCTCCCCCTAAATCACTGGCACGCTTTCGAAAATCAGCACGGATTCCAGAAAGAAATTTTGAAAAAGCACTCGCAGGTTCGAGAACTTCTAATTCACTTGAGGCGATGAGTGTCCCTGCAACCCGCTTCTCTTTCGTCTCAATGAATCTCCCCGAAACTTTGATGACACTTCCCAAATCAGCACACTTCTTAAAATTCCCTAGGATTCGAATCGGAACGCGCACATGAATGCGTGAACCTTCAGATGAAAAGCTTTTTGTCCTTGCTAGAAATGAGATGTTCGGGCGTTTGAGTTGAGACCCATAAACCTTATGGCCAGTGACTTTACAGTCGCTGGTTACAACAAGAATAAGTTCTGCTGAGGAACGATTTCGGGCTAACTCCCCGACTGCGCTATCTATCAACGTTGCCGAATGAACTAAGTAACTTGTCGAGCCAATGACAAGTGCAAGGGCAATAACCCATATTCGATTAAAGAACGCGAGAGAAATGAGAGCGAAGACAAGCGCCGCCAGTGCTGCCCACCAAGAGATATGGCTCGCTACAGCAGCTCCTATCCAGAGCCCTACCGCATAGATAAAGAATCGATAATCCGTGTATTTCTCGCGGCTTGGAAGATTTACAAGGTGAGACGTGGCCGCATCCGCTCGAGAGTCTTCGCGCCCACCCCAGAAACTTTCAATAGGTCATCAATCGCCATAAATGGACCATTTTCGTTTCGATATTTAATGATCTTGCCTGCAATAACTGGCCCGATTCCCACGAGTGAATCAAATTCTGCTTTCGTTCCTCGATTTATATTGATAATCCCTGTGAACTTCGCCGGAGCTTTTTTCGAACTACTTTTCACTATTTCTGGCAGATAGCCAACAAATACCTGTTCCCCATCGATGAGCACTCTTGCCAGATTGATATCGTTAAGTTCTACGCCTTTCTTTGCTCCTCCAGCTGCCTTGATTGCATCAGCTACTCGGGACCCTTGAAGAAGTGGATAGACATCAGGTTTCTTAACTTTGCCAGCTACATGAACCAAAATGATCTGCTTTGTCGGAGTAATGGATAGCTGCGGTTTGGATGTTTCTTGAGCAATCGCGCTTCCCCGCGTTGTGGCGAAGAGAAAACAGGCAAAACCAACTGCAAAGAGAGAAATAGCGATCAGCGCCCTTTTTTGAGGTTCGGAGTACTCCGGAAAACGCTCTTTTAATTCGGCAAGATTCATGGGCGCATCAAAGCGCTTCGCACTTTACCCGAAGTTAAATTCGTCAGTAAGAGTGAATATCTTGAGCTGTGGAATTAAAGAACGATATTTACGAACTTAGGAGACTTTGTGATGACCTTTTTTGGAGTTTGTCCAGCAAGATCGGCAATAACTGCGGGGTCAGCAAATGCCATCTTCTCAAGATCGGCATCAGAAGTATCGGGTGAGATATCTACGCGAGATTTAATCTTGCCGTTGATTTGGAAGATCGCAGTTACAGAATCTTGAGTCAGTAACGCGGGATCCACGCTTGGCCAACCAGCGAGTGCTACAGAAGGCTTATGTCCTAACTTTTCCCACATCTCCTCCGCTGTGTACGGAGCTATGAGCGAAAGTGAAATTGCCACAATTTCTGTGGCTTCACGGACCGCAGGATCGGCAGGGCCGCAGCCTGTATCAATTGCTTTTCTCGTTGCATTAACTAATTCCATGACGCGAGCGACGGCGACATTGAATCTAAATGATTCCACGGCAAAAGAAATATCGTGCAGCGCTTTATGGGCCGCTTTACGTAAAGCGAGATCTCCCGTTGCAAAATCCACGCCGGGTTTACTTGTGACATCTCCGGCTAGGCGCCATGCGCGGTTCAAGAATTTTGCTGAACCTGCAGGAGAAACATCAGCCCAATCCACATCATCTTCGGGAGGCCCGGCAAAGACCATCGTCAGACGAATCGCATCAACACCGTGCTTTTCTAGCTCATCTGAAAGGCGAACTAAATTTCCACGACTCTTACTCATCGCAGAACCATCCATGATGACCATGCCCTGATTAAGAAGTCGGGTAAAAGGTTCCGTGAAATTTAGGTAGCCCATATCGTGTAGCGCTTTAGTAAAGAATCGCGAGTAAAGAAGATGGAGAATTGCATGCGTTACTCCGCCAACATATTGATCGACTGGCAACCAGGTATCAACTTCTTCTCGGATAAATGGGCGGTCATGAGTATTTACGCTGGTGTATCTCAAGAAATACCATGATGAATCAACAAAGGTATCCATCGTGTCGGTATCGCGCAGCGCTTTACCGCCACACTTAGGACAGGAGACATTAACCCAGTCATGCGCTGTCGCTAATGGAGAAGTTCCTTTGGGCTTGAGATCTAATGTCGAGGAGTCCGGTAATTTCACAGGTAACTGGTCATCTGGAACTGGAACTTCACCGCATTTCTCACAATGAATAATGGGGATCGGCGTGCCCCAATAACGTTGACGTGAAATTAGCCAATCACGGAGGCGATAGTTATTGGAAGCTTTTGCTAACTTCTTTGCTTCAAGTTCGGAGATAATCTTCTGTATTGCATCAGAACTATTGAGGCCATTGAGAGAACCTGAATTAACGAGCTTTCCATCGCCCGTTGTTGCAACGCCGCTGACAGATGGATCATCTTCCTCGGTTTCAACCACCACGCGCACAGGAAGCTTCATGGCTCGAGCAAAATCTAAATCGCGCTGATCGTGGGCTGGAACCGCCATAATCGCGCCCGTTCCATAGTCGGCAAGTACATAGTCACTTGCCCAGATTTGAATCTTCTCGCCATTAACTGGATTAATTGCGTAGCGATTGAGAAAGACACCAGTCTTGGGACGATCTGTTGCAAGCCGATCAATATCGCTTGCTGCCTTGACCGAATCAAAGTATTTGTTGAATTCACTCTCAGCGCTCGTGCCAGCTACCAGCTCACGAGCCAAATCGCTATCGACCGCAACCACCATAAATGTGGCGCCGTACAAGGTATCGGGGCGCGTCGTGTAGATAACTACTGGTTTATCTCGCCCTTCAATTTCAAATGTCACTTCTGCGCCAGTGGATTTACCAATCCAGTTGCGCTGCATCGTTAAGACCTTCTCCGGCCACTTGCCTTCAAGTTGCTCCATATCGGCAAGGAGTCGCTCGGCATAATCAGTAATCTTGAAATACCACTGATTCAATTTCTTCTTTGTTACGGTGTTATCACAACGTTCACATAAACCCGCAACAACCTGTTCGTTCGCAAGAACGGTCTGACATGAAGGACACCAATTAACAGCAGAGTCTTTTCGATATGCCAATCCTTTTTCATACATACGATTAAAAATCCATTGATTCCATTTGTAATACTCAGGATCGCATGTGTAGAGAACGCGATCCCAGTCAAAGGAACAGGCATAGCGGCGCATCGAAGCTTTCTGAGTGTTGATATTTTCATAGGTCCAAATGCTGGGATCTTCATTCCGTTTAATTGCAGCATTTTCTGCAGGAAGACCGAATGCATCCCAACCAATCGGATGCATCACATTAAAACCTTTTTGCACCCAATAGCGCGCAATCACATCACCGAGCGCGTAAGCCTCTGCATGGCCCATATGTAAGTCACCGGATGGATACGGGAACATATCCAAGACGTATTTTTTCGGACGCGGATCGTTAGGTTTTCCAGAGCGGAAAGGCGCAATCTGATCCCAAATCGGGAGCCACTTCTCTTGGACGTGGTGAACGTCGTACGCCTCATGCATATGCGTAGGTTACCGCCAACGAACGCCGGTTAATTCCTCACTGACGCTCCAGAGATTTCGTGCCAAATTCTGGTCGTAGGCAATTGCTCGAGCTCTCGTGGCTTTTGGAAATCCACGCATTTCGAATAATCCATCTGGTCCAATATATGAAGCGCCGTACAAATTAGGGAACGTGGCTGCGCATAAAGTTGGGAGGGCGCCACGCGCAGCAGATTGAGCAACAATGGAATTCATAAATGCTGTTGCTCGCTCTTCAAATAGATTCCCACGCATTTGCGGTCCCACGGCTTGCAAATTCGTATTGGAATATCCTGGGTGAGCAGCAAATGCGTTAAAAGAATAGCCACGTGATGTAACTAAACGCTGTAATTCAAAGGTAAATAAAAGATTAGCCAACTTGCTGGCGCCATAAGCAGCCCATGTTTGATATTTATTTCGACCTAAACAGATATCTCGAATATCGTCAGATGAGCCATTTCCAAATGACCCCATGCGATGAGCTTGACTTGAAACCGTGACGATTCGCGACTTGACGCGATCAGCGATGAGTCCGGCAAAGGCAAAGTGACCGAGGTGATTTGTACCAACTTGTAGTTCAAAATCATCAGCAGTCTTTGTGAAAGGAACCGCCATAACGCCTGCATTGAGAATTAGCACATCTACTTCGTTCGTTACTTCTCGCGCAGCTTTTCTTACGCTCGTGAGATCTGCAAGATCAAGCAAAAGAGTCGAGACTCGCTCACTTGCTAACTCTTTGCGCGTGCGCTCTGCCTTTTCTTCGCTTCGTGCAGTGATAGTTACCTGTGCGCCGGCTCGGACTAATTCACGCGCCGCCTCTTTACCAATGCCACTTGTTGCACCTGTGATGAGAAAACGTTGCCCACTGAGATCCGGAAGATCGCGCGCCGACCAGCCGCTCGGAATATGTTGGAGCGGCAAACGGGTATTCGACTTTTCTTCGTTCATCGAGTGGAGCTAAGGGGACTTGAACCCCTGACCCCCTGCATGCCATGCAGGTGCGCTACCAGCTGCGCTATAGCCCCAATATTTCGTGCCTTGTAATGCTTGAGTCGTACTGCCTGAGTTGCAGACCTTACCTGAACTACGCGCCGCTTTCCTCTCCGTAGATTGGCTCTGGCAGCGATCCCGCATTGTGCTCTACTAAAACCCACCCTTGACGATGATGACCATTTTCCACAATCGACCAGGACGCATTCGATAAACCACCGATTGCAGACCATTGAGTCATCGGCATTTCCAGCATCTTTCCCAAAATGCAGCGCGCCGTTCCGCCATGTGTGACAACAATCAGAGTCTCGACATCGTCGGTTAAGGCGTTTTCAATTGCAGTCACGGCGCGATCTGCGATTGCGCTACGGCGCTCACCAGTTTCTCCGGCCGGTTCATCATCGCCATCTAGCCAGTGCACAAATCTTTCATAATCTTCAGCGCGATTTTGTGCGCCAGTCTTTCCTTCCCAGTTTCCGCCATGAGTTTCGCGTAAGCCAGCATCAATCGATACTGCAAGGTTGGAAATTTTTGCAAGTGCGGCTGCGGTTTGCTGTGCACGTATCAAGTCACTCGAAACAATCTTTGATGGTTTGAGGCTCAGCAATAGTGGAGCAGCGCGTTCTGCTTGGCGATGGCCGACATCGTTGAGGGGAATATCAGAATGTCCTTGAAATCTATTTTCGATATTCCAATCAGTTTGGCCATGACGCCAGAGCACGACTCTATGAGAGGGCACGATTAGGCCTTGCCTTTCTCAAATGCATCACGAGCTTTGACCGCCTCTAGCGGAATATTCGGACAGTCATTCCAAAGGCGATCGAGCATGTAATAACTTCGCACTTCTTCAGTCTGAACATGCACCACAAGATCTTCATAATCAAGGAGAATCCAATGCTCTGAACCTTCGCGTCGCAGAGGCTTTTCACCTTCAAGGGAGAGTTGCTTTTCAACTTCATCAGCGATCGCATCGATCTGGCGTTCATTCTGACCGCTAATGAGTAAGAAGACTTCACTCAGCAGCATCTGTTCGGAGAGATCAATGGCGACGAGGTCAGTTCCAAGCTTTTCAATAGCAGCGCGGGCCGCGATTTGAGTGTGCTCGACGGTGGATTTACGCGGCGCCATAGAGCTTCTTTTCATAAATGTATGCCGCAACAGAAGGCGGAACCAGATTAGAGATATCGCTTCCAACGCTTACTTTTTCTCGTACCTGAGTTGCCGAGATGTCACGCGCGTGGATTTCGATGGAGGTCCATTTGATGAAGTGCGGAATAGCAGACTGATCTACCGCATGCCCAGGTCTTAGCACGATAAGAAAATCTACTTCGGATGCCATCTCATCAATACGGTTCCAGGTTGAGAGTCCTGCAATTGCATCGCTTCCAATAATCCACGTTAGCGATGACTCAGGATAGAGCGAGTGGAGATCGCGCACAGTATCGATGGCATATGAAGGTGTGTCTCTTTTGACTTCGCAGTCGCTCACCTCAACATCAATCTCGCTCAAGGCAAGTTTTGTCATTTCTAACCGATTGTTTGCAGAGGCAGATGGCGATTTCTGCCAAGGCTTACCGGCAGGAACGATAACCAGCTTAGAAAATTTTCCCGACTTTAGAATCTCACTTATCACATGAACATGCCCGTTATGAATCGGGTCAAATGTTCCACCAAAGATGGCGATTGAATTAGTCGCGGTCAAGGCGAAGTACGAGATAGAGCATCAACATCAAAACTGCGAAGGTGAAGACGCCGAAGAAGATGGGGTGTGCAGGAAGTTCTCGTCCTTCTTCACTGAATAGTTTTATAGACGCTTGAGCAATCAACGCTGTAAACATGTCTCCATCCTAACCTTTACTTGGGACCTTTCTCCAATAGAGCAATAAACTCCGCCTCATTAAGGATGCGCACACCAAGTTCCTCAGCTTTTGCCGCCTTAGATCCTGGTGAATCTCCCACTACGACATAGTCAGTTTTCTTCGATACCGATGATGCGGCTTTTCCGCCCCGCTCCGTTATGGCTTCAGTAACGCCATCTCGCGAAAAGTTTTCCAGTGAACCGGTGACCACCAAGGTCAATCCCGCCAAAGTCTGCGGTTTTGTGGGGGCTGCTACACCCTCCATCGTTACTCCCGATGCACTCCATTTCTTCACAATTGCTTTATGCCAATCAACGCTGAACCATTCTTGAATACTCTCGGCAATTATCTCCCCCACTCCATCAACGGCCGCTAGTTCTTCGACCGAAGCCTGTGAAATTTTGGGAATCGATGCAAATTTATTTGATAGTGCTTGAGCAGCTGTTGGACCAACATGTCGAATTGATAGCGCAACCAGCACTCGCCAGAGTGGACGCTTCTTTGCTTCTTCCAGAGCTGTCAATAACTTCTCAGCGTTTGCCCCGAGTTCTCCATCTTTCTTGAGAAAGAAATTGCTCGTACTTAAATCTTTTTTAGTGAGTGAGAAGAGATCTGACTCATCATCAATCAATTTATCGACAAGGAGTGCGTTAGTTGCCTCATAGCCCAAGACATCAATGTCGAGCGCTGCTCTTGATCCGATGTAATAAATTCGCTCCCGAAGCTGCGCTGGACAACTCCGTGCATTCGGACAACGTATGTCGACATCGCCTTCTGACATTGCACGTAACGTCGAACCACATTCAGGACAGTTCTTCGGCATGTGAAAGGCGCGTTCCGTTCCGCTTCTCTTTTCCATGACTGGTCCCAAAATTTCTGGGATTACATCGCCTGCTTTACGCAACACCACCGTGTCACCAATCAGAACGCCTTTACGTTGGACCTCTTCAATATTGTGAAGAGTTGCATTCGTTACGGTGGAGCCTGCAACTTTGACTGGCTCCATAAAGCCAAATGGCGTGACGCGTCCGGTTCGACCCACGCTGACCTTGATATCAAGGAGCTTTGTGGTGACTTCTTCTGGTGGATACTTATATGCAATCGCCCATTTCGGAGCACGTGAGGTACTTCCCAACACTTTCTGTGCGTTGCGCTCATTTACTTTAATCACGACGCCATCAATCTCATGTTCAACATCATGGCGATGCTCGAGGTAATACTGGATAAATTCTTTGACCTCAGCCTTATTTTTCGCCACTTTGTAGCGCTTGCTCGTGGGAAGTCCCCATTTCTTCATCGCTTCATATGCTGCGCTCTGGGTGTCGCAATCAAATCCCTTGACCGCGCCAATCCCGTGCACGACCAACGCCAAGGGGCGAGAGGCTGTGACGCGCGGATCTTTCTGGCGGAGCGATCCCGCGGCAGCATTTCGCGGATTTGCAAATGCCGTCTTTCCTGACTCTTCCAGCGATTCATTGAGTTCATTAAATTTCTCAAGCGGGAAAAATACTTCTCCCCTCACCTCAACTGATGTGGGAAGGTCTTTACCAGTCAATTCTTGAGGTAAACCCTTGATAGTCCTGACATTGAGCGTGACATCTTCACCGGTAGTGCCATTGCCACGCGTTAAAGCCCTAATCAACTTTCCATTTTCATATAGCAGATTGATGGCGAGGCCATCGACCTTCACTTCACATAACCATGTGTTGGATTGAGACTCTTTAGCGACTCGATCAAACCAGGCATCAAGCTCATCTTCACCGAATGCATTATCGAGACTCATCATTTTCTCTTGATGGTCATATTGCTCAAAGTGGGTAGCAAAACCACCGCCCACATCAAGTGTTGGAGAGTGCGGATCCCGTAACTCGGGGCTCTTATTCTCTAGAGCAAGTAACTCTTTCCAGAGCGCATCGAATTCGGCATCAGAAATGATTGGTTTATCAAGAACGTAGTACCGATACTGGTGGTCGCGGATCTGTTCAGCTAACTCAGCCATCTTCCGGCGAATGTGGCTATCGGACATCGCTATCGGGTTCCTGAGATGGTGGCCGATCCAACGACGCGTTCGCCGTCATAAATCACCATTGCTTGACCTGGGGCCAAACCAAAAATTGGTTCATCAACGTGTGCTACGAGAGTTTCAACGCCATCATTAATCTTCCTAAAGTAAGAACAAGAGTGCGGAGTTCCATGAGCACGAACTTGGACAAAACCCTTATATGGCGCGGTTTCTGTGGCCTCGGGTGTCGGTCCACACCAGATTGGCTTAGCTCCATAGATCTCATCAATAGCGAGCGCGTCGCGATTTCCGACTACGACGGTGTTGGAGACGGGTTCGATTTTAAGAACATAACGCGGTTCGCCGCCCTTTGCAGGAACGGTAAGTCCTAAACCCTTGCGTTGTCCGATTGTGTAGGTATAGGCGCCTTTATGTTCGCCAAGTTTATTTCCTTCTTCGTCAACAATCGGACCAGTTTCACTTCCAAGTCTTTCACGGAGCCAACCAGCATTATCGCCTGAGGGAACAAAACAAATATCGTGGCTATCTGGTTTAAGAGCTACTGATAATCCGCGCTCTTGGGCTTCTTTTCGGACATTTTCTTTTGTTGTATCGCCCAAGGGAAAGTGGGCACCCTGAAGTTGATCTTTGTTGAGAACGGCAAGTACATATGACTGATCTTTCGCAGGATCAATGGCGCGATATAGCGCTTTTCCATTTTCGGTTTCCCGAGTTTGAGCGTAATGTCCGGTAACCACGCCATCAAAACCCATCGCTTGAGCACGATCGAGAACTGCGGCAAATTTGATTTTCTCATTGCATCGCAAACATGGATTAGGAGTATTTCCTGCAGCATATTCAGCGAGGAAGTTTTCAACTACTCCTTCATGGAATTCATCGGACATATCCCAGATATAAAAAGGAATCCCAATGACATCAGCAGCGCGACGAGCATCGTGAGAATCTTCAATAGTGCAACATCCACGAGCTCCAGAGCGATACTTTTTAGGATTCTTTGAGAGCGCTAAATGCACTCCGATGACATCATGTCCCGCCTCTTTGGCACGCGCTGCAGCCACGGCAGAATCCACTCCACCACTCATGGCTGCAATTAATTTCATAGCTTCTCTCTAGCCTCGAAAGGCTGCTCGAGCGCGATCGATAACTCGCTTTATACAGGTCTGAAGATATTCGATATCGCTGTCAGAGTTGCCGGTGCCGAGTGAGAATCGCAGCGAGGATCGAGCTTCTTTCTCGCTCAAGCCCATCGCCATCAAGACATGGCTCGCTTCTTGAACTCCTGCACTACACGCCGACCCAGTCGAGCACGCAATTCCTTCTGCATCAAAGAGCAGTAGGAGCGCATCACTTTCAGTATTGGGAAAAGAAATATTTGCGATACCTGGAAGCGTTGCGCCCTCAAGTACGCCGTTGAGAGTAGCGTCGGAAATCTCTGATTGGATTGCAGCAACGAGTTTTTTACGTAGACCAGAAATCTTCACTGCATTCGATTCAAGGTCTCTCATTGCCGATTGCGTGGCCGCAACAAATGCAATGATGCCCGCAGCATTGACAGTGCCGCTTCGAAT
>Ga0209972_10000344_pt1 | contig 45309 bp, 42 predicted proteins | sample NOAtaG_7_FD_187302 | JGI IMG/M metagenome (GOLD analysis project Ga0209972, IMG submission 187302) | Freshwater lake microbial communities from Lake Erie, under a cyanobacterial bloom - NOAA_Erie_Diel1S_2200h metaG (SPAdes) (version 2) | ecosystem: Environmental > Aquatic > Freshwater > Lake ...
CGTACTAACTTCTGTTGGCGCCAACATGTGGCGGTAATGCCAACTGTCTGCATACTTTGCACCAACACGCTGCAAATCAGGACCGGTGCGTTTTGATCCCCACAAGAAGGGATGGTCATACACATATTCACCGGCTTTTGAATACTCTCCTCCCTTCGGATCATAGCGTTGCACTTCGCTGCGGAATGGACGAACCATTTGAGAGTGACAACCCACACACCCTTCTCGGATATAAATATCTCTTCCGTGAAGTTCAAGCGGAGTATAAGGCTTCACCGTTGCAATAGTTGGGATGTTCGATTTGATAAGGAATGTAGGCACCAACTCGATTACACCACCGATCAGAATGGCTACTAAGGCAAGGGCTGTAAACAGTACCGGCTTACTTTCCAACGCATGGTGCCAGCCACCACCGGTATTGGCGGTTTTAATCATCGGAGCAACTTCTACTTCTTCGTTCGCTATGAATTTTCCTGCATAGGCGGTCTTTACCAAATTATAGGTCATGATAAATACACCGACCAGGTAGAGAAATCCACCGAATGAACGGAGCATGTACAAAGGCAAAATTTTCGTGGTTGTTTCCAGGAAGTTTTGATAGGTCAGAAATCCATCCGGATTAAATTCTTTCCACATTAAGCTTTGCACCACACCGGCCGTATACATTGGTAGGGCGTAAAAGATAATCCCAAGCGTGCCAAGCCAAAAATGCACATTAGCCAATTGAGGCGAGTATAACTTGGTATTCCACATCCGAGGAACCATCCAATAGAAAATTCCAAAGATCAAGAACCCATTCCAGCCTAAACCACCTACGTGCACGTGGGCAACAATCCAATCGGTGAAGTGGGCAATCGCATTCACATTCTTTAATGATAAAAGCGGCCCTTCTAATGTTGCCATACCATAGGCCGTTACTGCCACCACCATGAACTTCAATACGGCATCTTCGCGCACGCGATCCCATGCACCACGTAGAGTAAGCAACCCATTTAACATACCACCCCAACTAGGAGCAATCAGCATGATGGAGAATACAACACCAAGAGATTGAGCCCAACCGGGTAGTGCGGTGTATAATAAATGGTGGGGGCCAGCCCAGATATAAATGAATATCAATGACCAAAAGTGTACGATAGACAAGCGATACGAATACACGGGTCGGTTAGCGGCTTTTGGCAAAAAGTAGTACATCAAACCTAAAAATGGGGTAGTAAGAAAGAACGCTACTGCATTGTGACCATACCACCATTGCACCAGTGCATCTTGTACACCTGCGTAGAATGAGTAACTCTTGAAGAGCGTAACGGGCATTTCAAAAGAGTTGACAATATGTAGCACTGCCACAGTGATAAAGGTGGCGATGTAGAACCACACGGCTACATACATGTGCTTCTCTCTTCGCTTGATGATGGTGCCGATCATGTTCCAACCAAACACTACCCAGACCAGAGCGATCGCTATATCAATAGGCCACTCGAGTTCCGCGTATTCTTTGGAGGTCGTGATCCCTAAGGGCAATGTAATAGCAGCTGCCAAAATGATCAGCTGCCAGCCCCAAAAGTGAACCCAACTTAAAGTATCACTCAACATTCTCGCTTTCAATAAGCGCTGTAGCGAATAGTATACCCCCGCAAACATGGCATTGCCCACGAATGCGAAAATCACCGCGTTGGTGTGTAGCGGCCGTAGCCTTCCGAACGAGGTATACTGGAGGTCGAAATTAAAAAGGGGATAAAAAAGCTGAATGGAAATCAGCAACCCCACCGTCATGCCTACGATGCCAAAAATGACTGTGGCAATAATAAAGGCCTTGACAATTTTGTTGTCGTACTGAATCTTTTGTAATTCCATAGATAGGTTGGTCTGTTTATGGCCATAAAAATAGCCCCTGACCCAACCGACAGATATGATAGGCATTGTTCATTGACATGACTTTTGTCATGAATCAGAAAAACAATCGTGGAAGCGCCCTAAGGCCTAGAGAGAGTTATAATAGGCAACGATCTTTGCGAGGTCGTCATCCGACCTGACGGTCAACTTATTATTTGATATGAACTTTTCGACCAGCTCCTTTTGATCACTCAACACGTCCAGGAGGCCCGATTTTGATCTCTTTAAGCGAGCCATTTTTTCGTCCTTAAACACGTAGTATGAATTTTGAGTATCAAATCTCCGTGTGATAGTGGCAGAATTAAATGCCTTTTCTTCGATGAATATCTTTTTTATTTGTTTTAGCAAAATGACTTTCCCATCCGCCAAAACCTGGTAAAATGTCTTGAGATCATATCTATCAATAGGTGGAAAATGGCAACGAAACCTGACTGTATCTAGCCGGCCAGGATCTTTAAGTTCAACCTCTCGAACAATACCGTCTCCAGCTACCCGCTCGGCCTTCGTTTCCTGGTATTGGTAATGAACTTTGTCTGTCTGAAGATTTAGTTTCACAAATACATCCGCATATTTTTTTTTGCTGGCCAAAATCAAATTCCCAACTGTCCATTCATTTAGATAAAAAGGCGAACCCTCTTCATACACTGCGTTTCCAGTCAGTAACGGCTCGCCTTTCAAATCAGTGAGTCTATCGTTGAGACTATAAGACGATCCGAGATTGGTGATACTTGAAGGCGAGTAAAGTGGAGATGCCGATTGGCCTTTACAAAAGGCTACACTAAAAAATAGTAGGCAGAAAACAAAGAGCAGCTTTTTCATACAAGTAAGAAATTGATACATGATGTTGATTATAAAAGTAGTTAAATAAAGGCGACCTTTTGTACTCTCAACATCTAAAAAAAATAAGAAGCCGGATGAAAAAGCACCCTGTTCAAAAATAAGAAAGATAAAGTATCTTAGTGGTTTACCTAAAATTCACGATATGAGGCAACTTGTCAAACGAAATCTAAGTGGCAAGATGATATTCTGGATGTTGATCATCACCAACCTAATCTATGTCATCATGCTTACCATTACTATCCCAAGAGTAATGAGTTTTGCCGGAGGAATGAAGATTCTGGATATGATGCCCACCGGTTACACCCCCGATTATGTAAATATCCTCTTGAATACACTTGGCACCGAAGGTAGGCACGCCTATCTTTACAATCAGTTGCCACTGGATGCGATCTATCCTTTTATGTGCGGGACATCGTATTGCCTACTTCTCGCGTATCTATTAAAGAAGTTAAATAAACTGGAGGGAAATCTATTCTACCTATGCCTTATTCCGCTTTTCGCAGGCTTCTTCGATTATTGCGAAAACATCGGAATTGTGACCATGCTAACATCCTATCCAAATAACTCAGCCGATTTATCAAAAGTAACCAGTGTATTTTCTGTGTTGAAGAGTTCACTCACACTCAGCCATTCTACGATTCTCATTGTATGCCTGGCGCTGCTTGGAAGAAATAAAATCCTCAAAAAGAAAGTAGCATCCTGACATAGAAAACAAATCTATTGAATCACGGAGTTAGCAGCCCCATTTTGTGCTGAAAGACCCCTGCTATGTTTCGTGCTCTAACCTTTGTCTCTTCGGCCTTAACACCTCCAAAATTTTCATCGACTGTCGCTGTGAATAGATCCAGCCATCGTCCGAAATGCGCAGCACTAATTCCCAAATGCACATGCTTTTGAAATGGATTACCTTGATATGATTGATCTCCTAAAAGTATGGAAGACCAGAAATTATACATAATGGGAAGGTGATGCGGCCAATCTACATGGCTAAATACCGGAGCAAGCAACGTATCCCGATTTACCTTGTTGTAAAACTGATTGACCAGTAAATCAATATCTGCGCGCGACTCAATATCTTTCTTCATTCAACTTAAACCTTTTCCTTGGTTATCAAAAAAATATTTTCCTCATCCAGCCCGGTAACATCATGCTCGCTATCAATCGGTATCTGATAGGTATCCAACGCAGATAGTTTTATTTCTTCTGAATTGATCCGAAACAAGATGGATCCTCGAAGTACAATCAGCAAGGTTGGCAATTGTGTCTTATGTTTTGGCAGCACTTGATCTTTTATCAAACCGACTGCAAAAACATTCGCGATTTCTGTGTTGCGAATGGCCAGAACGAATGGCTTCTCCCCACTGAACGTAATCTCTTTGGCAATATTCATGGTTTTAAAAATAGGTGAATCTAAAACTCAAGCCTGTGATGACAAAACTAACCGCTAATACGGTGGCAACTATGATATGGAATGCTAACAAGGGCAGTTTTTCAATTGTCAGCCGAGGAATGATAAATAGTCGGGCATGGATGGCAAAGCCGATAGTGCACAGCAATAACCCAATCTTCACCCATAAATACGCATGATGAGGTGTCGAAAGCGACAGCCAATCACTGATCGGTACATAGATAGTTGCCATCCAAAATCCGGTAATCACTTGAAGCAACAAAGCGGGTATTCCCACCCGCTCATATTGCTTTTCAAAATCTAAAATGATATTCAGTTTTCTTTCCTTCAGTGCCCTTGGTAAAAAGCCAATCGATAAGATCAAATGACCGCCAGCCCAAATCGTGGCTCCTAATACATGCAGTAAAACAAGCCACTTCATCTATAAGGTAGAATTTATTTTATGGCTGGAGGCAGCAACACTGCATCAACTACGTATACTACGCCATTAGAAGCAGGCACCGTTCCAATTATATTTGCTCCGTTAACGGTATACTTTCCATCTTTGACGCCTATGGTGACATTTTCAAGATTTACTTGATTGATCGTTTGCCCATCTTTCAGGTTCTCTAGTTTATAGACACCAACGGCTACATGGTATTCCAAAATATTCCGGAGCGCATCTTTACTTTCAGGCTTCAATAAGCCTTCAACTGTTCCGGCTGGCAATAAATTAAAGGCATCGTTGGTAGGTGCGAACACAGTAAACGGCCCTGCATTCGAAAGCACATCTACATACTCTGCAGTCTTTAATGCAGTTACCAAAGTGGTGTGAGCAGCTGATCCCACTGCTACACGCACAACATCTTTTTGTGATACGTCATCTTGTACGGCTGATTGGCCTCCGCCTACAGAAGTTTCCGCCACAGAAGAAGCAGTTTCTGTTGTTCCGCTTCCGCCACAAGAAGAAGCTATTAGGGATATAGAAAGCACAATGGCCAGAAATGTTTTATGGGTTCTCATATTGTTATCGTTTAAGTTTAACAGGTATTGTTCTAAGCAAAATGAGGCTTTCGACTACGCACATAGGAAATGACAACGTTCTGTTTTCCATAAATTCAACGCAATATTTCCTTTTTTCAGCTTTTCATATATGATTCTAATCATATATGCCCTTAAATATCTTTTCTCACAAACTTTCTCATGGCCAGCAGCAACGGGGCTAGCGTCCAAACGAACAGAAACAAAACGGAATAAATAACACCTAAACTACTGCCAAAGAAATTCTTATAAAATGCACCCGTGTACCCCATCAGCGCTGACAAATCCAATTTTAACAAAATAATAATGCGTGCCAGATCAATCGGATTGAGTGAAACCAAGGCCAAGGTGACTTTATCCAGCGGATAATCACTGAAGCTGTAAATCACATATAAGATCAGACCATCATAGATAAGTGTGAAGTAAAACCAAAACAGCAAGGCAATACCGATTGCTTTTGCTTTATCACGAGTAGCAACAGAAGCACCAAAAGCAAGAGCCACAAAGACAAATGTCAATAGCAGCCCTGCCATAATGAGATACAAAGAACTTTCGCTTAAATTTAGAAACAGCATGGGTATGGCTACACCAATGATGTAGGCAGTTGACAAGGCTATTGAAATCGAAAAATACTCTGCAAAGTAGATTGTTTTGCGACTGACCGGTTGTGCGAGTAGCAATTCGATAAACTCGTAAGAATTATAAAAATGGATGGTGGTGAAAACAATACTCACCAAGGGCACTACGAGAAGAATTATATTCAACAAGCTTAAAGTAGCCTTTCCGGGGTCGCTATCAAGGCTAAACATGCTGAAGGTAACAATTAGCAAGAAAAGCGTGTACAACGCAATAAAACGATTCCGCAGAATGTCATAGCTCACGTATTTGGCAATCTTCATCATACTTTTTCTGATTCCTTTAGGTTTCGTTTCATAATGGTGGCAATTGCCCGCCCTAGTTTTATTTCACCCGTTTCCTCCTTGAGTAAATCAATCGTGTCGTTGAATAAAATTTTGCCTTCCTCCAGATAAACTACATTCGAGGTTAATTCATCGAGGTCACTCATGATGTGAGAGGTGATCAAAAAGGTACGATCCTTGTTTTTCTCGGCTATAATTTTTTCTTTGAGAATCTCTACTGCAATCGGATCAAGGCCGGCTGTGGGCTCATCGAGAATCATAATACGGGGATTGAATAAAAAAGCGAGTGACGCACTAACCTTCTGTCGGGTTCCGCCAGATAAGGTGTGCATGCGCTTATCGCTCATGCGATCCAGACTAAATTCCTTGATCAAATCTTCATCGATATGAGATTGATCCTGTCTCAAGTCGCGGATCATATCAAAGATTTGTCCGATTTTCATTTGATCTGGATATCTGCCAATCTGCGGCATGTATCCAATGAGGTTTCGGTAGCTCCAATCATTGGCAATGGATTTCCCGTTCACCTGGATCGTTCCAGAGTCCGGAAGCACCATTCCTAAGATGCATTTGATCAAAGTCGTTTTTCCCGAGCCATTAGGACCGATCATCGCATACGACTTACCATGATTGAATTCGGCATGGATCGACTTCAACACTTCCAGTTTTCCAAATCGCTTATTGACAGCAGAAATTATAATCATGGAGTTCGTTGATCGTTAGTGGTTGTTGGTTGATCGTGTTGAGGCGTCTGACAACTTAAAGGTGTCTTGAAGCTTTGTGTTTTATTATGGCTTTTTTCAAAAATTATAATCATAATTGCGCATGGCCGGATGAATATCTTTGAGATTCTCAGGTGTAACTGAGGGCACCACTTTTTCCGTTCGGTCCAGCATGTATACTAAAAAACTTCTCCACAACATAACAGCTGATGGCATCTTCTCTACCACCATCGAATACAAACTCACCGGATGATAGGGAACATCCCCTACTCTGTCCTTATCCAAGTCATACCCTTCGTACTTATCCCAGTAATTGGCATCCACCGTATTCAACACCAACGATCCATTGGTAGCCATGTCGAACGTATTGGATAAAAAACTGTTTTTTGAATACACATTTTCGTCACAGTTGGCTTGCATCTTTACGGCCCAACCATTGCCACTAAAAACATTCTGCGTAAAATGACAACGGCTCGAGCCTTCCATGTAAACGGCTACTGTATTCTTTGCAAAGTGATTGAGCTTTATATCGGCATCGCCAATGTCCTTCAACAAAAGGCCATAGGAAGACGCACCCCAGTTATCTTGAAACCGATTACTGATCATCTTTACTTTTTTTGTGTACATTACCGCAACGCCTGCGCCATTATTTTGAAAGACGTTGGATCGATACTCATCGTTATGCGAAAACATAAAATGCAATCCATAGCGCATGTTGTGATGACTGAAATTTCTTTCCACTAACGAGTTGGTAACGAACTCAAAATAAATCCCATCGCGGTGGCCGCTGACTTTATTGTTGCGAATAGTAATCGAATCACATTTCCAGGCATGAATTCCGTTGCCGATTTGGTGTTCTGCTTCTGCATTGGAGTGGAGTACATTATCTTCAACCACGCTGCCAAGACAATTTGCCAAGTGAATTCCAAAGAAAGTATTCTCGAATTGATTGTTAAGTACTCTTAATCGTTTTGCTTCTATGGCACTTATCGCAGAAATGTCGTTGATGCTACCTACCCCAGTATTAATCATCCGCAAACCAATAATAGAAACATCGTTGGCGGCAATCGTGAAAATTTCATATTTATTTTCCCCATCTAAAACCGGGTAATCGATTCCAACAACGACAATTGATTTCTGAATCACCAAGTTGCCTTCTTTGTAAATACCTTTCATGATACGGATGGTGTCTCCCTTTGCAGCAAGTTCAATGGCTGACTTGATCGACTTGACTGAACTGTTTTTCGCTACTACCCATGTGCTTGCAAACGTGCAGACAGAGAAAAGGAAAACAGCAACAAAGATTACTATACGTATCATTTGTATTGTGTTATCACTTCACCCCACGCCAAATAAATCCCTTTCCATTCAATTTTGTATCTATCTGAATTTGCCTTCAATTCAAATGCCGCCACTTGCCCGTCCATCGGACTTCTGATAGCAGATGACTTGATGTAAAATGCTTGAGTGGCATCAATCAGTTTTCCTTCGCTCGCGAAGTCTACCACCAGCTTACGATGATATTCCTCAATATTTTCAAGCCCTGAGTTATAGAATTTGAGGAAGCAATTCATGTCATCGAATTTGTACACCTTTCCCTTTTTGGTGACTAGCTCTGCGCCAAATTTCTTATCCATCAACGTCATTTTGCAAAAGTGACAGACATCGGTGCCGTAGACCAATGGTTCGGGTTCGGTACTACAGGAAATGAAAAGAAAAAAAATAGATATAGATAAAATAGGAAGCGAGCTACCTATTTTTTGAAGAGCACTTCGGCCAGGGATAGCAGTGGAAAGCCACGCCACTATAGTAAGAGCTGCAGGGCGCGGCTTGGAACGAATAGCTCGGTGCCCCGATAAAGATCGGGGCAGGCCGCCAAGAAAAATAGAAATACTTGAATACATACTATTTACTTTTTCTCCATTCATAAAAAACCAGACCTCCAAGCAATACACCTATTCCAATAAAAATCCAACCGCCAATATCGGGGCCGGAGAAGGCAGTGAAGTTCAACAATACTTTTGTACCAATCAACGGTGGCTGATAGGACATCCCTTCGATTTTGATGGGTGCCTCTGGATTTAAGTTATGTCCGTAATCGTATCCCCACAAATAAAAATCTACCAATGCACCAACACCCGCCAATAAAATAACCGATAGATAAGCGAGAAGCATAAATCGTTTATTGGTGATGGCTGCCAACAACCCAATTCCAATTATTGCACCAACTAAATAAATCATGTACCCAAATTCAGGGAACATACTTACCTCAATGGTTTTCATACCAATATAATGATTTAAGGCGCTGATGGTTCTTACATCGCCTGTCAGTGTGTTGATCCAGATTTTCATTTCCAATCCCTCGGGGTACTGCGGTGCCCACATCAGGATCTGCCACAGTGGTACAAAATAAGCTGAGATGAGTGCAAGGGCTGAAAGACCGACTGCAATTCGTGTAATAGGTTTTAAAGATTTCATTTGTGTTTTGTTACTACTGCGCCATTGTCAAATTTTCAACTCTCTTGCACCATAAAAAATCAACTGTTACACTCATGGCTTCGTGGTACAAGGTAAAAAGGCGCCCCAAAGCCGAGGCGCCCTTACTCAAACCTGTAAACTATGAAACTTACTTACTTTGAGCCGGTCTCCTCCACTACACCGGTAGAGAATTTGAGTGGCACATTACTGCCTGCGGGCGATACGCGAGCATATCCTTGCATCTCTTGGTGCAGTGCTGAACAAAAATCAGTACAATAAAAAGGTACCACACCGACCTCATCGGGTGTCCATTTCAATGTCTGCGTTTCGCCTGGCATGATGAGTATCTCTGCATTTGCTGCACCTTTCACAGCAAAGCCATGTGGCACATCCCAGTCTTGTTCCAAATTAGTAACATGGAAATACACAACATCACCCATCTTGATGCCTTCAATGTTGTCTGGTGTTAAGTGCGAGCGAATGGCGGTCATGTATACATGCACTTCGTTTCCTTTCCGAACGACTTTCGATTCTTTCTCACCTCTGGCCACATAGGGGTGATTGTTCTCTTCAATCTTAAATATTTTAGTTGAGTTAGGAGCAATCAAACTGGCTGGAATTGCTTCCGCATAATGTGGCTCTCCTGTTGTTGGGAAGTCGAGAAGCAATTGCATTTTATCACCAGAGATATCATATAATTGAGCGGACTGTGTTAACTCAGGGCCAGTAGGCAAATAGCGATCTTTGGTAATTTTGTTATAGGCAATAACATATTTGCCATGTGGTTTACTGGTTGGCCCGCCTGGAACGCATAAGTGACCGATTGAGTAGTAGGTAGGAACTCGATCCAATACTTCAAGAGATTTTACATTCCACTTAACAATTTCTGACGAAACAAAGAAAGAAGTGTAAGCATTACCTTTTTCATCAAACTCGGTATGCAATGGCCCAAGACCAGGTCTTTTAACTTCACCGTGTAACGCAGATTCATATTTAATGACAGGGATTCCTGCAAACTCGCCTTCAAAATCTTTTGCAGCAATGGCGGCTTGAATTTTTGTGAAAGAGAATACGGGAATAATGGCTGCTAATTTACCCGAAGCAACAATATACTCACCAGTTGGATCGGTATCGCAACCATGCGGAGACTTAGGGCAAGGAATAAAATAAATAATGTCTTTTAAGATAGTTGGGTCAAGTTGTAAAACTTCGGTCATCATTTCAGAAGTAGCCATGTGTGTGCCTTCATCTAAAAGATTGTGCGCATACTTTGCCTTTACTTTCTCACCTTTTCCTTGCGCGATGTATTCCTCTGCTTTCTTCCAATTTACAGCCATGATAAAGTCCTTGTCTTTTTGTGTGGCATTTACCTCCAACAATGTATACGCTTGCTCCGTATTATAGCACGAGAAAAAGAACCAACCATGAGAAGGGCCTTTACCTGCGCGTGACAAGTCAAAATTCACACCTGGAGTTCTCAATTGAAAGCCAATATTCATCCGACCTGTAATGGGATCAATTTTGATGAAGCTGATCGTTCCCTTGAAATTTTCCTTGTACGTGCTGATAGGCACATCGCGTTTGTCACCAACCGGAACACTGAAACGTGTGCCAGCAACAATATACTCGCTATTTTCTGTGATAAAAGGCGATGAGTGATTGCCCCCACTATTGGGTAACTCCAGAATCTCTTCTGTCTTGAATGTTTTCAAGTTAATACGAGCAACGCGAGGAGTATTATTTGCATTGCCAAATGCCCAGCGACCATCGTGTTCACCTTTGGTAACTGAGAGTGCAATATGGTGGAGATCATCCCAGGGCACAAACCCATGCGATGTATTTAGCATCGGTTTTGTCTCTTCGCTATATCCATAGCCACTCTCCGGAAAAACAGAAAAAACAGGAAGAATTTTAAATAATCTTCCAGATGGAATTCCATACACTGACATCTGACCGTTGAAACCACCTGACACGATGTTATAAAACTCATCATATTTCCCGGGAGCCACATAGACTTTCGATGCCGCATCGCCAACAATCGCAGACTGAGGCCCTTTGGGCTTACAACTGTAAAACATAAAGGCTGACGCTACACCGAGCAGCAGAACAACCGACTTCATTATTGTTTTCATTATTTATTTAGGTTAAGATTTGGTCAACTATTTTTCCCCATCATTTTGTCGCATGAACTCCAGCACATCGCGCGCATCACCGATTGACATGTTTTGGTTAGGCATGCGCATTAAGCAGAGTTCCAAGAGTTTTTGAGCCTCCGGATCCTTCTCCAACATCATATCTATGTTGGTGATCATATTCATTACCCACTCGGGCTGCCTGCGTTTGGTAATATCTTTCCAGCCTGGGCCTACCACGCGCTGGTCGGTCAGTTTATGACAAGCTGAACACTTCATATCATAAATGGCTAACCCTCTACTTACACGATCAAGTTCAAGAGGATTTTTAAGTATCACTGTTTTAATAGCGCCCAGACCTTTGGTTGGATTGCTGATAACATCTTCGACTGCAGATTTAGTAGATTGATCAGGAAATTCTTCGATGTTTTTTGGTTTATCGGGAGTACATGATGCTAAAAGTGTCAAACACACTATTCCCGTCAAATATGGTTTCATAGTTTTTGTGGTTATATGTTCGAAGGTACCTGTCTTGAAATGCAGGTCTTATGATTCAGATCATACAGAACGTATGTCTTTATTCAACGGCTCAGGTTATTTTTTGGCTCAAACCAAAATCTTATGATTAACGAGTCGAACTTTTCCACTGTCTTCTAACTTCTTCACAGTGCGAATAACAGTTTCTACCCGCATACCGACCATGTCTGCTATCTGTTGCCGAGTAAGCGGCACAGCAAATTTTCCGCTTTGATGCCCTGATTTATTTTTCAAATAGTTGATTAACCACCAAACTCTGTTTTCAGGATCGTCAAAAGCAATGGATGTGAGAATTTTACTTTTGTACCGCAAGCGTTCGCACAAAACTTGATCGAGCTTTAAATGGATTTCAAAGTGATCTTTGATTAAATCAAAGAACTTCTCTTTTCTGAGTTTCCAAATAGTCGTATCCACCATTGCGTAGGCAGTGCTTGGATACGGAAAATTGCAGAGAAGTGGTGGCTCGCCAAAACTCTCACCTGCGTAGGAAATACCTTGGATAAATTCTTGCCCTTCATCACTTCGGGTAATCATTTTTATGGAACCTGCCTCCAATTGAAAATAATGAAGCGCCTGTTCTCCCTCTAAAAATATCATGACATCCTTTCGAAAGGAAATTCGAAAAGCCTCGTATTGCTTCAAAATTTTTTCCGGTATCATTTTAAGGACACACCGTCTTTGGAAGAGTCCTTTTTCTTATCTTCAAACAACATCCTCACCGATGGCCCATATGTGTCGTCATACTGCCCGCTTTTCATGTTCCAGATAAAAGCGCCCAGGAAGAACACAGCAATAGTCAAGGAGATGGCGATTAATAAAATAATGATTTCCATTAGTGATCTTTTAAATGATTCAATCCACGCGATGCCCAATTAACAGCCATTGTACTAAAACCAACGACACTGACACTGCTAATAGGCATGAGTATAGCTGCAATCAAAGGTGATAGATTTCCAGAAACAGCAAAGCTCAACGCGATGATGTTGTAGAAGAAAGAAATTCCAAAGGCGACCTTTAAAATTTGTGTAGCGCTTTTACTCAGTCTCAAAAAGGAATTAAAATGAGCCAGTTGGCTGCCCTGCAAAATACCGTCACAAGCCGGAGTAAAAATACCGGTGTCATCCGTTACGGCAATACCTACCTGACTTTGTTTCAATGCACCAGAGTCATTCAATCCATCGCCTAACATCACCACTCGTCTACCCTGCCTTTGCAAATCCGATACGTAATTCATCTTATCATGCGGGTCCAGATTGAACCTTAGGTCAATGGGCAGCGGGAAAACTTCGCGCATCCGTTGCTCTTCACTCTTTTGATCACCCGAAAGCAACGCGACACATTTCTGCCCCAACGATGCTACTAACTCTTTGATATTTGAGCGAATCGAAGTTTCTACATTAAAATAACCACGTACTTCCTGATCTATTGAAACAAAAACACGAGTTGAACTAGCCGCTTTCTGCTCGATCGAGCCGACAAAAGACGATGAGCCAATTTTTAAATTGTATCCATTCACATTTCCACCAATACCTTTGCCTGTCAGCTCATAAAAATCACTTACTGGATCAGTCGAATGACTTCGAATGGATTGCGAAATTAATTTGCTAAGGGGATGAGACGATGAAGAAGTCAACTGCTTTACCCAAGCCAATTCATCTTCTTCCAACACCCCCACAAACTTCACGTGTGATGCACCATGGGTAATCGTACCCGTTTTGTCAAACACGACAGCATCAACTTGGGCCAATCGTTCAATGACATCCGCATTCTTAAGGTAAAAACCATGCTTCCCAAAAATCCTTAGCATATTACCGTAGGTAAATGGAGCAGCCAAGGCTAAGGCGCATGGACAGGCGACCATTAATACAGAAGTAATCACCAGCCACATTTGAGCAGGATTGAAGAAATACCAGTACACTGCTGTCAGCACTGCCAGCGCCATCACTGCCCACGTAAATGCGCGCGCAGCCCGGTCAATTATTTTTTTGTATCCGCTTTCTTCCGCTTTCTGAAAAATCTCGTTGTTCCACAAGCTAGTAAGGTGGCTTTGTGATGTTTTCTTCTCTACCTCCAATTCAACGGGCTGCCCGAGCAAACGTCCTCCCGCATACACCAAGTCACCTTTGGCCACCTTAACAGGTTTCGATTCGCCAGTGACGAAACTATAATCGACAAATGTCTCACCATTCAACAACCGGCTGTCCGCGGGAATGATTTCCTGATGACGAACGCGAATGCGATCACTTGGTTGTAATTCGTACACGATCACGGGTGCCCAATCAGAACCCATCCATTTCTGGATAGCTAGTGGAAAGTAAGATTTGTAGTCTCGATCAAAGGCAAGGCTTTCGTACGTTTTGCTTTGAAACCAACGGCCTATCAATAAGAAGAAAACCAGCCCAGAAAGTGAATCAAGGTAACCCGGACCTGTGTTCGAAAAGATATCATAACTGCTACGCAAAAATAAAGCTGCCAAACCAACGGCTATAGGCACATCAATGTTGATTTGTTTTTGCTGAAAACTCTTCCAGGCATTTCTGAAATAATCCTGGCCACTATAAATGACTGCCGGTATTGCCAGTGCAAAATTCAAAAAAGAAAACAATGCTTTTAGTACAGGATCGGAGCCATCCAGTCCAAGATACTCAGGGAAACTGAGCAACATGATGTTCCCAAAACAGAATCCGGCAATAGCCAACTTGAGAACCAATGATCGGTCAGTAGCAGGTTTATCTTGCGTTTCCAGCCGAATAGTAGGCGCATACCCCAACGATGCCAAGAGTGCAGCTATTTTTGAAAGCGAAAGCAACGCAGGATTAAAACTAATGGTGACCTGCTTCCGGCTGAAGTTCACTTCCGATTTCAAAACACCGACATCCAATCGTTGCAGATTTTCCAACAGCCAGATACATGAAATGCAATGGATAGCGGGCACAAAAAATTGGACAGTACTGTAAGAATCTGAATCAAACGCCAATAATTTTTTCCGAATGGTGGTCTCGTCTAAGAAGGCATATGTCTCGTCTGCCACAAAGCGCTGGGAAACGCCCGGTGCTTTTGTATACGAATAATATTCACAGAGATTATTCTCATTCAATATCTCATACACCATTTTGCAGCCCTGACAGCAAAACCGCTTTTCATCGGTTATTACCAGGTCCGCTCCGCATTCTTGTCCGCAATGAAAACAGGCTACTTCTGTCTCTACCATTTGATCCCGTGCTTACTGAAAATATTTTTTTTGCTCATCAATCCTTTGCCTGATAAGTCCAGATGGGGCACTCCAAATGGTTGACCACATCTTCGGCAATACTTCCGGATAGAAAATGATTGAGTCCTTTTCTGCCATGCGTTGCCATCGCCACCATGTCGGCACCTATACTTTGCACAAAATTTCTAACACCACTTTCCTGATCCAAATCATTGAACACATTCAGCGTATAGTCTTTCAACATAAATCGCTTGGCGAAGTCTTTAAGCGCTTTTTGGGTGATCGTATCTCGTTTAAAAGAACCAGGCGTATTCACATATAACACATGCAACTTCGCGTCAAAGAAATTCTGCAACTCCTTTACTTTCAGCGTTAGTGCCTCCGCCTCCAAGTCTAATTCATTGGCAAATACTATATTCTTTATACTTGCCATTTTTGTTTCCTTCTTTATCGCCAAAACGGGTACTGTTGAGCCACGCACGATTTTCTCAGTATTCGATCCAATCAAGAATTCTTTCGCACCAGAAGCCCCATGTGTACCCATTAACACCAAGTCAATTTCTTTATCAACTACAAACTGCTTGATCGTTTGGGATGTGGCGCCAAATTCAACATGGCAGAAAACGGGAGGTCCGTCCGCTGCCCACTTTTCAACCATCTTCGCAAACTTCTTTTCGGCCGCTGCTTTTGTTTCATTCATGAATGATTGCTCAAAATAGAGGGTAGGCATCACCACCGTCTCATGCATGACAGGCACTTCCACCACGTTGAGTAAAAACACCTGACCCTTGCTTTGTCGACCAATTTCTACGGCCAATTTGAAAGCTTGAACGGCCGGGTCAGAAAAATCACATGGAACTAATATCTTTTTCATAAGGGTTGATTTTTTAGTTGAACCAAAAATAACAGAATGTGGCGCTGTTCCAATTGATTGTGATCATTTTAGAAAATGACTTTTGTCACCTTCCAGAAGAGACTGAAAGCCTTGCTGCCTAGGCCTTTTGAGAACCTGGGTGCGAAAAATGCTGTAGCGCACGCATCGCCAACAGCAAACTCAGAAATGTTAGAAACGCCCCCATGAGCATGGGAGCTCCCGGAAAATATATTGGCGAACTCGATGAGGTGAAATAACTGAACAACTGCGTCATTAACAATGGACCTGCAATAGAAGTGGCACTCATCAACCCCGTTAATGCGCCTTGCAACTCTCCCTGCTCATTGGGGGGTACTTGGGTAGATATAATTCCCTGAAGCGCGGGTCCGGCAATACCTCCCAGACAGTACGGAATCAGAAACACAAACATCATCCAACCGGCAGTGGCAAAACTGAACAAGACGAAGCCAATTACATATAATCCTAACCCAATGTAAAGCGATCTTTTTTGCCCCCACTTTGGAATGACAACGCGAATCAATCCACCCTGCACAGCCGAAATCAAAACCCCGACAGCCGTCAATGACCAACCGATCATGGCAGGGCTCCATTTAAATTTCTCAATGGTATAAAATGACCAATTGCTTTGCACCGCGTGTGCCGCTATGTAAATTAATACCAGCGAGGCAACTAGTCCGATGATCAATGGGTAACGTTTTAAGTTGAGTAGCGAATTAATGGGATTAGCTCTTTTCCAATCAAACGCTCTTCTATTTTCGATCTTTAACGACTCAGGAAGAATAAAAAAACCGTACAGGCAATTGACGAGACTAAGCCCAGCGGCAACTAAAAATGGAATTCTGGCTCCATAGTTACCCAAAAGCCCACCGATCGCGGGGCCAACTATGAAACCTAACCCAAATGCTGCACCAATCATTCCAAAATTCTGCGCCCTCTTTTCGGGTTCACTAATATCAGCTATATACGCACCGGCCGTTGTGAAGCTGGCGCCCATACCGCCCGCAACAAGCCGACCTAAAAAGAGCCATCCGATGGTAGGGGCAAATGCCAACAAAACGTAATCAAGTCCAAAGCCTAAAAGTGAGGCAAGCAGCACCGGGCGCCTTCCATATTGGTCGCTCAGCGCACCCATAATCGGAGAACACAAAAATTGCATCGCTGCAAACGCAAAAAGCAAATAACCACCCAATCTTGAAGCCTCACTATTCCCCACCTGCCCGAGTTCCATAATCAATGCCGGCATAACAGGGATAATGACTCCGAAACCGATACAATCGATTAAGATGGTAACGAAAATAAATCCAAGGGCGGGGGTACGTGATGAAGTCAAAGCATTTATTTAAATGCAATAAACCCAAAATAGACAAAAATCAGAAGTCTTTGGTGATAAGTATGGACTCAAAAAGTTGGAGATCGGAAGCTTGATGCAACCCAATCGCAAATAAATTCGTCTAACTCATCGCATGCAGATGCAACCCTTTCTGTTTTCAGCTTGTCTATGCATCGTAACTAACAAATCTTAAAAACTCATTGTATGAAAAAAATGATTCCCTTTCTTGTAATGGCGCTGGTTGGGTTCACCTCTGCTTTTGGTCAATCAAAAGAAATTCGCAGTGTGGGCGAGTTTACAAAAATTTCGTTTCGCGTGCCAGGCAAATTGGTAGTGCGTCAGGGAAGCCCACAAAAAGTTGAGATAGAAGGAGATAAAGCCACCTTGTCAAAAATTGAGACAGAAGTGAAAGGTGACAGACTGGTGATTGGCAATGAGGAAAAATGGAATTGGGGCTGGCGCGACACCGAGCGGATCATGGTGTACATTACCGTAAAAGACATTACTGCCCTTAGTGTTTCCGGTTCAGGTGAGCTGATTACGGAAGGAAGAATCAACACCGATCAAATGGATCAAAATGTTAGCGGATCAGGATCCCTTCAAACAGATATCAACGCAAGTGGCGGTTTAGAGGCCAACGTATCGGGATCCGGAAGAATTGATGTAAAAGGCAACTGCCGCAGTATTGAAAGTGATATCAGTGGGTCAGGTAGAGTCATTGCTTCATTGACCATTAAAGAAGGCGCGAGCATTGACATCTCGGGATCAGGAAAATTTGAGGGCAGCGGAACTGCGAACGAAATAAAAACAAACATTAGTGGCTCGGGAAAAGTATACGCATCCAATCTCGAAGTTGACAAATGTCCTGACTTGTCCCCATAAAAGTTAGTTATGTTATAAATCTCTGATTTTCAGTATTACTATTTTTTAGTGCTGATAATTCCGCACTAAAGGTATACTTGCTCCCATGAAAATCAGGATAGTTACAACCCGATCTAAAGCTAAGGCAGTTCAGATAGTCCGGTATCAAAATTATAAGCGGGTGGTATTGCGGCATATTGGTTCTGCCCATAGTCAGGAAGCCCTAGACGAATTACTGCTTTTAGCAGAGGAATGGATAAAAGATTACAAGAATCAATTATCTATTTTTCCAGATGAACACCCTAACAACTTGCTCCATCTCAATCATAGCACTTTTGTGGGTGTCAAATACGGTTTCTTTTCCCGACAGATATATGCTATTCAAGATAGCATTGGATTGGGCAGTTTACCTGCGTTGCTCAATGATTTGGTTGCGATAAGGATATTTGAACCTGCCTCCAAATTTCGTTCTTTGGAATTACTGGAACAGTTCTTCGGCATCAAACATAGTCGTAAAACTTATTACAAGATAGCACCCAATTGCATTGAATTTAAAGAAATGGTTCAGCAAAAAGTAATCGCTTTTGCCAAGGCATGTTATGCCTTCAACTACGACCTTCTTTTTTATGATGTGACCACACTTTACTTTGAAACCTTTGAAGAAGATGGGCTTCGTAGAAACGGTTTTTCAAAAGACAATAAATCGCAGCAGCCACAAATACTTATTGCCCTAATGGTGAGCAAAGAGGGGTTTCCTGTTGCTTATGACATTTTTCCGGGAAACACATTTGAGGGGCACACCTTTATTCCTTTCGTTAAGGCTTTTATAGAGAAAAACAGGGTAAAAGATTTTACCATAGTAGCCGATGCTGCCATGATTAGCAGTGAAAACATAAAACAGTTAATACAAAATAGAATCAATTACATAGTAGCTGCAAGACTGGGGAATTTATCAGGCACACAGCTTGACATTATCTGCAATACCCTCCAAAGGGAAGATGGCAAAAGCATTAGAATTAAAACCGATATGGGTTATTTGATTTGCGGTTATTCATCTGTCAGGTATAGAAAGGATAAACATGAAATGGAGAAGCAAATTGAAAAAGCTAATCAGGTGATTGAAAAACCATCCCGAAACAAGAACGTAAAATTTACTCAATCCGAGGGCACGAAAATTATGCTCAACCAAACACTGATTGAAAAAACCAAAAAGCTACTTGGTATCAAAGGGTACTACACTGACATAGAAGAATCGATAGTCGACAATGCAACTATCATAGAACGCTATCATGAGCTATACCGAATTGAACAAGCGTTCCGTATCTCAAAGAGAGACCTACAAACAAGGCCAATCTTTCATTTTAAAGAACAGCCTATAAAGCTTCATCTTTTGATTTGCTTCATGGCACTGGTTATATCAAAGCACATTGAACTCAAAACAGGCATCTCGATCAGAAAATTCATAGACGAGTCCAAAAAGGTGGTTGAAGGAGAAATACTAAACCACGCAACTCAGAAAATCGTCACCATTAAGGCCAAACCAAGTCCTAAAATGATCGAAATGACCAATCGCATATTCTCTCCGCACTAAAAGGGACAAGTCAGGAAAACTACTTCTTTGAAGAGGCCGCTTCTCCGGCAGCGAGTCAAATGATGATTGTATCAGGCGACAACAAGCATCGAATGATCTTTTTAACTGAGAGTTCTGAAGAGGTTTTCTTTGCGAGTTGCGAACAGCCGCTAAAATCAAAATAAATTGCTTTATGTAATTGAAAATGGAAGTATGGGTGCAATTGTTTATTTTTCGCTTAAACTAATTCCAATATGAGGTATTCATTATTCGTGGTCCTGCTTTTGTTCTCAGTTTCACTTGTTGCACAAAATTCGGATTTACCTTCCGACTTTTTAACCAAGGAGTTTCATAAAGACAGAAGAGAAAAGCTGCGTGCTAAGTTACCTGTTAATTCCGTAGCGGTTTTTTTTGCAGGTCCGATTCGAAATCGGGCGAATGACGTAGATTATGTATATCACCAAGACCCAGATTTTTTCTATTTGAGTGGCTATAAGGAGCCGGATGCAGTGTTGTTTATTTTTAAAGACAACCAAACAGCCAATAATGGAACTCAGTACAACGAAATCTTATTTGTGCAACCCCGCAACGAACAACAAGAAATGTGGACTGGCCGAAGACTGGGAGAGAAGGGGGTGAAAGATGTGTTGGGCTTCTCGCAAGCATTTAACAATACCGAATTCAAACGCTATGATGTGAACTTTGCAAAATTTGACAAAATACTTTTTACCGATTTCTTCAATGATGTGCGCAACGATCCACGCGATTCATCTGACCTATTTGATTTACAAGCTCAGTTTAAAGCAAAAGTAAGTTATCCTGATAAGAAGGGCGTTACGTTGGCGGTGGAACCAACGAAGAATAACTTAGATATGGCAGGTCTGGATCCAATTATGGATGACTTGCGCGGTATCAAAACACCAGAAGAGTTGAACATGGTGAAACGAGCTGTACAGATTTCGTGCATGGGGCAATTGGAAGTAATGAAGGCCATGAAGCCCGGCATGAGCGAGCGCGAGATACAGGGCATCCATGAATTCGTTTTTAAAAAATACCAGGCCGAAGATTTGGGCTATCCTTCCATTGTAGGCGCAGGGCACAACGGATGCATCCTTCACTATATTGACAACTATAAGCCGAACATCTCTAACAAAGAATTGATTTTGATGGATTTGGGCGCAGAATATCGCGGTTATACAGCGGACATCACACGCACAATTCCGGTGAACGGAAAGTTCTCTCTTGAACAAAAGCAGATTTATGAATTGGTGCTGAAGGCGCAAGAGGAGGCGATGAAAATTTGCAAGCCGGGCGCTACCTTTCGGGAATTGACAATTGCTACGCGCATCACGGTTAATAAGGGCTTGGCAGACTTAGGCATCATTAAAACTCCAGACGAGAAAAATACATACTATCCACACGGCTGTTGCCACCACATTGGTCTGGACGTCCATGATCGTGGTACCTATGACAAGCTACAAGAAAACATGATCATTACTATTGAACCTGGAATATATATCCCTGAAGGTGCGCCATGTGATAAGAAGTGGTGGGGCATCGCAGTGCGCATTGAAGACGACTACCTCATTACCAAAGAAGGATATGAACATTTGTCGGTCTTGGCACCACGTACAGTGAAGGATATTGAGGCCGCTATGAAGCTACCAAGTCCACTAGATAATTTTATTCTTCCCGAATTAGGCAAAGAGAAAAAGAACTAAATATTCATTATGCAATCAAATTTTTTGTCCACCACATTGCTGCCTATCGCCCTGGGCATTATTATGTTGGGCTTGGGTTTAGCCCTCTCCATTGATGATTTTAAGAGAGTCATAAAGTATCCCAAAGCAGTAGCGATTGCATTGATATGCCAGATGGTATTGTTACCTGCCATTTGTTTTTTTGTGGCAAAGATATTTGGACTTGAACCAGCTCTGGCCGTAGGGCTAATGTTACTTGCTGCATCTCCCGGAGGAGCAACAGCTAATTTATACAGTCACCTGTCAGATGGCGATGTGGCGCTCAACATAACACTTACTGCGGTGAACAGTGTACTTACTTTGTTCACACTTCCATTGGTAGTCAATTTTTCATTGGATTATTTCATGACCACCGATCAATATGTGCCGATGCAATTTAGTAAGGTGGCAGAAGTGTTCGCCATCGTTTTGGTACCAGTGATGTTGGGTATGCTTATTAAGAGTAGACTTCCTGCATTCGCAACAAAAATGGATAAACCCGTGAAAATTCTTTCAGCGGTTTTTTTAATACTTATCATCATTGCAGCGGTATATCGTGAACGTGTTATTCTCACCGCACATTTTGGCACAATAGGATTTCCGGTATTGGTGTTTAATCTATTGAGCATGGGTTTGGGCTACTACCTTCCGCAAGTTTGGCGAGTAGAAAAGAAGCAAGCTGTTGCAATTGGCATGGAGATTGGAATTCACAATGGAACACTGGCAATTTTTATTGCCTTGAGCGTATTGAATAATTCAATCATGAGCGTGCCAGCTGCATTGTACAGCCTACTCATGTTCTTTACGGCTGCGTTGTTTGGGTATTTGGTAAAGAAAAACAAGGTGTAGTTAGTTTGAAGTGAGTCTTATGCGAAAAGTACTACTCATCTGTTTTTTGTTCGTCTACAATGCAAGTCCAGCTCAACTTCTTTTTGGCGATAGATGTATTGGTACATGGAAAGGCATGATGCATATTTTTCAACTCGGTAAGTTGCGCGATAGTGTTGAAGTTAAACTTACTGTTGTCAAAGATGCAACTCATGTGTGGACTTGGCGGATGGAGTACTTGTCGGCCAAAATGCCGATGACCAAAGATTATAAATTGAAATTGAAAGATGGGGACAGGAACTTGTATGTAACCGATGAAGGGGAAGGGCTTGAGCTGACCGATTATCTCGTGGGGAATAAATTGTATAGCATTTTTGAGACACAAGGAGTTATGCTTACGGCTTCTTACGAACTGCGAGGTGAGGAAATGATTTTTGAAGTTACCTCAGGAAAAAAGGAGACCGTTACCCATCCTCAAGTGACAACCTTCGGAACTACATCAGTGCAGCGGGTAAATTTGACCCGAATGAAATAGCAAGCGATTTTGTCTATGCCAAGCTCTTCAAGTCAATGACAAAACGATAACGCACATCATTCTTCGTCATTCGGTCGTAAGCAGTATTGATTTCCTGAATGGAGATCAGTTCTATATCCGACACAATATTTTTCTCGGCACAGTAGTCTAGCATCTCTTGCGTTTCTTTGATACCACCTATTGATGAGCCAGTAATGCTTCTGCGATTGGTTAGAATATCAAAAGGCCGAACTACAGGTGCCTGCGCAGGAATACCAACAATCAACATGGTGCCATTTAGATCAAGCAACTTCAAGTAAGGCGAATAGTCATGATTGGCAGATACCGTATTTAACAACACGTCAAAGTAGCTGGAGTGTTTTTTCATTTCTTTGACATCTGACGAGAGGAGAAAATGATGCGCACCTAATCGCTTCGCATCTTTTTCTTTGGAAGCAGACGAACTAATCAATGTCACTTCTGCTCCGAACGATGCAGCAAACTTTAATCCCATGTGGCCTAATCCGCCCAAACCAATGATCCCCACTTTTGTTCCCTTGCCCACTTTCGCATAACGGAGCGGAGAATACGTAGTAATGCCTGCGCATAACAGCGGAGCTACTGCTTTCAAATCTAATTTTTCAGAAATTTGCAGCACGTATTTTTGATCGGTTACAATTTGAGACGAGTAACCACCGTGTGCAATGGTCTTTCCATCGCGCTCAAAGGCATTGTATGTGCCGGTCATTCCTTCTGCACAATATTGCTCTAGCCCATCTTGACAATTTTTGCAGGTGCGGCAGGAATCTACCATCACACCAACACCGGCCAACTCACCTACTTTGAAATTTTTAACGTTTGCGCCTACCCGCGCTACTTTACCCACAATTTCGTGACCCGGCACCATCGGGTACATCGCGTTTCCCCATTCGTTGCGCGCCTGATGCAAATCGCTGTGACAAACGCCACAATACAAAATTTCGATCTGTACATCATCAGGCTGCAGTTCTCTACGATCGAATTGAAATGGTGCGAGTGGCGTGGTGGCACTAAAGGCTGCGTAAGCTTTGGTGGTTTGCATTTTATCCTTAATTTTTTGGTTTATAACTGTTCCAGTAATCTTTTGGACTGACGATGGAGGTTCGTCTATACTTTTTCATTGTAAAATCATTGGTATTCCCAGTTATTAGAAAATTGGCGTTTGATTCGCTTGCCAATTCCAATAGCTTATTATCGTCCTTGTCGGAAATGATGTCTAATTTGAATTTTGGTGTGTATGTTATAGACTTTGTTTCGATTTGAGCCAAAAGGGATTCTGCTTTACTAAGGAAATCCGGATATCTACTAAATTTTTTCCTTTTTAGCACCTCATAGTATTCGGCCAAAAGTTCATAAGAAACACACAAACTTATTTTTTGTTCTATGAATAGATTGTTAACTATCAGATAAGGGTATCCTTGTTGGATCAGTCCTGAGACTAGAACATTTGTATCAATTACGATTTTTTGCATTTTTCCTCACTGCCTTGACTTCTTTTGTTATCTCCTCCATCGTCAATTTTGATAGCCCATATTTTTCTGATAGTTCAATGCACCGGTGCAATGTCTGACGAGTGAGTTCTTTGCTCACAATATCGACAAACTCAGAAAAAGTTAAGTTGTCATCCTTTATTCCAAACTTGTTAAGCTCAAGTTCTGATATTGAAATATTTATATTTTTCATCGCACAATTTTACATGTCAATTTAGTAATTTTTAATTTGATTTTTTCAGCCCTAAGGCGTATTCACTTCATGAAATCCGCCTTCCACATTATCAGTCCAACTCATTGGATAATTTTTATCTAAAAACTCCAACGATTGATCCGTTAAATGTAACGGATGAAAAGTATCGATCATTACCGCTAACTCATGTGTTTCTTTTGCGCCAATGCTTTTTTCTACAGTGCCGGGATGTGGGCCATGTGGTAACCCTCCAGGGTGTAGCGTAAACGAGCCCCGATCAATGCCTCTGCGGCTCATAAAATTCCCCTCTGCATAGTAGAGCACTTCATCGCTATCAATATTGCTGTGGTTGTAAGGAGCAGGAATTGCCAATGGATGATAGTCAAATAAGCGAGGTACGAATGAGCAGATTACAAAATTGCGTGCCTGAAAAGTCTGGTGTACTGGTGGCGGTTGATGAATGCGGCCAGTTACTGGTTCAAAGTCGTGAATGGAAAAGGCATAGGGCCACAAGAATCCATCCCAACCAATGACGTCCAGCGGACTATGATCATAAACGTAGTTGTGGAGAAATCCCTCCTTCTTAATCTTTACTAAAAATTCCCCTTGACTTTTATCTGTCACCAAACCATAGGGTGCACGAATATCTCGTTCACAATACGGTGAATGTTCCAACAATTGACCAAGATCATTGCGGTAGCGCTTAACAGTTTCAATGGGAGCTGCGGATTCAATGATTAGTAAGCGAAGAGGACCTTCTTCAAATTCAAGTTTGTATATGACTGTGCGAGGGATCACAATATAATCTCCTTGACGCAAGTCCAATTTTCCGTAAGGTGACGTAAGCGTTCCTTTCCCATCGTGTACATAGAGCACTTCATCGCCTTCCGCATTTTTGTAGAAGTAATCCATCTTTCTGTTTTTTGGTGAACAGATGGAGATGGAGCAATCGTTGTTCATTAACAGCACTTTGCGGGCCGATAAATAGTCCTCGCCAGTGGTGGTTACTTTAGATGTATTTAAGTGGGTTTGCTTTAGCTCATAATTCGCCACTCTTTTTGCCCCATATTTTTCTGGTGGATTTACTTTTTTTATCCGCGTGGGTGGATAGACATGGTATAAGTTGGAGTAGATACCGGAAAATCCTTCAGAGCTTACCAGTTCTTCTTTATATAAACTGCCATCTGGTTGGCGAAATTGAGTGTGGCGTTTGGGTGGGATGTTTCCTTGGCGGTGATAATACATATCGTTTTAGCATTAACTTAACGAAACTACAGATTTTACATCGAAGTTGGAAACTCGAAATTCGAACTTCTTATATCTCAACTCGTTGCCGAGCTCACATCTTCCCCTTGTCCAAATCCGGAATCCGGTCAAATAGTTTGATGGCTTGCTGAAGCACTTCGTTGGTTTCGTTGAAGATGGGATAGAACGCGCTATTGCCCCATACCTTTCTAGCAATTTCAGCTTTCAAGTAAACCTGAAAAAGCTTTTTGTTTGCGTTCAAGTCTTTCAGGTCGGGTTTGATGTTATTTTTCTTACCCAACTCCACTACTTGATTTAACATTACATCGCCAACTTCAAAATTTTGCAGGTAGTCTTTGTAGCCCTTTTGCTCAAGCGCTTTGCCATTTTGATCTCCATAGTTAAAGGCGTATTCACGCAGTACATTGGCATAGGAAAGTTCGTTGAAGTACCGGCTGGTCAATGTGGTATCCAATGGAACAAAGTAGTCGGGCATAATGCCACCACCACCATAAACGGTTCTGCCATTGAGTGTTTTATACTTCAATGAATCGTTGAATTTAACGCTATCGGCTGTAAAGAACTCGCCATTTTTGTAGCGCTTGGTAATATCCTTGTCATAGTCCTCTGAGTTCTCGTAAGGCTTTTGAATCGAGCGGCCGCTTGGGGTGTAGTAACGTGAAATAGTGAGTCGTACTTCCGAACCATCATTCAGATCAAAGGGTCGCTGCACCAGTCCTTTGCCAAAAGACCTGCGTCCAACCACCAGCGCTCTATCATTATCTTGCAGCGCACCACTAACGATTTCGGAGGCGGAAGCACTGCCTTCATTTACCAGAACAATCAAATCACCTTTTTCAAAGTCACCCTTTTCAGTAGCCATTGCGTTTTCGTTGTATTTGGTTTCCTGACCTTTAGTGAAAACTATTTTTTCGCCCGCAGGCAGAAACTCATCAGCCACAGAAATAGCCTGATCCATATAGCCACCCGGATTTCCTTGCAGATCAAGCACAAGTTTTTTCATCCCCTCTTTTTTCAACTTAACCATCGCCTCCATCATCTCTTCGTAGGTAGTTTGCGAAAAGCGGTTGATTTTAATGTATCCAATTTCGTTGTCGACCATATACGAGGCGTCAACTGAAAATTGAGGAATTTTATCGCGAATGATGGTAAAGGTGATTGGTTCTTTCTTGTTCTTGCGAAGAACCTCAATTTTTACTTCACTGCCCTTTGGGCCTTTCAAGTACCGTTGTACATCTAGGTTGGTCAGTTTCGTGCTTGCAATGACTTTGTCGTCTACTTTTATGATTTTATCTCCTGATCGTAAGCCCACTGCTTCCGATGGTCCACCACTCAAGGTAGTAATGACAGTAAGGGTGTCATGAAAGATATTAAATTCGATTCCGATGCCTTCAAAATTCCCTTTCAAATCTTCGTTGGCAGAGATTCTATCTTTTGATGAGATGTAGGCCGAATGTGGGTCTAGTTGGCTGAGTAAGTGAGCAATGGCATCTTCTACCAGCCCTTCTGTTTTTGTTTCATCCACGTACTCTTTTTTGACGAGTGTAAGTACTTCCCTCAGTTTCTGTATATCCTGATTGACTTCGCTTCCACCCGATTTTGAGGTCAGGCCGGCCCCGATTAGCACACCAGCTGCCAGGCCGATACACAGAATCAGGGGTAAACTAATCTGATAATTGGAATTTTTATTTTCACTCATATGCAAGAAGTAGACTTGTGGCCTTTAAACGCAGGTATACTGCTGAAAGTTCTATGGCAAAAATCGTTAAAAATGCTTACGCATAAAGAAATCGAGCGGAATTTATAGCCATTCTGTGGCCATTTCTTTGTCTAAACCTCAGGGGTCTTTATCTTTAGCACCTCATGGACAAGCAATTGTTGCGGCATAGGCGGATATCGGAGCTGGTGGAGCAGGATAATGAAATGGCGCAGGTGCTTTTTTATTTCGGCATCCGGTTTTATGAATACGCTGAACATACATTAGAACAAGTATGTAAGTTGCGCGGATTGAAGGTCGATCAATTGGTGCGCGAGTTGGAATCGCCCCGCAGCAATTTTCAAGATGAGGATATTCCGCTTTTTTCGTATCCGATCGATTTGATCATTGAGTATCTAAAACATGCCCACTTTTTGTTTGTAAAGCATCAGCTACCCTACATTGGGAAGTTAGTCGAAAACTTTAAGGCAGAGCACCCAGCCTATTTAACCGTTGAGAAAGATCTAAAAACGCTTTACCCACTTTTTCTGGAGGATTTCATTCATCATATTTATGAAGAGGAAGATACTCTTTTCAAATATATCAAGATGTTGGAAAAGGCTTCAATTGGAAAATATAACCCTTCTCGACTTTATCAACAGATGGAAAAATTTTCCTTACAAAAATGTTCAATTGAGCACGAGTCGCACGATGACGAGATGGCGGGTATTCGTAAAATCACTAAGGATTACCACCTTATTCCCCATGCACCTCTTCACATCAAAGTGATTTATTCAGAGCTTATCAATTTTGAGAAAAGCCTTCAAACGCATGCCCGTATCGAAAATGAAATTCTTTTTCCAAAGGCGATGGCTCTGGAGAATCAGGTTCGGATTCTAGTGGCGGAGAAGATAAAGTTGAATTAAGCCATGACGTCATTGGCTTTCGGAAACTCAGTTGTATTTTTTTTGCTGGGAGCACTTCACTTTTATTGGGCAGTAGGAGGGAAGTGGGCTACAGATGTAGTGGTGCCAACAAAACCTACTAGTGAGAAGCTACTCAACACCTCGGTCTTTTCATGTGTGATAGTCGGAAATGGAGTGTGGTTAATGAGTTTTGTCCATGTAGCCAATGCCGGATTGATTTTCAAGGGCAGTGATTTTACCATTTTTCGATATTGCACATTAGCAATAGCGATTATTTTTTTGGTCCGCTTTATGGGTGATTTTAAATGGGTGGGTCTTTTTAAAAAAGTAAAGAGGACATCATTTGCAAAAAATGATGCACTCTACTATTCTCCACTTTGTCTCTTTCTATCAATTTCTTCATTTGTGTTATTCTTTGTACAATGAGTTTATCGCAGCTACATAAGTTAAGGCAGGTCGCCTTGGATGGCAACTTTAAAGAAATTGAAGGCTTCTTCAACAGCTCCGCGCAGTTACAGCAAATGCATATTCGTATAGACCTATCTATGCCAACTCAACCCATGGTATTTATTGATGAGGTAGCCGAAATGCATCGGGGTGGCGTAGGTACTGAAGCGGTAAATGGAGCGGTGATTGCCATGTTGGTTGATTTGGCGATTGGCCTACTAGGTGTAAACCATTATGCCGAAGGTATGACGGCTACGTCTAACCTAAATATCAATTACGTAAAGCCATTAGTGGCAGACAAAGTAATTGTGCGCACCGAGCAGACGGAAGTAATTGGAAAGCGCATTTTTGGAATTGCCAGGGTCATGAATGAGAAAGAAGAAGTATGTGCCTATGCGACAGGGTCTTTGGCAAAGGGAATTTCTGTGTAGTTCTAATTATCCCAATCAAAATACTCATCTTTCTCCAACTCCAATTCCTTTTTCTTTTTCTTGCCTTTAAGTTGAAAGGCTTCTTTTAATTCTTTCACTTCTTTTTTTAGATCGCTGACAATTTTCTTTTTCACCGCTTCCTGATCATAGCTTACTTTGTAATCATCCGTGGTGCCAGTTATTTTAAGAAAAACTCTTGTCTGCCCTTTGCCCGTGTCTTCAATAGCCCCAAAAGCCTCGTCAGGATCTATCTTCTTTTTACTTCGTAAGGGAGCGACTACGCGATAGTTGATGTGCTGGTCAAAGGTATGTGTGCCGCTTAGCTGAATTGTGGTTGCATTACTTTTGATTTCCATCTGCGGTATGAAGATGGTTTCATTTTCGATGTGGATTTCATTTTTCAGATCGGCAAAACGAAGTTTGCTTAAGCTTCCATCATCTAGGTACTTATTCAAGGCCTGCAACGGCTCAAAGTTATTCAACTCTCCATTTTTAATAGTAGCGCTAATATCAGAAGTAAGTGTTTTCGAAATCAATTTTAGTTTTTCAGACAATGTCATCTCGAGGGCTACGTCCGCAAAAGCCTGGCCTTTTAAATGTTTGTCTTCTATGAACGTTTGGTAGAAATTTTCGAACACATAGAATACACTATCTACGTGAATGCCACCCAACTTGAAGGCACTCATGATATCTATTGCTTTTGGATTTTTAGCATCAACAATTCCGTTCAATTGCAGGGTTCCACCCATGGCGTCCATAGCAATGTTTCTTGATACAGCCACCTGGTTTTTGACCAGTAAGTCGCCCTTTACATTCCTGGGGTGAAAACGTTTGTATTTCAGGCTTTTTACATCACAGTTAAAATTGAGCAGCACATTTGGCGAGATATTGAATTGATAACCTTCTGCCGTGGTTCCGCCAAACCCGAGTTCAAAAAGCTGATCGACATCTAAAAAATTTGATTTCAGGTCGGCTTCAATACCAATCGGCTGGTTTTCAAACAACAGAAATGTGACAACATTTTTGAAAAAACCATTCAATGCCATATCACTGTTCTCAAATTGCAAGCGAAAATTACTCATCGCCAAGTCATTGTTATTGAATTGTAACGATCCGTTTATGTCTCTAAAATGAATGCCTTTTTCACCATACACAAATTGAATATCTTTTAATTCTACGCTGCCATTTGTTTTTACTTGCTGTGCGGTGGCTTTTTTCTTGAGTAGCTTTGTTTCTCCGGAAATTGAAAAATCAGCCACCACCATTCCTTGTAGGTCGCGGACCTCAGCAATCGGATAAAAATTCTCCAAAGAGGCGGCATCTAGCTCGCCCTTGAAATCAAATTGAATATAGGGATCTTCAAAATTTTGTAGCGTAAGATTGCTGGTAAAACTTTTGCCATTTAGTTCGCCACGCATGTCTTTTAGAAATAGTTCGGCTTTTGAGAATGTTGTCAGAGATGGGCTGGCAAAAGACCCTTCGAGATAGGCATGTTCTACCTTAGACTTATACTGTGGGTGAAAAAAGGTAGCGTCTTTGCAGCCAAAGTGAACACTCACAAAAGGGTCTTTTCGATCGCTTATTTCGCCTTTCAGTTTTAGTAAGAAAAAAACATCGCCCTTGCTTTCATACGCAAGTAATTTTTGACTAGTCGAGGCAGGTAGAAGAGCGATCAATGTTTGTAGGTCGGTTTCCTTTCCTTCTGCTGTCAGGTCAATCAGGTTTTTTTGTTTGAACGAGTAGTTTCCGGTGACCTCAAAAAGCGACCGGTTGACTTTTAGTGCAGCAGATTGAATATCAACTATTTTTTTTAAGTCGTGATATTGCAGCGCAGCATCGAGCGCCAGTTTCTTTCCGCGCAGAAACAGTTGGTTGTTTATACCAATTTGTTCAACCAGCACATCGCCTGCCACTTTTATGTCGAATAGATCGCCACGGATGGCAATGGAAGAAATAAGTTCTTCGCTGGAAAATTCATGGTGTTGATCGGATTGTAAGTCTTGGTAGTTGATGAGTGTATTAACTAGTTTGACATTGTTCAGGTCAAACGAAATAACACTAGCGGCAGAGTCTTTTGAATGTTTTACAATCGTAAAGTTGTTGAGCCCTTCTTTGTCTATTTTCAGATTGGTTTCACTATCTGAGATTTGTAATCCACGAACCGAGTAATTCCCCTTCCAAGCCTCCAACGCATTGAGTAAGAATGAAACCTTTTTAGCTGTTAACAACGGATAACTGCGCGAGTGGCTGTCCTCCACATATACGTCTGTAAACACAATGGCCAGATTTGGAAAGTCTTGCCACACAGACAGGTCTATTTTTCCAATCTTTACTGGTGTATTCAAGCTTTTGTTTGCCTCTCTAATGAATTGCTGAAGAATTCGGTCTTTAAATAGGAAGACAGAGACAAATGCTGCACTAAGAAGCACCGCAATTGTGACGACAGAATAGAGAATGATTTTTTTTAATCGCTTCAAAATAGGGAAAGAATAGTGCAAATGTACAAAGACTAACTATTGAGTATGTTCTTTAGTACATCCCTTTTTGTCATGGTTGCTGATTTATCTTCTTTTTAAACAACGGCACCGTGCTGCAGGGTTCGCCAAACATGATACTGGAAGCTATGGGACGAAGATGATTTGTTGCCTCTACATAAGTCGCTATCGGAACTTCGACTTTACTACATCCTTTGATTACTACTTTAGCGTTATTGAATTTTTGCCAATCTATTTCTCTAAGGGCATGAGCAAAGAGTTGGGTTTCGAGTTCATCGATCGAACCAAAACATACAAACTTGGCAACGGGCTGCAGCGCAATGGTGACTAGCATATACGCCCAAGTTGGCACAATCGCGTCTGCCGAGCAGATAATGGCTATCAATTTGCCTTCGTATTGAGTCCAATTGTGTGACTTGATGTGCTCTCGAAAATCTTTTTCTTTTAAAATCAGTTCTTGAAAAAGCCATGGTTTGATGTCGAGTATCACGCGTTCACCCGGAGTATAGTACTCTTCAAGATCCAGTATCACCAATGCACTGCCAGTTACCCGATTTACGATTTCGCCTGTCACAGCAACTTTTTCTTTCTCGCTCATAGATGACGTAACATAATTAGGCGCTGATTGGTTTGCGAATCAGAAAGTCTTTTAAATAGAATGGTTCAAATGAAGCGATATCCTCCACTAGGTTTTTTGTCCATTTCACAAAACCCATTTCGCCAAGGTAACGGGCTAAAGGAATAATATCAGAAACAAAGTGAGCGTTGGGATGCTTGATGAATTCCTGACATTTGGCTGCGCCATCACCAAAAAAGTAAACCGAGTTGTTTTCAAGCAGATCAATGTAACAGGTTCCATCAATTACCTTAGCCTCTGTCGGTCTTATGATAGTCAACTCGCTACCCATAAGCATCGTATAAACTTCCATGCGCCTGGCATCAAGCATCGGGCAAAGTAGTGAACTGCCGGGTTCAATTTTTTTTGAATTGATAAACTGATAGGCAAGTAATTCTAGTGTATTGATTGAAATCAGTGGAATTTCCAACGCGTAGCATAGCCCCTTTGCCGTAGCTACGCCTATCCTCAAACCAGTATAGGAACCAGGCCCGGCTGCTACCACCACCCCTTTCAGTTCAGCTGGCTTTTTCCGACTTTCATTCAATACTTTTTGAATCATGACGGCCAATTGGGCAGATGCGGATTGTGGTACTTGCGTTTCTACAGAGTGAAGCAACTTCCGCTGTTCGTGTAACGCCACCGAACAGCCCAACGTTGAAGTTTCGATGCTAAGAAGCAATGACATTAACGAGGCGACAATATTCTTTTGTACTCCGCGATATCACCCAGTATTTTTTTTGCTTCTTGAATTTCCAGATCTCGGGAAAGAGAAACTTCTACCTGGCCGATGCCCAACTGATAGTGAAATGCAATCTCTTCTTCCAGGAGTGCTGAAATTTCTGTGCGCAACCGAGTAAGGTCAGCTGTGTGATAATCGTTAATCTTATTCTTAAGTTCAGCTAATGAAGGTTTAAGATCTTCATAGTGCCGTTCTGCTTTTGCAGAAGCAACCAAATCATTTGCCTTTTTCTCCAGTTCAGTGGTATATGAAAACTTCTGTGCTTTCATCCAATCGGTGAATTTTTTATAGTCTATGTCAGACAACCGGAAATTTTTCAACGGTGTTGGCGGGTTTGGATTTTCGCTGCAATATTTTGTTGCGTATTCAAATAAATACCCAGCGTTATTCAGTTCTACTAACGCGGAGCTGGCGGCCTCTTTTTTCAAATGTATATCTGGGTCAAGGCCTCCCCCATCATATACCTTTCGGCCATTCTTGGTTTTGAATTCGCTTTTTGTTGAGTCGGCAAATTTTTCTACGCTGCCATCACTTTTGCGATGACTGTAGTCTAGTGCTTGAATGCATCTCCCACTTGGAATATAATATTTGGCAGTCGTTACTTTCAGCTGAGCGTTGTAGGAGAGTTGTCGAGTGGTTTGAACCAGTCCTTTTCCAAACGTTTTTTGACCTATTAACACTGCACGATCGTAATCCTGCAATGAGCCGGCCACAATTTCTGACGCAGATGCGCTTCCGCCATTTGCCAAAACGACCAGCGGAGTCTCAATGTCTATTGACCCGTTGAGCGTGGTGTAGGTCTTATTCCATTCTTCTACTTTGCCTTTGGTAGAAACGACTTCATTCCCCTTTGGGATAAATATATTAACAATGTTGATGGCTTCGAATAATGACCCTCCCGGATTGTTTCTAAGATCAAGAATTAATTTTTTCGCTCCCGCTTTTTTCAGATTTAGAACTGCCTCTTTTACTTCATCGCTAGCACCTGGAGTAAACTCTTCTAAACGAATGTACCCAAGGTCGGTGTCGATTAGCCCCTGGTAGGTGACGTTATTTATTTTTATTTTTTCACGTGTTAGTTTCACTTTAATCAGGTCTTTTTGCCCCATCCGCTTGACAGCAATTTCAACATCCGTTTTTGGATTTCCTTTCAGCATGTTGCTGACCTCGGAGGTGGACTTTCCCAGGGCATCTTTGCCATCTACAGAGATGAACTCATCACCGACTTTTAGTCCGGCACGATGCGCTGGGAATCCTGGATAGGGATTGGTGATCACCGTTTTCTTATTTACAATTCCAATCAAGGCACCCACGCCTGCATATTGCCCGGTCGTTTGTATACTGAAAGCTTCGCGATTTTCTTCCGAGATATAATCTGTATAGGGATCAAGTTGCTCCAGCATTCCATTGATGCCGGTCTCAATCAGCTTTTTGGGATCTACTTCGTCAACATAATAGGTGTTTACTTCTTTAAAAAGGGTGGCAAAAATATCCAGGCTCTTCGCAATATCGAAGTACTTTTCGGCTGGCGCCCGAAATGCAAAAATGCCTACTAGCGCAGTTAAAAGCAGAAGGCTGGTAACTCTATATTTTTTATTCATCAAACAATAGTTTTTCCTATCCGAACTAACGTCAAGGGCATCTTTTGGTGTATCTGGGCCGAAGGCAATATTTCTTTGGCAGAGTAAATATACGCAATCAACCATTTGTGGTTTGCGTCTAGTTGATGCTTGTGCAGTCGATAGGCTTCCCGAAGCTGCCTTTTGATGCGGTTCCGATCAACGGCACGCTTGAAATTTCGGGCAGGTACCGATATTAATACCTGATTGGGCAAGTCTTGATTGGGATGGAGCAAGTAAATGACCTTTAATGGGCTCAAATAAAAAGAGGAACCATTTTCAAAGAGTTCCTTTATCCATTTTTCACTTGTGAGTTTTTCTTCTTTTTTGAAGGTAAACCGGGTCATGTGCGAAGGTACGCGCTCTCGGCCTGCTTAGGAAAGTTCACCATTAAAAGAGACATTAATGACGATCAATAGCCAGCCATTTTTAGCCAAAAAGGCTCAAGACGGACTATTTTGCCCTTGATTTGGCTGTTCCTTCATCGGAAACAGTCAATTTTTTCCTGCCATTTTTACGTCTGTTAGCCAATACTCTACGACCGTTGGCAGAGGCCATGCGCTCGCGGAAACCGTGCTTATTCTTTCTTTTCTTTTTGGAAGGCTGATACGTACGTTTCATGTGTTAATGTTTATTTTTTTGGTCACATGGAATGGTCAAATCTAACTTCGTTGTCTTACACAAGTCAATTTGTGACCATTTCATAATATCTTGATTAAGACCTTTTTCTAAAAGGGTTGCAAAGATGTTGAGGATTATTGGAAATTCCAACAAGTTTGCCGGGGGATGTAAATAAGACTACAATAAAAAACCCCCTCATCAACCTGATAAGGGGGTTTTGGCTAAGTAGTTAAAGGATATTACTTCTTCTCCGCTGCCTTTGATTTGGCCTTTGCGAAATCTCCGGCTTTAATAATATTCATCGACTCCAATTTCAAGTGCTTTTTCATGGCTGCATTGATCTGCTCTGGTGTGAGCGCCATTACTTTCTTCTCATACTCTTCGTCCCACTTTAGGTCTCTTTTAGAGAACAAGTAGTTGTTTAACGTGCCAGCGAGCCCACCATCTTGTGCCCTGCTAACTGTACGTGACTGCGACCATCCTGATTTCGCAGCGGTCACTTCTTCTGCCGTAAAGCCAGTAGTGGTCACTTTTTCAATTTCTTCCTTAAAAGCTTTTTCCAATTTCTCGACATTTTCAGGTGCGTAAATGGCGAAAGCAAAGAATGAGCCCACCGGATCTAAGGTACCCGCGCTAAATTGCGAACCTACTCCATAGCTCAGTCCTTCTTTTTGTCGGATGCGAGTAGCCAATCTAGAATTTAAAAATCCTCCTCCCAACATAAAATTCCCAAGCACTAATGCCGGGTAATCTGGGTTTGAATCGCTAAACTCAAAGTTGTAGGCGGCTACAAAAAAGGCATTGGCCTTATCCGGTGTTTCTATCGACTCATTGATTGCTTGAACAGGAATGGCTTTGTTTACAATTCTGGTAAAACTTTGTGCGCTTTTCCAATTGCCAAATAACTCCGTATTCAAAGCCTTCAACTCATTTGCATCGAAATCTCCAACAATCGCCATGGTGGCATTGTTCGCACCATAGAATTCTTTGTAAAAGGACTTTACCTCATCCAACGTTACCGACTTAATCGATGCCACCTCTTCATCGAAAGTGTTGATATAGCGAGGATCACTTTTTTGATAAGGGGTGGTGTGGCGTTGTATTTTGTTAAAGGCGATGGCTTGTGGTTCGCTTCTTTGTGACTCAACATTGGCCAATTCTTCTGACTTTAGTTTGTCGAATTCATCGGCAGGAAAAGAAGGATCTTTGAGAACCTCGCCTACCAGCTTTAATGCTTCTGCTAAATTAGGCTTCGTTGTTGTTACGTTGATGAATGTCTGCGTGGCACCACCTCCTATAAACACATTGGCTTTTAATCTGTCAAACTCATCTTTGATTTGCTGACGGGTTTTCTTGGACGTGCCTTTGTTCAGCATGCTCGCTGCATATTCACCAGCGGTGCCCTTATTCATCAACGATTTTTCATCGCCAAAACGCAACGTAATACGAGCTTCTACTGACTCGCCCCTGGTTTTCTTGGGGAGCATGGCCATTTTCATTCCGTTTGGTAATTCTATTCGTGTGGTACGTGATTCGATATTGGGCGGAGCAGGATCAAATTCCTCCCCTTGAGCGATGGTTTGAGTTCCCTTGTAATCTTTTACGATGGCGTCTACATCAGGGGTAGCCGGAATTTCAGACCTCTCTGGTTTTTCTGTTGGAATAAAAACCCCGACTGTTCTGTTGTCTGGTTTCAGATATTGTTTAGCGACTCTTCTCACATCAAGCAATGAAACATTTTTAATTCGGTCTCTGGTCACAAATAACATACGCCAGTCACCCATTCCGACAAACTCACTTATCTCTAATCCAATTCTTTCAGACGAGTTAAAACCTAATTCAATTTGTTTGAGAATTTCGCCTTTAGCCCGCTCTACCTCTTCTTTCGTTGGAGTAGTTGTAGCAACATCGTCTAAGGCTTTTAGCATGGCTGATTTGGCATCTTCCAGCGAATTCTCTTTGAGAAGTTCTGCGTAAGACAACAACAAACCAGGCTCTTTCCATTGAAAAGCGAATGCCCCTGAGGAGCTCGCCTTTTTTGTTTCTACCAGTGCTTTGTATAGTCTGCCTGATGGTTCTGTGCCAAGAATATTAGACAGAACTTCAATTGCAGGATAGTCTGGATGTGAACCTGATGGAATATGGTAGGCTGTCATTACTAGTTGTACGTCACCAACTCTTTTCAAGCTAACAGAACGCTCGCCATCTTGAACAGGATCGGTGGTGTAGGTCTGCGAGATTTGCCGCTCAGGCTTAGGAACTCGACCGAATTTTTGAACAATTAAATCAAGTGTTTTTGCCTCATCAAATTTCCCAGCTACCAGTAGAACGGCATTGTCGGGTTGGTAATATTTTCTGTAGAATGCCTGTAGTTTATCAATGGGCACATTTTCAATATCTGCTCTTGAGCCAATCGTTGACTTTCCATAATTGTGCCACAAGTAGGCTGTTGACATCACCCGTTCTAAAAGGACACTGAAAGGTCTATTCTCGCCACTTTCAAATTCGTTACGCACAACAGTCATCTCACTATCCAAATCTTTTTTGGCAATGTAGGAATTGACCATTCTGTCTGCCTCCAGGTCAATAGCCCATTTCAAATTTTCTTCCGTGGCATTGAAGGTTTCATAATAATTGGTGCGATCTACCCAGGTAGTACCATTTGGGCGGCATCCATGCTCGGTCAGTTCTTTTGGAATATCAGGATGGTTAGGAGTACCCTTGAAAACCAAATGCTCAAGTAAATGAGCCATTCCAGTTTCTCCATAATTCTCATGCTTGGAGCCAACCATATAGGTGATATTGACGGTGATGGTTTGTTTGGAGGGGTCAGGGAACAATAATACTTTCAGGCCGTTGGCCAATCGATATTCAGTAATGCCTTCTACTGAAGTCATCTTAACGGGTGCGGTAAGAGACCCAGTAATCTGCTTCTCAGGTGACGTGGGTGCAGGAGTTTTTTCTTTTTTCTGGGCATAACCACTCGCTGCAACAAGCAACAATGCCATCAAAATCATTTTCATTTTCATAGAGGAATTGGTTTTGTATTAAGTTTTCTTAAGGTAATTATAGCCTGGTTATAGACCCGTAGGCGGAGCAAAGTATTAATAAAAGCGACAAACCAAAAACTTAGGAGTTTAAATTATTGCCATCCTTTTTATGATCTGTTTACGAGAGACGATATCAGCAACGGCAAAAGTGAATATCTTGTTCGCAATTATCAACGTGGTTTTCCCCGTATTTGATACGTGGAAAACCACGTATTTTCTGAACAACTACTGTTAAGTTTGAAAGTGGCTATGATCTAGCCAACGGATTGCCTACAATGCCATACAGCTGTGAATATGCGTGTTGTAGACTTTACTGTTTCTTTTTCATCTGCTTTTTTGGGATATTTGGTACGCATTTATAGAAAAGACGGTGAAGGCAAAAACAACATCAAAAGAAAAACCTTATTTCTTTCCGAAATTTAAGAGCTATGATCCGGAAGATATTTTGGCCGCGGGAGGGGCAACAGCTTTCGGTAAGTTAAAGGGCTATGACCCGAAGAAATTGTATCATTTAAAAGGAGAGCCTCTTTCGGAAGACGATTACCAGAAAGCAATTAAGATGCTGACGAAATAGAATGAATCTGCTTTTTGATACCAATATCATTCTTGCCATTGTCAGATCAAAATCAGCACACCGGATAATGGAATATCTTAATCCCAAAGGAAGTAACATCTATGTTTCTTTTATAAGTATAGCTGAGGCACAATCCATTGCCTTTCAGAATAGTTGGGGGGAACACAAAATGCAAATATTGGTTGACTTTTTTAAGTCGGTATATGTGATGAATGTTAGCAATTCACTGCTTCCTACATACATTGGCATTGACGCCTACAGCCAATGCAGTCACCCCGAATATCAAAAATATCCCTTTGCCAAACCACGTAATATGGGCAAGAACGATTTGTGGATTGCCGCCACTGCCTCTTTGCTAAACCTACAGCTTGTTACCACCGATAAAGATTTTGATCACTTGGAAACTTCATTTCTCTCTTTGAGAAGAGTACCGCAAACAGAAATTCAGAAGCACTTTAAGAATTAATTAGCCTAGCCAACCAAGCACTCTTTAACTTTCGCTGTCTGCTCTTTGGTAAGTCTTGGCTTCTATTGGCATACACTTTCGAAGATAAAAGTGAGGCGAGTTTTCCGGCTTTTGCGAAATATTTGAACATAGCTTAATTGCCAGATAAGTCTAGCCTTGCACTGGCGATAGCAAAACTCATGGACACTCGATCGATTTTTATCAGCTAAAATACAGATATTGAGGCTTTGAAAACGGATTACCGATACCTATGGAACTACAAACCAAAGAAGCCCTAGAAATACGCAGCGAAGAAGTACAAGAAATCATTACTCAAATGCCTGGCGGGCTAATCCGTTGGGGCATTGGGCTGATCTTTTTTCTTTTTGTTGTGCTGCTCTCCATCAGTTGGTTTGTAAAATACCCCGATGTGATAAAGGCCAAAGTGGTGGTAACCACCGACCCCGCCCCGATTAACCTGGTGAGCCGGGCTGTTGGCAAAATAACTCTTTTGAAAAAGGCCAATGAGACTGCCCAGAAAAATGATCTGATCGCCCACTTGCAAACCAATGCCTCTCTTACCGATATGGCTTATTTAGAGGCAGCACTCACTAGCTACGAAGCAAATACCAATACCACCGATTTATTTATTGCCCTTGATAAAAATATTAAAGCAGGCGATTTACAGGGCTATGTGAATGCAACCGTTAAATCTTTGCAAGACTTGATTGCCTTTACGGAGACCAAACTCCACGAAAAACAGATCGCTCATTTAAACAAGCAAGTGGTGTCTTACAAAAACCTTAACCGAAATCTGCAAAAGCAACTGGGCTTGATGAAACAGGAAGGAGCACTAAGCTACCAACAGTTTAAGGCCGACTCCATCTTGCTTGCGCAGAAAGTGATTGCCCCTCTTGATTTTAACAAAACTAAAAGTGCTTACCTGTTACAGCAGCGCGGAGTAAAAAGCATGGAAGCATCTATTATCTCTAACCAACTGCAAGCCGATGGTTTAGAGAAACAGGTAACGGAGTTGGAAATAAGCCGCACTAAAGAAGAGAACCAATTACAGACCAGTACCGAGAATGCCATCAAAGAATTGGCCGCCAGATTGAAAGGATGGAGGGAAAATTTTCTTTTTGCCGCCCCTGCCGATGGCACGGTTGCCTATCTGGGCTTTATAGAAAATGATCAATACATTGAAAATGGAAAGCCTTTGTTTGCCTTGCTGCCCACCTCTAACAAACTAATAGCAAAAGCAGAGTTGCCTGTGCTTGGTTCTGGCAAAGTGAAGGTGGGGCAAGCAGTGAACATCCGTTTATCCAATTATCCTTTTGAGCAGTTTGGTATGTTGCAGGGAAAAATAGAATCTATCTCTGAAGTGCCAGATAAAGAAAATTATACGGTGGCGATTAGCTTGCCTCAGGGAATGATCAGCACTCACAACAAGCTCCTTTCTTTTAGACCACAGCTTCAGGGAGAGACTGAAATTATTACCGAGGACTTAAGGGTGTTAGAGAGGGTCTTTTATCAGGTCAGGAAGTTACTTCATGCCAGATAAGCCTTCATTGGATTGTCTTGCTAACACGGAACCATTGGGCTGTCGAAGCAAATCATAAATGACCATTCTTTGTTGGTGTTGCTTCGAGCCTAGAAATTTATACCTGATTCTTGCATCCGTAGATGATTTGAGACACACACGTACTTTTTGCTAAGTCCTGATTTTTTGTAAAAAGTTGAGTTTCCAGTATAATTAGACGACAGAGCTTTTGCGACTCACCCTATCTAAATCAATAGTTTCAAAAGCAATACCAAAATTATTATTGGTTCGGTATTATCGGAATGTAGTGGTTTACTTTTGAACTGTAAGCAGGCTGGTTCTACTTATCGGTAAAGCCACACCGAAAAAGCTGGTTAAACAAAAACAATTCTATTTATGGAAAAGAAAAAGTTAACATTAAACAAGCTTAGTGTCACTGAGTTGGGTAACAAGGAGATGGTTCATGTAAAGGGTGGGTATTCATTTACTTGCAGTTTGTCAATCTACCACTCATGTCAGAAGTATAATTCTAAAGCTGGCGGACACCGTGCTATTTGCCATTCTTGCTAAACACTCTTAAGCAAAAAGGTGAAGGATGTATCTTCTCCTTTTTGCTTATTCCAAATAATTTTATTTTCTTTTGAAAAGATTAGTTATTAATGATATACAAAGGATTAAGCAAGTAATACTTGCCTCCCCCCATGATCTTGGACCAGGGCTTTTAAACGGAGAATTAGGTAAGTCTATTTTTTGCCTAGTTGATTATAAATCGTCCTCTGACAATTTTATTCTTGAATACGGTGTTGATTCACTAAATGAGGCAATTAACTCTTTTAATTTTTTTGAAAATAAAGCATTATTGCTGAGCCTAGCAGAGGGACTTCCAGGCTTGCGTCATACGCTAAATGTCTTTAAAAATTTTGATGTCATTGATTCTACTGAGATAGAAAACGATATCGATTCTGCTATACTTAAAGAAGTATCAAAAACATCTGAAGTATATGACCTCGTAGGATATGATTTGCTTTATGGTCTTACAGGCATTGCAAATATTTATCTTGACATACCTCCTTCCCCTACGCGTAATGAAATAATAGATACTATTTGTCGAAGATTATTGGACAATATGGTTCTAAACCGCGGAGAATATGTTTGGGAAGAAAAATTTGGCTTTGGTATTTATCCATATAACCTTGGGATGGCCCATGGGCTACTTGCAGTAATCTGCTTGTTAAGCAAAGTGATTCGCGTGTATGATTCTTCCAATAAATACAAAGAAGTTGTTAAAGGAATTATAAGGTGGTACTTGGATCACGAGAATTCGAGCAACTTAGATTCCAGATTTCCATGTACCGTTGATAAAACTGGATTTTCAGAAAATAGGACGAATCGCCTTGCGTGGTGCTATGGAGATTTGAGCTCAGCAGTAGCATTCCTACAAGCTGGTTTAGCACTAAACGAACCTGCCTTAGTTAACAAGGCATTAACAATATGTAATTCGACCTTTGAAAGAAGAACACTTGAATATGAAGCCCAATCCTATGAAAACCTTATTTTTGACTGTGGTATTTGCCACGGTCTAGCAGGAATCACATACAGCTATTTTTATCTATACAATTTCTTTAAGAGTCCTCGATTAGCAGAGGCTTACAAATTTTGGCATCAACATTTGTTGGATAGGGTTACGAATCCACATGAGCATCCTTGTGCTGGCTGTTATACAATGGAAAAAATTCATGATAATCCAGTTCAACCACGACCTACGTTATCTCTTTTAGAGGGCGCTAGCGGAGTCGGCCTTGTTCATCATGCCATATTGGATACTTCAACTACAGACATATGGAGTTCGCTCTTCATGTGGTTTTAAAACGAAATCCATGGAATTATTAGATTTTTTCATTCTTCGAACCCCCTTTTTTCCCTTGTCCTATCAATTTGAAGACCCAGTTCAAATGTTTCGTTCTAGTTCTCATTTTAGGGAATCCATATCAATATCTTCCCCTTCCTTATTTCATGACGCTCAATTATTGATTGCCAATAAAATTGATTCAGAAAAGGAGCGAGTTAAAATTCATCTTTCTTTGCTTCGGTATTTGAAACGCATGTCCTTTCGTTGCACTCCATTTGGAATTAGTGCAGGCATCTCAATAGGGGCTATTACGAACAAAACCGGAATAATTAATTGTAATCCAGAAGATTCTCAAAGATTGATTCGACCTGACATGTGCTTCCTTGGGAAAATATATCAACACGTGATGGGTGAACCGACCTTAAGGAGGAGGTTATCGTATCGAGCAAACAACACATGTTTTCAATTTAACAATGAATTAAGATATCTTGAATACAGTTATGAACCCTATCGTTCTTATAGAATGTCTAGTGTTGAAAGTGATCCGCTTTTGTTATCTCTAATTGGAATTTGTCAAGATTCTATGCAGTATGAAACTATCTTGACCAAGGTAGTTTCAGAAGGTTATGATTCCGCTGAGGCCAGTAGCTACATTTGCCAACTAATTGAAAGCAAATTATTAATTTCAGAATTGGAGCCTTCCGTTTCAGGAATCCATTATGGTAGGAAGCTTTTTACTTTCCTTGAGGCTAATCGAATCCATTTGTCTGATAGCCTCGAACAGAGTAGAGTCATTCTAAACAAAATTATTGGTACTCATCATTCTTCTGCTGGCATTGATTCTTGGAATGAGGAAATTGTTTCTGAAGCAGAGCGAATTGGCATCAAAGATATTGATATCATTCAAGTCGATATGCTTAAGCAAGGCTCTCAAATTGAATTAGATCGAGAGATATTTGCGGACTTACGAATGGCTCTCCGCATCACCCAATACCTAGTTAAGCATACAGTATCAGAAAACCTAGTTGATTTGTACAAATTTATTGACGAGTTTGAGTATCGGTATGAAGGCATGGAGGTTCCCCTCCTCGAAGTCATGGATCCACATATAGGAATTGGCTATCCATATTCGCCAGATTCATTGGTTGATAGTCTTTTAACAGAGAACATTCAGGTGAGTTCTGCTATTTCTGAAAAAATGGAAGTCTCTACTACTTTCAATCCTATACTTCGAAAATACTACGATTGTTTAAGTCAAAATAAAACTGAAGTTATCCTTAGTCAAGAAGATATCAAAACTAAGGAGGTAACCAGCTTTGATGAATTTAATAAATATACAGGGATCATGAGCAGTCTGGTAAGTATTATCAAGAAACAAGATTCAATTAAGATACAACATACTAGTACAGAGGGTACTAACTTTAAAACATTAGGAAGATTTTGTTATTCTCACTCAGATATTGAAAGTTATTTGAGTAAGTTAGCTCATCTTGAACAAGAGGCAGACCATCAAGGAATATTTGCTGAACTGGTATTCCTGCCAGAGGATAGAATAGGCAACCTGATTGCCAAACCACCTCTTTGCCTTTATGAAATTCCTATTGTTTCTAGTAGTTGCTTACCAAAAGAGAATCAAATACAGTTAAACGATATACTTGTGTGTGTCCAGAACGGGAAAATTCAGTTGAGGTCTAGGCAATTTAATAAGGTTATTTATCCCATATTTTCTTCTGCTTATACTCATACTAAAAGTAATGTTCCTTTGTTTCGATTTTTAGGTGATCTTCAATATCAATATTGTTACCCTTCAATATTCTGGGATTGGGGAATTCTAGGGCGAATGCCATTTTTACCACGGGTTTCTTATAAAAATATAATCTTATCAAAAGCTACATGGAAGATTACACTAGAATCCATATCCTCTTTACTCAATGCAAAAGAACCCTTTCAAAAAATTAAAAAGTATTTCCTGCTAAATAAAATACCCAATTCCTTTGTGATCGTTCAGGGGGATCATGTGCTTCCGATTAACCTAGACAATGATAGCTCATATCGCCTTTTCATTGACGAACTAGTAAAAAACAAACTATTAGTGGTTCAGGAAAATTTGATTGCCGATGAAACCGATTCGATTGTATATGATGCAAATAGAAGATGCTACTCAAATGAGGTGATTTTGTTATGGGACAATCTTAGCTCAAATAGAAAGTCGGAGATTCCTGTAACTGGATTTTCGATTGATAAGTTATTAATAGGAGCATAAATTGGTAAGGATTATGTATATTTGTGCATGGCAAAAAAAGATGGAAGGAACAGGACAGCCTCCGCTCAGGCTACGGTACGTGAGCAAGTGGTGCGTTTTTTGAAGAAGA
>Ga0209972_10000346_pt1 | contig 45192 bp, 35 predicted proteins | sample NOAtaG_7_FD_187302 | JGI IMG/M metagenome (GOLD analysis project Ga0209972, IMG submission 187302) | Freshwater lake microbial communities from Lake Erie, under a cyanobacterial bloom - NOAA_Erie_Diel1S_2200h metaG (SPAdes) (version 2) | ecosystem: Environmental > Aquatic > Freshwater > Lake ...
CCGCCGCCGCGCGGGATCGCGGACGGCATTCACGCGCGCTGAGCTACGCCGGACGTGCGCACCGCATCGCAGGCCTGTACGAGGAGGCGTGCCGGCTCCACGCCGAGGCCTTCGTCGTGGCCCGGAATGCGAACCTCTCTTCGCGCTGTGTCGGCGCGGTGATCGAGGGGCTCCTTTCCTCACTTCAGGCCGGTTCCGCGGAGGACTTCCAGCGGTGGCTCGACTTGGCGACGTTGGCGGAACCGCTGAACCGGGACGTTGAGTACCAGGCGACGCTTGATGGGGAGCGCCTGAGGGGAGCCCTCCTGCTCGGCGTTGGCGACGTTCCGTCACCGGCGCCCCTGTCGGTTGTATGGGCCAACCTCAAGGAACGGCAGCTGCGCCCTCGAGCGCAACTGCTGGCCAACGCGATACTTTCTCGGCTGTACTTCGGGAAGAGGATTCCGAAGGAGGCGGTGGATCAGCTGGCCCGGGATGCGCGAGTGCTGCTTGCGCAGTGCGACGTCGACGTACTGGTCTCGGCATCGGTGGCGTCACTGCGCTCCTCGAACCGGGGAGCCGAGGCGGATGCGCTGCAGACCGAGTTCTTCGAGACCCGTCGGGACCGACTTCCCGTGCCGGACTTCTTCGATGGCCCCCGATTCAGGAGGCCTGCGCACTCGGCGCAGGCCGTACCCGCCGCCCGAGCCTGACTGTCGTGTCCTTGGCCGACGCCACCGCGTCCGGGAAGAGTCGGCCCCAAACGTCGGCACTCAGGATGACGTCGCAGATCGCGGGATCGAATTGCGCCCCGCGGCAGCGCACGAACTCCGCCCGCACTTCCGCCGGCCCCAGCGCAGCGCGGTAGGGGCGATCGGTGGTCAAGGCGTCGATCGTATCGGCGACGGTGATGATGCGGGCCCCGAGCGGGATCTTCTCTCCGGCCAGCCCGTCGGGGTAACCGGTGCCGTCCCAGTTCTCGTGGTGCCCTCTGACCGACGGGACGAGCTTGCGGAGGTGCGACACGGTTTGCACGAGCTCCGCCCCGAGTGCCGGATGCGTCTTCATGATCTCCCACTCGGCTTCGGTGAGCTTGCCGGGCTTCCGAAGGATCGGGGCGAAGGCCTCGTGAATCTTGCCGACGTCGTGTAGCAGTCCCGCAAGCCGCACTTCCTCGACGAGCTTCTGGTTGAGTCCCATCGCTCTCGAGATAGTCTCCGCCATTTCCGAGACGCGCCGGGAATGGCCGGACGTATATGGATCGCGAGCTTCGATCGCCTTGATCGTGAGCTCTAGGAGATCTTGGTTGACTTGCTGCAAGTCGTACGACTGCTTGTAGAGCTGGCGCATGCCAAACAGCGGCAAGCTGAGGGACGCGACCCACGCCGGCCCGTACCTCGCAGCAATCCACGCAATCACGAAGGCGGAGGGAACTGCTACGACCAGATGAACAAGCGTCAGTAGCGTGTTCGCTCGCCAAATGGCGAAGGTGTCCTCGTTGGTCGAAAGACCGATCGCCGTGCTGACCAGGACCGAGTTGGTCAACAGGAACGTGGCGAGCAACGCCGTTGATGGGAGTGCGTTTGCCAAGAGAACTTCCTCGATCGACACTGCCCGATCGAAGAACATATCGGCGCTCCCGCCAAGAGCCGAGAAGACGATGCCAGCCAGCGCAAGCGACCCTACGGTCTGCGAGACGTTGAATACAACCCTTATTGGCTCAGCACTGCGTCGTGCGGTGCCCGCTGAAACAGCGAGGGCCAGAAGCGCGCTCGCGGTCCATGTCGGCATCAGCGTCAGGACCGCGCAAAGTGGGACAAAGGCGACAGACGCCATCCCGCCCCGCGGCATTCGGCTCGCCAGTAATTGCGTTACAAGCGAGAAGACAACCAGCGATGCTACGGAGCCAGTTCCACTGAAGGGAGACGCAACGAGTTGTGACTGTGCGAATAGCGCGAGGCCGGCGAAGATGGCGACGCCGGCGACGAACCACTGCACCTTACGCGCTCTCTCGTGTGCCATGGCCAAAGTGGAAACCTCCCCCCGCCGACATCACCAGGTCTGGTAGCCCGTCAGGCTGCACAGAAACTGAATCAGACGTTCGATCATGCCGCATCACCTCCCTTTTTACGAAGTCACCTCGAATCGAGGTGCTGCCTCCAAGGTTGGATCCGCTCGGCCTGCTCTAGGGTCCCGCTCTACTCCGCTCGTGGTTCGTGCCGATCTTACCGTCGCGGGAGCGGGGGAAGGCTCAATAGGTGGACAGGGGTGTGGGGAAAACCGTTCGGCGCTTCATCGCGAACCGATGCACGCCACCGACCAAACTTCAGACGGGCCGGAGCCCGGAGACGCCACGGGCGCCGCTGCCGGCGCCCGTCATCGTGACCGAAGCCGCTGGACCCGCCGTCCTGCACATCACCGCACGTGGGCCATCCAGCGGTTCGTCGCGTCCAGCACCGCCAGGGCCGAGCTCGTCTCCGCGCTCTCGCGCACCTCGCAGCTCCCCGTCAGCAGCACGCTGTCGCGCCCGATCCGCGCCGTCACGCCCACGAACACGAATGTCCGATCGAATGCTTCCACCAGCTTCACCCCGTACAGTGCAAGGGCCAGGTCGCCCTCGCTCCGCGCGATCGCCGACATCGTGGCCTGCGCCGCCAGATCGATCCACGCGCGGTCGTGCTCCATGCCCTCGGCCTCGCCGACGTACGACGACTCGCCCTTCCGCAAGGTCACACGGCACGTGACGCCCCGGGTGCGCGAGCGCCGCACCTCGACGTCCTCGAAGTACAGCCGCCGCTGCGCCGACCCGGGCGTCGCACTCGACGCCTGCGTGTCCATCCACTGCCGCATCGCGTTGCGCGCCCCGTCCTGCGTCGTCGCCACCGACACCTTCCGGTGGTCCACCCGCAGTCCGAAATGCGCCATCAGCGCGCTCTCGACGTTCCGCACCGTCTGCTTCGGCGGCACCTCGTCGGTCGTCAGCACGTGGACCGCGTCGATGGATCCGTTCGACCCGTCCACCGCGATCCGCACCGACACCACGCCGGTCAGCGTCTGCAGCAACTCCTCCGCCGCCCGGATCGGCAGCACGCTCCCCGCGATCGGCGAGCTCGCACCGGCGCCACTCTGGTAGTCGGCGGGAAGAGTCAAGAACGTCTCCTGCACAATGCGCTCGCAACCGACGCTCCCCACGGAGCCGCAGTACCGGGCGCTCTCATTCGATCCTGATGACGTTCAGAATGGGTAATTCGTCACGACTCGCACAAGCAACAGGACCGGCAGTCCGATGGGCACTTGGGCGTGACGACCGTCACGCCGACGCCCGAATCGTCACGCGCCCGGCTCCTCGGCGATGTCCAGCTGGTACTCCTTGAGCTTCCGATACAGCGTCCGCTCGCCGATCGCGAGCTGCTCGGCCGCCTTGCGCCGGTTTCCCCGCGTCTCGCGCAGTGCCGCCTCGATCGCCGCCCGCTCGATCTCGGCCATCGTCATCCCGGGGGTGATCGTCACCGTGTGCGGCGGCACCGCGGCCCCGGGGGGCTCGATCCCCGGGCGACCGACCGCGCCGGCCAGGCCCCCCAGCACCGGTGCCGCGACGCCCCCGGGCCCACCGGGCCGCACCTCGGCGATCCAGCCCCCCGGGGCCGCCGTCAGCTGCGACAGGACCCGGTGGTCGTCGTCCAAGCGGCGCCGCAGCTCCTCGACCTGCAGCTTGAGCTCCACCAGCGAACGCACGATGAACTCGAGCTCGCGCCCGGTCGCCTCCCCCGCCCCCCGCAACACCGCCCCGACCGGCACCGGGAGCCGCCGCGCCACCCCGCCGTGCCGGATCTCTGCCGGGATGTCCTCCGCACCGATCTCCCGCCCCGGCGCCAGCACCACCATGCTCTCCACCAGGTTGCGCAGCTCGCGCACGTTGCCCGGCCAGTGGTGTTCCACCAGCAGTTGCAGCGCCTCGGCGGAGACGCCGTGGAAGACCTTGTCGTGCTGCGCGGAGAACTCGCGAATGAAGCGCCGCACCAGCAGCGGAATGTCCTCCCGCCGCTCGCGCAGCGGCGGCAGGTACATCGAGAGCACGTTCAGCCGGTAGTACAGGTCGCCGCGAAAGGCCCCCTGCTCCACCAGCTCGCGCAGCGGCTGGTTGGTCGCCGCCACCACGCGCACGTCCACCGGGATCGCCTGCGTGCCGCCGACCCGCGTCAGCTCGCGCTCCTCGAGCACGCGCAGCAGCTTCACCTGCGTGCTCGGCGGGATCTCGCCGATCTCGTCGAGGAACAGCGTCCCGCCGTCGGCCAGCTCGAAGCGGCCGAGCCGGCGCTCGGCCGCGCCGGTGAAGGCCCCCTTCTCGTGGCCGAACAGCTCGCTCTCGAGCAACGTCTCCGGGAGCGCCCCGACGTTCACGGCGATGAACGGCTTGTTGCGACGCGGACTGAGCTTGTGGATCGCCCGCGCGACGAGCTCCTTGCCGGTACCGCTCTCCCCCTCGATCAGCACGGTGCTCGTGACCGGGGCCAGCTGCTCGACCTTCACGAGCACCTCGCGCACGGGGGCGCTGTCGCCCACGAGCCCCGTCAGCCGGCTCAGCCGCAGCCGCTCCAGCAGCCGGCGCACGAGCGCGGCGAGCTCCTCGGGGGGCACGGGCTTGGCGACGACGTCGGCGTAGCCCAGCGCCCGGCAGCGGGCGGCGGTCTCCGGGTCGAGCAGGTCGGCGAGCCCCACCACGGCGGCATCCATCCACTGCAGCTCCCGCACGAGCGCCACGTGGTGCGGGTCGAGCACCCCGCCGGTCACCACGACGACGTCCGGCTTCTCGCGCGCGACGGTGCCGCGCAGGTCGTCCAGGGGCGAGACCATGGTCGTCCGCACCTGGCCGCCCCCCTCGAGCTGGGCGTTGAGGCGGACGGCGGGTTCGACGTCGGTGAGGGTGATCAGGACGTTCATCATGGGACGTTCGACTGCAGCGCGTCGTGGCGCGGCACGGGCGTGCCGCGGACGATGTCGCAGGCATGGGGGAGCAGAGGGTCGAGGGCGGCGAGGCCGTCGCGCACGCCGCCGGGCGAGCCGGGCAGGTTCACCACGAGCGTGCGGCCGCGAGTGCCGGCAGTGCCGCGGCTGAGCGCCGCGCGGGGGAAGCGCTCCATCATGACCCCCCGCAGCCGCTCGGCGATGCCGGGGGCCTCGCGCTCGAGGGCGGCGCGGGTGGCCTCCGGCGTGACGTCGCGGGGGGCGAGGCCGGTGCCGCCGGTGGTGAGCACGAGGTCGGCGACGTCGGCATCGCACCATGCGACGAGGTGTGCGGTGATCGCGCGAACCTCGTCGGCCACGAGCGCGCGAGCGCTCAGGTGCCAACCGCGGGCACCGACCCACCGGACGATGGCGTCGCCCGAGGTGTCGGCGCGCTCGCCGCGGGCACCGGCGTCGGAGACGGTGAGCACCGCGACGCGCACGGCCTACTTGTGGCTGGCGTGGGCGTAGAACGGCGTCTTCGTCACCGTCGCCGGCACGCGCTTGCCGCGGATCTCCACCTCGAACGTGCTCCCCGGCACCGCGAGCGCCGTCGGGACGTACGCCGTGCCGATCGGCACGTTGAGCGTCGGGCTCAGCGTCCCCGAACACACCGCGCCGAACGGCGCGCCGTTCACGAGGACGGGCATGCCGTGGCGCGCGATGTTCCGCTCGGGGAGCGTGAAGCCCACCAGCCGGCGCGGGATGCCGGCGGCCTTCTGCGCCTCCAGCGCCGCGCGACCGGTGAAGTCGCCCTTGGCCAGCTTGGTGATCCACCCCAGTCCGGCCTCGAGGGTGGTGGTGGTGTCGTCGATGTCGTTGCCGTAGAGCGCGAAACCCATCTCCAGCCGCAGCGTGTCGCGGGCGCCGAGGCCGGCCGGCGTGATCGCGCCGGTGCCGAGCAGGGCGTGCCAGACGGTGGCCGCCCGCGCCGGGTCGAAGTAGAGCTCGAAGCCGTCCTCCCCCGTGTAGCCGGTGCGGCTGATGATCGCCGGGACGCCGGCGACGGTGCCGGTGACGAACCGGTAGTAGCCGACCGGCGCGAGCGCCACGTCCACCAGCGGCTGCAGGATGCGCTCGACCTCGGGGCCCTGCACGGCGAGCAGGGCCGTGCGGTCGGAGACGTCCTCGAGCCGCGCGTCGAAGCGCGGGAGCTGCGCGGCGATATGCGCGAAGTCCTTCGCGATGTTGCTCGCGTTGACGACGAGCATCACGTGATCGGCCGCGCGATAGACCAGCGTGTCGTCCACGATCGTCCCCTGCTCCGTCAGGAAGGCCGAGTACTGCACCTGGCCGACCTCGAGCTTGGACGCGTCGTTGGACGTGACGGCGTTGACGAACTCGAGCGCCTGCGGGCCGGTGACGCGGAACTCGCCCATGTGCGAGACGTCGAACAGGCCGCACGCCTCGCGCACCGCCTTGTGCTCGGCGAGGCCGCCCGTGTATTGCACGGGCATCTCCCAGCCGGCGAAGGGGACCATCTTCGCGCCGGCGGCGACGTGCAGGTCGTGGAAGGGCGTGCGGCGGAGGGGCGCGGCGGGTGCGGACATGGTTGGGGGCTGGGGGAGAGCCGAAATATGCCGAAACGGCAGGGGGTGTGCACTCCGGGTCGGCCAACCGCGGTGGCGGCCTCCGCGGCGGTGCCGTCCGCGCGGGCGGCGCGGCGCGGGGCCGCCCGCGAAACCAGCGATCCGCCCGTGTCGTCTTGTCGGCAACCGCGAGCATGAGTCATGACCGACCCTCAGGCCCACCTGTCCTTCGACGCCGACCTGCCGGGCCTCCGCGCCGCGCTCGACGGCCAGTACGTGCTCGTCCGCGAGCTGGGCCGCGGCGGCATGGGCATCGTGCTCGAGGCGCGCGACCTCAAGCTCGACCGCCGCGTGGCCCTCAAGGTGCTGCCGCGGGCGCTCGCCACGCAGCCGGCGACGCGCGAGCGCTTCCTGCGCGAGGCGCGGCTGGCGGCGCAGCTCTCGCACCCGCACGTCGTGCCGATCTTCCGGGCCGACGAACTCGGCGGCTTCGCCTTCTTCGCGATGGGACTCGTGGAGGGGGAGTCGCTGGGTGCCCGCGTGGCGGCGCGCGGCCCGTTGCCGGCGGCCGAGGCGGTGAAGTACCTGCGCGAAGCGGCGTGGGCACTGGCCTACGCTCACGCGCGCGGCGTGGTGCACCGCGACGTGAAGCCCGAGAACCTGCTCGTCGAGCGGGCCAGCGGCCGAGTGCTGGTCACGGACTTCGGTATCGCCCGGTCCGAGGAGGCCTCGCGCCTCACCCAGACGGGGCACGTGATGGGAAGCGTGCACTGGATGTCCCCTGAGCAGGGGGCGGGCGACGCCCTCGACGGGCGCAGCGACGTCTATGCGCTGGGCGCCGTGGGGTTCTTCCTGCTGGCGGGGCGGCCGCCGTTCGAGCACGAATCGGCGGCGGCGATCCTGGTGGCGCGCGCCACGAAGGACGCGCCGGCGCTGTCCAGCGTGGCACCCGGCGTTCCCGCCGCGCTGGCGCGGGTGATCGACCGCTGCCTGATGCGCGACCCGGCCCAGCGGCCGGCGACGGGCGAGGCGCTGGCCGATGATCTCGCTGCGGCGCTCGCCGCAGCCGAGGAGGTGGTGTCGGCCGCCAGTGGACCCCAGGCGGTGCTGAGCGAGCGCGAGGCGCAGGCGGTGTGGCAGCGGGCGGCACAGCTGCAAGCCGAGGCCGCCTCGCGCCTGGAGGCGCGGGCGAAGCAGTCGGCTGCCCTTCCGGCCACGCGCGGTGCGTCGCCGGACGGGATGCCGACGTCGGGATTCCGGCTGCGGGACGTCGAGGCGGCGGCGATCGAGGCGGGCATCTCGCAGCAGTACGTCGCGGTGGCGATGGACGAGCTGCAGTCGCGCGCGGTGGTGACGTCGGCGCCGTCCGCGCGGGGGGTCTCCGACCGGCTGTCGCAGCGGGTGCTCGGCAGCGCCCGGCGGCAGGCGAGTACCACGCAAGTGATCCACGCGCCGGCGGCGCAGGTGCTGCAGACCATGGGACAGGTGCTGCAGGGCGCCAAGTTCAACCTGCGGCTCGCGGAGACGCTCGGCGGGCATCCTCTGGACGGCGGCGTGCTGGTCTTCGACGTGCCGGACATGACGGGGCTGGAATCGCAGGGATATGCGTGGGCGTGGCTCCGCTACCAGGGCTGGGTCAGGCAGGTGCGAGCGACGATCCGGGCGGTGCCGGGCGACTCGTCGCGTTGCGAGGTGACGCTCTCGGCGGACCTGACGACCGGGCGGCCAGCGGCACTGCTGGAATCAGGTGCAGCGACGGCCGTCAGCGGCGGACTTGCCGCGCTCCTCGGTGCCGCCCTCCAGACGACCCAAGGGGCGACGCTCGCGGCATCGCGGCTGGGCTGGATCGTGACGGCGCTGCAGTCACTCGGGCTGCACGGCAGACTCGGCGCCGCGCTCGCGGCCGGGACGCTGGGCGCGGTGGCCGGCTACGCGGTCCTGCGCTGGCTGTACGGGTTCGGCCTCCGCAAGGCGGACGCCGAACTCCGCGAGGCCACCGCGGCGATCGCGGTGGAGTTGCGCAAGGCGGCGGTGTTCATCGGTGACCCGTTCGCGCCGATGACGCGGCCGCCGCCGGGCAGCGGGGGCGGATCGGCGCCCTGAGTAAGTTTCGGGATGCCCATCTCGATGCGTGGAGCCGCGTTCGTCGCGGCGTTGTCATGGCCGCTCCTCGGCGCGGCGCAGGACTCGGCGAGCGTCGTCCCGTCGGCGCCCGCCGGCCGCGCCACCGCCCAGCCGCGCCCGCAGGCGGCGACCGCGGGCGGCGCGACGCCGGCGAAACCGGGGAAGCCCGCCGACACGACCGCGAAGCGGAAGCGCGTCGGCGGGCTGGGTCCCGTCTCGGGGAACGCGCACCTCGCGTACAAGGACATGGGGAGCGACCTCGATTCGTTGTGGCCGCCGAAGATGCCGGCGCCGCTGCCGGGGGCGATCCTGCCCAACCGGCGGGTGATCGCGTTCTACGGCAATCCGCTCTCGCGGCGCATGGGGATCCTCGGCGAGTTCGACCCGCCGGAGATGTTCGCGAAGCTCGACGCCGAGGTGGCGGCGTGGAACAGGCTCGACCCGGCGCACCCGGTGCAGCCGGCGCTGCATCTCATCGCGGTGGTGGCACAGGGCGCGCCCGGGCGCGACGGCAAGTACCGGCTGCGGATGGACAGCGCGTTCATCGAGAAGGTGTACGGATGGGCGCAGCAGAAGAAGGCGATCCTGTTTCTCGACGTGCAAGTGGGGCACAGCACGCTGCAGCAGGAGCTGCCGTGGCTCGAGCGCTTCCTCAAGCGGCCGGACGTGCACCTGGGGATCGATCCCGAGTTCTCGATGAAGGACGGGAAGACGGCCCCGGGGCGGAAGATCGGCACGTTCGACGCGGCGGACATCAACTACGCGTCGAAGTTCCTGCAGGACCTCGTGACGAAGCACACCCTGCCGCCGAAGATGCTGGTGGTGCACCGCTTCACGCGGAAGGGCGTGACCAACGCGAAGCAGATCAAGCTCGACGCGCGGGTGCAGGTCGTGATGCACATGGACGGCTTCGGCGCGCCGTGGCTCAAGCGCGACTCGTACTACAGCTACATCAAGCAGGAGCCGGTGCAGTACGCCGGGTGGAAGCAGTTCACGAAGCCGAAGAACGACAATCCGCCGACGTCGCGGGAGGAGATCCTGCGATTGTGGCCGCAGCCGGTGTACATCCAGGTGCAGTAGCGCGGCGTGGGCGACGCCCCGCCGGCTACACCGGCCAGCGCTGCCCCACCCAGGCCTGCTCCCAGAACATCCATTCGTAGCGCACGCTGACCAGGAACGCGTCCTTCGCCCGCTGCCGTTCGGCCGGCCCGGCGGCGTCGGCCGCCTGCTGCAGGAAGCCGAGGAGGCGCGTCATGTACTCGTCGAAGCCGGGATCGGAGTACATGGCCAGCCATGCCTTGTAGGGATGGCCGGCGGGGATGGCGCCGCCGAAGCCCTCGAGGAGGTGCACGCCGAGGTCCACGTAGAGCCACGGGCACGGCACCAGAGCGGCGATCGCCTCGACGAGCGACCCGCGATGCGCGTTGATCACCATGTGGTCGCCGTACGCGCGGTTGTTCGGGGTGAGCTCGAGCGCGGCGATGTCGGCGGCCGTGTAGCCCAGCGTGCGGCCGTAGCCCTCGTGCAGCCCCTTCTCGACGACGAGCGCCATCTTGGCGGCGTCGAGCCACCAGATCTTGTCGTCGGGGCGCACGACGCGGCTCGAGACCACCGCGCAGCCGTCGGCGAAGGCCTCGAGGTAGCGCGCGTCCTGCATCTGGTAGAAGCGGAAGCGCTGGGCGCTCAGGGTGCCGGCGGCGAGTTCCTTGACGAACGGGTGCTCGTGCGCCGCCGTCCAGGCCTCGCGCGAGTGGGCGAGGCACTCGGCGGCGAAGGGCGGGACGTTCATGGCAACTCCGCCAGCGCGGCCGCGACCTGTTCGGCGTGGGCGGCTGGGTCCACCTTCTCGAAGACGCGGGCGATGCGGCCGTCGCGGCCGATGACGAACGTCGTGCGGGCGTTGCCCCAGTAGCGGTTGCCGTACATGGACTTCTCGACCCAGACGCCGAAGGCGATCGCGGCCGACTTCGATTCGTCCGCGAGGAGCGTGAAGGGGAGCCCGTACTTCGCCTTGAACTTCTGGTGGCTCTTCACGGAGTCCGGCGAGACGCCGAGGATCACCGCGTCGGCGCCGGTGAAGCGCGGGAAGGCGTCGCGGAACGCGCAGGCCTCGGCGGTGCAGCCGCTCGTGTCGTCCTTGGGATAGAAGTAGAGCACGACGCGCCGGCCGCGCAGCGAGGACAGGGCGAGCGTCTCGCCGGTGTCGGTGGGGAGCACGACGTCGGGCGCCGTCTCGCCGACGGCCGGCAAGGGGCCGACCGTCCACTGGGCGACGGGCTTCGTCGCGGCGGGCTGCTTCGCGGGTGCCTTCCTCGCGGGTGCCTTCTTCACCGCCGCCTTCCTCGCGGGCGCCTTCTTCTTCGCCGCCTTCCTCGCGGGCGCCTTCTTCTTCGCCGCCTTCCTCGCGGGCGCCTTCTTCACCGCCGCCTTCCTCGCGGGTGCCTTCTTCACCGCCGCCTTCCTCGCGGGTGCCTTCTTCACCGCCGCCTTCCTCGCGGGCGCCTTCTTCTTCGCCGCCACGTCGCGCTCCTATCTCGTGAACAGGTTGAACCGCGTGATGTGCCAGAAGGCGGCGACGCCGTCCTTCCAGTTGATCTTCTTCCCCTCGGCGTAGGTGCGCCCGGAATACGAGATCGGCACCTCGTAGATGCGGGCACCGGCCTGCGCGAGGCGCGCGGTCACTTCCGGCTCGAAGCCGAAGCGGTCGGCGGTGAGCGTGAGCGAGCGCGCGAGGTCTCCCCGCATGGCCTTGTAGCAGGTCTCCATGTCGGTGAGGTTGAGGTTGGTGAGCATGTTGCTGTAGGTCGTCAGCACCGCGTTGCCCACCGAATGCCAGAAGTAGAGCACGCGGTGCGGCCCGCCGAGGAAGCGGCTGCCGAAGACGGCGTCGGCCTTGCCGTCGAGGATCGGCTGGAGGAGCACCGGCCAGTCGGCGGGGTCGTACTCGAGGTCGGCGTCCTGCACGAGCACGACGTTTCCCGTGCTGGCCTGCATCGCGGTGCGGATCGCGGCGCCCTTGCCGCGGTTCACGGGGTGGTGCAGCAGGACGTCTATCTTGCCCTCGGCCGCGAGCCGGTCGAGGATCGCGGCGGTGCCGTCGGTCGAGCGGTCATTGACGACCACGAGCTCGATGTTGAACGGCTGCTCGCGGACGATGCCGACGACGCTCTCGACCCACTGCTCCTCGTTGTACACCGGCATGAGGACCGAGAGCTTGAGCGCGGCCGGGTCGAGCGGCGAACCGCCGCGCGCGCGGGCCTTCGCACCGAGCAGCGAGTCGAGGCGGCTCACGGGGCCGGCCGACGGACGAAGGGAAGCGAGTCCCACGCGGCCACGATCCCGGCAAGGGCCAGCAGGGCGACGACGAAGGTGCCGAGGAGCACGAGTTTGTCACGCGCGGTCATCGGCGGATACGGCTCTGGCTCGCGCGGCGGCTCGAGCTGCGTGGTCATGCGAGCGACTCCCCCCCCATGAGGACGGCCATGATCGCCTTCTGGATGTGCAAGCGGTTCTCGGCCTCGTCCCAGACGCGGCTCCGGGGCCCGTCGAGGACGTCGGCGGTGACTTCCTCGCCGCGGTGGGCGGGAAGGCAGTGCAGGAAGATCGCCTGCGGGTCGGCGGCGCGCATGAGCGCGGCGTCCACGCAGAAGCCGGCGAAGGCCGCGGCGCGCGCCTCCTGCTCGTCCTCGTGGCCCATGGACGCCCAGACGTCGGTGGTCACCACGTGGGCGCCGGTCGCCGCCTCGTACGGGTCGCGCACGACGCGCACGTCCGCGCCGGCGACGGCGGCACGGCCGAGGGTGGCGGGATCGGGCTCGTAGCCCGCCGGGCAGGCGAGCCGCAGCGTGAACCCGAACGACGCGGCGGCGTCCACCCACGAGTTCGCCATGTTGTTGCCGTCGCCGATCCACGCCACGGTGGTGCCGGCGACGCGGCCGAGGTGCTGGCGCATCGTGAGCACGTCGGCGAGCACCTGGCAGGGATGCTGGCGGTCGGTGAGCCCGTTGACGACCGGGACGTCGGCATGGCGGGCGAACTCCTCGACCTCGTCGTGCGCGTACGTGCGGATCATCACGCCGTGCACGTAGCGGCTGAGCACCCGGGCGGTGTCGGCCACCGGCTCGCCGCGCCCCAGCTGCACGTCGCGCGGCGTGAGGAACAGGGCCTGCCCGCCGAGCTGGAAGGTCCCCGCCTCGAATGAGACGCGCGTGCGGGTGGACGACTTCGCGAAGATCATCGCCAGCGACTTGCCGGCCAGCGGCCGCGCGGCGTACGCCCCGCTGCGCATGCGCTCCGCCAGCCCGCAGAGCCGGTCGAGCTCGGCGGGCGTGAAGTCGGGAATGGCGAGCAGGTCGCGGTGCGGACGCATGGAGGCCGGCGGGAAACGGCGAAAGCTAACGGCATCCGCCCTGCGCCTGCACGGCGGCCCATTCGGTCGCCCAGCGCCGCTGGTCCGGGGCGATGCGGGCCCCGTCACGGAGAACGAGGCACCGGCGGTCCGACTCCCCGCGCCGCGCGTACACGTCGAGCAGCACCTGGCGGGGCCGCAGGGCGCGGGGGTGGGCGGCGAGGGCGCGCTCGAGCAGCGGAACGGCGCGCGTGGTGTCGCCGTCCTGCAGCGCGAACTTCGCGCGCTCCGTGAGGAGGCGCTGCTCACGGCCGAAGAGGGCGATGCCGCGGTCGTAGTCGGCCATGGCGCCTGCGCGATCGCCCGAGCCGGCGCGGGCCATGCCGCGGAAGAGGTACCCGGGCCACGAGTCGGGGGCCCGGAGCAGGATCGCCTCGATGAAGGACCGGGAGGACCGCCACAGGGGGAGGTCGTGCCAGGTACGAGCGGCGGCCCAGCCAAGGACCGCGACCATCACCCCGGTGCCCGCGAATCGCGCCATGCGTGGCCCCGCGTTGGACGCCGGACGCAGGAGGCGCCAGCGACCGACCGCCGTCCGCGCGGGCAGCCGCGCGAGCAGCCGCGCGAGCACCAGCGCGAGCACCAGCGCGAGCGCAAGTGCGCTCGCCACCGACGGCCCGTAGAGCGTGCGATCGGCCAGCACGATGCCGCTCCGGAAGACGAGGTTGCTGACGGGCAGGATCGTGGCAGCCCACCAGAGCACCGCTGCCCCGGCGGGGGTCGCGCGGGTCCAGTGCACCGCGAAGGCGACGAGCGCGGCCAGCACGAGGGCGGCCCCGGCGGCGACCAGCCACGGTTCGGGGGCGTCAATCAGCGCCTGCGGGGGGGCGTGCTCGAAGACCGGGGTCCGGGGCCAGGCGACGTGGCTCACCCCCACGGCGAGGAACCGGAGCGCGAGCGCGGTCGCCGGCCCCCACGGCATCCCCACCCAGGTGGGATGCGGGTCGTCGCCACCGAACGTCCCCAGCACGAAGAAGCGGCCGAGCAGCAGCGGCACGAGGCCGACGACCGAGGCGGCACCCATGGCGAGCGACTCGGCGTGCCCGCGCCGGAGCCGCGCCATCGCCCAGACGACCGCCGGCGCCGCGATCCCCGATTCCTTCGAGCCCATCGCGAGGGCCGACCACGCGAACAGCTCCCAACCGCGGGCGCGGGTGAACGGGCCGGCGCGCGTGGCCGCCAGGGCAGCGGCCAGCAGGAAGACCGTGACCCCCATGTCGGCGCGGCCGACGAGGGTGGCGACGGGTTCGACGTGGATGGGCAGCCAGGCGAACCAGAGGCCGGCGACGACGGCGGCAGCGGGGGGCACCCAGCGAAGGGCGAGGCGGACGACGAGGAGACTCGCGAGCCCGTGCCAGAGGCAATTCATGGCATGGTAGGGGAGCTCGCGCCCCCCCCCGAGCCAGGTCTCGATGGCGAGCTGGAGGGTGGTGACCGGCCGCCAGAGGGCGTTGGCATAGGGCCACCACGGCCGCGCGAGGGCATGCCCCCACTGCGACGGGTGCCGGAAGTCGAGGGCTTCGGCGACGATCCATTGGTCGTCGTTCGGGAAGCCGTTGCCGAGGGCGTTCAGGGCGATCGCGGCACCGGCGAGCAAAGCCACGGCCTGCGCCCATCGCGCGTGGCGGGGATCGGCATTCGCTCGGGGATCGGCGCCGGGGCTCGGCATGGCGGCGGAACGTACTCGCCGCCGGCGTGATGCGCCCCCCTCTCGGTCGGAGCCCGGCGCCCCCCATCTTTACCGCTCGTGAACGCGATACGCACCGTCCGGTCGGGGTTGGGCCGACGCGCCGAGCCCCTGCTGCTGGGGGCGGCGCTCGCCGTGCTGGCGCACGGGCGCATCGCCGTGTGGCTGGGGATGGGCGAGGGGATCGAGGCGATGGAGCCCCTGTGGCAGCGCTGGGGGCTGGGCCTCTCGATCGCGGCCGGCGTGGGGACGGTGCTGACGATGCTCATGCCCCCCGAGTCGCGCGCCGCCGTGCGGCTGCGCGAGGCATGGCTGGGGGCGGCGCGGGCGGGCGACCGGGCGGCGTTCGCGCTCGCGACGGCGGCGGCGTGCCTCGTGGGCTACGCGCTGCTCGCGCGGGGCGTGTTCTCGGGCCGGCCGTTGCTGATCGACGAGATCGTGCAGGTGTTGCAGGCGCGGCTCTTCGAGCAGGGGCGGCTGTGGCGACCGGTGGCGCCCGAGCCCGCGTTCGAATCGTTGATGCTCGTCGTGGACGTGGCGGGCAAGTGGTTCGGCCAGTTCCCGCCGGGCTGGTCGGCGATGCTGGCACCGTTCGACGCACTGGGGGCGTCGTGGCTGGCCGGCCCGGTGCTGGGGGCAACCGCGGTACTCGGCTTCGCGGCATGGCAGCGGGCGAGCGAACCGTCGGCGGGGACGCGGTTCGGCGCCCTGCTGCTCTTCGCGACGGCACCGTTCTTCGCGTTCCTGTCCGCGTCGCACATGAACCACGTGCCGATGCTCGCGTGCGTACTCGCGGGGGCGGCGGCGACGGCGCGCGTGGTCGCGGGCGGGGGGACGCGGCTGGCGTTCGTGGCGGGCGCGGCGTTCGGCGTGGCGGCGACCATCCGGCCCTTCGACGCGCTCGCGTGGTGCGCCCCCGCGGGGGCGTGGCTGCTCGCGGCCACCTGGCGCGACCCGGCCCGGCGCCCGCTGGTCGTGTGGTTCGGCGCCGCGGCCGCACTGCCGGTGCTGGGCTTCCTCTGGTACAACGCGCAGACGACGGGGCATCCCCTGCTGCTGGGCTACGAGCAGCTCTGGGGTCCCCGGCACCGGCTGGGCTTCCACGAGGCGCCGTGGGGGCCGCCGCACACGCCGCGGCGCGGGCTCGTGCTCGTGCACCAGGCCTTCGTGCGGCTGCAGACGTACGGATTCGAGGGCCTCGTGCCGGCGGTGACGGCGTCCGTCGTCGCGCTCGGCCTGTGGCCGCGCTTCACGGCGGCCGACCGGTACCTCGCGGCGACGGCCGTCCTGACGACGCTCTTCTACTTCCTGTACTGGCACGACGGGTTCTTCCTCGGGCCGCGGCTGTACCTGGGGGTCTGGCCGTTCGTGGTGACCTGGGTGGCCCGCGTGCCGGCGGCGCTCGCGCAGCGATGGCCCTCGCGCCCGCGGCTCGCGCTCGGCGCGGCGTGGGCGCTGGCGGCCTCGCCGGTGGTGGGCTGGCCGTCGCACCTGCCGTTCCGCCTGTCGCAGTACTCGAGCGGGCTCGTCACGATGCGCTGGGATCCGGACGCCGAGGCGGCGCGCGCCGGGGCGACGGGCGGCCTCGTGTTCGTACGCGAGCCGTGGGGGGCGCGGAGCATCGCGCGGCTGTGGTCGCTCGGCGCAGCGCGCGTGGACACCGAGCGGCTCTACCGGCACGTGGACCTGTGCCGGCTCGAACTGGTGACCGACTCGCTCGCGGCGCTCGGCCTGCGCGGCCCCGCGCTGGTCAGCCGGCTGGTGCCGCTGCTGGCAGACTCGGCCACGCTGGTGCGCGCCCCCTTCGGCGTGGACGAGACGGCGCGCATGCAGCCGGGCACGGTGTATCCGCCGCGGTGCCAGCGTGAGGCGCTCGAGGACGCGAACGGGACGACGGTGCTCGCCCCGCGGCTGCTCGCGCGCGACGGCACGCGCTACGTGCGCTCGATGGGGGGGCTGGACACGCTGCTGCTGGCGGCGGAGCCGACGCGGCGCGCGTGGATCCTGCGCGCGGACACCGCGATCGGTGCGCGGCCCGTGTACGTGCCGCTCGACCGCGATTCGGTGTGGCGGGCGGCGCGAGGTGCGGCCTCGCCGTGACGCGCCTCGTCGCGTGGGCGGCCGCGGTGGGCGCGGTGGCGCTGGGCTTCGTGCCGTGGGCCACGCTGCTGGCCGGCGGGCGCGACGACCCGCAGGCGTGGGCGATGCTCGCCGCGTGGTGGCAGGGCACGGTGCTCGTGGCGGGGCTCGCCGCCGCGGCGACGGTGCTGGACCGGCGGCTGGGGCTGCTGGCGCGCCGGCCGTGGGAACCGCTCGTGGCGTGGGCGGAGCGCCGGCCGATCACGGCGTCGTGGCTCGTCGCGGGCCTCGCGGCGTCGGCCTACGCGTGGCTCGCGGGCGTAGTGTTCGATCGCGAGGCGCTGTTGATCGACGAGATCGTGCAGGCGCTGCAGGGGCGGATCTTCACCGAGGGCCGCCTGGCGCGGCCGGCGTTCGCGGAGCGGGCGTTCTTCTCGATCCCGCTGCTGGTGGACCGCGGGGGCCTGGTCTTCGGGCAGTTCCCGCCCGGCTGGCCGGCGGTGCTGGGGGCGTTCGAGCTGGCCGATGCGCGGTGGCTTGCGGGGCCGGTGACGACCGGGCTCGGAATCGCGGCGGCGGCGTGGTGGCTGCGGGCGGTGGAGCCGCACGCGCCGACGCGCTGGCTGGCGCTGCTGCTGTGCGCGGGGTCGCCGTTCCTGGCGTTCCAGGCCGGCACGCAGATGAACCACGCACCGGCGACGGCGGCCCTGGTGCTGGGGCTGGGGGGCACGGCGCACGCGCTGCTGGCGCCGGCGACGGCGCGGGCGACGGGCGGCGGGCGGATCGGCGCGGCGTTCGCGGGCGGGCTCGGCTTCGGCCTCGCAGCGACGACGCGGCCGCTGGATGCGCTGTGCTTCGCGCTGCCGGCGGCGGCGTGGTGGCTCGTCGCCGTGACGCGGGAACGGGGACGGCTGGGGGCGATGCTCGCCAGCGGTGCCGGCGTGGCGCTGCCGGTGGCGGCGACACTCTGGTTCAACTGGCGGACGACGGGAGCACCGCTGCTGTTCGCCTACCTGTACCACTGGGGGCCGTCACACTCGATCGGCTTTCATGACTCGCCGTACCGGACGCCGCACACGCCGCGGCTCGGGCTCGAACTCGCGTCGCTGTACCTGTTCCGGCTCAACCGCGTGCTTTACGAGGTGCCGGTACCGGCGCTCGCGGCGCCCGTGGCGGCGTGGGTGTTGTCGCGGCGGCTGCGCGCGGCGGACGTGACGGCGCTGATCGCATGCGTGCTGCTGGTGGCGTCGTATTGGGCGTACTTCCACGACGGGTGGTATCTGGGGCCGCGCTTCCTTGTGCCGGTGGTGCCGGTGCTGGCGCTGTGGACGGCACGGCTGCCGCGGCTGGTGGCGGAGCGGTGGCCGGGCGTGCCGTCGCTGGCGCTGCGGTGGGGGCTGTTGGCGGCGGCGGGCGTCGGGGCGGGATCGCTGTGGCCGACGGCGTTCGCCAACTACCACACGGGCCTCGGCACGATGCGGCTGCACGGCGAGGCGCTGGCGGACGCGGCGGGGGTGCGCGGGGCGCTGGTGTTCGTGCGCGAGAGCTGGGGGGCGACGCTCTACGCCCGAATGGTGGCCCGAGAGGTCCTCCCCGGCGACGTGGAGTGGGTGTACAAGCGCGCGGACCAGTGCGCACTCTCGCAGCTCACCGATTCGCTCGAGCGCGCGGCGGTGCGCGGTGCCGCGGCGCTCGCCGCATACGAGCGCCTCGTAGGCGACTCGTTGCGCCTCCGACCGCTGCCGTCGCTGGTGGACCAGTCCGGCCGCTTCGACCCGGGGCGGCCGCTGACGCCGGCGTGTGAGCGGCTCGCCGCCGAGGAGCGCGAGGGGTTCACGCTGCTCGCTCCGCGGCTGCTGGACCGCACCGACAACATCTATGCCCGCGACCTCGGGGGACGCGACACGTTGCTGCTGCGGGCGCATCCGGCGCGGCCGGTCTTCCGGCTGCGGGCGGCGGGGAGCGAGGTCGGGGCGCCGCTCATCTTCGAGCGGCTGTCGCGCGACTCGATCGTGGCGGCGGCGCGGGCCGGCCGGTAGTAGCGGCCGGCCGTCAGTCGGCGGGGCGCGGCACCACCTCGAGGCGCCAGCGGCGCCCGGGCAGCTCCTGCGCGACGACGGGCGTGCGGCGGCCGGCCGATGCGAGCACGGCGCGGTTGAACTCCGGCCGCGCGTGGACGACCCAGACCGCCGCCTCGTCGAGGAAGGGCGGGTTCTCCACCACGCTGCGATGGACGTCGTGGCCATCCCCGTAGCGGACGTACACGACGAGGCCCTCGGGATGCGCGGCGGCGAGGGTCGCCACCTCCGTCCGGAACGTGCGGCGGAGGGCGGTCTCGGCGCGGGCCTTGCCCATCGCGTGCGCCACCTGCGTGGCGGCCGCCTCGGCGGCGACGAGCGCGAAGGCCGGCGCGAGCCACCGGGCGGCGAGGGCGTGGCGCGGCGCGAGGCGCGCCGCCGCCGCGTGGAGCCCGAGTGCCGCGACGGCCGCCCAGAGCGGGGCGGCTTCGAGGTCGTAGGCGTTCCAGATCGCGGCGAAGGCGTAGCCACTATAGCCGACGTGCAGGGCGAGCGCGGGCACGGCGAGCCAGCGCGCGAGCTGGCGCGCGAGCTGGCGCGCGAGCGGGTCGCCCCACGCCAACCCGGCGGCGATCGCGAGCAGGACGATCGGCAGCCGCCAAGCCGCGGCGCTCAGCAACTGGCCGATGCGCAGCATCCGCCTGGCCGCGAACGCGGGGGCGCGGCGCGGCACGAAGGAGGCGAACGCACCGCGCATCACGGCGTGGAAGGCGCGGTGGTCCTCGGGCAGGGGACGCGGCGGCGGGTCGGCGTGGCCGAAGCCGAGCCGGTCGTAGGGCATCGTGGTGGCCGTGTACCGGTCGTGCGGCGACTGGAACGCATCGCCCGTCACCGCATGGTTGAACAGCGGTACGACCGCCATCAGGGCGCAGCCGGCGACGAGCGCCGGGACGGCCTCGCGCCAGCGCCGTTCGCGCGTGAGTCGCACCGCCAGCCACGGACCGAGGGTGGCGGCGAGCAGCACGGCGGACCACGGGCGCGTGAGCGCATCGGCGGCGACGGCGAGCGCGACGCCCACCAGCGCCCGCGGGCGTCCGCCGCGCCGCCAGGCGAGCGCGGCGGTGATCGCGAGCAGCCACAGTACCGTGCTCGTCGGCTGCGAGAGGAACGTGGCGTGGAACGTGAGGACGTCGTGGCCGGCGAGCCAGGTCGCCCAGGCCGCGAGCGCCGGGACGGGACCGGTCGCCGCCTGCACGAGGTGCACGAGGAGGCCGGCGGTGGCGCCGGCGACGAGCGGCGGAAGGAGTTCGCGCGCGCCGAGCGCCTCGAAGGGCGCGATCGCGAGGGCCTGCCCCGGGTAGTACTTGCCCGCGGTGACGGGGCTGCCGAGGACATGGTACTGCTCGAAGGCCTCGGGCACGGGGCGCGGCGGTGCGACGAGCCGCCCGCGCGCGAAGACCTGCGCCTGCAGGACGTACGCGTCCTCGTCGTGGATGAACGTGGCGTGGTCGCCGGCCCGGCGCACCGACCAGGTCAGGACCGACGTGAGCAGTGCCGCGAGCCACGGCAGCCCGCGCATCCAGGGCGCCATGGTGCGGAACATACCACCGTGTTCGCCCCTTAGCTTGCCGCATGGCCGCGACGTCGTTGGTGTCCCCCGCCGAACCGCCGGCCCCGGGCGAGGCGATCGCGGCCGGGCGTACGCCGCGCGCCCTGGACCGTCCGGGGGCGACGCTGCTCTCGTTCGCGCACTTCTGCACGGACTTCGCGCAGGGGGCGGTGCCGGCGCTGCTGCCGGTGGTGGTGGTGTCGCTCGGGCTTTCGTATGCGGTGGCGGCGACGCTCGTGCTGGCGGTGGCCGCGAGTTCGAGCGTGCTGCAGCCGCTCTTCGGGCTGGTGGCCGACCGTCGCTCGAGCACGTGGCTCGCGCCGGTGGGGGTGGGGCTCGCCGGGCTTGGCATCGCGCTCGCCGGCCTCGCGCCGGGCTATGCGTCGCTCGTGGCGGCGCTGCTCGTCTGCGGACTCGGCGTGGCGGCGTTCCATCCCGAGGCGATGCGCATGGCCGCCTGGGTGGCTGGCGACAACCGCGCGACGGGGATGAGCATCTTCTCGGTGGGCGGCACGGCGGGCTTCGCGCTGGCCCCCATCGCGGCCGCGCTGCTCATGGACGGGCTTGGCCAGCCGGGGCTCATCCTGCTGGGGGTGCCGGGCCTCGTGGCGGCGGTGATCGCGTGGCGGCGACTGGCGTACCTCGAGGGGCTCCGGCCGCCGGTGCCGGCCACCACCGCCGAGCATCGCGCGATGTCGGGCCCCGACCAGTGGGGGGCGTTCGCGTGGCTCACCGGGGCGATCGGGCTGCGGTCGGTGGCGGTCTCGGGCATCTCGACGTTCCTGCCGCTCTTCCTCGTGCACGACTTCGGCGCCTCGCCGCGCGCCGGGGCGGTGGCGCTGTCGCTGTTCACCGGGTGCGGGGTGCTGGGCTCGCTCGCGGGCGGGGCGATCGCCGACCGCATCGGGCGGCGCCAACTGGCGTTGCGGGCACTGGTGGCGAGCACGGTGGTGCTGGTGCCGCTGGCGTTCGTCCGCGCGCCGTGGGCGGCGTACCTGACGCTGATGCTGGGCGGTTTCGTGCTGTTCATGCCGTTCAGCGCGATGACCGTGATGGGACAGGGCTACCTGCCGTCGCGCGTGGGGACGGCGAGCGGCGTCACCGTGGGACTGGCCGTGACGATCGGCGGGCTGATGGCGCCGGTGCTGGGGGGCGTCGCCGACCAGCACGGCCTGCGGACCCTGTACGGCGGCTTGGTGCTGGTGCCGGTGGCGGCGTCGCTGCTGCTGCTGCCGCTGGCCCCCGAGGGGGGCCGCCCGATCGCCCGCGGGGCGGGCTGAGGGGCGGCGTCGGGCCGGCCCGCACCGGCCCGTGGCGCAAACGCCGATGTCGCGGCGCGGTGCCGCCGTGCAGCTTGGAGGGGACACCTTCCCCCTCGAGGTCGGCGTGGCGAAGCGGACGGTCTTTCATGCCCGTGGCCTGACCCGGACGTACCGGGTCGGGGACGTCGAGGTGCAAGCGCTGCGCGGCATCGACCTCGAGCTCGCCGCCGGGGAATTCGTGGTGATCCTCGGGCCGTCGGGCAGTGGCAAGTCCACGCTGCTCAACATCCTGGGTGGGCTCGACGCGCCGACCAGCGGGACGGTGCGCTTCGAGGACCACGACCTCACCGGTGCCGACGCCCGGGCGCTGACGCAGTACCGGCGCGAGCACGTGGGGTTCGTATTCCAGTTCTACAACCTGATCCCGTCGCTGACGGCGCTCGAGAACGTGGCCCTGGCGACGGAACTGGCGCACGGCGACCCGCACGCGCGCGCCGCGCAGGACCCGGCCGAGGCGCTCAGGCTGGTGGGGATGGGCGACCGGCTCGACCACTTCCCCTCGCAGCTCTCCGGGGGCGAGCAGCAGCGCGTGGCGATCGCGCGCGCGGTCGTCAAGAAGCCCGACGTGCTGCTCTGCGACGAGCCCACCGGCGCACTCGACTTCGAGACCGGCAAGCTGGTGCTCGACGCCCTGCGCCGCGCCAACCGCGAGCTGGGGACGCTGACGGTGGTGATCACGCACAACGCGGGCATCAGTGCGATGGCCGACCGGACGCTGCGGCTGCGCAGCGGCCGGATCGTGGACGAGTCGCGCAACGCGTCGCCGGTCGAGCCGGCGGCGCTCAACTGGTGAGCACGATGCGGCTGCTCGACCGCAAGGCGCGGCGCGACCTGTGGCACCTCCGGGGGCCGGTGCTCGCGATCGCGCTGGTGGTGGCGTGCGGCATCGCGTCGTGGGTGGCGCTGCGCTCGATGTACCACCACCTCCGCGCGGCACAGGCGACGTACTACCGGGCGTACCGCTTCGGCGACGCCTTCGTGCAGGTGCGCCGCGCGCCGGCCGAGGCCGCCCGCGCCCTGGCCGCGCTGCCGGGCGTGGCGGCGGTCGAGACGCGCGCCGTCGGGCAGGTGGTGCTCGACGTTCCGGGGCTCGCGGAACCGGCGACGGTGCGCCTCGTGGGGCTGCCGACCGACCGCGCGCTCACGCTCAACCGCCTCGCGGTGCGGCGCGGGCGGCTGCTGGCGGCCGGCGCCTCCGACGAGGCGCTCCTCTCGGAGGGCTTCGCCGAGGCGAACGGCCTCGTCGTGGGGGATTCCGTGGGCGCGGTGCTCGGGGGGCGCTGGCGCTCCCTGCGCGTCGTGGGGATCGCGCTCACGCCGGAGGCGGTGTACGAGATCCGGCCCGGCGACCTGTTCCCCGACAACCGCCGCTACGGCACGCTCTGGACCGACGCGGCGACGGCAGAAGCGGCGTTCGGCCTCGCGGGGGCCTGGAACGACGCGTCGCTGGCGCTCGCGCCGGGCGCCTCCGAGCCCGCCGTGCTCGCGGCGGTGGACCGCCTGCTCGCGCGGTACGGCACGGCAGGGGCGTACGGACGCAGCCGCCACGTCTCGCACCGGTTCCTCAGCGACGAGATCGAGGAGAACCGCACCTACTCGCGGCTCCTCCCCGCGGTCTTCCTCGGGGTGGCGGCGTTCCTGCTCCACCTCGTGCTGGGGCGGCTGGTGGCGTCGCAGCGCGAACAGCTGGGGATGCTCAAGGCCTATGGCGCGAGCGACGCGACGCTGATCCGGCACGTCGCGTGGCTGGCTGCGGTACCGGCGCTGCTCGGCGCGGCGCTCGGCGTGGGCTTCGGGATCTGGGCGGCGTACGGCTTCGCAGGAATCTACGCCGAGTTCTTCCGCTTCCCGGGTATCGCCTTCGCCCCGCGCCGTGGCGTGGTCGCCACGGCGGTGCTGGTCACGCTCCCCGCGGCCGCCGCGGGCGGGCTCGCCGCGCTGCGCCGCGTGGCGCGGCTGGCACCGGCCGAGGCGATGCGACCCGAGCCGCCGACGCGCTTCGCGCACGCGCGGCTCGAGCGTTGGCTCACCGCCCCCTTCGGCGCGGTGGGGCGCATGACGGTGCGCGGGCTGCTCCGGCGCCCGCTGCGGGCCGCGGCGGCGACGCTCGGGATGGCGCTCGGCGTGAGTCTGGTCGTGGTGGGGACCTTCACCTACGAGGCGATCGGCTGGATGCGCCGCGTGCAGTTCACGCTCGCGATGCGCGACGACATCGCCGTGCAGTTCGAGTCGCCGCAGGGCGAGGCGGTCCTGGCCGAGATGCGCCGGCTGCCCGGCGTGCTGGCGGCCGAACCGGTGCGGGCCGTCGCGGCGCGGCTACTGCACGACGGACGCGTGCGCGACGCGGCGGTGATGGTGCCGGCGCCGGAGCCGGCGCTGCGGCGTGCGGTGGATCGGCGGGGGCGCGTCCTGCCGGCACCGACCTCGGGGGCGCTCGTCAGCCGGTGGATCGTTGACGCGCTCGCCCTGCGGCAGGGCGACACGCTGCGGGCCGCGCTGCTCGTCGGGCGGCGCGACACGGTGTCGCTGCGCGTGGCGGAGACGGTGGATGACCTGATCGGCGCGGGGGTGTGGGTGGCGGACGCGGAGTACCGCGCGCTTCTCGGCGGCGACCTCGTCACCGGCGTGGCGCTGCGGGTGGATCCCGCCGCCCGCGGGGCGATCTACGCGCGGCTCAAGCGGCTGCCGGACGTGCAGTCGGTGGCGGTGCGGGGGGCGACCCTCGAGAACTTCGACGGGCTCGTCGAGCGCAGCTTCGGGGTGACGCTGCTGATGCTCGGGGCCTTCGCGGGGGCGCTGATGCTGGGAGTCGTGTACAACACCGTGCGGCTCGCCCTGGCCGAGCGCGGGCGCGAGCTGGCGAGCCTGCGGGTGCTCGGCTTCACGCATCCCGAGGTCGCGCGCATCCTGCTCGGCGAGCAGGCCGTGCTGGCGACGGCGGCGTTGCCGGTGGGGATCGGGCTGGGGGCGCTGATGGCGTGGGGGCTGGTGCAGGCCGCCTCGCGCGAGGCGTTCCGGCTGCCGTTCGTGCTGGGGTGGCCGACGATGAGCCGGGCCGCCATGCTGTTGCTCGGGACGTTCCTCGCGGCGGCGATCCTGGCGTGGGTGCGCCTGGGTCGGCTGGACCTCGTCGCCGTCCTCAAGACGCGGGAGTGACCATGTCGCGCATGCGGATCGTGATGGTGGGCGTGTTCGCGGCCGCCGCCGCGGGGTGCTCGTCGAAGGTGACGGCGGACCTCGCGGTGGCGACGCGCGGGGCGGTGGCCGAGACGGTGGACGAGCAGGGGGCGACGCGCGTGCGCTGGCACGAGGACGTGAGCGCCCCGGTGAGCGGCCGGTGGCAGCCGCGTGCGCTGTCGGTGGGCGACGCGGTGCCGGCCGGCGCGGCGCTCGGGGTGATCGAACCGGCCCCGCGCGACGCGCAGGCCGAGGCGCAGTTGCGCGCGCGGCTCGGGGTCGCGCGCGCCGCGATCGCGGCGGCCGAGGCGGCGGCCAGCGCGGCGCGCGGGGCAGCGGAGGCGGCGGCACGCGAACTGGCGCGGGGACAGCGCCTCGCCGACAGCGGCGGGCTCGCCGCCGCCGAGCTCGATCGCCTGCGGACCCTCGACGCCGCGCGGCGCGACGAGCGCACGGCGGCCGCGGCGCGGGTGCGCGAAGCCGCCTTCGCGCTGCGCGAGGTCGAGGCGGCGCTGGCCCCCGGCGCGACGCAGCGCACCCCGGTGCGTGCCCCGCGCGCCGGCGTCGTGCTGCGCCGTCACGAGGAGCACGACCGCGTCGTGCTGGCGGGGACGCCGCTGGTGCAGCTGGGGGATCCCGCCGGTCCCGAGCTGGTGGTGCCGGTGCTGACGGCGGACGCGGCGCGCATCCGGCCCGGGATGCCGGCGACGGCTCGGCTCTCGCTCGACGGCGCCCCGCTGCCCGCGACGGTCGCGCGCGTCGAGCCGGCGGCGTTCGCGAAGGTCTCGCCACTCGGTGTGGAAGAGCAGCGGGTGAACGTGGTGCTGCGCGCGGGCGAGGGCTGGCCGGTGGTGGGCGACGCCTTCCGCGTGGATGTGCGGATCCGGGTGCGGGAACTGGCCGACGCCGTATCGGTGCCGGTGGGGGCGCTGGTGCGGCACGACTCGGCGTGGGCCGTGTTCGTGGTGCGCGGGCGACGCGTGACGCGACAGGCGGTGACGCTCGCGCTGCAGGGGCGCGACCGCGCCGCGATCGCGACCGGCCTCGCTGCCGGCGACACGGTCGTGGTGTACCCCGGCGACGACATCGCCGACGGGGTGCGCCTCCGCTGAGGCGGCGCGCCGTCGCGGGGCGGCGCTTCCCCGCCCCGCCATCTTTCGGCGATGCGGATCTTCATGGTCGGAGCGACCGGCACGATCGGCCGCGCCGCGCTGCGCGCGCTGGTGCGGCACGGGCACGAGGTGGTGGCGTACGTGCGGCCGGAGTCGGCGGCGCGCCTGCAGCGGGCGGTGGCGCAGGAGGGGCTCGCGGGGGTGACCGTGCGGGCCGGGGAGATGCGCGAGGCGGCGGCGATCGCGCGCGACGGCCTCGCGGAAGGACCCGTGGACGCGGTGGTGAGCTGCATGGCCTCGCGGACCGGTGCCCCCGACGATGCGTGGGCGGTGGATCACCGCGCGCACCTGCAGGTGCTCGAGGCCGCGACGGCGGCGGGGGCGTCGCACTTCGTGCTGCTCTCGGCGATCTGCGTACAGAAGCCGGTGCTGGCGTTCCAGCAGGCGAAGCTCGCCTTCGAGGCGGCGCTGCAGCGGAGCGGTCTCACGTGGTCCATCGTGCGGCCGACGGCGTTCTTCAAGTCGCTCTCGGGGCAGGTCGCGCGCGTGCGGCAGGGGAAGCCGTTCCTCGTCTTCGGCGACGGGACGCTGACGGCGTGCAAGCCGATCTCCGACGACGACCTCGGCGAGTACCTCGCGCGGTGCGTGACGGATCCGGCCCTGCGGAACCGCATTCTGCCGATCGGCGGCCCCGGGCCGGCACTGACCCCGCGCGAGCAGGGGGAGCAGCTCTTCGCGCTGGTGGGGAAGCCGCCCCGGTTCTCGCGGGTGCCGGTGGCGCTGCTCGACGCGATCATCGCCGTGCTCGGGACGCTCGGGGCGGTGGTACCGCCGCTCCGCGCGAAAGCCGAGCTCGCGCGCATCGGGCGCTACTACGCCACCGAGAGCATGCTCATCTGGGACGCCGCGCGCGGGCGCTACGACGCGGACGCGACGCCCGAGTTCGGTACGGAGCGGCTCGCCGACCACTGGGCCGGCCTGCTCGCGGGAGACCGGACGGACGACCGCGGCGCGCACGCGGTCTTCTGACGCGCGGGCCGCGCCGCGTCAGGGCCGCGCCGCGCGCGCGGGCCCGAGGGTGTCCCACGGCACCGGTTTCCAGCGGCCGGCGGCGAAGGGCGCCACCTGGTCCGCGTAGTGCGGTGACGCCGGACGCCCGATCGCTGCGCCGAAGGGCTGCATGCTCTCGGAGCGGACCACGCCGTCCGGGCCCCACTCGACGAGCATCACGAAGCTGTCGCCGCCGGCGCCGCGCACGCGGCCGTCGCGGCCGCGCGGGCCGTAGAAGGCACGGAGCAGGTCGGTGCCACCATCGAGCGGGGCGCTGGTGCCGCCGCGCTCGACCGCGAGCACGCGGTCGAGCGGCGGGGTGAGCGAGCCGTGCGTCGCGAGGAGCCACGCCGCCGCGTCGGCCAGCACCGAGTCGGCCGGGGGATCGGCCTCGCGCGCGAGCCAGGGACGCACCCATTCCCACATGACGAGGGCACCGAGGGCGGCGGCCGGCTCGCCGCGCCGCACCTCGCCGTTCCACGCGAGCAGCAGCCGCCGCGCCTCGGCGACGGCCCCGCCGCGCGTGGTGTCGGCGGCGCGGATCGCGGCGATGGCCCGCGCGGGCCAGCCCCGGTCGAGCTGGTAGCGGACGTCGAACTTGGCGCGGAGCAACGCGTCGCGGCCGATGCGCGGAACGGTGTCGAGCAGGGCGAAGGCCCGCAGAGCGCGGTTGGTCATCGCCGTGCGCTCGACCCCCATCCACGCCGGCACGGCGTCGGGTGACAGGTTGTCCGCGGCCGCAGTGGCGAAGAACGGATGGTTGTTCGCGTTGAACAGGTAGCCGCTCGGCGGATCCACGACCTGCGGGACGGAATCGAACGGGACGACCCCCGTCCAGACGACCGCCGAGGTGTCCCCGCGGCGGATGCGCTCGCGCTCGGCGCCTGGGGCGCGCCGGGGAAAGAGGCCGTTGTACACGTAGGCGATGCGGCCGGTGGCGTCGGCGTACACGAAGTTCGTGGCCGGGACGGCCTGCAGGCGCATGGCGGCGCGCCATTCGTCCCACGTGCGCGCCTTGGCGAGCCGGTAGTACTGCATCACCTGCCGTACGTCGCCCTGGCCGGCGTACCGCAGGGCGAAGACGCCGGAATCGTTGCGCACGACGGGGCCGTGCACCGAGTGCTCGATGGTCCGCGGCACCGGAAGCAACAGCGGTCCCATCCTGACCTTGAGCCAGACGCGGCGACGCTCGAGCACGTGCCACCGACCGTCGAACCAGTAGCGCGCGGGATCGCGCGGATCGAGGCGCAGCCGGTACACGTCCACGAGGTCCGGCTTGTTGACGGTGTTCGTCCAGCCGAGGGTCGCGTTGTGGCCAAGGAACGGGATCGGCGAGCCCGGGAAGGTGGCACCGGCGAAGTGCAGGCCCTCGCGCGAGTGGACGCGCAGCTCGTACCACGCCACGGGCCCCGTCCACGGCTGGTGCGAGTTGGAGAGCAGGCGCGTCACGCCGTCGCCGCTGCGGGCGGGGGCGACGGCGAAGGCGTTCGACCCCTTGTCGTCCCACGTGCCGGGAATCGGCCGGCCGCCGAGGAGGCGGGCCAGCACCTGGTCGAACCCGTAGAAGAAGGGGGAGCGCAGGACGAAGCCGGCGACGATGTCCTCGGGGACGACCGGGAGGAGGTCGCGCACGACGCCGGTGAGTTCGCCGGGATGGTCGGCCGCGTAGGCGTTCAGGCCGGCGGCATAGCCCTCGAGCAGCGCCCACGTCGGGGCGTCGAGGTCACGGCGCGCGCGGGCCTCGACCGTCTCGCGCACCCGCAGGAGGTGCATGGCGTAGTCGAGCGGTGCCCCGCTTCGGCCCATGAGCGCGCCGGCCCGTGCGCGGCTGGTCGCGAGGATCTCCTGAATGGTCGGGAAGTCGTCCTCGGCGTTCGCGTACGCGACGCCGAAGGCGATGTCGGCGTCGCGGGTACCGTAGATGCTGGGCACGCCGTATCCGTCGCGGACGATGCGGACCTCGTAGGCCAGGGCGGCGCGACGGGCGGGTTCCGGGTTCCAGGCGCCGGCGCACGCGGCGACGAGCGGGGGCAGCACGGCGAGAGCGAGGCGACGCATCCCGCAAATGTGCCGCGCCGCGCCGCAGGCGGCCACGCGTGCCGGCCGGGGATCGCGCATCTTTACGCGACGTCCGGTTCCCGACCTCCACGCCCTCGCCCATGCCCGGTTCGCCTTCCGTCGCCGCCGCCACGGTGGGCTGGCGGTTCGACAACACGTACGCCCGGCTCCCCGAGGGCTTCTTCGCCCGCGTGCTCCCCGCCCCGGTGCGGGCCCCGGCGGTGGTGCTGGTGAACCATGCGCTGGGGGACGCGATGGGGCTGGCGACCCGCGCGCTGTCGGCCGAGGACGCCGCAGCGCTCTTCGCCGGCCAGATGATCCCGCCCGGCGCGGACCCGATCGCGCAGGCCTATGCCGGCCACCAGTTCGGCGGCTTCACCGTGCTCGGCGACGGCCGGGCGATCCTGCTGGGGGAGCACCGCACCCCCGACGGCCGGCTGCTCGACGTGCAGTTCAAGGGCTCGGGGCCGACGCCATACTCGCGGCGCGGGGACGGCCGCGCGGCACTGGGGCCGATGCTGCGCGAGTACGTCGTCAGCGAGGCGATGCACGCGCTGGGGATCCCCACGACGCGCTCGCTCGCGGTGGTGACGACGGGGGAGCCGGTGTACCGCGATCGCGTCCTGCGCGGCGCGGTGCTGACGCGGGTGGCAGCGAGCCACGTGCGGGTGGGGACCTTCGAGTACTTCGCGGCGCACCGGCAGGTGGACGCGCTGCGGACGCTGGTGGCGTACGTGGTCGAGCGGCACTTCCCCGGCCTCGCCGGCCGGCCCGACGCGGCACTCGCCCTGCTGGCCGCGGTGCGGGACACGCAGGCGACGCTGGTGGCGCGGTGGATGGGCGTTGGGTTCGTGCACGGCGTGATGAACACCGACAACATGGCGGTGTCGGGCGAGACCATCGACTACGGCCCGTGCGCGTTCCTCGACCGGTACCATCCCGACACGGTCTTCAGCTCGATCGACCACATGGGGCGGTACGCCTACGCGCAGCAGCCGGGGATCGCGCAGTGGAACCTCGCGCGGTTCGCCGAGGCGCTGCTGCCGCTGCTGGACGACTCGCGGGATGCGGCGATCGCGCTCGCGAAGGAGGTCGTGCACGCCTTTCCGGCGCGCTTCGAGGCGGCCTGGCTCGCGGTGATGCGCGGCAAGCTCGGCCTGGCCGAGGCGCACCCCGATGACGGCGCGCTGGCCGCGGGCCTGCTCGCGTGGATGGAGGCCACCGGGGCCGACTTCACGAACACGTTTCGTGCGCTGGCCACTGGGGCACCGGGGGACGGCGCGCCGGCGAAGTGGCTCGGGGAATGGCGGGCGCGGCTGGCAGCCGAAGGCCGCACCGACGCCGACGCGCGGGACGCGATGCGGCGGGCGAACCCCGTGGTCGTGCCGCGCAACCATGTCGTCGAGGCGGCGCTGGCGGCGGCGGAGCGCGACGACGGGGGACCGCTGACGGCGCTGCTGGCGTCGGTCACGCGCCCGTACGAGGACGGCCCGTGGCACGACGGCCAACGCGGCCCCGCGCCGGAGGGCGCGGAGCCGTATCGGACGTTCTGCGGGACGTAGTCGCCCCGCGCCCTTGGGCTAGCCCGTCCGCAGCCGGCGGTAGAGATCCCGCACGGTCGAGTCGTTGCGGATCGCGGCGGGATCGAGCTCGTAGTACTTGTTGTCGAGGTATCGCCTCGTACTCGGGAAGAACGGCGGCTTGGCGTTGGTGAGCTGGCACGGGTCCACCGAGCGGTTCTCCCCGAGGCCCGTGTTGTTTCCCCCGTAGGTCGGAGAGATGTTGACCTCGATGACGCCCCCCGTCTGGTTGATGCAGCCGCCCGATTTGGGCGAGACCGTGGACGTGCTCGGACACTGCACCGCCGGGTTCGTGGCGGGACCGCCGCCCCAGTTCTCGACGCCGACGGTGTTGGTGAGACTGAGCGTGACGGCGTGGAGGAAGAAGTCGCGATTGGGAGCCAGGAACAACGTGTTGCCGGCCGTGCCCGCCGGCGCAAGGATGATGCGCGGCCGGTTCATGGAGTTGTCCGAGACCATCAAGTCGCCGTTGGCCATCACGCCCAGGAAGTTGCGGCAGAGTGCCGCCGGGGCTGTCGGATCCTGGTCGTACGTCAGGTCGTCGATGAAGTCGACGTGGCCGTTGACGTAGAGCGTGACTCGGCCGCGCATGAGGCCGCTGACGAACAGGGGGCCCGACGTGGCGTAGATGACCCCCCGCGAGTTGAGGTTGAATGGCTTCGCGATCGGCCACAGGAAGGTTCGTTCCACTGCCTGCCGCGGCGCCGTGGTCCAGTTGGCCGTCGGCACGGTGATGGCGATGGGGGCCGCCCGCCATCCTCCCAGCCGGACAGGGGCCGCTGCGGCGAGCGGCGCGGGAGTGACGCACTGCCCCGCCCACGTCCCGGTCAGCGAGTCAGAAATCACGCAGGTGAAGCCGGCGCGCGTGAACGTGGTGTCCTGCCCGCCGTACCGCTGGGTCGCGGTGCAGGCCGGGGACGCCCCCCATGCGTACGCCGGGTTCGGCACCACGCCCGATGTGTCGCAGGCGGCCGCCGTCGTGAGCCGCTCGACCGGCATCAGCTGCGGGGACCCGGCGGGGTAGCAACGGGCGCGCGGCCGGTTGAGATAGCGCTGAATACCGGCGTTGGTCTGCTTGCGCATGGCCGCCGTGTCGGCGGCCGTGAAGGTCGGGTTGGTGCTGAGCAGCAACCGGGCCCGCACCCACTGCTGGTTGATCGTTGCCACCGGGAAGAACTCGTCGCGCCCGCCGATCCGGGCCATGACGCCGCACTGGTTCTGCAACACGACGTTCGTCGCCGCGACCGGGCTCCCGGCCATGTCGGCGCGCAGCCGAGAGGTGTCCATGCCGGTGGCGAGGTCGTAGAGCCGGAAGAATCCTTCGCGTTCGGCGATCTGGCCGTCCGTATTCAGGTCAACGATCACGAACTCGAGGCGCGTCCCGGTGCGGGCCGTGGCGGCGGCGGTGCCGGACACGTTGAGACCGCCGGATATTGACGCCGGATTGCTGGTCGCCGATATGGCGAAGTTCATGTTGCCGGTGGTCGCGTAGCCCGGGAGGGCCGCGAGCCGGGCGACGGTCGGGAACGGGATCGGAGCCGCGCCCGCCTGCCGCGGCACGTGGAACACGCCGGTGCCCGTGATCGTGGTGACGGCCGAGACGGTGTCGAAGTAGGACGGCCCCGGGACGTGCACCGACTGCCAGCCCTGATTGGAGTGCGCGCGGCCGCGAATGAACTCACCGTTGCCGTACGCCAACCCGGGCATCCAGGTGTTGGTGAACATGGCGAAGCGCGAGAAGCTCTCCGCGGTCAGGTCGAGCCGACGCACGTGCCGGGTGCCGCCCGCGTCATAGGCGCGCGCCACCAGCGTCACGAAGGTGCCGAAGCGCCCGGTGGTGTCACCGGTCGTCCCGGCGTACAGGTCGAGGAGCACACCGCGGATGGTGTCGTTCTGGGCGTCGGTGATCTGCACCCCGTTCAGGAGCTTCACGAAGCCGGTGTCGGGGGGATCGAACAGGGTGTCCCTCTGCACGCGTGCCTTGCCCAGTTGCAGTGCGGCGTCGGCGGCGTAGCGGAACCCGCGCTCGCGTTCGTACAGGCGCCCGATCGCGGTGCCGCCGGCGCTCAGGTAGATCGCCGAGAGCGCGAGGGCGGCGACGGCCACGGTCATGATGAGCACGAGCACCAGAGCCGAGCCGCGCCGGCTGCGGCTCGGCCGGCGCCGTGGGGGAAGGATTCGGGACGGAAGCCGGGACATCGTCGAGGATCGCATCATCATGGAGTCACCACCACGGGCTTGTTCACGAGCGGACTGTTCGAGGGGTTGCAGTCCTGCGCCATCACGCCGTAGGACCAGTTCCCGATGACAAAGGCGAAGTCGTCGTACTGGTAGTTCGCCAGGCCGCGAGCCACCACGTTGCCCAGCGTCTCCCACTCCGTGGCACCGTCGAGTCGTCGGACCACCACGTAGGCCGCGACGTCGCGCTCGCCGGCGGACTCCTCGACCGAGGCGTCCCAGGCCACCCGCACCGACACCGTCGCGTTCGTCGTCAGGTCGCGCTCGAGCGTGACGGTCACGTTGGAGGGCTCGAGGGGCTCCGTGCCGCAGGTCAACTGCTGCAGCAGGCCGGCGTTGTTGAGCTTGGTCGAGTTCGCGACGGTGCGGATGATTTCCTTCCCGGTGCGCGGCTCCCGGTAGATGGCGGAGAGGCGCATGTCCACCACGCGGATCGAGTCGATCCAGCGCCGGGTGCCGTCCCAGAAGAGCGGCAGGGAGTCCCGCGGAATCTCGCGCAGGTTCCCCACCGAGTCGGCCCGCCAGTACCGGAAGGCGAAGCGTGCCGAGTCGGGGACGATGAAATTGCGGGCGACCACGGTGCTGTCGCGGTCGTTGGCTCGGCGCCAGAGCGTGTAGATGTCGTTCCGGGGGGCCGTCAGGTCCCGCGACAGCCAGAACGAGATCGTCTCGGCCGACGACGCGTTGCCGGCGTTGTCGGTGTAGGTGACGGCCGGGTACTGCTTCGCGCTCAGCGGCAGGACCTTGGCGCGCGCCGGCAGCCAGACCTCGGTCGCCAGCGAGTCGGCGTCCGGGTTGAAGTAGGTCGCCCGGGGATCATCGGCGACGCGCGAGACGAGGTTCGCGTTGAACGTGATGGCCATGGGCCCGGCCTGCACGATGATCGGCTGGCCGGTCTCTCCGCCAGCGGCGCGCAGTTCGCGGTCGATGACCGTGTTCGCGAACCGCGCCGACTGCACCGCGTCGAGCAGCGAGCCCTGCCGCTCGATCACGAGCGACTGCTGCCGGAAGAACGGGAGCACGAGCGCCATCAGCCCGAGGAAGAGCACCACGGACGTCATCAGCTCGATGAGCGTGAACCCGGGGCGCCGAACAGGGCCGCCGGTGCGAGGCATGGGGGAATCTGGCATCGGGGGACCCTAGAAGCGGGCGATGACGGTGGTGATGCGGATCGGCTGCCGAAGACGACGACCGGACACCTGCACCGTCACCGTCTGGAAGTCCTGCTGGCCCGTGAGTGTGCGGCGCGCCCAGGTCTGGCGCGTGAAGCCGTTATACATGTCGCCGGTCGGCCAGGTCTCGGAGGTGTTGTTGAAGACCGAGTCGATCCGCCGGTAGAGCGATGCCCCCTTGACGGCCTCCAGCCGCGCGGTGGCGAGGTCGTATGCCAGGGTGCGGTCCGACTGGTCGTTGGTGATCACCGCATACCGCATCATGAACACGGACAGCCCGAAGACCGCGCCACCCATGATGATGAAGGCGACCAGCACCTCCGCGATCGTGAAGCCCCGACGTCGCCGCGCGGGAACCGGACCGGCGCCGTTCAATTGACCATCCTCCGCCAACCGGTCCCGTCGTAGCGGAACATGTCCACGCGGCCCGTCGCCGGGTCCACCTGCACGGCCCGGTACTCCTCCGGCGAGGTCGGGCGCGCCGTGAGGTAGATCGTCATGAACGAGCTGGCCGACCCATCGCGCCGGAAGATGATCGCCGGCAGCGAGTTGATGGACCGCAGGTCGGTCGACTGCAGCGACGAGAGCCCCGGCGTGCCGTCCAGATTTCCCATCGACGGCGGCTGGAACCGCGTTCCCTCGGACATCGGGCGCCACAGATTTCGCTCCCCCACGTTGACCGTGTCGTTCGAGTTGTAGTCCTCGACCAGCGACATGCCGTTCCGCGTCGTATCGAACATGACGATCGTATTCGACTGCCGGGCGATCGCGCTGCGCTGCTGCGTCTGCAGCGTACTGCGCACCAGGCGCGCGCTCGCATCGGCGCGCAGCGCGGTGGACCGGAGTCGGGTGTAACCGAAGCCGCTCAGGACGCCGATGATGAAGAGGACCGTGAGGACCTCCATCAAGGAGAATCCGGTACGGCGGGACGCGGTTGTGGGCACGGCGGGTATGGTGGGGGCGACGGAGAGAAGGTGACTGTTCGCAGTATCGGCCGCCATCACGGGGACGCGCAATCCCGTGAGAACGTGACGAACCACGCCGTGGGCGGGACGGCCGCGGCGGAGGCGGCGACCGATACCCCTCGGGCGGAGCGGGCTCGCGGCGGGGGTGCCGTCCCCGCCGTCACCGTTCGAGGAAGAGGCTGAGCACGTCGTCCACGTGCCGCCCCCGGGTGACGCCGGGACCGAGTTCCGACGCCAGCGGACCGTCCAGCAGCAAGGTGGCCAACCCGTGCACGAGCGACCAGTGCATGGTGACCATCGCGTCCTTCCGCCCCGGATCGGCCTGCGGCCCGGTCACCTCGTCCACCAGCCGTTCAAGCACCGCGAAGGCGCGCCCTCCCGCCGCCTCGGCCGCCGGGAACCGCTCGGGGTCGGTGAGTTCGGGCCGGAACATCAGTCGGAAGTACACCGGCTGCTCGAGCGCGAAGTCCACGTAGGTGCGCCCGACGCGCCGGAGGCGCTGCGCGGCGGTCCCGGTGCGCTCGGCGGCCTCCATCCGCTCCGCGAGCAGGGTGAAGCCCCGCTCGACGAGTGCTGCGACGATCGCGGCCTTGTCGGTGAAGTGGTGGTAGGGCGCCTGGTGGCTGACGCCGGCGCGCCGGGCGACCTCGCGCATGGAGAGGCCGCCCAGGCCGGCCTCCCGGATCAGCTGCACGCTGGCGTCGAGCACGCGCTCCTTCAGGTCGGCGGTCATGTTGAAGTTTCATCCCCGGACTTGACACTGTCAATGACCGGCAATAGACATTGTCACGTGACAACGTCAACCCGACGCGGTCCCAACCTTCGACCCGAGCCACCCATGCTTCGAACGCTGCACCTCCTGCTGCTCGCCGTCGCCCCCGTGCTGCTCCATGCGCAGGACACCCCCACCCCCGTCGGAACCTGGCACACCTACGACGACAAGACCGGCAAGCCGCGCGGCATCGTCGAGATCGTCGAGCGCAACGGCGTGCTGGTCGGCATCATCCGCGGCTCCCTCGTGGACGAGCCCGAGGGCATCTGCGACAAGTGCCCCGGTGACCGCCGCAATCAGCCGGTCAAGGGGTTGGAGATGATCCGCGGCGTCCGCCGCGACGGCGAGACGTGGGGCGGCGGCGAACTGCTCGACCCCGACAACGGCAAGACGTACCGCGTCAAGCTCACCCCGACCCCGGACGGCCGCACCCTGCAGGTCCGCGCCTTCATCGGCTTCTCGCTGCTGGGCCGCACGCAGACCTGGCGCCGCGCGCCATGAGCCCCCGCGACCCGCGCCATCGCGTCGCGCTGCTCACCGGCGCGTCGTCCGGCATCGGCGAGGCGCTGGCTGCGGCGCTGGCCGCCCAGGGGACCCACGTCCTGCTGGCTGCCCGCTCGGTGCCGCGTCTCGAGGCCCTCCGGACCCGGATCGAGGCCGCCGGGGGCCGCGCCACGGTGGTCCCGGCCGACCTCGCGGCCCCCGGGGCAGCCGGGCGCCTGTTCGACGACGTCCAGCGCCTCGGCCATCCGGTGGACCTGCTGGTGAACAATGCGGGCTTCGGTTTCCACGGGGCGTTCGAGGCGGAGGCCCTGGACCACCTGTCGGACATGCTGCAGGTGAACGTCGTCGCGCTCACCGAGTTGACGCGGCACTTCGTCCCGGGGTTGCTGGCGCGCCGCGGGACGGTGCTCAACGTGGCGTCCACGGTGTCGTTCCAGCCCGCGCCCTTCCTGTCGGCGTACGGTGCCACGAAGGCGTTCGTCCTGTCGCTGTCGGAGGCGCTGTGGGCGGAGTATCGGGAGCGCGGCCTGCACGTCGTGGCCCTGTGTCCCGGGCCCGTCGAGACCCCCTTCATTGATGCGGCGGGCCCGGGGGTACGCTCGACGGCCGTCTTCCGCCGGCTGCTCACCGTCACCGACGTGGTCGCGGCGGCGATGGCGGCGATCGAGGCGCCGGGCCCCACGCGGATCGTCGGGCTGCGGAACTGGCTCATGGCACAATCGGCCCGCGTCTCGCCCCGCGGCCTGACGGCCCGCATCAGCGCGGCGCTGCTCGCGCCCGCCGGCACCCACACCACGTAACCCTCTACCGGACTCCTTCAATGACCCTCTCCCATCCCGCGCGCCTCATGGCGGGCCTCACGCTGATCACCGTCCCCACGATCGTCTATGGCGGCCTGACCCTGCTGGCGGTGGTGACCGGCAACGCGCACGGGCTGTCGCCGGCGCCCGAGCTGTCGCCCGCCCAGCAGGCGCTATTCCGGGCGGGACACGCCCACGCGGGGGTGCTGGTCATCCTGTCACTCGTCCTGCAGGTGCTGCTCGACTCGGCAACGCTGCCGGAGCGGGTGCGCTGGGGCGCCCGCGTGCTCGCGGTGGCGGGGGCGATCCTGGTGTCGGGCGGCTTCTTCGGTCTGGCGTTCTTCCCCGGGTTCGCGACCGTCCTGTGGCTGGGAGCGGCGTCGGTGTCCACGGCGGTGCTGCTCGCCGGGATCGGGCTGGTGCGGCGACCGGCCTAGGGGGGGCGTCTTGGGGCGGCGGGGGACCGTGCCGCCGCCACCGACGAACGTATTGTGCGTCGGGCCGGGGAGGGGCATCTTCTGCGCGGTCGGCGTTCCCTCGCCCGCACCGGTCCCGTCGGCGGTGCTCCTGCGGCGGTCCGGCGTCACGGTTCCCCCGCCGCGCCAGGCCGGGCGGCATGTCCCCTCCCCCCGCAGGAGTACCCCCACCCGTGCGAACCCTCATTCGCAGCGGCGTGCTCGCGCTGGTCGCCCTCATGGCGCTCGGCAGCGACGCCCTCGCTCAACGCCGCATCACCGGCACGGTGACGGAAGCCGGCACCGGCTCGCCGATCCCCAGTGCCACCGTGCAGGTCGTCGGCAGCACCGTCGGCGCGCTGACCTCGCCACAGGGCACCTTCACCCTGACCGTCGCGACCGACGACGCGGTGACGCTGCGTGTGCGTCGGATCGGCTACCGAGCCCAGACGGTACTGGTCGCGGCCGGGCAGACGACCGCCGCCGTCGCGCTGACGAAGGACGTGCTGCAGCTCGACGCGGTGCTGACGACCGCGCAGCAGGGCACGCTGGAGAAGCGGAACGCCGCGACGGCGACGGTGCAGGTGACGGGCGAGGACCTCGCCCGGGTGCCGGCGATGACGGTGGACCAGGCGCTGCAGGGCAAGGTGGTCGGGGCGCGCATCAACATGAACAGCGGCACCCCGGGCGGCGGCGGGCAGATCCAGATCCGCGGCGTCACCTCGGTGCTCGGCAACGGCGAGCCCCTGTTCGTGATCGACGGCGTGATCATGTCGAACGCGTCGATCGCCGGCGGGCAGAACTCGATCTCCCGCGCGGCGGGCTTCGCGGCGAACATCGCGAGCGTGCAGGACAACCGGACGAACCGCCTCGCCGACCTCAACCCGAACGAGATCGAGGACATCCAGGTCCTCAAGGGCGCGGCGGCCTCGGCGCTCTACGGCTCGCGGGCGACGAACGGCGTGGTGATCATCACGACCAAGCGCGGCCGCTCTGGGCAGGCGCGCTGGGCCTTCACGCAGCGGGTCGGGCAGTGGTCGCTGCTGCGCGGCGTCGGGCAGCGGCGCTTCCTCGACACGACGAGCGCGATCCAGGCGGCGTCGCTCGCGGCCAACGCGACGGTCGCCCGCGAGCAGCTCGCGGCGGCGATGCAGGCCAACGGCGGGCAGATCCCGTTCAACGACTTCACCGAACAGCTCTTCGGCCGCCGCGACCTGTCCTGGGAGTCGGGGGTGCAGGTGACGGGCGGCAACGACGGGACGCGCTTTCTCGCCTCGGTGGGGCGCAAGGTGGACAACGGCATCGCGGTGAACACCAACTCGACCCGCGACAACGCGCGACTGAACCTCGACCAGCGGCTCGGGTCGCGGCTGACGGCCCGACTCGACCTCGGGTTCACGCGGTCGGTCGCGAACCGCGGCATCGCGGGCAACTCGAACACGCCCGTGACGAGCCCGCTCTACGTCTTCGGCGCGACGCCGAGCTTCTTCACGCTCGACGCCAAGGACGCGCAGGGCAACTTCGTGGTCAACCGGTTCGGCGGCAACGCGAACCCTATCAACACGTCGAACCCCTTCCAGACCCTCGCCTTCGTGAAGAACGAGGAGGCGAACGACCGCATCGTGGCGGCGGCCGAGCTGACCTACCAGGCGTTCGAGACTTCGTCGCAATCCCTGCGCTTCAACTACCTGCTGGGCGTGGACCGGTTCACGCAGGAGAACCAGCTCTACAGCCCGAACTTCATGCAGTACGAGCCGAGCGACGGGCAGCTCGGCACCGCGGTCCAGGCGACGGCGGGCAGCCGCCAGCTCAACCAGCTCCTCAAGGCCACGTACACCTACACGCCGCGCTGGCTCCGGTCCACGCTGACCACCACCGCCGGCGTGACGCAGGAGGAGCAGGGGCTCAACGTCACGCGCGTGCGGGCGATCGGGCTCGTGCCGACGATCCCCAACGTGAACCAGGGCCAGCAGCTCACTTTCCAGAGCCGCGAGCTCCAGCGCGACCAGGCCTGGTTCGTGCGCCAGGAGGCGCTCGCCCTCTCCGAGCGGCTCTACCTCTCGGCTGCGGTGCGCGGCGACCGCTCGAGCAACAACGGCGACGTCGAGACGTACTTCGTCTTCCCGTCGGTGCAGGGCTCGTACCGCTTCGTGAACGTCGCGCCGAAGGTGGACGAGTTCAAGCTGCGCGCCTCGTGGGGGGAGACCGGCAACCGGCCGCTCTACGGGCAGCGGTTCCTGACCCTCGTCGGGAACGGCCTGATCGGTGGGGTCAACGGGCTCGGCACCGCGTCCACGCTCGGCAACCCGAACATCAAGCCCGAGCGGAAGGCGGAGCTGGAGTACGGCTTCGACCTCCAGGCCTTCGGGGGCCGGCTGGCGGTCGAGTACACCTACTTCGACGCCCGCATCAACGACGCGCTGCTGCTGCGGAACCTCCCCAGCTCGTCGGGCGTGACGACGCAGTTCGACAACGTCGGCCGGCTCCGCAACAAGGGGCACGAGGCGGCGGTGAGCGTCGTCCCGGTGCAGTCCCGCGGCTTCACCTGGGTGTCCCGCGCCGCGTTCCAGCAGATCCGCAACGTGATCGAGGTGGCGAACAACGTGAACCCGTTCCCCCCGAACGTCGGCTTCGGCGCCGCCTACGGGCGCCCGCGCCTCGCGCAGGGGGTCTCGACGACGGCGATCTGGGGCAACCGCCCGATCTTCACCCGCATCAACGGCCGCGACACCGCCTTCGTCCGTGACACGATCATTGGCGAGGGCACCCCCGACTTCGAGATGTTCTTCACGAACACCTTCACGGTCGGCAACTTCTCCCTTGGCGTGCAGGTTGACTGGCGGCGCGGCGGCGACGTCTCGAACGTCGGCCAGAACGTCTTCGACCAGTACCGCAACGCCCGTGACCACGACCTGCCCTCGCCGTGCCGCGGCGCGGCGATCACCCGCGAGGATTGCGTGATCATCGCCGGTGGCGTCCGGACACTCGTGGACACGTCGGCCACGGCCACCCTCGGCGCCTACCGCTGGTCGAAGTGGAACGGCGGCCAGGACGCCCGCATCATCACGCAGGACGGCTCCTTCGTGAAGCTGCGCGAGGTCTCGCTGTCGTACGACATCCCGGCCTCGATCACCCGACGGATCTACGGCTCGCGCAACGGTACCATCCGCACGAGCCTCGTCGGCCGCAACCTCGCGATCTGGTCCCCCTACTGGGGCATGGATCCCGAGGTCTCGAACTTCGGCAACAACAACGTCGGCCGCTTCGTGGACCTCGCGACCTATCCGCCGAGCCGGCAGCTCTTCTTCTCCGTCGACATCGGGTTCTGAGCCATGGCCCCCATCCGAACCGCCCTCCTCCGCCGCGCGGCCCTCGCCGCGTTCGCCGCCGTGCTCGCCGCCGTGCTCGTCGGCTGCAACGCCGACCGGCTCGGCATCCCCAGCTACAACGACCCGGCCGTCGGCGCGTCCGACCGGCCCCTCCTGCAGAACCTCGCCAGCGGCATCCTCGCCGAGCAGCGAGGCGGCATGGCGGGGCTGATCAGCAACGTCGGCATCTTCGGCCGCGAGTCGTACAACTACACCGGGTCCGAGCCGCGCAACGTCACGCTCTTCCTGCTGACGTTCCCGCTCGACAACTCGGGCTTCACGAACGGGCAGTGGGACGCGCGTTTCCGCAACATCCGCAACGCGCTCAGCTTCATCTCGATCGTCGACGCCGCCGGCTTCCTGACCGACGCCGAGAAGAACGCCGCCCGCGGCTACGCCAACACGATGCGGGCGCTCGACCTCTACTACGTCATCGCCACCCGAGACACGATCGGGGCGCCGACCGAGGTGGACCTCGTCACCAACGCGGCGCAGCCGTTCGTCAACCGCGACTCGGTGTACCGCTTCATCTCCGCGACGCTCGACCTTGGTGCCCAGCAGTTGCAGGCGGCGGGCACCGCCTCGTTCCCCTTCAACCTCACGACCGGGTTCGCGGGCTTCAACACGCCGGCGACCTTCCGGCAGTTCAACCGCGCCCTCGCCGCCCGGATCGAGGTCTATCGGGGTTCTCTCGGCTGCGGCGCCACCTGCTACACCGCCGCCCTCTCGGCCCTCAACGAGAGCTTCATCAACTCGACCGTCGGCGCCGACCTGCGCCGCGGCGTGTACCATGTGTTCTCGACGGCGTCCGGTGACGCGCTCAACGGCCTGAACAACGCGGTGAGCCCCGACGTCCTCGCCCACCCGAGCATCCGCCCCGACGCGCAGCTGCAGACCGGCGGGCAGCCGGATGCCCGCTTCACGGCCAAGGTCCGCACCATCACCCCGGCCCGCAACGCCCCGGGCACCGGGCTCGGTATCCCGACCGACGTCGCCTTCTCGCTGTATCCCGACCAGGCCACGCCGATCCCGATCATCCGGAACGAGGAGCTAATCCTCCTCCGCGCCGAGGCCAACATCGGGCTGGGCAACCTCGCCACGGCCCTGACCGACCTCAATTTCGTGCGGCAGGCCGCCGGCGGCCTGCCCGCGATCGCCAGTCTCGCCTCCGCCGACGCGGCGATCACGGCCCTGCTCTACGAGCGGCGCTACTCGCTCCTCTTCGAAGGGCACCGTTGGTTCGACGTCCGGCGGTACGGCCGGCTCCTCTCGCTGCCCCTCGACCTGCCGACGCACTTCCGCGTGTCGGTGATGCCCGTGCCGCAGGCGGAGTGTGTCTTCCGCCAGACGCTGGCCACCACGTTGCGCGGGCCCGGCTGCCCCTAGCGGACGGCGCCGGACGCGTACGGGGCGGGGGGCCGACACGGCCTCCCGCCCCGTCTCGCGTCCGGCCCCGGCAACGGCCGCGGCCAGCTTACCGTCGCGCGGCCGTCAGGTTCGGCGTAGCTTCGCACTTATCCTCCAACACTCCCGTCCCATGCGTCCCTTTCGCGGTGGAGGCGCCTGGCGCGCCGCCCTGCCCCTCGTCGCCGTCGCGTACGCTCCCCCGCCCGCGCCCCCCCACCCGCCGGCGGCCACCGTTGCCGTTCGCGCCCCGGCGGTTGTCTCGCGCCTCAAGGTCACCGTGCTGTCCACCATGCTCGCCGGCGACCCCGGCCGCGGGATCGGCGAGTGGGGCTTCGCGGCGCTCATCGAAGCCGATGGCGACCGGCTCCTCGTGGACACCGGCGCACGCCCCGAGACCGTGCTCCGCAACGCGCGCGAACTGGGGATCGACCTCGCCGGCGTCGAGCACGTGATCCTGACCCACGGGCACGGCGACCACGTCGGCGGCCTGGTGACGCTCCGCACGGCGCTGCGGGCGCGCGACCCGCGCGCGCTGGCCGTCGCCCACGTGGCCCCGCCCATCTTCTGGAGCCGGCCGGGTACCGACGGCAGCGAGCAGAACGCCCTCCTGCGCGAGCGCGGCGCCTACGAGGCGGCCGGTGGTCGCTTCGTCGCCCACGCCGCCGCGACCGAATTGCGGCCGGGCGTCTGGTTCACCGGTCCGGTGCCGCGCCCGAACGCCGAGCGCAATTGGAGCGGCCTGCGCGTGGTGCGCTCCCCCGACGGCGACGTCGAGGACCAGGTCCAGGAGGACGCCTCGATCGTCGTCAACACTCGCGAGGGGCTGGTCGTGATCACCGGCTGCGGCCACGCCGGCGTCGTCAATATCCTGACGAAGGCGCAGGACATGCTCGGCGGCCGCCCCGTGCACGCGGTGCTGGGGGGGCTCCACCTGTTCACGGCCACCGACTCGGCGCTGGCCTGGACCGGTCGCGAGCTCCGCGCGCGCGGCGTCGCGTACCTGCTTGGCGTCCATTGCACCGGGATCGAGGCGACGCACCGGCTTCGCGGCCTGCTCGGGTTGCCGCGCGCGGCGGTGGCGACGGGCGCGGTGGGCTCGTCGTTCACGCTCGGCGAGGGGATCGACCCGCTCGCGCTCGGGCGGTAGGCGAGCGGGGGTCAGGTCCCCCTGAGCGGGTATCGCTGTTCGCCCTCGTCCGTGCGGAGGACAAGCTCCTCGCCGTCCGTCCGGAATGCCGCAAAGCCGGGATCGTCCCCGCGCGGCTCGCCGTGGGTGATCCGGAGCCGCCCGGTGGCGTCCACGCGGGCTTCGAACGGAACGCACGAGCCATGGCGCGCGACGAGGCGCTCGACGAACGTGCCGCCGGCGGCGATGGCGATCTCCGTCGGCGACGTGCCCGGGGGTGGCGCGAGCGGCTCGCGCTCGAACCACCGGGCATAGGCATGTTGCAGCGCCGCCGGTTCGAGCGTCGCGCTCATGACGACCAGCGGGGCCAGCCCGTCGTCCACGCGTACGGCCGCCGGGGCGTGAAGCAGGAGGGCATCGCAGAGCACGCCGAAGCCGTCCATCAGGGTTGCCACGTCGAGTCGGGTGCCGTCGGTGGCCACCAACCGGAGGCCCTGGCCGCCCATCGGGGTCGCGAGCCGCACGAGGTCGCCCCACGCAATCCGGCGCGTCCGACCGAAGCGTCGGCGCTCGAGGGCCGACTCGGAGACGACGAACGTGTCGGCCCGCGCGCCGATGCCGACGGCGGCCCCCAGCAGGGCGAAGGCGATGAAGATGCTCACCGTTCGCCAGTTCCCGCCCCGCTCGGGCGGAGCGTGCGCCGCGAACCAGGCGAACAGGCACATGGCGCCGCAGACGACCGCCCCGAGCCAGGTCACCCAACCGGGATACCGCACGAGGCGGCCACCGGGAACGCCGTCCGCGAGGTGCCGGCGACGCCACGCATTGCGGCTCATCCAGGACAGGAAGGCGGTGATCAGCACCGCCGTGACCACCGCCTGCACTGCGCGGGCCATCCAAGTCGTAGTCGAAGCCATGGGGCACGCTAGCCGTCGGCCGGATCCGAATCCAGCAGGACGCCAGGACCGCCGTTTCGGCGTACGGATTCGGCGGCTGCGACCGCCCCACCCGTGGCACCGATGATGCACCTTTCCCGCACGATGCTCTGCGCCCGCGCCATCCCGGCTGGACCGCCCGGCCCCCGGGCCGACATCCCGGCCCGCCTCCGACGTGCGATGCGTGCCGTCCTCGTGACGGTGACGGTCGCTTCGGGGCTGTCGTGCAGCGACGCCGCTACCGGCCCGGAACCGCCGGGGTCGGTCGTGGCGTCGCGCGGGGCCCTCAGTCTCGAGCCGCTCGACACGGTGCGGGTGCAGGCGACCGTCACGCGGGCGGACGGTTCTCTCTCCCCCGCTGCCGTCCTGACGTGGCGGTCGCTCGACACCACGATCGCCCGGGTGGACGCCAGTGGCCTCGTGACGGCGGTGCCGTACGCGGGGCCGCAAGTGCGCACGACCGTGGTCGAGGTGTCGAGCCCCGGGGCGTTGCCCGACTCGGTGCGGACCGAGGTGCGCCCGTGGCCCGTCCGGCGCGTGCGGATCGCGCTCGACACCGTGACGGTCTCGCCGCGCGACTCGGCGACGGTCGCGGTCGCCACGGAGAACGAGCGGGGGCTCCCCCTGGCCGAGCGCGAGGTCGTCTGGTTCTCGAGCGACACGGCGGCGCTGCAAGCGCTGCCGGGCGGCAAGCTCCGGGCTCGGCCCTACACC
>Ga0209972_10000351_pt1 | contig 44788 bp, 35 predicted proteins | sample NOAtaG_7_FD_187302 | JGI IMG/M metagenome (GOLD analysis project Ga0209972, IMG submission 187302) | Freshwater lake microbial communities from Lake Erie, under a cyanobacterial bloom - NOAA_Erie_Diel1S_2200h metaG (SPAdes) (version 2) | ecosystem: Environmental > Aquatic > Freshwater > Lake ...
GGCCCGCATCGCGTGGAGGCGGTGCTCGAACTCGATCCCGCCGTGAGGTTTGCAGGGCCGCCGACGGCAACCGCGCCCACGGCACCCGCACCGGCGACGAGCACGGGTACGACCACAGGCACGACCACAGGCACAAGCACGGGTAGAAGGCCGTGACGCCCGCGACCTCCGCCTCGGAACGGCGGGGCCAGATCCTGCTCGCGGCATCTCGCCATCCCCTCGCAGCGCGGTTCGAGGAGGGACTTCATCGCTGCGGCGATCTCGCCAACGGCCGCCTCGCGCTGATGGTGAGCGGCGGTGGCGATTCGATGGCGATGCTTGTCCTCGCGGCCGCGGTGCGCGAACGCTCGGATCCTTCGCTTGACTCGCTTGCCGTCCTCGCCGTCGACCACGGACTGCGACCCGAGGCGCGCGCCGAGTGCAGGTCGGCGCTCTTGCTCGCCGAGGAACTCGGCATCGCGCGACGCGCCTGCCGTTGCGTCTCGGTGGCGAGCGGCGGGAACCTGCTCGAAGCGGCGCGCATCGCACGCTACGAAGCCGCGCGCGCGTTCGTGGAGGAGCACGCCTGTGCCGCCGCGGTCGCCGCGCATACGGCGGACGACTGCGCGGAGAGCCTCATTCTCAGCCTTCGCCGCGGGCACGGCCTCAGCGCGCTCGCGCGCATCCTTCCACTTCGCACCTTCGCGGACGCCTCGATGCCCACCATGCTCCGGCCGCTCCTCGGCGTGCGGCGTGCGGCGCTTCGCGGGTTTCTCGAGGAGGTGGGCGTGTCGTGGCATGACGACCCGTCGAACGCCCGGCACGAGCGCGGCGAGTTGCGCGCGGACCCGAGCCTCGCGCTCCTCGTCGACCGGATCGCGGGCGGATCGACGAGGCTCCTCGACGAGGCGCTGGAACTGCTCGAGTTCCGCGACCAGTTGCTCGCGAGCCACCTCGCGCCTCACGCGACCGTGATTGCGCGCGAGGAGTTCGACAGGATTCCGAAGGCGCTGCAGGCCGCCGCGCTGCGGTCGCTCGCCGTCGCGGCGGGAGGAGAGATCTCGCACCGGAGCCTTGATCGCGCGCTGGCGTCGCTGCGCGACCGCGCACCGAGGCGATTCGCGTGTTCAGGCGGTGTCGAACTCACGATCGACGCGCGCGAGGTGCGTGCGACGAGAGCCGACTGATCACTTGGGCAGGCAGTCGCCGCCGAACCGGTCGGCGACGCAGGTCACGACGCCGTTCTCGATCTTCAGCACCATCGGTGGCGCGACGAGCCAGTTCGGCCCCTTCGGAAGCGAGAGTTCCACGCAATCGAGGCACTCGATCGGGCGCGGCGCTTCGGTCGACGCGCTGGTCGCATCGTCGCTCATCGGCACGGCGACCGCGACGACAAGTTCGGGCCTCGGCACGCCGAAGGTTCCGGTGAAGAGCGTGAAGCAGCTCTCGCAGTAGGGGCTGTAGACGACGATGTACGCGTCGCGCGTCGCGCACAGCTCGACGAGCTGCGGGACATACTTCGCGAGCGTGCTCTCGGAGAGCGGCCGCCCCTCGAAGGGGCGCATCTCGAGGTCGATCGTGGGTGCCGTCGAGGCCTTCGCGCTCGGCGCCGCCTCTGCGCGCGCGGCGGCGTCCGGTGAGTAGAACGACGCGGCAGACGACCAGTGGCCTGCAAAGGTCGCAGCGGCGATCGCGCCGAGTGCAGGCCAGGCCGAGGAGAGGCCGCGCCGCCCTTCGGCGGGCGGCTTGGGCTGCGACCAGCGCGCAAGCCACACGAGGCCAACCGACGCCGCGAGCGACAGGACGGGAAACGCCAAGCCTCCGCTCGACACCGCGCGCGAGACGCACGCGAGCGAGAAGAACGCCGTGCACACCGCGACGCAGATCGCGAGGAACCGCGTGCCCGCCACCAGCACCGCCGCGGCCGCCGCGAACTCGATCGCCACGATCAGCCGCCCCGCGACCTTCGCGTCGTAGCCGAAGAGCCATGCCAGGAGTTCGCGCGCCGGATCAGGCGTCGATTCGGGCCCAAGCCGCAGCTGGACCACGCCGAGCGCGACGAGGAAGACCGCGAGTGCGAGCGATGCCGTTCGTGGGGAGCGCAGGAGTTCCATCATCGGTCACTTCGGGAACTTGAGGCACGCCTCGAGCGCTTCCATGTCGTCGACATTCTCGATCACGCACTCGACCACGCCGTCGTTGATCGCGAGCACCACCGGGGTGCCCACGATGTAGGTCGGCCCCTTCACGAGCGAGAGCTTCACGCACTCGTCGCAGGGATGGTCCATGATGTTGTTCGGGTCGGCGTCCGGGATGGCCAGGGTCATCGTCCGCACCGGCAGCTTGCCCGTGAAGTAGGTCGACAGCATCATGTGGCAGTGATCGCAGTCCTCGCGGAAGTAGATGACGATCCACCGACCCTTGAGGAAGTCCGCGGGGACGGGGCCGTCGATCAGCCGTGCGAAGGGGATCTCGCTGAAGCGCTTGCCGACGAACTCGGCGAACTCGGGGAGATAGTTGCGCTCGAACTTCGCGGGAAGTCCGGGCCACACGGTCGCTGGATCGGGCTTGACCGCCGGCTGCTGGACCTGGGGAACGGGGACCTCGGTCGCTGCGGCAGGAGTCTCGCCGAGGACCGGCGCAAGTTCCGCGGCGTTGTCGACATCGGTGCAGACCGCGGTCACGATGCCGTCCTTCAGACGAACCGCGATCGGCGTCTGGAGGAGGTACTCGGGGGAGCGTTCGCCCGGCTTGGCGCGGTACACCTCGCGCTCCTCGCAGCCGACGCACGGCATCGGCAGCGACTTGCCGGTGGTGTCCTTGATCGAGACCTTCAGCACGCGCTCCTTGCGCGGGGCGGCGAAGTGCGCGCGGTAGAACGACTGGCAGTTGTCGCAGTCGGGACGGGAGAACGTGACGATCCAGTCGCCCTTCTCGAGGTCCGCCGGCACCGGGCGGACGATCGCGAGCGCGATCTTCTGGGCGCGGAACGGCTTGCCGACCCACTCCTTGAACTTCGGGAAGTAGATCGGGTCGTACTTCTTGGGCGCGTCGGGCCAGGGGCCCGTGATGCCGTTGCTGGCGGCGGCGGGCGGCGGAGTTTGCTCGCCTGGCGTCGTCGTGGGCGTTGGGCTCGGCGAGGGCGTTGGGCTCGGCGAGGGAGTGGGCGAAGGAGTGGGAGTGGGCACCGAATCCGTCGATGCAGCCGGCGTCGTCGACTCGACCACCACTTCAGGCGTGGGCGTGAAGACGGCGACCGCGACGCCGAGGACTGCGCCGCCGATGAGCGCCGCGGGTCCGCCCGCGCGGCCGCGCGGGGCGAGGAAGATCGCGGAGGCGAGCAGCAGCGCGTCGACGCCGAACATCACCGACGCCGGCAAGCCCTTCTCGCCGAAGCAGCCGCAGCTTCCGGTGAGCGCTTCCTTCCAGCCGTCCTTCAGGCCGGTCGTGATCATCGCGTAGACCAGGATCGCGCAGAAGAGCCCGAGGGTCGCGATGGCGAGGAATCGCGCGTAGCGTGCCGAGAGCAGGATCGCGATCGCGAGGAAGACCTCGGCGCCGATGATCGCGCGCAGCGACCACTCGAGGAACGCCATCGAGTCGCCCGGCATCGCCTTGGCGACCTCGGTGAGCACCTTCAGCACCGGCGACGGGAGAAGCTGCGGGTTCATCTCGATCGCCTTCATCAGCGCCCCGTATCCGATCCAGGCGGAGGTGGCTCCGTGGAGCAGGAACAGCCCGGCAAGCTCGGTGGGGGTTCGGGACGGAGCGGTGCTGGAAGCGGTGTTCGTCATGGCGATCCTCAAGTCCCGCACCCGCTGAGCCTGGGCGCGCCCGCCGGAGTCGTTCAAGCGGAGGGGCTGATTCTACTTTCGGCCAGACAGGGGGTTCCGCCAAACTCAACCTCGGCACGCATCCGCAGGAGGGGGGACCGCGAAACTCGCGCCGTGCCCGCTCCAGGCCGCTCCCCGGCGACATTCCCGATCCCAGTATTCGACGAGGAGCTCGCATCGCGCCTCGCGCGAGGGGGCATCTCTGCCCGCACGGGCGGCGCGCGGCGGCGGATCCTGGTGCTTCCAGACCAGCTCAGCCTCGAAGTCGGGGCGCTGAAGGGGGTCAAGCCGAGGGAAGCCGAGATCGTGCTCGTCGAGAGCGGCGAGTGGCTGACCCGGCGGCCCTATCACCGCCAGAGGCTCGCCTGGATCCTGCTTTCCCAACGGACCTTCGCGCTCGAGGCCGCGGACGCGGGGTTTGCCGTCCGGGTGCTGCGTGGAGACGCCCCCATCTCGACCCTGCTCGGGGACGCCGACCTCGGGAGCCTCGTGGCGATGGAACCGGCGGAGCGCGAGGTGCGGGCCGAACTCGCGGGGCTCGTCGCAGACAAGCGGCTGCGGTTCGTGCCCCACGATGGATTCCTCACGACCGCCACCGACCTTGAACGCGGACGCACAACGGAGGGGTGGCGGATGGACCGCTTCTACCAAGGGGTCCGCCAGCGCACCGGCATCCTGATGACGGCCGACGGAAAGCCCGTCGGCGGCAAGTACAGCTTCGACGCCGAGAACCGAAAGCGTTGGGACGGAACACCGTCCGCCCCGACGCCGCCCGAGTTCGCGGGGTCGCTGCTTCGCGAGGAGGTCGTCCGCGAGATCGAGACGCGGTTCAAGACGCATCCGGGTGAACTCGATGTCGACGCCATCCCGGCGTCGCGCGTCGAGATCGACCGCATGTGGACCTGGGCCAAGCGCGCATGTCTACCGAACTTCGGCCCGTACGAGGATGCGATGAGCCGGCGCAGCCGCGGCGTGTTCCACACGCGGCTCTCGCCGCTCATGAACCTCCACCGGCTCCTGCCGAGGACGGTCGTCGACGAGGTTGCAGCGCTCGACCTCCCGCTGCAGAGCAAGGAGGGCTTCATCCGGCAGGTGCTTGGTTGGCGGGAGTTCGTCTACCAGGTGCATCGCGCCACCGATGGGTTCCGCCACGGACGCAGCGCCGACGAGCGGCCGCTTCCGATGCCGGGCGACGGTGGCTACGCGCGATGGGCGGGGAAGCGCTGGACTCCGATGCAGCCCGCGCCCGCTGGCGTGGATGGCGGCGCGCGACCGAACGCGTTGCGCGCCGATCTCGACCTGCCGCCGGCGTGGTGGGGCACCGAAAGCGGTCTCGCGTGCCTCGACCATGTCGTCGGCGATGTCTGGGCCGAGGGATGGAGCCACCACATCACGCGCCTGATGGTGCTTGCGAACATCGCCACGCTCCTCGGCGTGTCGCCCCGCGAACTCTGCGACTGGTTCTGGATCGCCTACATCGACGCGTGGGACTGGGTTGTCGAGCCGAATGTCCTCGCCATGGGAACCTACGGCGACACGGGCATGACGACGAAGCCGTATGTCAGCGGCAGCGCCTATCTCGAGAAGATGAGCGATTCCTGCGCGCAGTGCCGGTTCACGCCCGGGAAGGATTGCCCGATCGGCGGGCTCTACTGGGCTTTCCTCGCCCGCAACGAGCCTGTCTTGCGCGACAATCTCCGCATGAAGCTTCCGCTGGCGAGTTCACGCAATCGATCCGATCAGGCCCGCGCGTCCGATCACGCCGGCTTCGTCGCCGTCCGCGATGTCCTGATCCGAGGCCAGCCGCTCGGCATTCCCAAGTTGATCGACCCCGCGAAGACCAAGCAGAAGGGCGCGCGACCATGAGCGGAAAGTCCACATTCCACCGGGCGTCGCGCATGGACCAACCGGCCGAGGTGCTCGGCGCCTGGCACTTCAGGTCGGGCGCGATCCATCGCCTCATCCCGCCATGGGAGTCGATCCGCGTGATCCGCGAGGCGGCGCCGCTCGTCGACGGCGCCCGCGCCGAGATCGAGATCCGCAAGGGTCCGGTCCGCATCAAGCTCATCGCGCTTCATGGAGAGGTCGACCCGCCGCGACAGTTCGTCGACACGCAGGAGCGTGGTCCGTTCGGTTCATGGCGTCATGTGCATCGCTTCCTTCCGGAACCCGATGGGCGGTCGATGCTCGAGGACTCGATCCGCTTCGATCCGCCGCTTGGTCCGCTCGGATTCCTCGTGCAACGGCCGCTGCAGCGCGAGCTCGCGCGCCAGTTCGCCTTCCGCCATGCGCGGACCCGCGAGGATCTCCGGCGCCACGAGGAGATCGCCGCGCGCTTCGGCGAGCGGCGGCTGCGCGTCGGCGTGTCGGGAGCGGGCGGGACGGTCGGCCGGCAGCTCTGCGCGTTTCTCACGACGGGCGGCCATGATGTGGTGCGCTTCGTGCGTGGGACGCCGCGCGCCGCGAACGAGCGCGCATGGAATCCTTCGGACGCCGAGCGCGGCGTCGATCCAAAGTCGCTCGAGGACCTCGATGTCGTGGTCCATCTCGCGGGCGAAGGCATCGCCGACAAGCGTTGGTCGCCCGAGCGGAAGCGCGCGATCAGGGACAGCCGCGTGCATGGCACGGAAGCGTTCGCGCGAGCCATCGCGCGCGCGGCGCGCAAGCCCGAGGCGTTTCTTTCTGCGAGCGCCGTCGGGTTCTACGGCCATCGCGAGGAGTGGGTCGACGAGCAGGCGTCGCGTGGCGAGGGCTTCCTCGCCGATGTGGTCGAGGCATGGGAGGGCGCGACCGACGCTGCGCGAGACGCAGGCGTGCGGACCGTCCAGATGCGCTTCGGCGTCGTGCTCACCGCTGCAGGCGGAGCGCTTGCCAAGATGCTGACACCCTTCCTCTTCGGTGCGGGCGGGCCGATCGGATCGGGAGCGCAGGGCTTCAGCTGGGTGTCGCTCGACGATGTCCTCGGAGCGACGCTCTTCTGCGCGCGGAACCCCGAGCTTCACGGTGCGGTGAACATCGTCGCGCCGGGAGCGCTCCCGCAGCGCGGCTTCGCAGGCGTGCTCGGACGCGTGCTGCGGCGGCCGAGCTTTGCTCCGTTGCCTGCGCCGATCGTGCGGCTCATCTTCGGCGAGCTGGGACAGCGCGCGCTGCTCGAGGGCGCGCTCGTGCGCCCGAAGGCGCTCGAAGGGCAGGGATATCGCTTTGCCCACGCCTCGCTCGAGGACGCGCTGCGTCTCGAGCTGGGCCGACTTCACACTGACGGAATCGACTGATGGCAACCTGCAAGATCTGGTGGGTGCGCCGCGACCTGCGGCTCGACGACAACCCTGCGCTCGCGCGGGCCGCATCGGGAGCGGATGCGCTCATTCCCGTCTTTGTTGCCGGCGATGCCGACGAAGGTGCATGGCCCCTCGGCGGCGCGCAGCGGTGGTGGCTCGCGCGGAGCCTGAAGGCCCATGCAGCGAGGTTGTCGGCGCTTGGCTCGCGGCTCGTCATCGTGGAAGGCGAGGCTGCGAAGGTGCTCTCCGACCTCGCGAAGCGGCTTGGGGCGACGGAAGTCGTCTGGTCGCGGCGCTTCGATCCCGCCGGCCTTGCGGCGGAGCGCCGCGTGGAGGCCGCGCTCGACAAGCTCGGAATCGCGTGGAGCGGCCAACTCGGCAACCACCTGTTCGACCCCGAGGAGATCGCAACCAAGGAAGGCCGTCCGTATCAGGTCTACACGCCGTTCTCTCGCAACTGCCGGGCACGGCCCGCGCCTTCGAAGCCGAGGGCCACGCCGACGGCGCTTCCTTCAGCCGATGGCGCACCGAAGGGCGTCGCCATCGACGCGCTCGGACTCGAGCCGACGATCGACTGGGCGTCCGGGTTCCGCGCGATGTGGACCCCGGGAGAGGAGACGGCGCGCTCGAGGCTCTCCGCGTTCAGTGCGGGCAGCCTTGCGCGCTACCCCGTCGGCCGCGACGAGCCGGCGAGCGACGGTTCGAGCCTGCTTTCGCCGCACCTTGCGTTCGGCGAGATCGGCATCCGCCGAATCTGGCATGCGGCCGCAGCGTCGACCAAGTCGCCACCCGAAAGCACGGACAAGTTCCACGCCGAGTTGCTGTGGCGCGAGTTTGCGACCCATGTGCTCTACCACTTCCCGCGAACCGATCTCGCGCCGCTTCGTCCCGAGTTCGCGCGCTTCCCGTGGCGGAACGATCCCGAGGCGCTGAAGCGCTGGCAGCAGGGACGCACCGGCTATCCGCTTGTCGACGCCGGCATGCGCCAGCTCTGGCACACGGGCTGGATGCACAACCGCGTGCGCATGGTCGTCGCGAGCTTCCTCGTGAAGCATCTCCTGCTGCCGTGGCAGGACGGGGCGCGCTGGTTCTGGGATACGCTCGTCGACGCCGACCTGGCCAACAACTCGCTCGGCTGGCAGTGGGCCGCCGGCTGTGGCGCAGATGCGGCCCCGTACTTCCGCATCTTCAATCCGACCTCGCAGGCCCAGAAGTTCGACGCCGACGCCGCGTACATCAAGCGGTGGGTCCCCGAACTGAAGGATGTGCCGGCAAAGTCGGCGGTTGAACCACGCGATTCGGCGGTCCTCCCCGGACTTGGAGCGAATTCGACTGCGGGCGGAGGGTATCCCTTGCCGATGGTCGACCACGCCATGGCGCGCGACCGTGCCCTGGCCGCCCTCGCGTCGATCAGCAAGAGCCGCGCAGGCAGCTGACGGTCGAGGCGATAGAGTCGTGTCGGTCGCGTGTTGTCCCGTCCAGGCGATGTCCCTCGAACTCGGTTCCCACCAATGGCTGTGCTGGCTCGCGTCCTCATCGTCCATCTTGCCCACCTCGCCGTCCTTCTCTCGGCGTCGGTGGGGCGCGTCGCAGCCGCCTCGCCCTTCCCAGGGCCTCCGCCGGACCGGGGCGACCTCGCGTTCGGCTATCAGAGTCTCGAGCGGCTCGTCGACTCGCTGCCGAAGGATCCGGTGATCCGCGAGCGCGCGAACCGCTGCTTCGACGGCCTCACGCGCGACTTCTTCATCGGGCAGTTCGACGCCGCGCTCGCGGAGATCGCGCGCCTGCACGGCGAGCTCCGCCGCTTCAACGAGGTCGGCCAGGAGGAGTATCAGTTCCTCTTCGGCCATCGCTATGTGATGCAGCCGCGCACCGCCGTCGTCGGCGAGCCGCTCGCCATCACGCTCGAGAGCCTCGAACTCGAGCGGATGCAGCTCGGCTTTCCGCCCGTCTCGATGATCGCCGTCGCCGACGGAGTGCGGCACGAGGTCCCGTATGCGGACATCGTCGAGTTCAAGCTGCCTCCGGTGAAGCGCGAGGGCAACATCGTGTTCTTCGCGAAGTTCAAGCTGATCGGCGAGATCGAGGTCGCGCGCGTCGCCGTGCTCGACCGCGGCATCGAGGCGATCCGCGAGGCGTTCGCCGCCCGCATCGCAGCGGCCGCCGCGAAGGGTGCGATCAACCAGGCCGAGGAGTCGAGCCTGCGGGCCCGTATCGCGCTGCTCTCCGAGGAGATCGATCGCACCAAGCTGACGGCGCTCATCGCGGATCTCCCGCGCATCAAGCATGAGGTCGACGCGGCGCTCCGCCGCGCGGAGTCGGGCGCGCGTCCCTTCGCCGTGCCCGGCGATTCCTGGCGCATGTACCGAGTGCTTGGCACGGAACTGCCCGTCCGGCAGTTCGTACCGGAGGGCAAGGGGCCGTTCCCCCTCGTGATCGCGTTTCACGGCGCGGGAGCCGACGAGAACATGTTCTTCGACGGTTACGGCGGCGGTGCGCTTCTCCGCAGCGCTTCGGGCGAGGCGTTCATCGCCGTCTGCCCTCCGACCGTGGCGTTCGGAGTGAGCCCCAATCTGCTCGAGGCGTTCATCGAGGAACTCTGCAAGGAACTCCCGATCGATCGTCGCCGCATCGGGCTGATGGGGCATTCGCTTGGCGGCGTGACCGCGTCCCGCCTGGCGGTGCTCAAGGCCGATGCGATCACGGGCGCGGTGTGCATCGCAGGCTTCGCGGATCTTCCCCGCAGCGGGATTCCCGCTCCTCGGCTCGTGCTGCTTGCGGAGCTCGACCCGATCTTCCCGCTCGAGACGACCCGCCAGACGATCGAGGCGGCGCGGATGCGCGGCGAATCGATCGAACTCGAGACGATCCAGCACGAAGGCCACACGCTGGTCGTCGGCCGCGTCGTCCCTCAGGCCGTGCGCTGGCTCTTGAGCCGTCCCGCGCGGATCAGCGACACCACGAAGCCCGCGGTCAGCGCGCCGAGGACCACGCCGATGAACACGGGCGGTCCGAAGCCGAGCGAGAATGTGGCGAGCCCGAGCAGCGGTCCGAGGAAGTAGCCGGCTCCGACGAGCGCCTCGTGCAGCCCGCCTGCGTCGACCTTCGCGCCGCCGACGGCGAGGCCGTAGTAGATCGCACAGTAGTAGATGATGCCCTGGCCGACGCCGATCCCGACGAGGCCGATGGCGAGCACGGCCTCGGTGCCCGCGCCGACCGCCGTTGCGAAGCCGCCGGCGAGCAGGATCCCGGCCACCACGAGCGTCGCGCCGCGACCATGCCAGAACGCGGCGCGCCAGAGGACGATCACCGCCGCGAAGCGCGCGACATGCCAGATCGATCCAAGCGGGGCCTGCAGCGCCGGATCGGTTCCGATGCTCTGGAAGAGATACGGGAGGATCGGCGCGAGCGCGCCGATGACGAGGTAGCCCATCGGATGAAGGACGCGCGATGCCGCGAGGAGCGGCGTGTACGACGGAGGCACATGCCGCGCGGTCTCGAGATCGTCGTGGACGGCGGGTACGGAGGGGAAGCGCGCGAGGAACAGCAGAGCGATCAGATTCACGGGCAAGAGCGACGGAATCGCCCACGACATGAGATTCGCCGCCTTGAGGGGACCGACCGCCGCAAGGCCGATCGCGGTCGCCGCCATCCATGATGCGTTGAACCAGCCGATCGAGTTCCTCATGGCGTGGCCATGACGGCCCGAGACGAGGTAGTGCTGCACGATCGGCCACTGGAGCGCGCCGAGCGACATCATCACGACCGTCGTGATCCAGAGCGTCGCGACGCCGGGGAACACGAGGACGAGCGGCGCGATGACCGCCTGCGCGATGAGCACGAGCGCGAGCGCGCTGCGCGGCGTCATGTGCCGCTCGAGCGAGCGGACGATCCATCCCGCGCTGACTGCCACGATGGTGTAGAAGATGCCGCTGACGAACGCGAGGAGCAGCGTGTCGTCCTGCGTGAACCCGTACTCGCTCTCGGCGATGAAGTAGATCGCGTTCCAGAGGACGCCGGTTCCAAGCGAACAGACGAAGGTCAGTCCCGCCATCGGGAGTGCGCGGACCGGCTCGGCCGATCCGGCATGCGGCGCGTCGCCGCGCGGGTGGGGGACTTTCTCCGACATCGCCCGAGTGTAAGGAATTCCCCCAAGCGGAACGCGGGAGGGCCGTGCTACACTGACGCCGCTGTCCGCGTAGCTCAACTGGATAGAGCGTTGCCCTCCGAAGGCAAAGGTTGTGGGTTCGAATCCCGCCGTGGACGCTTCTGGCCCCGCCGTGTCGGGGCCTTTTTCGTTCCCGTGCCGCCGTCCTGTCTCGAGGGATCCCATGACAATCGCAGAGTTCCAGCAGTTGATCCGCGACCGCTACTACGCCACGGACAGCGCGCGCGGCGCGCCGGCGACCTACCTCTGGTTCGTCGAGGAAGTCGGCGAACTCGCGCATGCGATCGCGAACCGCGAGCGTGGAAAGAACGACCAGGCGAACCTCGAGGAGGAGTTCGCGGATGTGATCGCATGGCTCTCGACGCTCGCGAACATCTGCGGCGTCGACCTCGAGAAGGCGATCCACGACAAGTACCTCAAGGACGGCGGACCACAGGGGTTCAAGTCGTGAGTGCCGCGGGCGCGTGCCCGTTCTGCGCCCGATCGCAGACGGTGTACCTCGAGAGCGATCGCTGGCTCCTGCTTCGGCACGCCGACCCGGTGCCGATCGCGGGATGGATGATGATCGCCGCGCGCGAGCACCGCGGCGGGCTCGACGAGTTGAACCCTGTCGAGCAAGGGGAACTCGGGACGATCGCGGCCGAGGTCGCGCGCGCGGTGCGAGCCGAGACGGGATGCGAGCGCACCTACGCCATCACCTTCAACGAGGCCGTGCGTCATCTCCACCTTCATGTCATCCCGCGCCATGCGGGAGACGGCAGCACGACCAGCTGGGCGCTCGCGGACCGCTACCGTGCGACCGCCCGCGGCGAGGTCGCTGCCGCTGATCCCGCCGATGCCGAGCGATGCGCACGCGCCATCTCGGAGCGCACGCGTGCTGCGCTGCACGCCCTCGGATTCCGACCGCCGCAGCCGTAGCGCTTTCACCTATCCTTGCCGCATGACCGCCGTTGCCCCGACCGGAGCCGACCGCATCGCCCGCGCCTTCGCTCTTGCCAAGGCGCGCGGAGCCTGCGCGCTCATGCCGTTCATCACCGCTGGATTCCCCGACCTCGCGACCACCGAGCGGCTGCTGCGCGATCTACCGGACGCAGGCGCCGACCTGATCGAACTTGGCTTTCCGTTCTCCGACCCGATCGCCGACGGCCCCGTCATCGCGGAATCGATGCACCAGGCGCTCCTCGGGGGAACCACGCCGGAAGCCGTCTTCGCGATGGTGAAGCGCGCGAACCCCGTCGTGCCGGTCCTCGCGATGGTGTCTGTCTCGATCGTCGGACGCATGGGCGCAGGGCCGTTCCTCCGCGCATGCATCGACAGCGGAGTCTCGGGCGTCATCGTTCCCGATGCGGGGCCCGAGTTCTGGGAAACCGTCCGCGCGGAGGTCGGCGGCCTCGTGGATTCGCTCGGCGTCGTCGAACTCGTCGCGCCGACGACCCCTCGGCCGCGGCTTGAGCAGATCGTGCGTCGCGCCAATGGCTTTGTCTATCTCCTGGCCCGCGCGGGCATCACCGGCGAGCGGCAGGACGCGCCGGAAGTGGCCGACCGTGTTGCGGCGATCCGCTCGATCGCGCCCGCGCGCGTCGCGGTTGGATTCGGGATCTCGACCGCAGCACATGTGGAGGCCGTCGGCCGCCACGCGGATGGCGCCATCATCGGAAGCGCCATCGTCCGCAGGATGGGCGAAGCGGCCCAAAAGGGCGAAAGCGCCGCCGAGGCAGCGCTCTCGCTCGTTCGATCGCTCCGCAGCGCCTGAGCGGCTCAGTACCGGCGCAGCACGCCGATGACGACGCCCTGGATGCGGCAGTCGTCGACGATGATCGGCGCGAAGTCGGGGTTCGCAGGCTGGAGCCGGATGCGCCCGTCCTTCTCCTTGTAGAAGGTCTTGAGCGTCGTCTCGCCGTTCGGGAGCAACGCCACGACCCGTTCGCCGTTGCGGGCGGTACTGCGCTTGTCGACGAGGACGAAGTCGCCGTCGAAGATTCCCTCGTCGCGCATCGACATGCCGTCGACCTGGAGCGCGAAGGTGTTCCCCGAGCGGCCCTTGCGCGGGCCGAAGAGTTCCTCGAGCGCGATCGACTCGCTCTGCTCGAACTTCTCGATGGGATGGCCCGCTGCAACCTTTCCGACGAGCGGGAAGGTGAGGCTTCCCGCGGCCGGCTCATCTCCATGCAGCTGGCGGACGGGTAGATCCTCTTCGGGCTCTTCCGGAAGGAAGACCTCAGGCGAGACCGTTAAAGAGCGAGCCTTGTTCGCATCGCGCTGCAACGCGCCCTTCTCGATCAGCGCCTCGACGTGCTCGAACACCGTGACCTTGCTGACGCGCAGCTCGTCGGCGATCTCCTGCATCGTGGGCGAGTAGCCCATCCTCTTGCGGGTATCGCGAACGATGCGCAGCACCTTGAGTTGCTTCGGCGTGAGATTCATCTGCGGTCTCCGTGACTTCGATTGGCGAGGCGCCGCGGGGCGCCACCTTGGTTGCGGACTGCGGGAGCTTGACGGCGACTGTCGCCGCGTGATCGTCGGTGCGGACAGAGAAGACTTCGACGGCGATCGCCTCGAAGCGCTCTGCGAGCGTCTTGAGCAGGGCGCGAACGCCGCTGCGAGGGGCCGGGCGCGATGCGTCGGCGATGCCGGGCGCAACCTCAAGTTCGCGGGTCGCAACCGCGCCCTCGCGCCGGATCGCGGTTCCGACCGCGACATAGCGGCGGGCGTAGTCGCCACCGGGGCCGAGGATGACCAGCGGCCACTCGGCGGCGTTCCCGCGGTGCGAGGTGGTGTCGAGGGGCAGGGCCGAATCCGCGAGCAAGTTCGATGCAACCATGGACCAATCTCCTTCTCGTGTCGTGGACATGACGCGTGCGCCATGCCTGCAGCTGGTCCAGAGCTCGCGTTTCCCCCGCGGCAGAGGACGATGAAAGCACCCGGGCGTACCGGGGTGCGCTGCGGTGTCTCGGCTGCCTGTCGCAGCTTCGACATCGCGGCTTGTAGGCGCATCGGTCGGACCCACGACTCCTCGGGGTCCAATCGTGCGGACAGAATCGGAAACAGTCGCGCCCGCGGCGGCTTCGAGAATCGCGCCCGTCGGGGCGATGCGGAGGTCGGCGTTGGGGGTCTGTTCGGGCATGTTCCTTGCTTCGGCAGTCGGGCGACCGAGGCTCCAGATTTTGTTTGGTGTATGTTCGCCCAAACGGAAACCGTCCGCAAGGGGTTTGACCGTGGGTTCAGCGAGAATGGACAAAGATGGCCCTAAGTGCCGCCTCTGCAGTACCTTGAGAGGATGGACTCGTCCAACCAGTCGACCCGAACGCCCGTCTCGGGCAGAGCCGCGTGGCTCCACACCCCGCCAGTCGGCGCCCTTGCGTGCGGGCCGTCGGACTTCCCGCTGGACCGTTCCTACACATTCCTCAACCACGGCAGCTTCGGCTCGTGTCCCTTCGAGGTTCTCCGCGAACAGTCGCGTTGGCGCGACGAGATCGAGGCGCGCCCGATCGAGATGCTCGCCCGCAAGTTGACTCCGCTCCTGCGCGGAGTGGCCTCGCGGGTGGCGCAGTTCGTCGGCGCATCGGCAGACCGCGTCGGCATGGTCGTCAACGCGACCGAGGCGATCAACGCGGTGCTCCGCTCTCGGTCATGGGAGCGCGGCGACGAGGTGATCGTCGTCGACCATGTGTACGGCGCGATGCGTCAGTCGGTCCGTCGCCTCGGCGACGAGTTCGGCGTCGTGCTCAGGGAGGTCGAGGTCCCGCTTCCGGTGCGCACTCCCGACGCGTGGGTCGGCGCGGTGCGAAGCGCGATCGGCCCGCGCACGAAGCTGCTGTTGATCGATCACATCACGAGCCCGACGGCGCTGGTCGTTCCCGTCGCGGAGATCGTCTGCATCGCGCGCGAGCAGGGCGTCTTCACGATCGTCGATGGCGCACATGCCCCGGGTTCGATCGATCTCGATGTCGACGCCATCGGAGCCGATGCCTACGCCGCGAACCTGCACAAGTGGTGCTGCGCGCCAAAGGGCAGCGCGTTCATCACCGTCCGCGACGGGCTCGAGGCCTCGGTGCATCCGCTCGCCACGAGCCACGACTATGGACGGGGCTTCGCGCCGGAGTTCGACTGGCAGGGGACGCGCGATGTCACGGCGTGGCTCGCGACGCCATGCGCGCTCGACTACTTCGCGCGAGTCGGCTGGTCCGCTCTCCGCCGCCGCAATCACGAGATGGCGGCATGGTCGCAGAGGGAACTCTGCGACCGATGGCAGGTCGAGCCGCTGAGTCCGCTCGACGGTTCGATGCTTGCCTCGATGGCCGCCGTCCGAATTCCAGAAGGGGGCGAGTCGAAGTTCGAGTCGCCCGCGGCCCTTCAGGCCGCGCTGTACGAGCGGCATCGCATCGAGATCCCCGTGATCGACTGGAAGGGCCGCTGGCATGTGCGCGTGTCGTGCCATCTGCACACCACACCGGACCTTCTCGAGCGGCTCGACGAGGGCGTCCGCGAAGTCCTCGCGTGACCGAATGGCGCGCGGGCTCCGACTGCGCGGGTCGTATCGGATGTGACGCCGAACTGGCGGCGACCGCTCAAGGTCCGCATTCTTAGAGCCGATACCGCATTCATGCGACGGTTGTCTCGCCATCTTGCGCTCGTACCCATCCTCGCGATGTGGTTCTGCATCGTCGGCTGCGACGGTCTCAACGGAGGCACCGAGTTCGTTGCGAAGGCAGCGCGGTTCGGGAAGTGGGAAGACAAGCGTCCGAGCGGCTCGATCATCATGCACGACATGCTGATCCTCGAGGAGCCCCGCGAGTTCGGCTCGCAGGGCGCGCCACTCGGCTTCTATGTCGTGACGACGCGCGGCACCATGGCCGGCAAGATCGACGGCGTGGTGACCGACAAGATCCCATCCATGCGGGGCATGCGGATGCACTTCGCGGTCGGCACGCCCGTCCAGGTTCGGGTCGAGAGGGTCGTCGACGGCGGAAAGCGCGTCCTCGTGCACGAGGGACGCGCGTCCTATCTCGAGATCACCCGCTGACGATCGAGAATCAGGTGTCCGCCCGCGCGGGACTGGTCTTGATGCCCTTCGACGCATCCTGCTCCATCAGCTCGCGCTGATGGGCCTGTGCGAGCTGCGGATACTCGTTCTGATACCAGGCGATCCACCGATCCCGGTCGAAGCCAAACGGCGGCGCCGGTTGCCCCGTCGTACGCTCGATCGTGACGGCGAGCGCCTGGTGCACTTCGGTACGGTAGATCGTGACCGCGGATTCCATGATGCGGAGGACGCTGCCCTCGTAGACGACGCCGGGAATCGGCTGGAACGCGCCACTGCCGTTGCCGACGACGGGCACGAGCCCTGCGACATAGGCCGTCGACTTGCCGATCGCGATCCACGCCTCGTCGCCCTGCTGCGGAGGCTCCGCTTCCTCGAACTGCGCCTGGATCAGCGACGGAATGAGCGATCCGGCGGGATGCGCGCCCGCGATCATGGCCGCCTGGTTGATGGTCTGCTCGCGAGGACCTGCGAGTGCGATGCGAACCGCGTTGAGCGCCGGCGGAGAGAGTCGTGCAGGAAGCGCGTCGCGCGCCGCCGCTGCGACCGCCTCGTTCCGTCCGACGCCGAACAGGACAAGCCGCGGCTGGCCGAACGAAGGTTCCGACGCAAGGGCTCGGAAGAGCGCCGTGCGGACATCGCTTTCCGCTGCGATCAGGTCCTCGCGGAAACCCTCGCCCGACAGCACCTCGACCGCATCGGCGAGTTCCGCAGGGTGCCGCAGAGCGGCGATCAATTCGAGAGCCGCGGTTCGCTCGGCCGTGACGCCGTTGCGCGAGTCGACCGTGAAGCCGCGCCGGCCCAGCTCGCGAAGCGCTTCCCTGCGGATGTCGCGCTCGCTGTCGAGGACGCGCCTCGCGGCGTGATCCCGTGCGGCCTGGGAGTTCGAATCCGCTGCGCCTCGAGCGCGTTCGCGGCGCGCGACGGCGGCGTCCATCGCCTCCGACCGGTAGCGACGGCACAACTCGGAAAGTTCGAGCGTCCATCGCGTCTCTTCCTCGGCGACGGCCGCCTCTGCGGTCAAGCCGACGGGCGTCTGCCGCGACAGTGACGGGCCGTCCGGGGGCGCCGCCGAGAGAGCCGCCGAGAGAGTCGGGCAGGCAAGCATCGAGATCACGGAGAGAAGGGCGATTCGCTGCATCGGCGCCCGAATATACGAATCGACCACAGGGGGAACCTACGCCGCGCCGCGCAATTTCACAATTTCCCCGCCGGCGCCCGAGGAAGTACCCTCGCGGAATGGCCCAGGAACCAGGCGGATCCAACGGACAGCCCCCGATCTCCCTCCACGCACGGATCGGATCGGCGCCGTTCGCGACGCTCGCGACCTCTCTGTACGCCCGCATCGACGCCGACGGGCGCATCCGCGCGATGTTCCCGGCGGACCTCGGTCCGACGAGCGAGTCGGTCCGCGACATGCGCGAATTCCTCACGCAGTTCTTCGGCGGGCCAACCGATTACTCGCTGCGCAAGGGGCATCCCCGGCTGCGCGCGCGGCACATGCGCTTTCCGATCGACCAGGCCGCGCGCGACGCGTGGCTCGAGAACGCGCTTGGCGCCGTGCGCGACACGGCGGCCGCACATGGACTCGACGGGCCCGCCTGCCGCGAGCTCGAGGGCTACTTCGCGCATGCCTCGCAGTTCATGATCAACCGCGAGTGACCGGCTACTCGACCCAACGCTCGACGGTGTACACGGTCTTCGGAAACGCGCGCAGGGCCTGGCCCGCGACCGCGCGGTTCGCGAAGGAACCGAACTGGACGACATGGACGCTGGTGCCGTCGGGCCGCGCCTTCTCGATCACCCGCGGCGGCGAGAGACGCTGAAGCGCGACCTGCGGCGCCAACTGCTCGGCCAGTTCACGCGCCTTCGTCGCGTCCTTGAATGCGCCGGCCTGGATCGCGAAGCGCACCGGCTCGATCTCGACTCCGTTGATCATGCGAGCCGTCGGCGAACTCGGCTCAGGCGTCGCAGATGCGGGCGAAGGCGCAGGCGGCGGCGGGGGCGGCGTCGAGGGCTCCGCGACGGCAACCGCGGGGCGCGGCGGGGCATTGCGCTCCGTGAGACGCGCGCGGCAGTCCGCCTCGATCGCAAGCGCGCGCTGCTTCTCCTCGCCCTCGAGAATGGCAGCCGCACGGCGGTACGCATCGGCTGCCCCCGCGAGGTCGCCGCGACGGACGAGCGCCGTGCCGAGCGAGATGCGCGCGTCGGCTGCGAGCGCCCTGTTCGACGCGTCGGACGCGTCGTTCAGCGGGGCGATCGCCTCGTCGAATCGACCGAGCCTGAGAAGCGAGAGTCCCTCGAGATACCGAGCCTGGTCGCGCGCGAGCCCCTCGGCGCCGGACGCGGCGGCGCGCGCGAGTCCGAGCGAGCGCCCGTACTCGGCGGCGTTGTACGCGTTGGTCGCATCGGTCATCGACGCGCCGCCCGTCGTCGCGCAGCCGGCGACAAGCAGGGCCGCAGCGAGCAGCAGCGACGCCTGCAGTCCTGCAAAGGCAGCATGCGTCGGGACTGACACGCGCGAGGTGACGAACTGCGATGGGCGCATTGGGATACTCTACGGCGGGGCCGGGAGCTGCGGCGATCGCAGTCCGCCCGAACTGACCGGAGTGCCCGCATGGAACTTCTCTCGGCGATCAGGCGCAATCTTCTCCTTCGTCCTTTCCGCGGAGCGGTGATCGACGACCAGCGCACCTGGCGAGGCATCGACCTCATGGTGGTCGCCTGGCACCTCGCGCGCGAGATCGACCGCACGAGCCGCGCGCAGCGGATAGGCGTCATGCTCCCGACCTCGGGCGCCTTTCCCGCGGCGGCGATCGCGGCGTGGACGCTTGGCCGGACGGTCGTCCCGCTGAACTACCTGCTTTCCCGCAGCGACCTCGAGTATGTGGCGCGCGACGCCGGCCTCGACGCGGTCATCACCGTCGGCCCGATGCTCGACTTCATCGGCGGCCCCATCGCAGGCCTCGCCGAAATCCGGCCCGACCGCATGCGGTTCACGGGGATCCCGCCGATCCGCATGACGAACCCGCTGCAGCGCGACGATCTCGCCGTCGTGCTCTACACCTCGGGTACGAGCGGGCGTCCGAAGGGCGTCATGCTCACCTGCGGCAACATCGCCGCGAATGTGCGCCAATGCCAGGAGTGGGTCGAGTTCAGCCGCGACGACATGATCCTCGGCGTGCTGCCGCAGTTCCACTCCTTCGGCCTCACAGTGCTCACGATGCTGCCGCTCGCCACCGGCGCGCGGGCCGTCTACACGGCGCGCTTCATTCCGCGCAAGATCGTCGACCTCGCGAAGCAGCACCGCCCGACCGCGCTGGTCGCGATCCCCTCGATGTACAACGCGCTGCGGCTGATGAAGGACGCGGGACCGGAAGACCTGCGGTCGCTCCGATTCACGGTGTCGGGCGGCGAGCCGCTTCCCGATGCGGTCTACGACGGATTCCATCAGAAGTTCGGCATCGAGATCAACGAGGGATACGGCCTCACCGAGACCTCGCCCGTCACGAACTGGTGCCGCCCGTCCGAACAGCGGCGAAAGTGCGTCGGCCGCGCCCTGAGCGGAATCGACCAGCGGATCGTCGGCCCGGATGGCGCCGTGCTCGGGCCGAACCAGGATGGCGAGGTCCGCATGAAGGGCCCGAACATCATGAAGGGGTACCTCAACCTGCCCGACGAGACAGCCGCGGTGTTCGACGAGCATGGCTACTTCAAGACGGGCGACATGGGCCGGCTCGACGAGCAGGGATTCCTCTCGATCACGGGCCGCATCAAGGAGATGCTCATCATCGGAGGCGAGAATGTCTTCCCGCGCGAGATCGAGGAAGTGCTGAACCGCCACGAGAGCGTGAAGGACTCGGCCGTGATCGGCATGCAGGACGGGATGCGCGGCGAAGTCGCGCTGGCGTTCGTCGAGCTGAAGGAGGGCGCCTCGTTCGACGAGTCCGCGCTCAAGGCCTTCTGCCGCGAGCACATCGCGGGGTTCAAGGTGCCGCGCGACATCCGCGTGGTCAAGGAACTTCCGCGAAACCCGACGGGCAAGATCATGCGCCGCAAGCTGACGGTGGCGACCCCGTGCGAGGCGCCCGCCCGCACCTGATCAGCGCGGTCAGGAGCAGGGGCCCCAGCCGCTCAGGAGCACGGCGAGGTCCTGCGCGTCGGTCGTGCCGTTTCCGTCGATGTCGCCCGCGGCGGTCGCCCAGGCATTGAGCAGGAACGCAAGGTCCGCAGCACCAAGCTGACCGTCGTCGTCGAAGTCGCCCGGGCACCCGAAGCATGCGGGAGCGCTCGACGAGATCGCAAGCGTCGCCTCGCCTCCGCTGCCCACGCGCGGTCCGACGCGGATGAGATAGGTCGTTCCGCAAGTCGCGTTGAACGCGACGCGGCTTCCGATACCGCCGCAGAACGGCGCGTTGTCGTTGCATCCGACGACCGTCAGCCCGCTGCACGATCCGCTGTAGACGGCGAGCAGCGTGTCGAACCACGGGTTGCAGGCCGAGATCTCGACCGCGCCGTCACGGTCGCTCGTCCAGCGGAACCAGACATCGCGCGTGAAAGTGGCGCCGCCGCAGGCCTTCGCACTCTGCCCGAGCTCGATTCCGGCACGGAGGGTGTTGAAGACTGCCTGCGGCCCGGTCAGTTCGGTGGCGTTCGCGCAGAGATCGTTCGCGGGCGGGCCCGAGAGGCAAAGGTTGCCGGCAAGCTGCACGCAGGAGGCGTCCCATGCCTCGTCGCAGCAGAAGTTGTCGGCCGCGCAGACGGCGGTGCAGCAGCTCGTGGTGGAGCAGCCGCGGTTCGTACGCGCGACGAAGCAGGAGCCCGCGGTCGGCGAGCACGGATTTCCGCAGGACTGCGCGACATCCACGCGGAGGGTGTAGAGGTTTCCGAACGAGCATTCGATGGCGCCGCCGCCGAACTGCGGGAAGGTGCCTCCGGCGACCACCACGCGGTAGGTTCCCGCGGGAACGCACGAACTGAACGACGCACCGTCGATGCAGAGCTCGCTCGACACCTCGAGCAGCGCCGCGGTCATCGGTGCGCAGGCCTGATCGGGCACGAGTGCGGCCCATCCCTTCGCGCTCGAGGAGAATGCGAGGGTGACCTTCGCCACGCCGTCGCCATCCGGGTCTGGAATCACGACCGTGTACGCGTCGACATCGGCCGGCGTCGTGCCAGGAACGAACGCCCCGAGCGAACCCGAGACCTGGATGCCGGCCGTGATGGTCTGCGGCGTTCCGCCGGCCACCACATAGCAGGGGTCGTTCAGCCGCTCGTTGCACGCCTCGCCCTCCGGCTCTGCGTTCGGATCGGCGATCGGCTGGCAGCCCGGCTGGCAGACCTTGTCGGCGGCGATGACGCAGAGCGAATCCCACGCCGAACTGCAGCACGAGGGGTCGATCGCGCACACGGCGTTGCAGCAGGTTGCGTCGTCGCACGCACCCGTCCCATGGGCGACGAAGCAGCTGCCCGCGGTCGGCGAACCGCATTGCCCCGGGGTTCCGGGGCACGCGAAGCCCGCGAACTGCGTGCAGGTGAAGTCCCACGAGACGCTGCAGCAGAACGGATCGAACGCGCACACCGCCGTACAGCAGGTCGCGGAGTCGCAGTTTGGATTCGTGTGCGGGGTGTAGCAGGAGCCGCTTGCTGCGGCCCCGGGGTAGCCGACGCAGTTCTGGTTGGCGACGAGCACGCAGCCGGCATCCCATCCGCCGAGGCCGCAGCACGACGGGTCGATGTTGCAGACGAGCGTGCAGCAGCTGACGCTGTCGCAGCCCGGCGAAGTCCTCACCTCGATGCAGGAGCCGTTGCTACAGATCTGAGCGGCCGAGGGAATCGTGGCGCAGAGCGCCAGCCCCGCCGAGAGGCAGGCGCCAAGGAGAGCGCGGAAGGCAGGACACGCGGTCATGTGTGGAAATTACGCGCGATGCGGCGATGGCGTGTCGCCCTCGCCCATGGATTCCTTCGAAACCCCGACCAAACGCCCTCGGCCGACGGCGTGGAGCTCTCCGCAGCGGCCCATCAGGTCCAAAAACACACCGCCCGGTCCGAAGACCGGGCGGTGCGCTGTTCAGACGATCGGTTGCCCGATCGGGGTGCTTTGACTTACGGGCACGGACCGAACGCGTTCAGCAGGGCCGCGAGGTCCTGGGAATCCGTCGTTCCGTCGCCGTTCAGGTCGCCGCCAGCGGTGCCCCAGGCGTTGAGCAGGGACGCGAGGTCCGCCGCTCCAACCTGGCCGTCACCGTCGAGGTCACCCGGGCACGGCGCCGAGCAGGTACCGGTCTGCGAGACCGTGAAGGTACCCGTGCCGACCGCGGTGGTGCTCCAAGAGCCGATGGCGATCTTGTAGCTCGTTCCGCAGGTCGGGGTGAAGGTCACCTTCGACTGCAGTCCGCAAGAGTCATCGTTGCACGCGATGAGCGTGCCGCCGCAGGAGTCGAACACCTTGATCGCCGTGTCGTGCGTGGACGAACCACCCTCCGCCGCGCAGAACGAGATGGTGATCGACGCGTCGCCCGAAGCCGTGAAGCTATACCAGACATCCTTGTTGACGGTCACGCAACCGCCGGTGATGGAGCCAGTCGCGCCCACGTTGGTGAACGAGTTGGCACCGAGGACGGCGGCCGTCGCGTTCGCGCAATCGTCGTTCGGCGGACCGCCGCCGCCGCCACCAGCGGTGGCGATGGTGAGCGTGCCGGAGCCGACCGTCGTCGTCGCGGCGTAGCCGCCGAGAGCGATGATGTAGGTCGTGCCGGCGTTCAGCTGAACGCTCTCGATCAAGCTGGTGAAGCCCGCGCATCCGGCGCCGTCGTCGTTGCAAGCAAGGACGCCGGCGGTCGGATCACACCCGTTCATGACGGCGATCTTGGTATCGAAGTTTGCGGTGCCGCAAGTCGAGACCGAGTAGGCGCCGGTCGTTGCCGGGGTGAACGAGTAGAAGTTGCTGTTGTAGATGATGTCGGTGCCAGCCGGACCCGGATCGCAGATGCCGGTCAGATCGACCTGGCAGCCAGTCGCCGTGTTCGTGAAGGCATTCGCTCCGACCGTCACGACGGTCGGGGTGCTGCAGCTGTCGCAGCCGCCACCACCACCGCCCGAGCAGCTGGCGCACTGGGCGACAGCGGCATCGGCGCAGAGCTGATCCCACTGGACATCGCAGCAGAACGCGTCTGCAGCGCAGATGAGCGTGCAGCACTCGGCGTCCTCGCAGAACGGCGTGCCGTTCGCGATGCAGCAGTCGCCCGTACCCGGGTCGCCGCAGCTCGGCGCATCGCCGACGAAGCTGATGACGAGATCGGTCGCGCCGGTCTCGCCCTGCCAACCGCCAACGCGGACGAGAACCGTCTGACCGGTCGTCATGCCGTAGTTGAGGCTGGAAGCGAACGCCGTGCAGCCGGTGCCGTCGTCGTTGCACGCCTGGACCGAGCCACCGAGGTCGGGGCAGTTGTCCCAGATCTCGATGCCGGTGTCGAACGGAGCCGGACCGGTGCAGGTCTCGAAGTTGTAGTCGCCGTCCTGGGTCGCCGTGAAGCTGAACCAGACATCCTTCGTGAACGGAGCGCCGCCGAAGCCGCAGCTCGGGTCAGCGACCTGGGTCGACGCGAAGGTGTTGTCGAAGGGATTCGGTCCCTCGACCGCGACCGTAGCGTCGGCGCAGTTGTCGTTCTCAGGAGCGGCAGCCTCGCACGGGATGCCGGTCACTTCGAGGCTGTACTCGTTGCCGAGCGGACCGCCGCAGGGGTAGCCCGTGAAGACATCGGTCAGCGCCACGATGTAGTACTGGCCCGGCGCGAGGCAGACGCTCGTCGTCTCGGGGCACTCACCCGCGGTGATCTCGCCGATGATGCCGCCGCAATCCGTGCCGACGAGGGCCGCGAAGCAGCCGAGGTTCGAGCGGATCGAGAGGGTCACCTCGGTGGCCTCGGTGAGGTCGAGGAGGTACCAGTCGGTGTCGCGGGTGTTGCCTTCGGCCCAGAAGGTGCCGAGGACGGTCGCGCCGACGCTGATCGGCTCGTTCGCGAAGATCGGGCTGTTGCAGCCGCCGTTGAGGTCTTCGCCGCAGAGCTCGACCTCGTTCTGGGTCGCGGTCGCGAGGTCGCAGCCGACGAACGGAGCGATCTCGAACTGGCCGGGACCGGAGTCGACGGCCGAGTATCCGCCGACGAGGATCACATACTCAACGCCGGACTCGAGCTCCACGGCCTCGATGAGGCTCGAGAAGTTCGGGCAGCCGGTGCCGTCGTCGTTGCAGGCGAGCACGCCGTCGGCCGGCGAGCAGCCTTCCATCACGGCGAGACGGGTGTCGAAGCCGGCGAGCGCGCAGGTCGACACGCTGTAGAGACCGCTCGTCGTCGGGGTGAACTTGAAGTACTGGACGTTGTAAAGAGCGTCGTCGCCGAACGCGCCCGGATCGCAGAATCCGGCGAGGTCGACGATCTCGGTCTCAGCCGAGGTGTCGAAGCTGTTGAGGCCTTCGACCGCGACCTGCGCCTCGTCGCATCCCGCGCCGGGGGCGCCGAGTTGCGCGATCGTCAGCGTGCCGCCGCCCGAAGCGGTCGCAGCGCCGTAGCCGCCGATGCCGATCGTGTAGGTCACGCCGCCCTGAAGCTCGACATTCGGGATGGTGCTGGTGAAGCCAGTGCAGCCCGCGCCGTCATCGTTGCACGCGAACACATTGAACGCATCGCACGAGGTCGACACCGAGAGGACGGTGTCGAAGTCGGCCGCGTTGCAGGTCGAGAGACGGTAGAAGCCGGTCTCGGTCGGGGTGAAGCTGTAGAAGTTGGTGTTGAACGAGTTGCCCGAGCCGCAGCCGGTCGTGGCAAAGGTGCAACCGGTCGCCGTGTTGGCGAACGCGTTGTCACCGAGGCTCACCACGGTCGGGGTCGCGCACGAGTCGCAGCCGCCGCCGCCGCCGCCACCGCCGCCGCCGTTGCACACCGTGCACTGGGTTGCCGCGGCATTCGCGCAGATCTGATCCCACTGCGTGTTGCAGCAGAACGGATCCTGACCGCAGATCAGGTTGCAGCATTCTGCATCCGAGCAGGCGGGGGTGCCATTGGCCGCGCAGCAGTCGCCTGCCGCGGGGTCACCGCAGACCTGCGCCATGGCGCTGGTCGTGACGAAGGCCGAGGCGGCCGTCGTACAGATGAAGGTCCACTTCATTGAACGCATTCTGAATACTCCTTCTCTTGGCTTTCGACACGACGCCGAGCTCGAGGGCCGTGGTCGGTGCAGTCTGGACGAACGCCAGACAACCCCCGTCGCACGACGACGGGGGGATTGCACCGTCTGAACATACACCTGACCGCCGATTGTCCAAAGCCGATTCACGCCGAAGGCGAATTTCTCAAAGATCGTGGTCGTAGGGGCGGGCGGGCGGAATCCGCCCCCAGAGGTCCGAAGTCGCTACATTCTTGACCACGAGCGGTCGATCCGTCGCCCGGTTGTTCTCGTCCAAGCCCACCCTACTCAGGAGATCGTCATGGCTCTCACCCTCGGAACCCCCGCGCCGTCCATCAAGCTGCCCGCCAAGCCCGGCGAGGAGATCGATGTCGGCGCTTCGTTCGGCCGCGAGAAGGTCGTCATCCTGTTCTTCCCCCTCGCGTTCAGCTCGGTCTGCACCGAGGAGATGTGCCACTTCCGCGACAACTGGGACGCATGGAAGTCCCTTGGATGCAAGGTGTTCGGCGTCTCGATCGACAGCCCGTTCGTGACCGACAAGTTCCGCGCGGACCTGAACATCCCGTTCCCGATCCTGTCCGACTTCAACAAGACGGTGTCCGCAAGCTACGACGCCCTCCATGCCGACCTGATGGGCCTGAAGGGCGTCACGAAGCGCGCGGCGTATGTCGTCGGAAGCGACGGCAAGATCGCCTACGCGTGGGAGGCCGAGGTCCCGAAGACCCAGGTGGACTTCGCCGCCATCCAGGCGGCGGTCGCTGCGGCCAAGTGACCGAATCGTCGCCCCCCGACCACGGCGCGTACCCGCCCGGGTTCCCCCCGGACCGCTGTGCCCTGTACCTCGCCGGGAGCGAGGGCGCACCCCCGCGGGAACACCTCGTCCGCGCGCTGGCGCAGTTCAGCCCCCGATCTGCCCACGCGCGGCCACGGGCCCTCGATGTCGGATGCGGGCCCGGGCGCGAGTCGCTGTATCTCGCGCAGCAGGGATTCGATGTCGTGGCGTTCGACCCGTATCCGGAGATGCTTCAGCGGGCCGCCGCGCTCCTCGCGAGCGAGCCGTCCGCGGGGGAGGTCCGGCTCGAGCGCGCCACGCTCGAGGCGTACGCGCCGACGCTCGACGATGCAGGGTTCGATCTCGTGCATGCCGGATTCGTGCTGCCGTTCGTGCTGCCGGGCCGCTTCGACGAGTGCTTCTCGCATCTCACGCGCTGCCTGCGGACGGGGGGCGTGTACTGCGGGCAGTTCTTCGGCCCGCAGGACGAGTTCATCCGGTCGGCGGCGACGGGAACGATGTCTTGCCACGACCGCGCGGATCTCGAGCGGATGCTGGAGCCGTTCGAGATCCTCGAGATCGAGGAAGTCAACCGTCAAGGCAAGATCGGCCGGGGGCGGGAGAAGTGGTGGCATGTGTTCCATGTCACCGCGAGGAGGCATTGACCGGAGGCTGCTCGCGGCAGCAGCCGCCGGCGCGCGCGACGCGCAGGCAGGTGCGCCTCGCGCGTCGCCCGCACTTGCGGCAAGCCGCCATGTCTGCGACAACACTCCGATGCAGGACGGCTTCAATCGTCGCGCGCGCGCCATCGGGCTGATGCTGTTTGCCGTCTATTGCGCCGCATACGCCGGCTTCGTCGCCACGGCGGCCTTCGGAACCTTCAGTGCAGGCGCGGCCGATGGCGGCCTGGCGCGTCCCGTGATCGCAGGGGTGAACCTCGCGGTCGTGTACGGCTTCGCGCTCATCGTCGGCGCCTTCGCGCTTGCCGTGCTCTACGCGTTCCTCGCGCGCGGGAGCGACGAGTGATCTACGAGACCGAGCTGCTTCCCTTCGCCGTTTTCCTCGCGTTCGTAGGTGTGGTGCTCGGGATCAGCGTGCACCTCGCGCGGCGGGCGAAGAGCGCAGGCGCATACTTCGCGGCGCACGGGCAGGTCGGATGGTTCGTGAACGGAATCGCCTTTGCGGGCGACTATCTCTCCGCGGCAAGCTTCCTCGGCATCTGCGGGATGATCGCATTCTTCGGCTACGACGGCTTCCTCTACTCGATCGGATACCTCGCCGGCTGGATCGTCGCGTTGTTCGTCATCGCCGAACCGATCAAGCGCCTGGGGCGCTACACGCTCGCAGACGCCCTGAACGCCCGCTTCCAGTCCCGCGGCGTCAAGCTCGTGGCGGCGATCGCCACCCTGGTGATCTCGCTCTTCTACCTGGTGCCGCAGATGGTCGGCGCCGGCGCGCTCGTGAAGCCGCTGCTCGGGCTGCCGCACTGGGCAGGCGTCGTGATGGTCGGCGTCGTGGTGACGGTGATCGTCGCAACCGCGGGAATGGTCAGCACGACCTGGGTGCAGTTCGTCAAGGGCTCGCTCCTCGTCGTCGTGTGCGGAGTGACCGTCGTCCTCATCCTCGGCCGCGGCTTTCAGACGCCGCAAGCGCCGATCGCTGCGGACAGCGTCCAGTGGATCGAACGGGGACCGAACGGGACCGTCGTCAACGGCGCGCCACTCGCCGCGGACAACCAGCTCGACTCGCGTCTCCGCGCGGGGCACGGCGTGGGATTCGGAAGCATCGCGGCGCTCCCCGGCGGCGCGAAGGAGACCGGCCCTCTCGGGCCGTTCGGCTACCTCGAGACATTCTCGCAATCGACCATCACGACCTGGAAGAAGACCGAGTCGCGCACGGCGGAAGGCGCGGTACGAACCGAGTTCACGCCCGTCGAGCGGAAGGGGAGCGACCTCCTGCTTCCCGGCGCCAATCCGACCTTCAAGGGCGTGCGCGCCGACGGCCTTGCGCCGAAACTCGACTTCCTCTCGCTGATGCTCGCGCTGTTCCTCGGGACGGCGAGCCTTCCGCACATCCTCATCCGCTACTACACGGTGAAGGACGCCGCCGCCGCCCGCAAGAGCACCGTCGTTGGCATCGGCGCGATCGGCGTGTTCTATGTGATGACGCTCTACCTCGGCATCGGCGCGATGACGAGCGGTGCGCTCGATCCGATGGACTCGAACATGGCGGCGCCGCTGCTCTCGCGGACATTCGGCCAGTGGCTCTTCGCGGTGATCAGCGCGGTCGCCTTCACCACGGTGCTCGGGACGGTCAGCGGACTCATCCTCGCGGGCGCGGGAGCCGTCGCCCATGATCTCCTGCGCGATGTCATGCGGATCGAACTCGACGACGGGCAGCAGGTGAAGGCCGCGAGGGTCGCCGCGGTCGTGCTCGGTGCGGGCTCGATCGTGCTCGGCATCGTCTGCGAGAAGATGAATGTCACCTTCCTCGTCGGCTGGGCGTTCAATGTCGCGGCGAGTGCGAATCTTCCGTCGCTCGTCATGCTGCTCTTCTGGCGCCGCACCACGCGCGAGGGAATCATCGCGGCGATGTCCGTCGGACTCGTGTCATCGCTCGCGTGGATCCTGCTGTCGCCCGACACGCTCGAGAAGGTGTTCGGATACTCGGCCGTCGAGGCGGCGGAACTCACGATCGTGCCGTTCAGCCAGCCGGCGATCGTGACGGTCCCGCTCGGCTTCGCGGTTCTTGTCGCCGTGTCGCTGCTGTCGCGGCCGCGAACGGCCGCGAACGGCGCGTAAGCGGCGAAAATGCAACACGGCATCGAACTCGCCAGAGCTCGCCGCCGCAGCGGCGTGGAGTGCAATTCGGCATCGAACGCGCCAGAGCTCGCCGCCGCAGCGGCGTGGAGTGCAATTCGGCATCGAACGCGCCAGAGCTCGCCGCCGCAGCGGCGTGGAGTGCAATTCGGCATCGAACGCGCCAGAGCTCGCCGCCGCAGCGGCGAGCGCTCAAATGAAGCGGGCGAAGGGGATCGAAACCCCGAAGGGGTACAGGGAGACCCTGGACGCGCCGAAGGCGCGGACACTGCGCGGCGCGAAGCGCCGTGCAGTTCGACCGCGTAGCAAAAGAGCCGGGCGCCCCGCGAAGCGGGTCGCCCGGCTCTTGCGAAGCGGGCGAAGGGGATCGAACCCTCGACATTCAGCTTGGAAGGCTGACGCTCTACCGCTGAGCTACGCCCGCAGCGGGAAGGCCCAAATATAGCGACTGGCTGAGAAGCGGGGAGAATCTTCGGAGTTTCATGCGGCCACGGAAGAGGGTCGAGTCGCTATCCTGTGCGCCCCTCCGACCTTACGGCCGCGAGGGGTCCCGCGGAAGGAAGAGCCTGCGGGGCGCTTGTTCGTCATTGAAGAATCTCGAGTCGGTTCGTGCCGCTCGGGCTCCTTCGCTTTTTCGATCTTTCGGTTCAGAGTCCCAGTGGAGTCGAAGTCTCCACGCACTAGGAAGACAGCCAATATGCAGACTGCCTTCGCACGCAAGGCCCTTGCGCTTGCCGCGCTCGCGCCCGCCTTCCTCGCCACAGCCGCGTTCGCCGGCGAGGCGGACATCAAGCTGCCCGATGTGAAGGGCGCCCAGTTCGCCTACGGCCTCAACGGCTGGACGATCATGATGATCGGCCTCGGCATCACGGTCGTCGGCATGCTCTTCGGTCTCCTGCAGTACAAGCAGACCGTCGCGCTTCCGGCGCACAAGTCGATGCTCGCGGTCTCCAACATCATCTGGGAGACCTGCAAGAGCTACATCATCCAGCAGGGCAAGTACCTGTCGGTCCTCTGGCTTCTCATCGCCGTCGCGATCGTCGGCTACTTCGGCTTCCTCAGCCCGATCGGGCAGAACCCGCTTCCAGGCGAGGAACCGACCAACAAGTGGTTCGCCGTCGTCGTGGTGCTCCTCGCCTCGATCCTCGGCATCCTCGGCAGCTACGGCGTCGCGTGGTTCGGCATCCGCATCAACACCCAGGCGAACTCGCGCGCGGCCTTCGCGTCGCTCAAGGGCTACCCGCTCCCGGTGCTCGGCATCCCGCTCAAGTCGGGCATGTCGATCGGCATGCTGCTCGTGTCGGTCGAGCTCTTCTTCATGATCTGCATCCTGGTCTTCCTCCCGAAGGACCTTGTCGGCCCGTCGTTCATCGGCTTCGCCATCGGTGAGTCGCTCGGCGCGTCGGCCCTCCGCATCTGCGGCGGCATCTTCACCAAGATCGCCGACATCGGCGCCGACCTCATGAAGATCGTCTTCAAGCTCCCCGAGGACGACCCGAAGAACCCCGGCGTCATCGCGGACTGCACCGGCGACAACGCGGGCGACTCGGTCGGCCCGACCGCCGACGGCTTCGAGACCTACGGCGTCACCGGCGTCGCGCTCATCGTGTTCATCGCGCTCACCCTCGGCGTCTCCGGCGTCGAAGGCGAGTTCGGCGCGAAGCTCATCGTGTGGCTCTTCGCCATGCGCGCGCTCATGATCGTCACCTCGCTCGTGTCGTACTTCATCAACGAGGCGATCTCGAAGGCGAAGTACGCGACCGCGAAGGACTTCCACGAGGAGGCTCCGCTCACCTGGCTCGTCTGGATCACCTCGATCCTCTCGATCGTCGTCACCTTCGCAGCGAGCTATGTGCTCCTCAAGGACGCGAAGGTCGGTGACCTTGCGATGCCCGACCTCTGGTGGGCGCTCAGCGTCATCATCAGCTGCGGCACCATCGCCGGCGCGGTCATCCCCGAGTTCACCAAGGTCTTCACCTCGACGACCTCGGGCCATGTCAAGGAAGTCGTCACTGCCTCGAAGCAGGGCGGCGCGTCGCTCAACATCCTGTCCGGCTTCGTCGCGGGCAACTACTCCGCGTTCTGGAAGGGTCTCGTCATCGCCGGCCTCATGGGCATCGGCTGGTGGGCTTCGACCCTCTCGGGCGCGGACGCCGTCATCGCCAAGACCTACACCTTCGCCGGTCCGATCTTCGCGTTCGGCCTGATCGCGTTCGGCTTCCTCGGCATGGGTCCCGTCACCATCGCGGTCGACAGCTTCGGCCCGGTGACCGACAACGCCCAGTCTGTGTACGAGCTCTCGCGCATCGAGGCTCAGCCCGGCATCAAGGAGGAGATCAAGCGCGACTTCGGGTTCGACCCCGACTTCGACAGCGCCAAGTACACGCTCGAGAAGGGCGACGGCGCAGGCAACACCTTCAAGGCGACCGCGAAGCCGGTGCTCATCGGCACCGCCGTCGTCGGTGCGACCACGATGGTGTTCAGCATCATCCTCGAGCTGATCAAGGCGAACAGCCAGAAGCTGACCGGCCTTGAGCCGGCGGCCGCGGTTGCGCAGGCGTCGAAGGCCGTCGTCGAGAAGCTCTCGATCGTCGAGCCGGCGATCCTCCTCGGCCTCCTCATCGGCGGCTCGGTGATCTACTGGTTCACGGGCGCCGCCACCCAGGCGGTCGTCACGGGCGCCTACGGCGCGGTGGTCTTCATCAAGAAGAACATCAACCTCGACAAGGCCGAGGCGAGCATCGAAGACGCGAAGGAAGTCGTGCGCATCTGCACGGTCTACGCACAGAAGGGCATGACCAACATCTTCATGGTGGTCTTCTTCTTCGCGCTCGGCCTGCCGTTCTTCGATCCGTACTTCTTCGTCGGCTACCTCATCGCGATCTCGTTCTTCGGTCTGTTCCAGGCCATCTTCATGGCGAACGCCGGCGGCGCCTGGGACAACGCGAAGAAGATCGTCGAGGTCGAGATGCGCGCGAAGGGCACCGATCTCCACGCGGCGACCGTCGTCGGCGACACCGTCGGCGATCCCTTCAAGGACACCTCGTCGGTGGCGCTCAATCCCGTCATCAAGTTCACGACGCTCTTCGGCCTGCTCGCCGTCGCGATCGCGATCAAGATGGAGGACAGCGACTTCCGCATCCCGATCGGCATCGCCTGCTCGCTGATCGCGTGCTTCTTCGTCTGGCGCAGCTTCTACGGCATGCGCATCCCGGCCGACGCGAAGGACTGATCGACGCGTCAACCTGATTCACGACGGGCCGCCTCGAAAGGGGCGGCCCGTTTCACTTTTGCGGCGAGAGCGCGTCGTGCACGAGCCCGGCCTCGCGCGCAAGCTCGAGGAACTTGCGGCTCGGCGGCGCGACCGCGTCGACGCGTCCGCCCGCGGGGTGGTCGAACGCGAGCCTCCACGCGTGAAGCCCGAGCGTGCGGTCATCGGACTTGGCGGTGGGGCTGATCCGAGCGCCCGTCGTGTAGAGCGGATCGCCCGCGACGGGGAATCCGAGGTAGGCCATGTGCACGCGGATCTGGTGAAGCCGTCCGCTGTGAGGCTTGCAGGCGACCAGCGTGTGGGTGGTGCTGGTGGCGAGCACCTCGACATCCGTCGACGCTGGCTTGCCCTCCTTGGCGATGACGCTCACCAGCCGGGTGCCCTCGCTCGACGGAATGCGCTTCTCCTCGAGGTTCCGGTCAACCCGCTGCTGCCCGGCTCGCATCCTGCCCTTCACGATCGCGAGGTAGGTCTTGTCGACCGTGCGCGCCTCGAACTGCGCGCGGACGGCGTCGTATGCCTCGGGGTCGAGCGCGCAGGCAACGCAGCCGCTCGTCTGGCGATCAAGGCGGTGCAGCAGTCCGTAGTCGCGGCGTTCCCCGAGTTGGAGCAGCTTCCCGCCATAGCGGGCGACCAGCGCGTTCAAGAGGCTGTCGTTCCCATGCGAGCGCCCGGGCTCGGTCACGAGTCCAGGAGCCTTGTTGGCGACCACCACCCGGCCATCCTCGTGGACGATCTCGAGCCGGATGCGTTGGTTGGGCGCTGGCTGTGGCACGGCCGCACTCTACCGCTCCCTTCGCCGCGAGGTACGATCGCGCCATGCGCACCCTCGGAGTGAACTCGCGTCTCAAGCCCTTCGGCGCCACGATCTTTGCGGAGATGACCGCGCTTGCGGTCAAGCACGGCGCGGTGAACCTCGGACAGGGGGCTCCCGATTTCGACGGCCCGGAGTTCCTCAAGGAGGCCGCCATCAAGGCGATCCGCGACGGCCGCGGCCAGTACGCGCGCATGACGGGCCTCCCGGAACTCACGAAGGCGATCACCGACCGCTTCGCGAAGACGAGCGGCCTCGAATGCGACCCTGAGCGCGAGGTCGTCGTCACCTGCGGCGCGACCGAGGCGATCCTCGACTGCATGCTCGGCCTCCTCGAGCCGGGCGACGAGGTGATCCTCTTCGAGCCGTTCTACGACTCGTATGTCGCGAGCGTGGCGATGGCCGGGGGCGTCGCGAAGGTGGTGACGCTCGAGGCGCCGCACTTCCGCATCGACGAGGCCGCGCTCCGAGCGGCGATCACGCCGAAGACTCGCGTGATGCTCGTCAACAGCCCGCACAATCCGAGCGGCCACATCCTCGACGACGCCGAACGCGCGACGGTCGTGCGCATCGCGAACGAACACGATCTCGTGGTGATCAGCGACGAGGTCTACGAGGAACTCTGGTACGAGACGAAGCACCGCACGCTCGCGACCGAGCCCGGCATGCGCGATCGGACGATCGTGCTTGGAAGCCTCGGAAAGAGCTTCAGTTTCACAGGCTGGAAGGTCGGCTGGGCGATCGCGCCCGCGCCGCTCGCGCAGGCCGTCCGCGCCGCGCATCAGTTCGCGTCGTTCTGCGCGCCGACGCCGCTCCAGGCGGCCGCGGCGACGGCGCTCTCGGCGCCCGACAGCTACTTCGAGGTGTTCCGCGCCGAGTACCGCACGCGCCGCGACCTCATGGTCCGCGGATTGCGCGCCTGCGGGTTCACCTGCGAAGTCCCGCAGGGGAGCTACTTCGCGCTTGCCGACCATTCCGCGTACGGCTTTGAGGACGACTTCGCGTTCTGCCGTCATCTCGTCGAGCACGGGAAGGTCGCCGCGATTCCGCCCGGCGCCTTCTATCACAACAAGGCCAAGGCGAAGACGCTTGCGCGCTTTGCGTTCTGCAAGAAGCTCGAGACGATCGAGGCAGCGCTCGAGCGGCTTGCCGAGTACCGCGATCGCTTTGGCACGGAGCGGCTGGCGGCGAGCGCTGCGCGCGGATAGAACGCAGTCGGCCGGTGGAGGGACGATGACGCTCGCCTTTGAACCAACCGCACTCTCAGCCTGGATCGAGCAAGGGCGCCTGACGCGCGCCACCCGCATCCTGTCCGACCCGCGGCTGTCGGTGAAGCTCGTGGGAAGCGACGACCCGCGCACCAGGCGCGCGCTCGCCGAACGCTTCGGCGTCGAGGCCTTCGACGACCTGAGGCGGCTGGCGGTCGCCACCGACGGAGTCCTCTGGATCGACCGCAGCACTCCGCTTGGAGAGGCCGAGCGCGAGATGCTTGCCGAAGAGGACATCGCGATCGTCGCGGGCGCCGGCACGCTCGAGTTCCTGCTCGCCGTTCCGCAGTGCGAGACGGCCCCGAGCTTCCGACGCATGGCGGTTGGCCGCACGCTCCTCGGCATCGTCGAGGTCTTCGGGCGCGTCGAGGTGTTCCAGTCGACCGTCGCGGTTCCCGACGAGACGCACCTCGCCGAAGGGCTTCGGCTCGCCGCGGCGTCGGCGCTCGCGGTCCTCGGGCCAATCGATCAGGTGACCGCGCTCGGCGCGAGAGCGGGAACCATCACCGCGAGCGTGATCGGAGACCGGGGATTCGGAACGCTTGCGGTCGGAATCGGATGCGACGCATGCAGCTTCACGCTCGTCGGCGAGGGCGGCATCGCGACCGTCACTCCGGGGGTGGTCGCGTGGCGACGACGCGACGGCGCGTGGCTCGACTCGGCAAGCAGCGACGAGCCGCATTTCGAGCGCGATGGCGACGAGCCTGTCATCCAGACGATCCGAGAGGCCGACAAGCCGAGCGCCGGCGCGCGGCTCGCCGGCGATGCGAACCGCCGCATGCGACTTCGGATCGCGGCGCTCGCCGATACGGTGAGGCTCTCGGCGCGCACAGGCCACAGCGAAAGCGTGGAGGCCATGCTGCGGAGTTTCGGCGTCGATCCCATCGACCTGCTTCCGTCGTCCTGAACGCATCAACAAGACAACCGACGCGCCTTGCAGCGCGTCGGTCGGTCGTTGAGTTCGGGTCGATGTCAGCCGTTGATCGAAAGGACTTCGATACGGGTGTAGTGCTGGCGGTGGCCGATCGTCTTGCGATAGCCCTTGCGGCGCTTGTACTTGCCGACGAGCACCTTCGGCCCGTCTGCCTCGCCCAGCACCTTCGCGGTCACCGTGGCGCCGGAGAGGTAGGGCATGCCGATCTTGGCGGCAGCGCCTCCGGCGGCGTCGCCCACCGCGAGCACCTTGTCAAAGGTGATGGTGGCGCCGTCCTCGACCTCGCGGAGATCGATGTCGATGAGATCGCCCTTTTGAACCTTGATCTGGGTACCGCTGTCTTCGATGATCGCGTACATGGCGTAATTCGTCCTTCGCAAACCCTCGGGGACTCCGATGGGGAAGGGGAGATTGTAGCAAAAGCGCCGAAGTCCTCAACCCCCTCGATTCCCCGCGCGGACGGGCCAAAGCCGACCCTCCGAAAGCCCGATACACTTGCCGAACGCATCGGGGCGGCCGCTCGGCGGGGAAACCCGTCGGGAGGAAAGTCCGAGCACGGTAGGACAAGGTGGTGGGTAACGCCCACCGGCCCGCTGCAGGGTCAGGGAAAGTGCCACAGAGAACAGACCGCCTCCGGAACGGCCTCGGCCGCCCGGCGGTAAGGGTGAAACGGTGCGGTAAGAGCGCACCGCCCAAGGGGTGACCCTTGGGGCACGGCAAACCCCACCTCGTGCAAGTGCAAGCAGTTCCCGCTTGGCAGCAATGCCGGGCGCCCGCGGTCCGCGGGCTTGGGAACGGGTCGCGCGCTAGAGCCGACGGGCAACCGTCGGCCCAGAGAAATGGTCGCCACCGTTTGGCGACTGCCAAACGCGACAGAACTCGGCTTATCGATGCGTGCAGCCATGGGCGGCTCACCCGAGAGGGTGGGCCGCCCGCCATTTCGGACATCTCAGCCGAGAAAGGGAGCGGCCGGGCGCGCGTCGGACGGCGGCAGTTCGATGGTTCACGGTCCTCGCCGCAGGGGAGTCGTCGGCAGAATTCTCTCTCTCAAGGGGATCCTTGCCAGTTTTCACTTGTCTTTGCCCGTGAACTCGCAAAGATACCGCCTTGCAGTTCCCGAGGGCCTTGTCGGCCTTCGCGGAGCCGCAAGCGTGCGAACCTCGCACGATGTTGCGTCGCCGCACGGTCGCGGTCGCAACAGGTCCGTGGCTGCGGCTCCCAAGCCCGCGGCGCACCGGAAACCGGGGCAGTCGGTGGTTGGCGTGACGGGCGCCTGTGCGTACCGTTCGGCGAAGCGCGAAAGCGCCCGATGCCGAGCAAGTCACGATGACCCTCGACGATTGATTGCGCAGGAAGCCATGCAGAACGAGAACACCGACAGCAAGGGATTCGCCTCCAACTTCGGCGGCGGTACCGGTTCAGGAAGCTTCGAGGCCGACGGCAAGGCCGGCGCAGCCCCCGCGGGCAGCAGCGCCGCGTCGAAGACGAACAGCCTTCAGAACTACCACATGCTCGCGTTCCGGAAGGCACTGCACCCGGAGTTCTTCGGCATCGAAGGACGCCAGCGCGTGCAGCACGCCGACTACGAGACCGAGGCGTGGATCTTCCGCGGCGGTCACAGCCTGCGCTTCCAGCTGAACGGATTCTGCCTCACCGAGATCGTGGTCGAGCACATCGACCAGATTCCCGACCGCGGCCTCGTCGCAGCTCTTCCTTGCGCCGGTGAGCGCGACTTCGAGGAGAAGGTCGCCGACAACCTCGTCTACATGACCACCATGCAGACCGAGACGCTGTCCGACCATCTCTATCTCGGCACCTACAAGGAGATGATCCAGCACGCGCGCGAGAACGACTCGCTGTACGCCGCATGGACCGACGCCGCCGGGAAGCCCAACCTCTCCCTGATCGATGTGCAGCACTTCCGCAACGAGGTGCATGTGCAGGGCTACCACCTGCGTTCGGACTGCGGACTCGTGCTCCGCACGCAGTCGATGCTCCAGATCGTGGTGCCGAAGCCCGCGAAGGGCGCGAAGTCCGATTCGAAGAAGATCGACCCGCGGAAGTCGGGCCGCGACGGACTCCGACGCCGCTGATGGATCGAGGCGCGGCTCGCGCCGGCCCTACTGGTTCCGGAGAATCCGATGTCGCAGATCATTCGCCGCGGCAGGCTCGAGGTCGAGACCGATCTCCTGCTTGGCGTCGAGGATGTGCTGCTCCCGCACGGAGCCGCCCGTCGGGATGTCGCCGTCGAGGCAACGGCCTCGAGCGCAGCCGCCGTGGCTCCGACAAGCGCGCCGCAGGCCGCGCGGCGCGGCTTTGATGCCGACCTGTTTGCGCCCACGGCCTCCGCTCGGGGCGCCGCGGCGCCGGTCGCGGACAAGGTTCAGACCAAGGTTCAGACGACGGCGCGCGAAGAACGGCCAGGCGCGATTCTCGAGCCGAGGATGCCCGCGCAGGGCGCGGAAGCGATCGCGCCGCTCGTCGATCGGATCGCGCCGCCTTCGGGTTCGTCGCGCGCGGAGCGGCTGTCCGAACTCGAGCGCCTGCATGCGGCCGGTTGCCCGCACTGCACCGTCGCGACGGGCCACACCAATCTCGTCTTCGGCGATGGAAACCCCGACGCGGAACTCGTGTTCGTCGGCGAAGCGCCGGGCGAGACAGAGGACCGCTCCGGCCTCCCGTTCGTTGGTCCGGCAGGGGAGAAGCTCAACGAGATGATCTCCGCGATGGGGCTCCGTCGCGAGGAGGTCTACATCGCCAATGTGCTGAAGTCCCGGCCTCCCAACAACCGAACCCCGCTGGCGCAGGAAGTCGACCGTTGCGGACCGTATCTCCTGGCGCAGCTCGCGATCATCCGTCCGAAGGCGATCGTGACGCTCGGTGGCCCCGCGACGAAGCTTCTTCTCGCGAGCGAACTCGGGATCACACGGCTGCGCGGCGTGCCAGCGACCGTTCGGCTCGGCGTCGCCGAAGGCGCACCGTTCGATGTTCCGGTGATGCCGACCTTCCACCCGGCCTACCTGCTGCGCAACTACACCGTCGAGACGCGCAGGCAGGTGTGGAGCGATCTCAAGCAGGCGCTGGCGATGATCGGTCGCGACGCGCCGAAGCGCGCCTGACGCTCAGGTCGCGGCGGGTGGCTCGACCCGCACGATCAGCGTCACCGGGCCGTCGTTCACGATGTCGACCTCCATCTCGGTGCGGAAGCGCCCGGTCTCGACCGCGTGCCCGCCCGCGCGCATTCGCGCGACGACCTTCTCGAAGAGCGGCTCCGCCGTCTCGGGCCGCGCGGCAGAGACGAAACTCGGCCGATTGCCGCCCGAGCAATCGCCCGCGAGCGTGAACTGGCTGATGACGAGGAACGACGCCCCGACCTCGGCCGCCGCGAGGTTCATCTTTCCGCCAGAGTCCTCGAAGACGCGCAGCTTCGCGATCTTGTCGGCCATCTTGGTCGCCTCGGGCTCGCCGTCGCCGACCTCGACGCCGAGCAAGACCACGAGGCCGCCGTTGACGCCGAGCGCGCCGACCCGTTCGCCTGCGACCCTGACCTCGCCACGCGAGCAGCGTTGAACGACCGCGATCATCGAAACGACCGGCGGGGGATCAGGAGAGCAGCACCATCGCGGCGCTCGAGATGAGCCCGACGCCCTGGTCGTCGACGGCCTGGCGGTAGTCGATCAGCTCGACGCTCTTCGGCTTCGCGAGCTTCGACGCGGCCATGAGCGCGCCGACCGAGGTCCAGCGCATCGGATTCTTCTGATCGCGCATCTTGGCGACGAACTTGTCGGCGCCCGCGATGTACTCGCTGAGCATCTGGCGATCGAACATCTCGACATCCTTGCGTCGCTTCGCATCGACGGCGGTCGGCTCGCCGAACGCCTGGCCCGCGCGCGACAGATCGGCGCTCGCGATGAAGAGCGTGCGACCGCCCTCCGCGGCAAGCGCGCGATCGAGTTCCGCCACGAAGTCGCCTGCACCGAGGCGCGCGCCGTCGTCTGCGAAGAGTCCGGCGTTCGGATCGGGAACGATCGCCGCGACGACCGGGACCTCGCCGAAGAGATGCTGGATCCACGGCAGCTGGAACTGGATCGAATACTCCGGGAAGAGATCGAGGAGATCCTTGAAGAGCTTGTCGCCCGTCGAGGCGCGGAGGCGCGCGATCACGCCCTGGTCGACGGGCACTCGGCCCAGCGGCGAGTCGAACCCGAGGTCGGAGACGATTGCGCCGTCGCCGATCCCGAAGTGGTTGCTGCCGAGGATCACGACGCGGTCGGGCTTCGGCCCCTTCGCGATGGTGCGGTAGCTGGCCGCATAGAGCGGATGCCCGCGCGCGTACTCGAGGTGCGAGACCACGAGGCCCGCGATCGGCTCCTCGATCTCTGCGTCCTCGGCCTCGTCGAGCCACTTCTCGAGTTGCGAACGGATCGCGACGGGATCGTCTCCGAGGATGCGGGTCGCGTTCGCGGGGAACGCGCCTGCCGCGGTGAGTTCGCCGCGCTTCTTCTCCTCCAGCGCCTCGCAGGTCGGGCCCCAGAGGAGTCCGAACTCGTCGAGCTTCGAGACGAGATCCTGAAGCGGCTGCTGGTCGGGCGCTCCGATCGTCTTGCAGATCTCCTCGAGGCTGCGCTCGCCGTTGAAGAGCTGCATGACCTGGAAGGCGGGGGGCGGAACCACCATCATCTGCCCGCTCAGCATCAGGGGGTCCTGAAGTCCGAGAAACAGCTGGTTCTCCTTCTGCAGCGGCACGGGGTGCACGCGACGGAGGGCGGGGCGGGAGAGGTGCTCGGGAAGGGTGCTGCTCGACATGATTGAAAACTCGGGTTGGATCGGGTTTGGATCTCGTCCAAAGGCCCCGATCGCGTCCGAAAGCGGGACTGGGTAGGCTCGCTCCGCCGCCGGAGAGGACGGAGTGTACCCGTCCGCTCCGTTCAAGCGAGGGAAAGACGGAACTCGCCGTTACAATCGAACTTCCACGCAACTCGGCTCAAAGCCCGTTGGTATGGAGTCCGATACAGACGGGCACCCCCCGAGAGGGGCGGCGTGCGTTTGGGACAGGCGAAAGGGTGGGCCACTCGGCTTGCCCTGACCTGTGTGTGTGGCCGAGAGCGAACAGCACGCGAAGAAGTCCGTCCCCGCGTGGCAGCACCTCTCGAAGTCAGTCCGTTGAGAATCTCTGCAACCAAGGAACAGTTTAAGGAACAGTTTCATGCGACTCGATCGTCCCAATCTGACCAGCCGAACCTTCGGTACCTGCGCAACCCTCGCCGCGATCGTGCTTGCGACGGGATCCGCGCTCGCGCAGAGCGGCGCTCCGGCGGCCAACCCGCCCGCGACCAACCCGCCGGCTGCCACGCCCGCCACCCCGGCGGCCCCCGCGGCACCCGCAACCGGCAAGCCAGACGACAAGAAGCCGGCATCGAACCCCGTTCCCGTGAGCGTTCGCGACACGAGCGCCACGAAGTCCAAGGCGCCGGTCAAGCCGGGCGCTGCGGCCCCGAACGCAACGCTCTCGAACCGCCGCGCCGAGCCGGCGCCCCCCAGCGTCAACCTGACGGAGGAGGAGCTCGTCGAGCTGCAGAAGAAGGCCGCCGACGACGCGCAGACGAAGCCGAATCCCGCGCTCGAGCGTCCGGGCGCGATTGACGCGAATGCCCGCCCGAACCTCGACCAGGCCGTGGTTCAGGACGGTCCGTCGGCGGTCGAGTTCGATCCGCCGATCGCAGAGCTCGGCGAGATGATCGCCGGCGTCTCGAAGTCGGTCACGATCAAGATCAAGAACATCACCGATCAGCCGATCCGCATCACCAAGGCGATCCCGGGCTGCGGCTGCACGACTCCGGTCTGGCCGAAGGATCCGATCGCGCCGGGCGCGAGCGGCGATGTCGAGATCACGATGCGCCCCGGCGACAAGGCCGGCATCCACCTCAACAAGAAGGTCACCTTCAACATCGAGAACCACCCGCCTGCGGTGCTCACCGTCCGCGGCGATGTCGTGGCGTTCGTGACCATGTCGCCCGATCTCATCGAGCAGCCGGCGGACCTCGTCGGCGCGAAGCCGACCCAGCTCACGCTCGAGTCGACCGACGGCACCTCCTTCAAGGTGACCGAGATGTCGCCGCCGATCGTGAAGAACATGCCCGCCGACTCGGCGACCAAGCATGTCCTCGACATCGATTGGGGCATGTGGGAGGAGACGGGACGCCAGATGCGCGTGGTCGTGAAGACCGATCACCCGAAGGCTCCGCAGCTCACGACGCTCGTTCGCCGCGCCGTGGCCGCGAATGCCCCGAACGCGCCGACCGCTCCGACGCCGCGCCCCATGGCCGGCCCGGGCACCACGGAACTCATCACCGCCGTCCGCAACAGCGACTTCTCGAAGATGAAGGCTCTGATCGACGGTGGCGCCAATGTGAACGAGCAGGACCGCGCCGGTGCACGCACCGCGCTCCACTGGGCGGCCAAGGGCGGAAGCCAGGAGGCGCTCTCGGCGCTCATGGCCGCGAAGGCCGATCCGAACCTCAAGGACCGTCAGGGACGCACCCCGCTCTGGGGCGCCGTCGAGACGACTCCCGCGGTCGTGAAGTTCCTGATCGACAACGGCGCCGATGTGAACGCCCGCGACACCGTCAACGCCACGCCGCTTCTCTGGGCCGCCGGCTTCGGTCGCCCTGAGACCGTGAGCCTGCTCATCGCGAACAAGGCCGATGTGAAGGCCGTCGACGACAACGGCTGGACCGCCCTCATCTGGGCCGCCGGCATCGGCCAGCCCGAGACGGTCGACATCCTGATCAAGGCGGGCGCCGACCTGAATGCCGCCGACCGCCAGACGGGCGACACGCCGCTCCTGCGCGCCGCCCGCACGGGCAAGCCGGAGAGCCTCAAGGTCCTCCTCGCTGCGGGCGCGGACATCAACGCGCGCAACAACCTGAAGCAGACCGCGCTCCACTGCGCCGCGCAGAGCGGTTCGGCGGAGAAGGTCGCGCTGCTGCTCGCCGCGAAGGCCGACCCGGCCGCGGTGGACAGCCGCAACTTCACCGCGCTCGACCACGCGATGAACCGCACGACGGGCGACAAGTCGAAGCTCATCGAGATCCTGAAGCCAGTCAGCCCCGAGTCGAAGCCGGCCGCCGCGCCTGCCGAGAAGAAGGCCGAGTAAGGGCACTTTCAGGCCTAGAAACGCAAGTTTGCAGATCCACGGCGCGCCTCTCGGGGCGCGCCGTGCTTTTTGCCGCGTACACTCCGTGCCTCTGGAGACGCCCATGACCACGATCAGCACTTCCGCCGTCGACGCGCTCGTCCGCCACATCGAGGAGGCCTCGCTCCTCGCGAGTTCGAACGCGATCCTCGACTGGGACCAGGAGACGATGATGCCGCAGGGCGGCATCGAATGGCGCGCGCGGCAGCAGGCGCTGCTTGCCCGCATCGTCCACGAGCGCGCGAGCTCGATCGAGCGTGGCGACCTGATCTCGGCGGTCGAGGACGACCGCGAGGCGATGGCGGACGCGCAGACCGCGGCGCTCGTCCGCGAGGCGCGTCGCGACTACGGCAAGGCGACCAAGCTTCCCTCGTCGCTCGTCGAGGAGATGGCCCGCACCTCGAGCATCGCGAAGCACGAGTGGGCGCAGGCACGCGCCGCGAACGACTTCGCCCGCTTCGCTCCGTGGCTGGAGAAGCTCGTCGGACTGCTGCGCAGCCAGGCCGACTGCTACGGGTTCGCGAAGGACGGCGACCGCTGGGATGCGCTTGCCGACCTCTACGAGCCGGGGTGCACCGCGCGCTCGGTGGCGGCGGTGTTCGACCCGCTTCGCCCTCGCCTGCAGAAGCTGGTCGCGGACCTGATGTCCGCCAAGACGAAGCCGTCGAACGAGTTCAACGACTTCGAGGTGCCGATCCCGCAGCAGGAGTCGCTGTCGCGCTTCGTCGCGGAGAAGATCGGCTTCGACTTCGAGCGCGGCCGCCTCGACCGCTCGACGCATCCGTTCTGCTCCGGATCGCACTGCAACGATGTGCGCCTGACGACGCGCTACAACGAGCGATGCGTGAACGATGCGCTCGGCTCGACCATGCACGAGGCCGGTCACGGCATCTACGAGCAGGGACTCCCGTTCGCGCGCGTCGGAACGCCGCTCGGCGAGTCGGTCTCCCTCGGCATCCACGAGAGCCAGAGCCGCATGTGGGAAAACCAGGTCGGCCGCAGCCGCGCGTTCTGGTCGTGGCTGCGCGGCGAATTGCCGCGCGTCATCGGCGCCGGCAGCGCGCGTTTCTCGCTCGACCAGCTCTACGCGGCGGCGAATGTGGTCGAGCCCGGCTTCATCCGCGTCGAGAGCGACGAGGCGACCTACAACCTCCACATCATGGTGCGATTCGAGATCGAGCGCGCCGTGATCGGCGGAAGCCTCGAGGTGGCGGGCATCCCGAGCGTCTGGAACAGGCTCTACAAGGACTACCTCGGCCTCGATGTGCCCGATGACCGCCGCGGATGCCTCCAGGACATCCACTGGTCGATGGGCGCGATGGGCTACTTCCCGACCTACACGCTTGGCAACCTCTACGCATCGCAGTTCTTCGAGGCGGCCTGCTCCGAGATGCCGGGGCTCGTCGAGGGCTTCGCCCGCGGCGAGTTCGGGCCGCTCAAGGCGTGGCTCAATTCCAATATCCACGCCCATGGACGCCGCTTCACGCCATCTGAACTCGTGACCCGAGCGACCGGGAAGCCGCTGTCCGCCGAGCCGCTGATGCGCCACCTCGAGGGCAAGCTTCGGCCGCTGTACGGGCTCTGAGAACAGGGTTTCCGCGAACAACGCGCCCGAAGCGTGAAATGGCGGCGGGGGTCGTGCTACACTTGTGATCTTTCCTCATTTCGGGGAACCACGATCCAATGGCCGACCAGAAGCTCCGCAACATCGCAATCATCGCCCACGTCGACCATGGCAAGACCACGCTTGTCGACGCCATGCTGTCCCAATCCGGCGTCGTCGAACTCGGGGCCTCGGGCGAGGCCTGCGTGATGGACTCGAACCCGCTCGAGCGCGAGCGCGGCATCACGATCCTCGCGAAGAACTGCGCGGTGACCTACACCATCCGCGAAGGCAAGCACCGCGGCGAGGTCTACCGCGTCAACATCCTCGACACCCCGGGTCACGCCGACTTCGGCGGCGAGGTTGAGCGCGTGCTCCGCATGGCCGACGGCTGCCTGCTGCTCGTCGATGCGCTCGAGGGTCCGATGCCGCAGACGCGGTTCGTGCTCTCGAAGGCGCTTGAGCTCGGCCTGAAGCCGATCGTCGTCATCAACAAGTGCGACAAGCCGGAGGCGCGCATCCAGGGCGTCGTGAACGAGGTGTTCGACCTGCTCGTCGACCTCGGCGCCGACGACCACGCCCTCGACTTCCCGATCATCTACGCGTCGGGCCGCAACGGCTGGGCCG
>Ga0209972_10000355_pt1 | contig 44676 bp, 40 predicted proteins | sample NOAtaG_7_FD_187302 | JGI IMG/M metagenome (GOLD analysis project Ga0209972, IMG submission 187302) | Freshwater lake microbial communities from Lake Erie, under a cyanobacterial bloom - NOAA_Erie_Diel1S_2200h metaG (SPAdes) (version 2) | ecosystem: Environmental > Aquatic > Freshwater > Lake ...
AAAAAAAACAAGAAGTTGCAAGTTTCAAAGCGGCCTTACAGCCCTTGGCAGAACAATTGGCAACCCGCGAGCAGGAATTACATCAGGAATTAGTGCGTTTACCCAATTTACCTGCAGCGGAGGTTCCTGATGGAAAAATAGCTTCCGATAATGTGGTGGTCCGTGAAGGGGGGGCTAAACCCAATTTGACAGCTGATGCAGTGCCTCATTGGGACTTGATTAAAAAATATCAATTGGTTGATTTTGAAACAGGCGCAAAAATTACAGGAAGCGGGTTCCCTCTTTACAAAGGGAAGGGCGCTAAACTACAACGTGCCCTGGTGCAATATTTTTTAGATTTTAATACGGCTGCCGGGTATACGGAGTACTTGCCTCCTTTGCTGGTGAATGAAGCTTCTGCCTATGGAACAGGTCAGCTTCCTGATAAAGAAGGACAGATGTATCATATGCCATTAGACAATTTGTATTTGATTCCTACTTCTGAAGTTCCCGTTACCAATATTTACCGAGACGAAATTGTTCCATTTGCTTCACTTCCAATTCGGATGACCGCCTTCTCCGCTTGTTTTAGAAGAGAAGCGGGCAGTTTTGGAGCAGATGTGCGTGGCTTAAATCGAGTTCATCAGTTTGATAAAGTTGAAATTGTACAAATTGTTGATCCCGAAAAAAGTTATGCCGTATTAGAGGAAATGGTGGCGCATGTGGAGCAGTTACTAAAGTCATTGGAATTACCTTACCGTATTCTTCGTTTATGTGGCGGTGATATGAGTTTTGCTTCAGCACTCACCTATGATTTTGAAGTGTTCAGCGCAGCCCAGCAAAAATGGTTGGAAGTAAGCTCGGTTAGCAACTTTGAGTCTTTCCAGGCTAATCGATTAAAACTTCGTTTTAAGGACGAAAAAGGAAAAACACAATTAGCGCATACCCTGAATGGAAGTTCACTGGCCTTGCCTCGTATCATGGCTTCCTTGTTAGAAAATAATCAAGAGGCAGATGGCATAAAATTGCCTTCCTCTTTGCATGCTTATATGGGGATGAATAAAATTAGCTAAGCTGCTATTTTAGCAAACTGCTTTTCAATACGTCTGTTCATGATGGCAAACCACAGTGGTGGAACTAGCGACAGTAACATCATACCCGGATAACCGGTGGGCATCTGCGGTGCGTTATCGTGATGACGCAACACTTGATATTTACGACTGGCTAAATAGTGATGATCGGAGTGACGGCTGAGTTCAAAAAGCATTAATCGACCAACAACGTGATTACTGTTCCAGGAGTGAGCGGGCATGGCGCGTTCGTATCGTCCATTTTCTAATTGTTCACGTTGTAAGCCATAGTGCTCAATGTAATTAACTGTTTCCAGTAATAAAATGCCTATTAAAGCAGCACCAAGAAAACAAGTCAACACAAAAAATCCAAAGAACCAATAGATTAAAAACAAAAATGCTCCTTGGATCAATTGAAATTGAATCATTTCATTTTTCCAGGAAAAAGCCGTTCCATTTTTTTTACGTGATTCATTATTGGCAATTTCCCAAGCACTGACAAATCCCATGATAATGGTTCTGAAATAAAACAGATATACCCATTCTCCTTTTCGAGCGCTGCTAGGATCTTCGTGCGTAGCCACACGGGTATGGTGTCCTTTGTTGTGTTCAGTAAAAAAGTGCATGTAGAGAGAAGTAAGCAACAGAAATTTTGCAAGTGTTTGTTCATACCTGTTCACTCGATGTCCTAATTCGTGTGCCACATTGATTCCAAAGCTGCCACAAAGAATGCCCATTACGGTAATTCTTCCCACACGATCCCAAGTATCGAGTGTAGGATCTTGCATGGATACGAGAAACATATAGAGCAACGCATATTGTAAAGGCACTACCAGGTGTAAAATCCAATCGTAAAACGAATCCTTTTTCACTAACTCTTCCTCGGCTGTTTCCAAATTAGTGGGGTTAGGCTTAAACACTAACTCCAGTACCGGTACCAGGATCCAAGCTATAATCATATTGATCCAAACCATCCACCCAGTTGTTTGGAAGGAAATACTGGCTCCAATAAAAAAGATAAAGGGAGTCAGGTATTTTAAGGCTTTGATACGGTGGTGCATATCTAAAAATTACAACTTGATTATTTTTTTATCGGTTGGATAGACAACAATAGATATTAATTGTTCATCAGTTTTTGAAGTTTGCGGGTCAGTATTAATAGCATACCAGCTGCTATACCAGACATCACTACAAAAAGAATGAAGAAGTCATAAAGATTATTCATCTCATAACCCATGAAGTTGGTGGTTTTGCCATCGGGGTAAAGGGCGCTGAGTACACCAGCCAGTTTGTTGGCGGCTGCACTGGCTAAAAACCAGACTGCCATCAATAAGGAAGCAAATTTGATGGGAGCTAATTTATTAACGAGGGAAAGTCCAATGGGAGATAAACAAAGTTCGCCCCAAGTATGTAACGCATACATCCCTAACAACCAGATCATGCTCACTTTTGTTCCTACGGCAACATCTTTCACACCAAAAGCGATCCATAAGTAGCCCAGTGAAAGTAAAAAGAGTCCCAGTGACATTTTGGTAGGAGAGGAGGGTTCGCGTTTTCCCAATTTTAACCATAACCATGCAAATACCGGGGCAAAGAGCACAACATAAATTGAGTTCAGTGAGGCAAAAAAGCTAGAGGGTACAGTAAAGGAACCCAAATCACGCTGGGTTTGTTCTTCTGCAAAAAAAGTAAGTGAAGCACCTGCTTGTTCAAAAGCACTCCAGAAAAATACCACAAAGAAGGAAACACTAAATATCACTGCAACGCGCTGCTTTTCGATTTTGCTCAATGTCTTGTCTGAAAAAATAATAGAGCCAATCAGAATTGGAGACGCAATGAGTACATACGTGAGATAATCAACTACACGCGTATCAATGTATAGCGCTGTAATCATCACGGCAGCGAGCAAGGTTAATCCAGCAATTATATTCAGTGGACGAGTCCAGGCGGTCGGTGCATTAGCAGGCGTAAGACCCAATATATTTTTATCTGGGTCCAACACATATTTTTTATGAAAAACAAGCTGGACTACCACACTGATCAGCATAGCAATTCCTCCAGCAAGAAAAGCCCATTTGAAATCCTCAGGGTTGCCGGTATCACCTACCAGACCACAAATAATTGGACCTAACGCACCACCCACATTGATTCCCATATAAAAAATAGTATAGGCGGAATCAGTTCTGCGATCTCCTTTTGGGTACATCTGTCCAACTAAAGCAGAGATATTTGGTTTAAAAAAGCCGTTACCGGTAATCATTAAACCCAGTCCTGTAAAGAACAAGATGGTCGATAAGTCAGCGGAACTTTGATAAGTGGAGGCGCAGAAAAAGAGCACAAATTCACCCAGTGCCATTAGGAGTCCACCAATTATGATGGATCGTTGATTGCCCCAGTAACGGTCTGCAATATATCCGCCCAGCAATGGAGTCAGATACACCAAGCTGGTATAGCTTCCGTAAAGGTTGGAGGCGAAGGCTTTGTCAACTAAAAGGGCTTTTGTTAAAAAGAGAACCAAGATGGCTCTCATGCCGTAGTAGTTAAAACGTTCCCACATTTCGGTGGCAAACAATACAGCCAATCCTTTTGGATGGCCCGTAGGGGTAGTGTTGGCAGACATAGGGCTTGCTTGTTTAAGTGATTGAAAATAAAGATTATTATCTAATCCCCAATTACCCGTAGGCTGTTTACTTTCGCAGCGAACTTTCCATCTACTATGAGAATACTTTTGCTGGGATCTGGAGGACGGGAACACGCGTTGGCTTGGAAAATCACTCAAAGCCCGCTTTGCAAAGCGTTATTTATTGCACCCGGTAATGCTGGTACAATAGGATTGGGTCAGCAATTATCGTTTGGAGTTACTGATTTTGATGCCATTCGTACTTGCTGTATCGAGCAGGCAATTGATATGGTGATAGTAGGTCCAGAGGAACCATTAGTAAAAGGGCTGGTGGAATATTTACGTGCAGAACCGCTACTTCACTCCTTATCTATTATTGGTCCAGGTCAGCAAGGCGCTGCACTCGAGGGGAGCAAGGCATTTGCAAAAGCGTTTTTGCAAAGACATGGGATCCCAACTGCCTCCTACCGAGAGTTTACCAAAGAGAATTATCAAGACGGGGTGGCCTATTTGCAGGCACATCCATTACCTATTGTTTTAAAGGCAGATGGTTTGGCTGCGGGCAAGGGTGTATTAATTTGTTCTACTCATCAAGAGGCATTGCATGGGTTTGAAGAAATGATTCAGTCAGCCAAATTTGGGGAGGCAGGAAAGAAAGTGGTAGTAGAAGAATTTTTACAAGGTATCGAGATCTCGGTGTTTGCGCTAACTGATGGGAAAAATTATGTGTTGTTGCCAGAGGCTAAAGATTATAAGCGAATAGGGGAAGGGGATACTGGTCTTAACACAGGGGGAATGGGTGCTGTAAGTCCGGTCCCTTTTGTAGATGCAGTTCTTTGGGAAAAAATAAAAACACGTGTGGTGGAGCCAACCATAAAGGGATTACAACAAGATGGCATTCCCTATTGTGGTTTCATCTTTATCGGTTTTATGATTGTCAAGGACGAACCCTTTGTGATCGAGTATAACTGTCGTATGGGAGATCCTGAAACTGAAGTGGTAATGCCACGTCTTCAAAGTGATTTGGTTGAATTACTTGCGGCGGCTGCGGCAGGCGAATTAGCGGATCATGTTATCAAAACTGATCCCAGAACTGCTTGTACTGTGGTGGCAGTTAGCGGAGGTTATCCCGAGGAGTATAAAAAAGGATTTTCTATTGAGGGGCTGGATAAATTGCAGGACTCCTCGCTTGTTTTTCATATGGGTACGCAGCAAAAAGGGGATGATATTATTACAAGTGGAGGCCGCGTTTTAGCAGTAACCGCTTTTGGTAATTCAGTGTCGGAAGCTTCTGCTGCAGCTCGAGAAATACAGGACTCCATTCAGTTTGAAGGGAAATACTACCGCCGCGATATTGGGTTTGAGTTCAAATGAACCCCTAACCATATTGCAGCCAATGTTGCTGCAATTGCTGTAGTGATGAATGTAGCAGCGGCACCCCAGTTAGTCCATATAAATCCAGCAAGAATGCTGGCCGTTAACGCCCCGATACTTTCACAAGAGCTAAAAAAGCCCAGTGCAGTGCCTCTTTCCTCAGGAGCAGACTGATTGCTGACCCATGCTTTGATTACTCCCTCGGTGGCCCCGGCATAAAGACCATAGCATCCAAAAAGAAAAATTAACCCCTTGATACCTGGATTGGTTGCAAAACCTGCATAAACACTTGCAAACAATAGGAAACCTCCAATTAAAACAGGTCTGAATCCCATTTTATCGGCAAGCGAACCCAGGAAAGGGGCACTGCTTGCATAGATCAGGTTGTAAAAAATATAAACTGCAATGGTTGCCGTATCTGCATCGAGTTTGATTTGTCCCCAGGTAAAATGCTGTCCTTCCAATAGCGTTCTGGTAAAAAGGATTAGAAAAAAATCAGCGCTATTGAATAAAAGAAATATCCAAAATCCTGGCATGACCTTTCGAAAAGTAGGGGTACTTCTTTTCCAATAGTGGAAGTAGGAAAAGAATCCTTTTCTTTCGGTAACCAGTGGGGAAAATTTTTTCTCGCGAATCAAAAAAGTCATCAACACTGATAGAACTCCTGGAATAAAGGCAAGCAAAAAAAGAGTCTTGAATGCCCCCGGGTGAGAGGAAAGATAGATCAGCGCCAACAGTGGACCCAAGGCAGCACCGAAAGTGTCCATTCCGCGATGAAATCCAAAAACCCGTCCTCGGTTTTCAGGGCTGGCCTCTTGCGCCAGCATAGCGTCTCTGGCCGCAGTGCGGATTCCTTTTCCCAGTCGGTCAGCAGTTCTGACTAAAAACACCGAAAGTACCCCGCTCACCAAGCCCAGGAGGGGTTTTGAAATTGCGCTTAGTAAGTACCCCCATTGCACAAAGGGTAATCGGGCTCCCTTCCGGTCACTCCAGGCGCCGAAACTACCCTTGCTAATTCCAGCCATGAAATTGACTACGCCTTCCAACGTGCCAATCAGCAACACGCTAAATCCTATTTGTTTCAGATAGACAGGTATTACCGGATACAGCATTTCGCTGGCCACATCAGCAACCAGGCTTACCAGCGATAAAATCCAAATAGTTCGGGTCAAGATCCGCATACCTGAAGTTACTATGAAACGTCTTTGAGAAGTTCTCAATTTCCCGCACCTTTGTTCCAATACAAAAGGTGGGATAGAATATGGGACTTTTTAATTGGTTTACGCAAGAGATTGCAATTGACTTAGGCACGGCTAACACGCTCATTATTCACAACGACGAAGTAGTGGTGAATGAGCCTAGCATTGTTGCCTTAAATAGAAATAATCCAAAGGAAGTATTGGCCGTGGGAAAGAAGGCATTGATGATGCATGAAAAAACCCATGAGAGTATTCGTACGGTTCGTCCGTTGCGCGATGGTGTAATTGCAGATTTTAATGCAGCGGAATTAATGATTCGTGAGCTAATAAAATTGGTTTACCCAAAACGTCCGTTATTACCACCCAGTTGGAGAATGATGATTTGTATTCCTTCCTCTATCACTGAAGTGGAGAAGCGTGCGGTGCGAGACAGTGCAGAACAAGCCGGCGCGAAAGAAGTGTATTTGATTCATGAACCTATGGCAGCTGCCTTGGGAATTGGAATTGATGTAGAAGAACCAGTTGGTAATATGATTATTGATATTGGAGGTGGTACAACTGGAATTACGGTCATTGCATTGGCTGGTATTGTATGTGATCAATCGATTCGTATTGCCGGTGATGAATTTACTGCGGATATCATGGAAGCGTTGCGTCGTTATCATTCCTTATTGATTGGAGAACGTACGGCAGAACAAATTAAAATTCAAGTGGGTGCTGCACTAAAAGATATTGATAATCCCCCTGATGATTTTGCTGTGAATGGTCGTGACCTGGTTACAGGTATCCCCAAACAAATTATGGTGAGCTATCAGGAGATTGCAGAGGCACTCGATAAAAGCATTTTTAAAATTGAGGAAGCTATTTTGAAAGCGCTTGAGCAAACACCACCGGAATTAGCTGCTGATATTTATCGCCGTGGTTTGTATATCACTGGTGGAGGCGCCTTGCTGCGTGGATTGGATCGCCGTTTGAGCAGTAAGATAAAACTGCCTGTGCATATAGCAGATGATCCGCTGAAAAGTGTGGTGCGTGGAACTGGTATTGCGCTCAAGAATTACGATCGGTACCCATTTGTAATGCGTTAAAGGATGCAATTAAAACGGAACCACGTTGCGTAACGTCATCCTATTTATTCGTCGTTATCTCACTTTTTTTACCTTTCTGTTTTTGCAGATTGTATCACTTTGGTTTTTGTACAGTTTCAACCAATTTCATCAAGCTCAGTTTTTGCAAACGGCTAATGAGATAACAGGAGAAGTTAACAAGCGGTATAAAAATTTTGAAAACTTTTTCTTACAGGGTGAGGAGAATCGTCGGTTGCATCGTGTGAATGATTCTTTGTTGAATTTATTATCGCAGCAACTGGTTACACCCGATACCACCCGTCGTTTGGTAACTGATACTGTATTGATTGATTCATCCCGTCAATATCGGCGCTATTACTTTAGGCCTGCCAGTGTGGTTTTTAATTCCACCAACAGTGAGAAAAATTATATTCAACTGGATCGAGGTTCTCTTCATGGGATCACAGAGAATATGTCGGTGCTGAACTCAGATGGCAGCGCTGTAGGAATTGTGGTACATGTCAGTCCTCGCTTTGCGCAAGTCATGAGCTTACTACATGTGCGACAGAAAGTAAATGTATCGCTTCAGAAAACAGGTGATTTTGGTACGTTGGAGTGGGATGGGAAAGATCCGGGTTTACTGTTGTTGAAAGGGTTACCCAAGAGTGTTCCAGTCAAAGTAGGTGATCCGGTGGTAGCCAGTCGGTACTCTTTTAATTTTCCTCCTGGTTATCCGGTGGGAACGGTTGCAGAAATTATCAGTGATAAGAGTACTAATTTTTATTTATTGAAAGTGAAGCCGGCGGCTCGTTTTAATAATCTGCAACATGTATTTGTAGTTGAAAATCTGCAGTATGCAGAACAAGCCACCTTGGATCAGGAAACGCGTAAGCGAATTGAAGACTCAAAAAGGACGCCCCGATGAAAGAAATAATCAGAAATCTTCTCAGGCTGGTCCTCTTTTTATTTATTGAAGTATTTGTACTTCATAAAATGCCACACTTGCATCGATTTATCTCTCCTTCGCTTTATTTCCTTTTTTTGTTTTGGTTGCCTTTTTCGATTTCACCACGGTTCCTGCTCTGGATAGGTCTTATCACGGGGCTGCTGATCGATTATTTTTTACAAAGTCCCGGTTTACATGCTTCCGCATGCCTTTGGCTTTGCTTTCTTCGTCCCTTTATTATTGGGGTACTGGCTCCTCGAGAAAGCAGCGAGTTCAATTATCGTGAGCCTTCACCACAATCCTTACTTTGGGCTCCCTATATTATCTATATAACCTTACTCACGCTGGCTCATCATACCTGGCTGGTATTTCTGGAGTGGTTGAGTTTTGGGTCTTTTGGCGATTTTTTGATCAAAGTGCTTGCTTCCACGGCTATTTCACTTTTATTGATCATACCCATTGAGCTGTTGTTTCCCCGCAGCAATCGTTTTCGGACCAATGTGGGTGGCTGATTTGGAAGCAAATTTGGAAAGCCGTTGTTACCAACTTATTTTGCAAGCGGTATCGTGATCCATGGCTGTCTATAATCAATCCCGAAGCAATACAATACGCTTAATCGTCATTATCACATTTGTGGTAATTGCGCTTCAGTTATTCTATTTACAAATAGTAGATCGTCGTTATGAACAACTGGCGATGGACAATGCGGTTTATCCGAAAGTTATTTATCCTGAGCGCGGTATTATTTATGATCGAAAAGGGAAAGCTATTTTGAATAATACCATCATTTTTGATTTGATGGTAACGCCTGCCGAAGCAAAAGGAATTGACACACTTGATTTCTGCCGGTTGATGAATATGGATACTAGTGAGTTCAGAAAAAGAATGGTGGATGCTATTCTAAAGAATACTAGTGTTCGTCCCTCCGTATTCAAAGCCATGCTTACCAAAGAACTCCAGGCAAGATTTGAAGAAAATAGTTGGCGATTCCCCGGATTCAATTTAGTGGAGCGTCCATTGCGTACCTATCCTTATCATGCAGCAGCGCATATTTTAGGGTATATCCGTGAGGCTGACAAGCGAGATATTGAACGCTCAAATAATTTTTATAGACAAGGTGACTACATTGGTAAAACTGGTTTGGAAGCTTATTATGAATCTGTATTGATGGGGCAGCGTGGTGTGCAGTATATGATCAAGGATAATAAGAATAGATTAGTGGGTACGTATGAGGGAGGTGAATATGATACAGCTGCTGTTGCTGGAAGAAGTTTGCGTACCCATATTGATATTGAGTTACAACAACTAGCAGAAGCATTGATGAATAATAAAGTGGGAGGCTTGGTTGCCATTGATCCTAAAACTGGGGGCATTCTCTCTATGGTATCTGGTCCCAACTATGATCCTAATGATTTATCAGGTCCGGATGGGAGTAAAAATTTTAGTCGGATGCAATTGGATGTATCAGGTCCGATGCTCAACCGTGCCATAGCAGGACGTTACGAACCGGGTTCAACTTACAAGCCGCTGGGTGCTTTGATTGCGTTGAATGAAAAAGTGGTGAGTGCTTCTTATGGTTATCCTTGTGGGGGTCGTTATACACTTTGCGGACATGGTAAGCCCGAATGTACTCACGCAGGTGGCGGACATGCGGCCAATGTGCGCTTGGCAATTGCCAATTCCTGTAATGCATATTTTGCACATATCTATCGATTAACCGTCGACAACCCCCGCTATAAAAATGTCTACGAGGGTTATTTACATTGGAAGGAATATATGAATGCGTTTGGGTTGGGCGTTCGTTTGGGAGTTGATCTTCCAAACGAGAATACCGGTGGAATTCCTGATACTGTGGTCTACAATCGGGAAAATGCCGGCCGTTGGACATCCTGTACTAACCTTACACTAGGAATTGGACAGGATAAAATGCAAACGACTCCCTTACAAATGGCCAATGCGATGTGTGTTATTGCCAACAAAGGTTATTATTATACGCCGCATTTTGTAAAGGGTATCGAAGGAGAAGGAGATGATGATGAGGCACTCTTGAATCGTTTTCAACAAAAGCATGATGTTCTTACTAACATTCCAGATATTGTATTCAACGAAGTAATTGAGGGTATGAGTGATGTGGTGAAAGTGGGTACGGCCCGAGGTGCACAAATTGAAGGAGTAGAAGTTTGTGCAAAAACAGGAACTGCAGAAAATTATACTATTCTAGATCGGCGTCGTATCAAATTGCCAGATAACTCCATGTTTGTATGTTTTGCGCCCAAAGAAAATCCAAAGATCGCGATAGCAGTTTTTGTACAGAATGCAGGTTTTGGAGCTACCTGGGCTGCACCGATTGCGCGTATGATGATGGAGAAATATTTACTCGATACGTTAACGGCTAAAAGTAAAATTGATTCGGCAAGAATAGCCTCTACTAATTTAATGCCTAGTTATTTTAAGCGCTTACAATACAAAGAGGATTCGATTCGGGCTTTCAAATGGTTTCAGGTAACAAAAGATAGTACGTATATAGATCGTTTTTCGCTGCAAGAACCTGCCCGTGGACCACGTTCACCGTTTCGAAAAACTCCAACTGAACCGGAATTACCTAATTGGGTGAAGATATTATCAGCAACCAGCTTGCCAGAACGCGGCATTGAAAAATTAAAAACTTTTTCTGCTTGAGAAATAATGCTGCCATATCGAAGGGAATTGACTGGAGTTTGGTTTGGATCTATTTGGCTTTAGTATTGATAGGGCTCTCTGCAATCTTTGCAGCTACTTACCAGGAAGGTGATCCTGTTCTTCAAAGTTTTATTGCATTTAAAACTGATTATAGTAAGCAATTTTATTTCTGGGGGATTGCGTTAGTCGTAGGATTTTTTATTTTACTCACCGATAGTAAATTTTTTCCGACAACTGCTAATTTCTGGTATGCAGTTGGGATTATTTTATTGCTTCTAGTGTTTCCATTTCATTCAAGAATTAAAGGAACAGAATCTATCATTCGAATCGGAGCTTTTAATTTTCAACCTGCCGAGTTTTGTAAAATATTTGTGGCCCTGGCATTGGCAAAATACTTTTCCCGTCCTGAAACTAATTTCAATCGTCCGGGTAGTCAGTTTACGGCTGCCTTGTTTGTATTGATTCCGGGTGGCTTAGCTATTCTTCAGCGTGAGACGGGATTAGCGTTGGTTTATTTCTCCTTTTTTCTCATGATGTATCGGGAAGGCTTACCCTCCATTATTCCTACGATTGGATTTGCTTTTGCCATCTTGATTATTGCCAGTATTCTAATTCCCCCTAATATTCTTGCTATTCTACTTTCAGTAATTGCTATCTTATTGATTTATTTTTCAAGAAGACAAATTCGTAGACGTCGGCAGATCTTAACCAGTATACTATTTATTTGGGCTATTGCGGTAGGAATACAGCGATTTGCGGTGCCTTTTATTTTTGAGAAAGTATTACAAAAGCACCAGGTAGAGCGAATCTATAATCTCTTTGGCAAGGACAATCCCTACGATCCGCAGCAAAAGGCTTTGTCTGAAGACGCTTCCAGAAAAAAGAAAGAAAGTGGTAGCAGCTATAATGTCCGCCAATCAAAAATTGCAATTGGAAGCGGCGGTTTTTTTGGAAAAGGAATCTTTAGTGCTACGCAGACTCGATACGATTTTGTGCCTGAACAGCGCACAGATTTTATTTTTTGTACTGTTGGTGAGGGATTTGGTTTTCTGGGGAGTATGTTGCTATTAGGACTTTATCTAGCCCTCCTAATGAAAATGATCAATCTTGCAGAGCGACAGCGAAGTACGTATAGCCGGGTATATGCGTATGGCGTATTGTCCGTGTTCTTTTTTCATATTGCTGTAAACATCGCCATGACTATCGGATTGGCACCTGTGATTGGTATACCCCTTCCTTTTATAAGTTATGGGGGTACTTCTTTGTTAACCTTTACCGTTTTGCTTGCTATTTTGGTTCGTCTCGATGCGGATCGTCAGATGGTACTTCGCTAATCCTACCTTTGCCGGATGAAAATTATTCCATTGGCTGAGGGCTGGTTCACTGTTGATAAGACCAAACAGTTTGTTCCCTTCAATTCCTCCCATGATCAACTTCGTGATCGGCCAGCGGGTAGTTTATTGGTCGAAATCCAGCCCTTTGTAGTCTGCACTGCTAAGGAAGTTATTTTATTGGATACAGGCTTGGGATACGAAATAGATAGTATGCTCCAATTGCATATTAATCTGCGCAACGCAGGCATCGATCCTTTGTCGGTGACCAAGGTTATATTATCTCATTTACACAAGGATCACTGTGGAGGTATGATTAAAAGGAAAGAAGAGTTCATCGAACCCGCTTTTCCCAACGCAACTTATTATGTGCAAGAAGCAGAGCTGCAACATGCACTGCAACATATCGGACCTTCTTATCCAGCTGCACCAGTGGAATGGCTGGCCTCGTATGAAAAGGTAGTACGCTTACAGGGTGATCAAACTATTGACGGTTTAATTACCTGTGCAATGTCTGGTGGTCATGCCCGTTTTCACCAAAGTATCTTGATCAGCGAGAATAATGAGTTTATTTTTTATGGTGGCGATGAAGCTCCTCAATTACAACAAATGCGGCATCGATTTGTGGCTAAATATGATTTTGATGGCAGACGTGCCATGGAGTTGCGACAGCAGTGGTGGAATCAGGGCGAACAGGAAGGATGGACTTTTCTATTTTACCACGATGTCAAAAATCCAAGTTTCTCCTTTCAGCAATCTTAAAATTCTCTTGGGGGAGGAGGCGGACCCATTTTCCCGGGACCACGACGATCGCGTACGCGTTCTTCCTGTACATCACGAAGAATTCTAATAAAGTCCTCTTGCAAATCATAGATCTGAATGACTCGTTTTGCTCCAACAATGGGACTAAATTCCTTTCGGTACTTAATTTGTAATTCAATTAACTGCTGACGAGCTAGTAGTCGATCCTCCCGATTTTTTCTCATGGTCTCTCGCCATTCTTTTTGATACCGAGCAAACACCGGTCCAAAGGCTTCGCGTTCTCCACCGGTCATCCGCATTTTTTTCTGGATAAAGAGATTCATCTTTTCCGGAATTCGCTCTCCCATGGGAGGTTGCGCATCAGCGACAAGCACTATCGTTAGAAAATATATAAATGTGATAAGGTGTTTCATGGCATTTCAGTTGCTGGGAGATCGTTTAATAAGCGCTTGATTTCTTCGTGAGGTATATCCTGAATTAATACCGCTAAGTCATTACTTTCTATTTTTTCTGCAGTAGCGGTTTGTAAAAATGCATTTGTATTGTCAATGTAAGCTGAGACGTGTTCCTCAGGAAGTTTGCTTATTTCCTGCTTAGCCCATTGATCAACAGCACCCGTTTCTTCATTTAAAGGATTTCTGAAGTAGTATAGGCTAAAAAAGAGAATACTTATTGTTACAGCAGCAGCTGCGAAAACTGTCCAGCGAGGGGATCGGAAGAAAATTGTCGAACTATTTTTTTCTTCTTTATTAACCGCCGCAATTAGCTTGTGAGGGAGTTGTTCAAAATAACCAGTGGGTACTTGAAAGGTCGATTGCTGTTGATGAAGTAGACTCGGAGCAACTTCTCTTAATTCGTCCTGTATCGTTTCCTTTTTTTCCATGTGCTATTGCTATGACAAGTTAAGTAGGTCTTGGTTTAATGATTCAAAATATACTGTTCAATTTTTTTAGCTGCATGGTGGTAGCTGGCTTTTAACGCTCCCTCACTGGTTTCCAATAGTTTACTCATTTGTTCATAGGGCATTTCCTGATAATACCGAAGTATAAAAACCATGCGTTGTCTTTCTGGTAATTGCTGAATGGCCAATTCCAGTTTCCATTCCAGTTTTTGTGCATCAAAATGTGAATCTGCTTTTACCTGTTCGGCTCTTTCCTGATCCTTTTCGCTTAGGGAAGCCAGCGACTTTCTTTTTTGTTGCTCTAAAAAACTCAGACATTCATTGGTGGCAATCCGGTAAATCCAGGTATACAACTGACTGTCCTCTCTGAATTTTTCCAAACCATTCCAAACTCTGATAAATGTATTTTGTACCACATCGTTTGCATCTTCATGCGAAACGACCATTCGGCGTATGAGCCAATAAATCCTTTCCTGGTATTTTTTAACCAGCATGGTAAAAGCGGCTTCTTTCGTAATAGGATTACGAAATTCCTGTAAGAGTTGTTGGTCAGAAGTGGAGGTCATGTACCGGTTATACCGTTAGACCTTGAAGATACGATTAGGTTTAACCTTTACGTTGCAGGGCACGCTCTGCCGCTGCAACGATATCCGGTACATCCAGGCCATATTTCTTTAGCAACTGAGCAGGAGTACCACTTTCTCCAAATGTATCCTTGGTACCTACATATTCGATGGGAACCGGGCAATGCTTGGCAGCTACTTGTGCAATTGAATCACCTAATCCACCTATGATATTGTGCTCTTCGGCTGTTACTGCACAACGTGTTTTTTGTAAGGAAGCAATAACCGCTGCTTCATCCAATGGTTTGATAGTATGAATATTGATGACCTCTACGCTGATTCCTTTTTCCTCCAGTTGTGCACCTGCCTGGATGGCATTCCATACCATATGACCACAGGCAAAAATGCTAATGTCTTTACCCGTCGAAAATTGTTGTGCTTTCCCGATTTCAAATGGACGATCCGTGGTAAAAATCGGCCAAGCCGGACGACCAAAGCGCAAGTATACGGGTCCTTTATATTCTGCAATGGCCTCCGTGGCTGCTTTGGTTTGTGCATAATCACAAGGAACTATCACGGTCATACCAGGCAGCATTTTCATGAGTCCTATATCTTCTAAGATCTGATGGGTTGCTCCATCCTCCCCTAAAGTAAGTCCCGCGTGTGAAGCACAAATTTTTACATTCTTATCGCTGTATGCTACACTTTGTCTAATCTGATCATATACTCTACCAGTAGAAAAGTTTGCAAAAGTGGTAGTGAAGGGAATTTTTCCTCCTATAGTGAGTCCTGCTGCTACACCAATCATGTTGGCCTCAGCTATTCCGCATTGAATAAAACGCTCCGGAAACTCTTTCATAAACTGATTGAGTTTTAAAGAGCCTGCTAGGTCAGCAGTAAGTGCTACCACGTTGGGATTTTTACGGGCAGCTTCTACAATGCCATCTCCAAATCCGCTACGTGTGTCTTTATTTCCGGTTGATTGAATGTCTTTAAGCATGGTTACAAAAGTAGGATTTCAGCGTTAAGCAATCAATTGAAAACTGTATTTCCGGACTTTAATTCTTGCTCCCATTTCCAGGCTGTAGCCATGATATCTTCCAGATTATATTTGGTTTCCCATCCCAGTACTTCTTGCGCCCGGTTCTTATTGGCATAGATGGCAATTACATCGCCCGAACGACGGGGGCCAATTTCATAGTTGAGCGATGTTCCACTGGCTTTTTCAAAAGCCGTTATGGCTTCCAGTACTGTGTTGCCATTCCCTGTACCCAGATTAAATATTTCGCAGGATTCTTTGTTCTGCTCCTGCTCTAGGTAACGCAAGGCTAGCGTATGCGCATGAGCTAAATCACAAACATGGATATAGTCCCGAATGCAAGAACCATCCCGGGTGGGATAATCATTACCATGAACCCATAATTTATCCAGTTTTCCAATGGCTGTTTGTGTAATAGCTGGAACCAGGTTCTGTGGCTTACCCAGAGGGAGTTCTCCAATCAGCGCGGAAGGGTGGGCGCCTGCTGGATTAAAATAACGAAGCAGGATATGCTCTGCTGCAGCATTTTTTGCATAGTCCTGGATGATCTGTTCGCTGATTTGTTTGGTAGATCCGTAAGGGGATTCCGCAGTTTTGATGGGTGTTTGTTCTGTTACTGGTATTTTATCTGGATTACCATACACCGTGCAGGAGGAAGAAAATACAAAGTGGGAAACCCCATACTCGTCTACACACTTTAAAAGATTTATTAGTGAGAATAGATTATTCTCAAAATAAAGCAAGGGTTGTTCAACCGATTCTCCCACTGCCTTGTAGGCTGCAAAATGAATAACGCCGCTGATATCTGTGTGCTCTTCAAATACAGCACAGGTATCCTCGTAATTACAGAGATCAATTTTATAGTGCTGTACATTTTTACCGGTAATTTTTTGTACCGCATCTAATGCAGCAGCATGAGAACGAGAATTATTATCAATACAAATTACTTCATAGCCGTTTTCCAGCAGATCAATAATGGTATGTGATCCAATATATCCACAACCACCTGTTACAACAATTTTTGCCATAGGATTAGTTACCCGGCAAATCTCTGTAATTCTGGCGCTGTTTGCAAGAAAAGATTAAAAGAAACGAAGAATCCAGTAAATAAAAGCGGCCAGTAATGCGCTGACTGGGATAGTAAGTATCCAAGCCCAAATTAAATTAATGGTTACCCCCCAGCGAACGGCGGATAGACGTTTTGTGGCGCCCACTCCCATGATTGCTCCTGTAATAGTATGTGTGGTGCTAACTGGAATTTTTAATGCTTCTGTGAGAAAGAGGGTCAGGGCTCCAGCAGTTTCTGCCGCTACGCCTTCAAAGGGAGTTACTTTAGTGATACGCGTACCCATTGTTTTTACAATTTTCCAGCCACCACTCATGGTACCTAATCCAATAGCAGCGTAGCAGGCAATAGGAACCCAGTTAGGCATTTCTTCAAAAGAACCAATTTGCCCTCCAGCAATTAATGCTGCGGTGATAATTCCCATTACTTTTTGTGCATCATTTCCACCGTGTCCGATACTGAAAGCTGCTGAAGAGACCAGCTGTAATTTTTTAAACCATAAATTGGAACGGTGTGCATTTAGCTTATTCAGGTATAACGCGAAAAAAGCCATGGTCAGTAGGATGAACGCCAGTAAAATCCATTTGAAATTCTTGGAGTAAAAAATTACTTGCATCAAATAACTCTCATAGTCTGTTTTGCCAGCTAATTTCGCAGGATCTGTCAGAAGATTTGATTGTAAGAAATAAATTACATAGGCAATCACTAGAATGGAGATAATTCTGGATTTCCAGCCTTTCCCAAACGAGCTTAGAAACCAGATTGACATGATAAATGCCATTAGCATTCCAATCATCGGCGCTAGTATAATAAAACTGGCTGTTTTGAGAATAACGGTTGTATTCACTGCATCAATACCTGCAGCCGCAATGCCAGCTCCGGCAAAGCCACCAATCAAAGTGTGTGAGGAAGAGGAAGGAATGCCAAACCACCAAGTCAATAAATTCCAAGCAATTGCAGCAATCAGCCCTGCGAAAATTACATTCATCATAGTGCCCCCGTTCACCGCATCTGCATTTACAGTTTTAGCAACTGTGTTAGCAACACCATGATCTTTAAAAATAAAATAGGCTACCGAGTTAAAAATAGCTGCCCAAAGTACGGCCTGAAATGGGGTTAGTACTTTAGTTGAAACAACAGTGGCAATTGAGTTGGCAGCATCATGGAATCCATTGATGTAGTCAAATACAAGTGCTAATACTATAATCGAAATTAGAAAGGTAGTCATGTGCAGCTTAGGCGTATTTGAGTACAATCGATTCGATTACATTGCTGGCGTCTTCACATTTGTCTGTGGCTAGTTCCATCACTTGATAGATTTCACGAATCTTAATCACCTCTTTAGCGTCAGTCTCCATGGCAAATAAGCGCTCGATACTCATATCAAATACATCATCGGCCTGGTTCTCTATACTGTTGATTTTTATCATTGCTTCAGTAATAGCTTTGATATTTTTCATATCCCGAAGCTGTGTAACGGCAATCTTAACCTGCTGACATCCTTGCTCAATCAGTTCAGCAAATTTTTGCATCCCCATATCATTGGTGTTGACACGATAAAAATTCATTTTTTTAGCAGAACCATAGATATAGTCGGCTATATCATCCAATGAAGTAGCCAAATAATGGATATCCTCTCGGTCAAAAGGGGTAATAAAATTTCTGCCCAGCTCTGTAAACAGGCTGTGAGTTAGGTCATCGTTTTGGTGCTCTAGGTCTTCAATTACGGCAATTAGCTTTGCCCTTTTGTCAAAGTCGGGTTCTGCCACCACAGCTTTGAGCTGGGTACCCATTACAGTCAGATTTTCAGCCACTTTTTCGAATAATTCAAAGAATACCGCATTCTTTGGAATAAAAATTTTGAGGAATGAATTGAAGCCTGACATAGATTCTTTTTAATGTAAACAAACAGTTTGTGAAAGTACTGTTTTTTGAGCTGTCCGCGGAACCTCCGAAAGGCGTAACATTTTGGTAACATTGAGGTAATAATTGCTTAACAATGCGGTGACTTACCGTTAACATGCACCGACCACCTTTGCGTCAAACAAAGGAATTATGCAGGCTCGGATCAACATACTTTTTGTTACTCTCCTTTTGATAACTACCCAGGTTTCAGCTCAATTGCTGCCATTTGTAGGCAAGGTTATAAATGTTAAAAATGAACCTTTAGTTGGCGCCTATGTAACTATTGAAGGCGGTACGACTACTACTTTGTCTACCGATGTTGAGGGAAAATTTTACACTAAGCTGGAAGGTGGAAAAAAATACACCTTCAAGGTTACCAACACAGGGTATGAGGCGAAGCAAATAGCTGACATATTCGCAACTCCTAATCAAGAAAATATACTTGAAATTGTATTACAGGAAAGTTCCAAATCAAATCTTCAGAGCATTACTTTAACAAGTTCTTCTCGCCGTCAAGAGAACACCAGTGCGTTGTTAAGTTTTCAGCGCAATAATATTTCCTTGTCAAGTGGTTTAGCTGCTGATTTTATTCGTCGTACTCCTGACAAGAATACGGGTGAAGTATTAAAACGTGTGAGTGGAACCAGTATCCAGGATAATAAGTTTGTGGTTGTTCGAGGGCTGAGTGATCGATATAATGCCGCATTACTTAACAACGCGCAGCTTCTTAGCTCTGAGCCTGATAAAAAAGCTTTTTCATTTGATCTGATTCCTTCGTTAATGGTAGATAATATTATCATTAACAAAACAGCTACACCTGACCTAACAGGAGAATTTGCAGGAGGTCTTGTTCAGATTAATACAAAAGATGTCCCTGCACGTAGCATACTGACTGTAGGAGTAAGTTGGGGATTGAACAACCAATCAACCGGAAAAGATTTTACAAGCAATACGCGTAACAGCACAGATTGGTTAGGTTTTGATGATGGTACCCGCTCTATGCCTGCCGGATTCCCAACTTCACCGCAGGCTTACCGTATTCTGGGAGGAAGTAATACTGGTATCGCACAACAAATCGAATTGAGTAAGTTATTCAACAATGAGGTTAGTAAGGAACTGTCTACAACTGCAGCTCCGATTCAAACCTACAATCTTACTTGGGGGGTCAATAAAAAATTCAAAAAAGGCGGAGTATTTGGTTCAATCATTTCAGCCCAATATCGTAGCAGCATGTTAAAATTTGCTGTGGAAAGAAAACTACACCAGGATGATGGCGATTTACTGGTTCAGTTATTTGATGAGCAGAATAAATATTCTATCAACTCGGGGGTGATTGCCAATTTTACTTATGTAAAAGGAAAGCATAAGATTTCTTTTAAAAATCTTTTCAATCAACTTTTTGAGGATAATTATTACACCCGTACCGGAGTAAGTTTTGATCGTATCCAGGATATTGATTTCCGTTCCTCCGTATTAAATCAACGTAGTTTATATACCAGCCAATTAGAGGGTAGTCATCAATTGACAAAGAGCGGAGTGAAATTAAATTGGAATGGGAATGTGGGGTATAACTGGAAAACTCAACCTGATTTACGTACTTATGCCTACTTCCGTCCAAAAGGAACCAGTGCACCCTTTGAATTTAATGACGATGATACGCGTAGATTTTTTAGTGATTTGAAGGATTACAGTTATGGGGCTAATGGATCTATTTTGATCCCTTTCAAAATGGGGAAATTCAAACAAAGCTTCAAGGCAGGTGGATCGACTTTAATACGTATTCGTGATTTCAGAAGCCGAATTTTCCGTTATGAGCCTGCCAATATTACTCAATTCAATAGCCAGCTAGTCTACCTTCCCTATGATCAATTATTATCACCGAACAATATGTTCACGCGTGGCTTTAAGATTTTAGATTTTACGAACAATCAGGATAAATACTTCGGTGTGTCCGTTTTGAATGGGGCATTTGCCATGTTTGACAATAAGCTGGCCGAAGAATGGCGTTTAGTATGGGGCGTTCGTGCTGAAAATTTTCAACAGTTTTTGACCACTAAAGATGTAACGGCTAAGCGGGTAATTGTCAACACAGAAAAATGGGATATTCTTCCTTCTTTTAACCTGACTTTCTCTCCTTCGCCAAAGCATAATATTCGTTTAGCCGGCAGCCAGACAGTGGCCCGTCCTGAGTTTCGTGAAATTGCTCCTTTCTCCTTCTTTGATTACGAGGTTAATTATGCGGTGGATGGAAATCCTGATTTGAAACGCAGTTCTATATTAAATGGGGATGTTCGGTATGAATTTTATCCTAAAGCAGGGGAGGGAATTACCTTGGGTGCTTTTTACAAATCATTTACTAACCCAATCGAATTACGGTTGAATCCCTCCAGTGTACTGGACAGAAGAAACTATAAGTTTTATAATGCGCAGGATGCTACCACTATTGGTGCAGAGTTAGAGATCAGAAAGAATTTAGTTTCTCTTCAAGATGGGGATGCACAGTTAAGCACTTTTGTTAACCTGACTTACATCAGTTCTACAGTTACGCTTGCCTCTACTTCAGGAGGAGGTCAGGCTGTTTCCAGCAGCCGTCCTTTACAAGGACAATCCCCTTATTTGATGAATATGGGTCTGCAGTATGATAACAGCAAAAAAGGAATCAGTAGTTCATTATTATATAATCGTATTGGTCAACGCTTGAGTCTGGTTGGTCTAAATGATCTTGGATTCCCTGATGTGTATGAGCGCCCTCGTGATCAGGTAGATTTTCAGTTAACTAAGAAAATATTTGCTGGCAAGGGTGAATTAAGACTTACTTGGTCAGATATATTGAATCCTTACTACTATTTCTATGAAAACGTAAACGAGCAAACATCTTTCCAGGATGGAACTGATCGGTTGTTCTATGCTTTCAAGCCCGGTTCAACAATTACGTTTGGTTTTACCTATGATTTTTCATTCTCAAAAAAATAAACTTAAAACTCAAAACCCTGTATATGAAGTCGATTCTCACAAAAGTGCTTGCTGCAGTATTACTGTTAAGCACATCTGCTTGTGTAAAAGTAACATTTGATGAAGGAAATGGAGGTACGGTTACACCGCCTGTTGATCCTACTAGCAATGTTATTACTGGTGTTATTTCCTCCAGCAAATTTTATGCAAAAGGTAAATGGATTTTAAAAGGTTATGTCTATGTAATTGATGGCGCCACTGTTACATTTGAGGCGGGTTGTGTTGTGCAAAGTGATGTAACTGAAAAGGGAGCCCTGATTATTGAGCGTGGTGCTAAAATCATTGCTTCTGGAACCAAGGATAATCCAATCGTCTTTACAAGTGGAAAGGCAATTGGCGCTCGCGCTCCTGGTGACTGGGGTGGTATCATTCTATTAGGTAAAGCACCCACCAACCGTCCTTTAGATCCTGCTCCGGTAATTGAAGGTGGAGTAGGCCGTCAATATGGTGGAACAATTCCTACCGACGAGAGCGGAATTCTACGTTTTGTACGTATCGAATATGCTGGAATCGCTGCTGAACCCGGATCAGAGATCAATGGATTGACTTGCGGTGGTGTAGGTTCTGGTACTATTATCGAGAATGTAATGGTTTCCTATGGAAACGATGATGCGTTTGAGTTTTTTGGCGGTACTGTTAATGCTAAAAATCTAATTGCATTTGCTACTGCTGATGATGATTTTGATTTTGACTTTGGATATAGTGGTAAAATCCAGTATGCTATCTCTATGCGCAAGCCTGATTTTGTGGATGCAGGTGATGCCGGTAACGGAATTGAGTGTGATAATGATGCGAGTGGTACAAACGCAACTCCAATCACACGCCCTCAATTAAGCAATTTTACTATGGTTGGTCCTAATGACGCAACAGGAACGGCTGCAAATCATAACTACTCCATGCGTTGGAGAAGAAGAACTCAGTTTGTAATTCGCAATTCCATTATGATTGGACATCCGGATGCAGGGTTTTCCATGGAGTCTGATGGCACGTTGAACGATTACTATGTTAATGGGCTTTCAGAGTTTCGTAACAACTTATTACAGGCCACAACTAGTATCTATCGCAGCAGTAATAACAATATTTGTACAGCTGCTCAAATCCAGGCAAAAGCTGAAAGTGAAGGTTGTGTGACATTAGCAACTAGTGCAGCTGCACAGCTGACCAGTCCTTTCTTTTCTATTACTCCTAACTTTTTACCTGCTACAGGTTCTCCCGCTTTAACTGGGGCTAGCTTTACAGGTATGAACCCATTCTTTACGTCAACTACTTTCCGTGGTGCCATGGGTGCTACTGATTGGACTACAGGCTGGGCAGTGTGGGATCCTCAGAATAAATCTTATTAATACATCGTTTAATTTTGGCGCTCTGTCTGAAAAGGCAGAGCGCTTTTTTATTTCTAAAAGGTTCTACTTATGAGTGGCATTCGGATTTTATTTGGCTTTATGCTAGTGCTTCTTTTAACCTATTGTACCCCTCAGGGGACTCCCAATCTTTTACCAGAATTAGCAACTTGTGATAGTGCGGTGATTATGTATTACAACACACCTGGTAATCCCCGATTTTTTAAAATGGTAAAGGTTTATGATAAGGCTAGCTTGTCTTCCCTTGCGGAGGCTGCTAATCAACCTGCACATATCGCTGAACGTGATTGTAATACGCAGGGCAAAATTTACTACTATGGGGATAATGGAGAGGTATTTGTGTTGTACTTTACCTACGATGCTGCTTGTAAGTCTTTGACCTTCATTAAGACCGGAGAAAAGTATGAAGTTATTCTCCCAGCGGCTGAACATAACATGCTTGAAAAGTTGAAGGAGAAAGCCTACGAGCCTGGTAATCGCTAATATTAAGTTTTAGACTTCTTGCAAAACTTAACATTGAATTTCTATGCTTGCTTGTTCAACTAATTATTTTTGGGCCGGCTACTTTTTACACAAGCCATCCCTGATTTATGAATACCATCACCGAAGCAATTCGACGTGCACCCTCTGTGCAAGAAGTTTCCAATGTATTGGAAGCATGTTGGCGGGAAAAAAAGAAGAATGGTTCGGAAGAAGGACTCTTTTTTTTAAGTGAATTGCGTGCTATTCTTAATCAAATTGATCCAATTGATGTTGCTGAGGCAGCGGAGTGGACTAATATTCAACACGCGAGAGTTTATTTACATCGGCTTACTGCAAAGCAATCCTCCTCGGTAAAATAAGATCCATTTTGTTAGGGGTAGACCAGATTTCCTGCATGCGCCCTAACGATTGTTCGATGGAGAGTCTATAATCCTTTTGGAGAGCTTTACCCTGATTGAGCCAATCTTCAATCATAACTGATTCCATTGCTTGGTAAGGATCCAGGACCGTTATTCCCATATTTTTTAATGCTGCTGCATTGCAATATTGCTCATATTGACCCCAGATTGGCATGGCAAGTATTTTCTTGCCCAATTGCATGGCCTCTGCAGGTGTCTCAAAACCTGCTCCGCAAATAATACCAGCACAACTAATCAGGCTTTTATTGAAGGATTCCTGTCCGATGGGTTTAAAAGTGATATTTTTTTCTCTGGTAGTATTTTTTACCGCTTTGCTAAAAACTTCAAATTTTTGATGGGGGATACCTCTAAGTAGGATTTGTAAGAATCTGTCATGTAATGCTGGTAGGTAGACGGTGATATGTCCATGATTGGTTGGTGTTGCATCCAGTATTTCTTTCTTGATAATTGCCCCGAATACATCAGTATGATATTTTTCAAAATGTAATCCAATGTGATAGCTAGCCTGGACATATTTTTTTAATAATAACTCACCATGCCAACTTTTGAATACGGGCCTTGGTGTTTCTGGATATTGAAAACTGGCCTGGTGTCCAAAATGTATCGAGGGGACTTTTTTCAAACTACAAGCCAGCGAAGTCAAACAATCAAAGTCGTTCAATACTAAATCGTATTTCTCAACTGGTAAAGCCATCACTTCTTTAAAAAGGCCAACCGGATTTCGCTGAAAAGCAATTTTTGAATAATCCAACCCCCCGGTATTGTTGTAGTAGAGGCTGATCCCCTTGCTTCTGAATTTTACAGGTAAATTAGCTTCAAGGTGACTATTGTTTCCACTTAAGAAGCAGTCTACCTCGCCCCATTTTTGCAAATGAGGTAATAGGGTAATGGCTCTGCTGATATGGCCATTTCCAGTAGCCTGAACCGCATAAAATATTTTCATGATTGTCGAGGATTAAAAGGGGAGTTGGTGAATGTGAAGTCCAATCTCGTCCGTTACTACATTCAACTCAGGTAATTGCTTTTGCATATTAACTACAGGGGCCAATTCATAATCCTCTTCTTTGTAATGATAGATTTCCCAGGATTGATTAGTGTATTCTAATGCGGTTAAATTTTCAATCCAATCCCCACTATTCAAGTAAGTTACCTGGCCTTCCTCTGTCGATACTATACGTTGTTGTGGCTGGTGAATATGTCCGCATATGACATAATCATACCCTTTGCTGATGGCCAACTCAGCCGCAGTTTGTTCAAAATCTGCAATCCAGCTTACTGCCTTTTTCACTCCATTTTTTACTTTCTTACTCAAGCTCATTTTAGGCTGCCCGAATTGAGTCAGAATCCAATTGATTAGTCGATTAAGCAGAATGAGCCAGTCGTATCCCCAGCCTCCCAGTTTTGCAATGATTTTTGCACTTCCTTTTGTAGTCGCATCAAATACATCACCATGGAAAATCCAAGTACGTTTCCCGTTCATCTCTATTACTAACTTGTCTGATAACTGAAAATTTCCCAGGTGTAATTCACTGTAACGGCGTAACATTTCATCGTGATTTCCGGTTACATATACAACCCGGGTTCCTTGGCTAAGCAGGTTTAAAATCTCTTTAATGACCTGCATATGGGCAGGGGGGAAGTAGCTTTTGCTAAATTGCCAGCCATCAATGATATCCCCATTCAAAATCAGTAATTGGGGGGATATACTTTTGAGGTAATGCACTAACTCTCTTGCATGACAACCATAAGTACCCAGGTGAATGTCACTAAGCACCACTACGTCCGGATTTCTTTTGTGCATCAACTGTTGTTTTCCGAAGTAAAGCTCTTAACGTTAACAGGGTATTAAGCCGATGTTATGAAACCGTGAATCCTTTTTTTATTTTTTATTTACTGCATTGTGTAAATTTGACCTCGAAGTGAAACTGGCTGCAATAGATATAGGAAGTAATGCGGTTCGACTCTTAATATCAGAGGTAGTGGAACAGGCGGAAGAGAATCCGGACTTTATAAAAACAGTACTGGTTAGGGTGCCCCTTCGATTAGGTTTTGATGTTTTTGAGAGGGGTTCCATCTCTGGCAAAAAAGCAGAGCAGCTTGTAAAAACTATGCAAGCCTATAAGTTGTTGCTTGATGTATACGGGGTTCGTCATTTGAAAGCTTGTGCAACCTCTGCGATGCGTGATGCTGCCAATACGCAAGAGGTATTACAGCGTATTAAAACTGAATCAGGAATTACAGTTAGGGTTATCAGTGGGGAGGAGGAAGCAACACTTATTTATGAAAATCACATTGCCGATTATATGGATGCTGCAGAATCCTATCTCTACATTGATGTGGGCGGGGGCAGCACCGAGTTGACATTTTTTAGTGATGGGAAGCTGGTATTTAAAAAATCTTTCAATATTGGTACTATTCGTTTATTAAAGGACCAGGTTTCTGCGGATAATTGGGAAGAAATGAAAACCTATATACGTCAGAAAATTAAAGGGCATCATCATGTTACGGCTATCGGTTCTGGCGGAAACATTAATAAGATTTTTAATTTATCCAAGCGAAAAGAGGGGAAGCCCATCGATCTCGAACTTCTCAAGCAGTATTACAAGGAGTTGAGTGAACTAAGCATTTCTGAACGTATGCAACGATTTCGTATGCGTGAGGATCGGGCCGATGTGATTGTACCCGCACTTCAGATTTATATAAATGCCATGCGATGGGCTGATGCCGAGAATATGTTTGTACCTAAAATTGGGCTTGCTGATGGCCTCATTCACACGCTCTATGAAGAGGCAATAGCCAAGAAAGCTGTAGCCAAATGATAATCAGCTTATTGCATTAATGTGAAACTATTATTAATTCGTTCTACATTTTCCAACCTTCCTTCTTGATCAGTTAGTTTTGTTAAATACCTTCTTTGCATGTTAATTCCCCGTGATATCAGCTGGCTGTCATTTAATGGCCGTGTTTTGCAAGAAGCGAATGATCCTACCGTACCGCTTCAACAACGTATTCGATTTCTGGGAATTTTTTCAAATAATCTAGATGAGTTTTTTAGAGTTCGCGTGGCTACCCTCAAAAGGATGTCGGACTATAGCGCAAGACGTAAAAAACTTAACATTGACATAGATGTTAATGCTCAACAAATTCTGGATGAGATCCAGATGATAGTATTGCGTCAGCAAAACGAATTTGAGCGAATATGGAAGAATATTTTACAAGAGCTTAAGCAACATCGCGTATTTCTGAAAAATGAAAGGCAGCTTACCATGCCGCAGCAACTGTTTGTGCGTGAGTTTTTTGAAACACAGGTTCGTAATTACGTAATCCCGCTAATGATCGAAGCGTTACCGGAGCTGCCCTATATTCGGGATAAGAGCATTTACCTGGGTGTTGTCATGCGCAAAAAAAATACGGCCTATCAAGATCAATATGCGTTAATTGAGGTTCCTGTAAAATCAATTGGTCGATTTGTTCAGTTACCTTCTTCGGGTAGTGAAAAGCACATTATACTTCTTGAGGATATAATTCGTTTCAACCTTCCCCGTATTTTCCCCTATTTCGACTTTGATCTTTTTGAAGCCTGGCTATTCAAGGTCACTAAAGATGCGGAGTTGGATATGGACCATGACTTGTCAATGAGTTTTGTAGAAAAAATGGCCAAAGGGATTAAGAATAGAAGGAAAGGTAAACCGGTTCGTTTTGTCTATGACAAGGAAATGGACAATGGACTTTTGCAATATCTGATTGGTCGGTTGGGGCTTACTAAAAAAAGTGCCATCATACCCGGAGGTCGCATACATAACTTCCGGCATTTCATGGATTTTCCAAAAGTGCTGCCATCCACACAGGTTCGCAAACCAGCATTTACACATCCATTATTACGGCAGAAACTTCGTGTAACAGATGTTGTATTACAAAAGGATGTCATGTTGCATTTTCCCTATCATTCTTTTGACTCCTTGATTGATATGTTGCGTGAAGCGGCCATGGATGCCACGGTAGAGCGAATACAAATAACTGCTTATCGACTTGCTTCCTCTTCACGTATTATTCACGCCTTGATTAATGCTGCAAGGAATGGTAAATCAGTTGTGGTAATGCTTGAGTTGAAGGCAAGATTTGATGAGGAAGCAAATCTCGAGTGGAAATCAGTACTGGAAGAGGAGGGGATTCGGGTTCTTTTAGGAGTACCTAATATGAAGGTGCATGCTAAACTTTGTGTTATTACGCGTAGGGAGAAACAAAAACTGCAGTACTATGGTTTTGTGAGCACGGGAAATTTGAATGAATCTTCTGCTCGTGTTTATGCGGACCATTGTTTATTAACATCCTCACCTGCCATCATGCGGGATGCTATGCGTGTTTTCGAATATCTAGAAAAGTGGCAACGCGGAATGATGCCGCTTAGGAAGTGTAAAGCTTTATTAGTTTCGCCTGTATCTATGCGATCGGGTATTGCTCGCATGATTGAGCAGGAAATTAAAGCTGCACGCACCGGAAAAAAAGCAAAGATCATTATCAAGCTGAATTCACTTAGCGACCCCGCCCTGATCAAATTATTAAATAAGGCTGCATCCAGTGGGGTGGAGCTTCATCTGATTGTCAGAGGAATTTATTGCGCGCAATTTCCACTTTCAAAAAAGAGACTACCACCACACGCAATTAGTATTGTGGATGAGTATTTGGAGCATGCACGTGTATTGGTTTTTTATAATAAAGGCAAAGAGCGGGTATTTATTTCCTCTGCCGATTGGATGGTCAGAAATCTCGACTATCGGGTTGAAGCAGCCGTGGAGATAATTGACTCGACTATTCGTAAAGAAATGCTTAGTATTCTTGAAATTCAGCTTGCCGACAATGTGAAGGCAAGATTGTTGAATGATTCGCTGAATAATCAATATGCCTTAAGTAAAAACAAACAATCAGTTCGTTCGCAGGTCTTGATTGCAGATTTTTTACAACGAGCGTCTTCAAGGAGATTTAATAAACAACCTAGCTAATAGGTAGTGTAAAGCCGATAGTAGTTCCCACTTGCTCGGTACTCCTGGCGTGTATAGTTTCCCCGTGTGCTTCGATTATATGTTTACAAATGGCCAGCCCTAAGCCACTTCCGGTGATATCTCGGGCGCGTCCTATTTCTGTACGATAGAATCGTTCGAAAATTCTGGTGATTTCTTTTTCGGCTATCCCAATCCCATCGTCAGTAATTTCAATTAGAATGTGTTTGCCATCTGTTTTGTACATGGACGCAGTAATGCTACCATTTTGCTTTCCATATTTACGTGCATTCTCTACAAGGTTTGATAAAACCTGTCTGATTTTTTCTTTGTCAGCGAATACTATTAGCGGGGTTTCACATTCTTTTTTTATCGAGCATTGAATTGTATTGCCTTCAGCGGTGGATTCTGTCATTTCAAAAACTTCTCTTACTAAATCTTGGATGATGAATGATTGTTTTATGAGAGGAAGTTCGCCGCGCTCTAATTTTGAAATCTGCTCAAGATCTGAAAGAAGATTGGAAAGCCTTTCTACATTTCGTCCAGCATTTTCCAAATATTTTTTATTCACTTTCGGATCATCTAATGCTCCATCCAACAAGGTTTCAATATATCCTTGAATCGAAAAAATGGGTGTCTTGAATTCGTGGGATAAATTTTGTAAAAACTCTTTTCTGAATTGCTCATTTTGTCGGAGCAATTCCATTTCCGTTTCATTTTCAATAGCCCAGTCCTCTACATCTTTACTAACCTCTTCCAGTGTTTTAGGAGGGAGAATGTACTTATAGTAGGTCTCCTCCTTTTTGGTGGTTTTTGTCTTGTGAATAAACTTATAGATCAGTTTTATTTTTCGGTTGATAAATCGTTCTAAGAGGGAGTTGATTACAAAATAGCTGATTAGAAAAAGGGCTGTAAACGACAACAAGCCGAGCGCCCATTTACCAGAGGCCCAGATAACCAACAGACTTTCTGGTATGGAAAGAATCAGGGCAGCCGTCAATGCAATTTGACGGGGTGTAATATTGCTTTCTCGGTTTGACATAGATCTGTAGCAGTAAAGGTAGTAAGCGCAAGAACCAATTAAAGCACAAATTTATACCCTACGCCTTTTACTGTTTTTATGCAGTCGATTCCGAGTTTCTGTCTGATCTTGCGAATATGAACGTCAATAGTGCGGTCGCCAACGATTACTTCATTCCCCCATACTTGGGTAAGAATTTCGTTTCTAAGAAACACACGTCCTGGTTTGTTGGCCAGTAAATGAAGTAACTCAAACTCTTTCTTGGCCAGGGTAATAGATTTACCTTCTACTGTAACTAGAAATTGTTCGGTATTGATGGATAATGAACCGGCGGACAGTGTAGCACTTTCCGGTTTATTTTGTCTTCTAAATAAAGCTTGCAGGCGACTTATTAATACTTTTGGACTTACTGGTTTGCCTATATAATCGTCAGCTCCTGTTTCCAGTCCTTTTACTACTGAGCCATCGTCATTTAATGCAGTTAACATTACAATGAGTGTTTCACTAAACTGAATCTGTGATCGTAAGATCTTACATACTTCCACACCTGATTTTTTTGGCATCATAACATCCAACAGAATCAGGTCAGGTTTATTTTTTTTTGCTTTGTCCAGCGCCTCGTCTCCATCTTTGGCAAGGATTACTTCGAATCCCGCAGCACTTAGGTTGTATTGTAATAATTCGCGGATATCCGGCTCGTCATCTGCAATGAGTACTTTACGGGCCTTATTTTCCATCAGTTGGCGTTTTAACAAAGTTATCTTTTATTTCATGCAACACTTAGTCTTGTATTTAAAGGATAACTAGACTTAATGATAACTTAATATTAACGGCCGAACAGTAACTTTGTGGCCGGATGCAGACGCTATTTAGAATAACTATTCAGTTACTTTTTTTAGGCCTTGGAATCACAGATGCTGTTGCCCAACCCGGTCAGGCATATTTTGATCCACCGGCCGGTTATAAGCCTGAGTTCCGAAGAGAGCGTAATCATGAGCTGATTCGCGAGGAGCAACGCCTGATCATGGAGAGTGATGGGGTCAAGGACAGTCGATTTACACCTGGAGAAAGTGAGCCGCTCAATAGCGCACTTACTCACGCCCTTCAACATGAGGTTAGCCGAATCGCCTACCAGATCGAAACAGATCCTGCTTTTGACCATCGTCTTAAAGTCAATTATCTTTTTGGGTTGGAGAATCTTTTGAAGTTTTTCAGAGAACGTTGGAGACGATTGGGTATAGAAGGAGTTAATCCACAATATCTCTCGCTCCTAATCGCTAATTATGAAGCTTGTGTTTCTAATGACAAAAAAGGTCTCAGTGTCTCCAGTTTTGTTGTGAGTCTTCCCTATGATGCTGGAACTAATTTGATGGCTGCGGGAATCTTTGAAAAGAATCCCGGTTATCAAATTTGCAGAGAGAATTTATTACTCAAGTATTGCACGCTGCTGCCGGAAAAAACATTTTCTGTGTTACAGAAAAATCCGGATGTATCAATAGCGGATAGTTTAATCAAAGTAGTAGCTCGAAAATTTCCTCGACAACTCTACGATTATGCTGCTGCTGGTGATCGATTAGGACAACGGATCCGTGCTATACAAGATGACGCGTATGTAGCCTTGGTAGCCCGCATGGCACTCAGTAAAAGTGGGCAACAGTATTTCCCCTTTGTTGATAATATTTTGCAAGGACGAACCACCTTGGATCAAATTGATGCAGTAAAAGAAGATACACTTGGGTATTATCGTTTGTTAGTGGCCACACAGCTGGACTATGTCAAGCGAGCTATACAAGGAGATACTGCTATGGAGTCAAAGGCCTTGGCTCGTCGTTTGGAGGATAAGGCACGTTCTCATTTTGTGACTGTCATTAATGCGCTGCATAATGAGAAGGACTTACAAGTTCGTTTTAAAATTTTACAGCCGCTTAGTGCTGCCGAGTTGTATTACCTGGCAGTTTCCTCTGATGGTACTATTTATACCTCCAGTTTTGTGCGTGGCGTTTATCCAATGATGATGTCACGCATTGGTAATCGAGGGGACTCCTTATTGAAAGAAATACGATTTGATCGTTATCGAAAGTTTATCAAGATGGCGGCTGCCTTCAATACCTTGGATGAATTTTTAGCTTCTTTTCCGTCCGCTTCAAGAAAAGGTGTAGAAGATCCTGCCAATACGCTTATGCGCGCCTTTGTAAAAAATCTGGATAAAACGGATGGGTTAGAAGACGGAGCCGATGTGGCAGATTCCTATGCAAGTATTGCGGAAACGCTGCTACCGGTTGCTAAACGTATGCTTGAAAATATTCAAGAGAATCAGCGAGAGGCTGTGCAGCAGGGTAGTCGAAAAGGCATGGTTATCTACTCCATTCTTGAAAAATTATTTTTATCGGCGGACAGCACACGAAAAATTGATCTGACAAAAGAATTAGGTATACCCCCAGTTTATCAAGTTCCTTTTAAGGATTTGGCTGATGATAGTGGTCGTGTGAATATCCAGTTATTCATCTACGGGGACAAAGATGGAATTGGGGTATTCCCAGGTCTTGTCAATCTATTTAATAATAATAATTGGAAAATAGATCCTTCGAATAAGTATTGGGTTCGCATTACCTCCGCCAAGGGTAAGCCTGTTACATTATATATGAATCGTCCGTTGCCGGAGGAGCAAAATGAAGATGCAAAGGCACAAGAGGAATTAAATATATACCTCCAGCAACAGGGCATCACACCTCGCATCACCATCAACCGTGGGCACAGTTATAATGCTCCTTACACGATTGCCCAAATGTCACCCGCTTCAAAAATTGTATTTATGGGTTCTTGTGGGGGCTACAATATGATCCATGATATTTTGCAAAAAGCCCCAGATGCGCATATCATAGGAACTAAACAAATCGCAGATGCACCTGTGAATAACCCCTTTCTTCGTTTATTGATGGAAAAATTACGAACCGGAAATGATATCGAATGGATTGGTTTCTGGAAAGAACTTGATAAAATTGTAACGGACAAGATCTTTGAAGATTATGTTCCTCCGCATAAAAATCTCGGAGCCTTATTTATAAAGGCCTATACGAAAGCCATGACTTCTCCCTCAACTCTTTGACGTGTCTGCATCTACCGCTTCATTTTTTGATTGGAAATTATTGCGTCGTGTAATGGGCTATGCGGCTCCTTATAAAAATCGTTTCTGGATTTCAGTAATACTCGCAATTGTGTTGGCAGCCCTTACGCCGTTGCGACCCTTGTTGATCCAGCGAACGGTCAATGAATATATAGTAGGGGAGATCCCACGTATGGTGATTTTGGTAACTATGATTCAACTGGGAATCATTTTAATAGAAACCGCATTACGATTTGGATTTACTTTTCTAACTGCCTGGCTTGGTCAGGCCGTTGTGATGGATCTTCGGTTGGCTACCTACGATAAAATTCTTCGGTTGCATCTTTCTCAATTTGATCGCACCCCCGTTGGAACGCTGACTACGCGTACCGTAAATGATATCGAATCGATCAATGATATTTTTGCCGAAGGGCTTGTGCCTATCATTGCAGATATTCTTTCGATTGTTTGTGTGCTCACCTATATGTTTTCGGCGGATTGGAGACTGACCTTGATTGCACTGATTCCCTTCCCCATAATTTTGATCGCTACTTATATTTTTAAAGAAAGTATCAATCGTTCTTTTCAATCGGTTCGAAATGCAGTGGCAGCTTTGAATGCATTTGTGCAGGAGCACCTGACCGGAATGTTTATTGTGCATGCATTTGCTGCGGAGCAATTGGAATTGGATAAGTTTAAAAAAATCAATCGTCAACACAGAGATGCCAATATCAAAGCCATATTTGCTTACTCAGTCTTTTTTCCTGTAGTAGAAATTGTATTGGCACTTTCTATCGGGTTAGTGGTTTGGTATACCGCTAAAGAAGCCTTGGCTTTGCAGCAGAGTCAACAAGGGACTGTGATTGCATTCATCCTTTGTTTGAATTTGTTGTTCCGTCCCTTACGGGTGTTGGCTGATAAATTCAATGTGTTGCAGATGGGTGTTATTGCAAGCGAACGGGTTTTCAACGTATTGGACAATCCGGAGGCAGCACCCCCATTCACGAATAAACCATTGGAAAATTTGCGTTTCAAGGGTAAGATTGAATTTGAGAATGTTCATTTTGCCTATGATCCTGCCGTACCCGTTTTAAAGGGAATTTCTTTTGTTGCTCATCCAGGCGAAACCATTGCTTTAGTAGGGCCTACCGGTAGTGGGAAAACTTCTATTACCAGCTTGTTAACCCGTTTATATGATTTTCAGTCAGGTCAAATAAAGATCGATGACATTGCCATCCAGTCCTATGAACTAGAAAGCTTGCGAGGTCAGGTTGGCGTTGTTCTACAGGATGTTTTTTTATTCTCTGGATCTATCTTTGATAACATCACACTACGCAACACCTCCATTAGTCGGAATCGGGTAGAGGAGGCCGCCCGGATGATTGGCTTGCATGATTTTATTTGCTCACTGCCTGGTGGCTACGATTATGATGTTCGAGAGCGAGGGTTGACTTTATCGCTTGGGCAGCGTCAACTACTTTCCTTTATTCGGGCCTTGTTGTACAATCCATCCATCCTGATCTTGGATGAGGCTACCTCCTCCATTGATTCTGAAAGTGAGCAGTTGATCCAGCAGGCGATTGAAAAATTGGTGCAGGGGCGAACCTCCATTGTTGTTGCACATCGTCTATCCACCATTCGCAAAGCAAACAGGATCATTGTCTTGGGGAAAGGAGAGCTCCTGGAGATGGGAACGCATGCCGAGTTAATAGCTAAAAATGGGCATTATGCCCAGCTTTGCAGGGTGCAGTTTCCGGAAAGCATGGGGTCCTAAACCTGTTCTGAAATCCCCGCTCTGATTTGCCTTTTTTTCCTCGGTTTTTCAGCCCCTCACCCCTATCTTTGCGCAAAATTTCGAGGCAGGTATGTGCTGTAGCCCCAAAAACAACTTCAAAGCCCTTCTTTTTATACTGGTTTTTGCCTTTTCACCCTTGGTTTTTAAGGCACAGAATCATGCCCAACACGATGCGCATGACACTGAAACCGGTGCTGCAAAAGCCGAGCATGCGGCTCCTGTCAAAGAGAAAAAATTTGATGCAGCCGAGGTGATCTTTGGTCACGTATTGGATGGACATGAGTATCATTTCATGGACATCGGAGAGCATCCTGTAACCCTTCCATTACCGATCATTCTATATTCACCTTCTCGGGGCACCTGGGATATATTTATGTCCTCTCATTTTGAACATGGACATGCTTCTTACAAAGGGTATACGATGCTTAACAAGCATGCCATCCATGAATTAGGTTTGGACCAAAAGAAATTTTCTGAGGGGACAATCATTCCGCTTGATGCCAATGGAAAATATGATCCTGCGGTTACTTATTACGATCTCTCTATGACTCGTAATGTGGTTCAAATGTTACTAGCGCTTATCATTTTTACTGTCATAATGTTTCGTGTGGCAGGTCGGTACAAGAAAGGAGTGGGAGTTACTTCTGCACCACAAGGTTCTCAAAGTTTACTCGAGCCAATCATCACTTTTGTACGTGACGAAGTTGCTAAGCCTAATTTGGGTCATAAATACGAGCGCTATTTGCCCTTTTTGTTAACGGTGTTCTTCTTTATTCTTGTCAATAATATTTTTGGTCTAATTCCCGGTTCTGCCAACGTAACGGGGAATATTGCCTTTACCGTTGTACTGGGGTTGATTTCATTTGTGGTTATTTTATTCAGTTCCAACAAACATTACTGGGGTCATATTTTCAATCCACCTGGAGTACCACTGGGTGTAAAATTTATTCTGGTTCCCGTTGAATTCTTGAGTGTATTCATCAAGCCCTTTGCCCTGATCATTCGTCTTTTTGCCAACATGGTAGCTGGACATATCATTATCATCTGTTTGATTTCACTCATTTTCATTTTTGGCGAACTCAATCCAATTGCTGGATGGGGCGCTTCTCCATTGTCTCTTGCCTTTACTGTATTTATTTACCTGATTGAGGTACTAGTTGCCTTTCTTCAGGCTTTTATATTCACCATGCTCAGTGCAGTATTTATTGGTCAGGCCCTGGAGGGCGATCATCATGAATCTGCAGAAGGAGCGCATCATTAATTTTTATTTTTTAACCCTCAATACAACTCACATGGATCTTATGAATGTAATGCTACTCGCTGAAGTTGCAAATGCAGGTGGTGCCGTAGGAGCAGGTCTTGCTGCTATCGGAGCCGGTATCGGTATCGGACAGATTGGTAAAGGAGCCCTCGAGGCCATTGCCCGTCAGCCTGAAGCCAGCAACGACATCCGCGGTAACATGATCCTGACAGCTGCCCTTGTAGAAGGCGCTGCACTGTTCGCGATCATCGTAGGCTTTTTGGCCATGGTACTCTAAGTACTGGTCACGTAACTACTGCGTCCGATGCACAGGGCGGATGACGCAGTAGTTCTCTATTAAAAAATGAAATTCATAATAGCATGAATCTGTTAACTCCCGGTTTTGGTCTACTGATTTGGACGCTCCTTGCGTTCTTGGCGGTTTTTTTCTTGCTTGCAAAGTTTGCATGGCCTGCCATCATCAATGGATTACGCGAGCGCGAGCAGAGCATCACCTCTTCCTTGGAGACAGCCAAGCGTGTCCAGGCTGAGATGACGCAGCTGAAGAGCGAGAACGAAGCTTTGTTGGCGCAGGCTCGTGAAGAGCGTGCGCAATTGCTGAAAGAAGCGCGTGAAACCAAAGACCGCATCATTGCTGAAGCGAAAGAACAGGCAAAAACCGAAGCCAATAAGATTATGGTTGAAACGCAAGCGGCTATCCAAGCACAACAAATGGCTGCTCTTACTGAAGTAAAGAATCAGGTTGGAAAGCTTGTGATTGAAGTAAGCGAAAAAGTACTCCGCAAAGAACTAGAGAACAAGGCTGCGCAAGAAGCGCATATCAAAGGCCTTGTTGATGGTGTTAAAATGAACTAATTCCGCCCCATGCCTAATCCACGTTTAGCTGCCCGATATGCCAAGTCCTTACTGGATTTTTCTGTTGAGAAAGGTCAGTTGGAACAGGTTTATGCCGATATGCAGTGGTTACAGGAAGTTTGCAAGAGTAGTCGTGATTTTGCGAATATGCTTCGCAGTCCCATCATCAAATCTGATGTGAAGGGTAAGATTATCCGCGCCGTTACACAAACTCATTTGAGTGAATTGACTAGTGCTTTCAATCAATTGCTGGTTACAAAAAACAGGGAAAGCTATCTTCCTGAAATTTGTTCTGCCTTTATTAAAACGTATAAAGAACAAAAAGGAATTAAAACCGTTCATCTCACCACTGCTTCTCCTGCAACCGCTGAAGTAAAGCAATCTATCCTTGATCAGGTAAAAAAATCAGGAGGGTATACGCAGGTTGAACTCCAGGAAAAAGTAGATCCTGCATTGATTGGTGGTTTTGTATTACAGGTAGACGATAAGCTGATCGATGCAAGTGTGGCCTACGATTTAAAAGCTATTGCTAAACAATTTGAGAATAACGATTTTGTATATAAGATCAAATAACAAGTAAATCAAGTTATATGCCAGAGATTAAACCCGATGAAATTAGTGCGATACTCAGACAACAGCTGAGTAATTTCAATGCCACGGCTGACCTCGAAGAGGTGGGCACGGTGTTACAAATCGGAGATGGTATTGCCCGTGTATATGGATTAGGAAATGTACGTTATGGCGAACTCGTGGAATTCGAAAACGGTGTACGTGCAATTGCCTTAAACCTTGAAGAAGATAATGTGGGTGTGGTATTGATGGGAGAAACAGGTGGTATTCAGGAAGGTGCCAAAGTGAAACGTACCGGACAGATCGCTTCTATCAAAGTAGGAGAGGGAATGTTAGGTCGCGTGGTAAATACTTTGGGACAAGCTATCGATGGTAAAGGTCCTATCACAGGTGATCTATACGAAATGCCTTTGGAGCGTAAAGCACCCGGTGTAATTTTCCGTGAGCCTGTAAAAGAACCGCTTCAAACTGGTATCAAAGCGATTGATGCGATGATCCCTATTGGACGCGGACAGCGTGAGTTGGTGATCGGTGACCGCCAGACAGGAAAAACAGCCATCTGCATAGACACCATCATCAATCAAAAAGAATTTTACAAAGCAGGTAAACCTGTTTATTGTATCTATGTAGCTATTGGACAGAAAGCATCTACCATTGCCGGTGTAATGAAAACATTACAGGATAATGGAGCGATGGATTATACTATTATCGTAGCTGCCTCTGCTTCTGATCCTGCACCTCTTCAATTCTATGCGCCATTTGCAGGTGCGGCTATTGGAGAATTTTTCCGTGATACTGGCCGTCCTGCGTTGATTATCTATGATGATCTTTCTAAGCAGGCGGTTGCTTATCGTGAGGTTTCCTTGTTGCTTCGTCGTCCTCCAGGACGTGAGGCCTACCCTGGAGACGTATTCTATCTCCACAGTCGTTTGCTTGAGCGTGCTGCTAAAGTGATCAACGACGATAATGTGGCTAAGAACATGAATGATGTTCCTGATAGTATTCGTCATTTGATCAAGGGTGGTGGATCATTGACTGCACTTCCAATTATTGAAACACAAGCAGGTGACGTATCTGCTTACATCCCTACCAACGTAATCTCTATTACGGATGGTCAGATATTCTTGGAAACTAACTTATTCCTTTCTGGTATTCGTCCTGCGATTAACGTGGGTATCTCTGTGAGCCGCGTGGGTGGTAACGCACAGATCAAGTCCATGAAAAAAGTGGCCGGTACCTTGAAATTGGACCAAGCGCTTTACCGCGAGTTGGAGGCCTTCTCCAAATTCGGTGGAGACTTGGATGCTGCAACCAAGAATGTAATTGACAAGGGTGCTCGTAACGTGGAAATTTTGAAACAAGCTCAATATTCTCCGTTCACTGTGGAGAAACAAGTAGCCATTATCTATCTTGGAACAAACGGATTACTGAAAGATGTTGCCGTTAATCGCGTGAAGGAGTTCGAAGAGCATTTCCTTATGGAAATGGACAACAAACTTCCTGATGTGATGGCGGAATTCAAAAAAGGTAATCTGCCTGAGGATGGAATCAAGAAGATGGTTGAATTGGCGAAGGGCTTGATCCCTCAATATAAAAAGTAAGCAAGCCTTTGTTATCAGTCCGCGGACTCACTAAACAGTTTGGTGAATTCACTGCTGTGAATGATCTCTCATTCAACGTAGACCAAGGACAGGTGTATGGATTTCTGGGTCAAAACGGCGCCGGAAAATCTACTACTATTCGTATGCTACTTTCCCTAATTCGTCCTACTGCAGGAGAAATCAATTTTTTTGGCCAGTCACTCTTTACGCATCGAAAGGAAATTTTGTCTCAGATTGGAGCTATTGTAGAAAAACCTGATCTCTACAAATATTTGTCTGCGATGGAGCATTTGAATCTTTTTGCAAGATTTGGAGGACATCGACCTGATCAAAAAAAGCATTTATTGTTATTGGAGAAAGTAGGACTAGCTCAACGAGCACATAGCCGTGTTGGCACCTATTCCCAGGGTATGCGTCAGCGGTTGGCATTAGCATGTGCCTTAGTGAATGATCCAAGTTTATTGATTCTGGACGAACCCACAAATGGATTGGATCCGCAAGGAATTGCTGATATGCGGCAATTAATTCGTTCGCTCTGTAAGGAGCAAGGAAAAACCGTGCTTGTCTCTTCGCATTTGTTGAGTGAAATTGAAATGATCGCTGATCGGGTTTTGATTATTCATAAAGGGAAGAAAGTGGCTGAAGAGTCGATGCAGTCTTTGACTGAAAAGGCAGGACAATTAAAACTCCAGGCCCTTCCTGAAAAAAGATATGTGTTGGAGGCTTATTTTCTTTCTTTAACCAGTCAATAATGTTTGCGTCTATTTTATATACGGAGTTGTTTAAAATTTTTCGCCGACCGCGAACGTATATTTCTTTTGGGGCCATTGCCGTAATTGTATTACTGGTTCAGTTTGCCTTGCGTGTAAATGGAACAGAGTTTATTCGCTTTTTTACCGATAGTCAGGCCGATACGTTTGAAATACCCGAAAGTCAGATCCTCAACGGTTATTTTGTTTGTGTAGCCATTCTTCATTTGATCTTGATACATGTGCCTTTATTAATTGCTTTGATTGCTGGCGACATGATTGCAGGAGAAGCGCAGACTGGTACACTTCGGATGTTAGCAGCACAGCCTGCCTCTCGCACTACCTTATTACTGGCTAAATTTTCTGCCAGTACTATCTATGTAATTCTATTGTTGCTTTGGATGGCGTTGTTTGCATTGGGTGGAAGTTTACTTTTATTTGGGCAGGAAGACTTGGTGGTGTTTCGTGAAACAGATCTGCATATTATCAGTCAGCAAGATGTGATTTGGCGTTTTGTGGCGGCATTTATTTATGCAGCACTTGCATTGACTATGATTGCTGCGCTGGCCTTATTGCTTTCTGTGTTTGCTGAAAATGCACTCGGTCCTATTGTAGCTACCGTTTGTATTGTAATTGTATTTACCATTTTGCAGCAATTGAAAGTACCCGTATTTGAGCAAACAATTAACCCCTGGTCCTTTACCACACATATGTTGGGCTGGAAAGGATTTTTTTATGTAGAGAAAACAAGCGAGGGGGTTACCATTAATGGATCGATTGAAAATCCAATAGCTTTGGTCAAAAGTGGCGCCATTCTTATTGGCTACACAGTATTGTTTGTGTTTATTGCAGAGCGGGTCTACCGAAAAAAAGACATTTTATGTTAAGATTAGTGTGGATCAGCTTATTTATACTATGCAGCAATTGGGCTATAAGCGCAAGTATCGATCCTGCTACACTGCTCGCAGGCGTTAAAAAGAAATATGATCTGGTTCGTGATTATACAGCGAGTGCGCAACTTAAAACAAATGTTCTTTTTATAAAAGCACCGTTATCACAAGTAACAGTTTATTACAAGCGCCCCGATCAATTAAAAATAAAAAATCAAAAGGGGATATCCTTTGTTCCTAAAGGAACCGTAAATATCAATCTGAATAATGTATTAGGTCTTCGCAATTTTGAAGCCATTGCAGCAGGAACTGCTTTGATAGACGGCATTAATTGTGAAATCATCAAAATATTCCCCTTGAATGACGAAGAGGATATTACCCGTGCTACGTTGTACGTTGATCCAGCTCGTTTGCTGGTGGTGAAGTCGATTATTAGCACACGGGAGAGTGGCACGTATCAAATTTCTATGCAGTATGGGGCCTATGTATCCTGGGGATTACCGGATCGTGTTTGGGTAGAGTTCAATACCCGTGAGTTTAAATTGCCAAAAGGAACTACACTGGATTATAATAATGGAGCAACTAACGTAACAACTCCTAAGGGACCACAGAAAGGGAAAGTAGAAATTTTGTACCGTTCTTACAAAATCAACCAGGGTGTATCAGACGAAATTTTTCGCTGATCAGTCCTCTAGCGATTCATCTTTTGCATTAGCAAACATAGCTCTCGAAGTTTTACGCAGCAGATTATTTCTATCGGCTGCATATCCCTTGCGTTGATTGATAATGTCTATACAGCCAAATACAGCTGTCATAAAGGAAGTGTGGTCTGCTATATTTTTCCCTGCAATATCAAATGCTACTCCATGATCGGGTGAGGTGCGTACCACAGGAAGCCCAGCTGTATAATTAACACCATCTCCTCCAGCTATTGTTTTGAAAGGTACTAGTCCTTGATCGTGATACATCGATAGCACCGCATCGAATTGTGCATAGCTTCCTCTTGCAAAAAATGCATCGGCCGGATACGGACCCACCGCCAGTATATTATTATTTTTTGCTTCTTTAATGGCAGGACGAATAATAGTTTCCTCTTCTTTCCCAATTAGTCCCTCATCACCGGCATGTGGATTTAAGCCTAGTACTGCAATACGCGGCTTATCAATTCCAAAATCCTTCTGCAAGCTATGATGTAGGGTTTGCAATTTTGAGAGAATCTTCTCCTTTGTTAGCTGTCCAGCTACTTGTGCCACAGAAACATGTTCAGTGACCAAAGCTACCCGCAGGATTTCTGCAGTCATTAGCATCACCACTTCCTTGGCCCCAAAAAAATCCTTCAAATAAGGGGTATGGCCTGTATAGGCAAAATCAAAGGATTGGATATTTTTCTTGTGGATGGGTGCCGTTACTAACCCGTCAATTTGTTGTTGCTTCAGTGCTGCTACAGCCGTTTGCAAAGAAAGAACCCCATACTTTCCTCCCTCAGGTGTTAACTGTCCGGGTTTAATATCTACATCCTCTTCCCAGCAATTGAACACATTAATCTGTTTATGATTGATTCGATTCAGTTCTTTACAACTGGCATAGTTCAGGTTGCAATCGGGAATAGTTTTCTTATAAAAGTTGATGGCTTTATTGGAAGCAAAAATCACTGGCGTGCAGTGTTCCAGCATCCGACTGTCCATAAATGTTTTAATGATCAGCTCAATGCCGATGCCATTTAGGTCTCCGCAAGAAATGCCGATTACTGGTTTGGGTGTATTCATGCTTTTGAGTTGCCTGTAAAATTACGAATAATTGCTTGGCCAATCCGAGTACATTTGTAGCCATGTATACCCTTAAAAAATCCTTGGGACAACATTTTTTGCGTGATGAGAATATTTGCAAAAAAATTGTTGAGGCCTTGCAACAGCATTCCTTTACGCAGCTGTTGGAAGTAGGCCCTGGTGGAGGTGCGCTCACTAAATATCTTATTCAACTCCCGGGTATTTCTTTTAAAGCGGTGGAATTAGATCAGGAGAAAGTGGATTATCTGCTCAACACCTACCCGGTCCTGCAAGGAAAAATTATTCATCAGAGTTTTTTAGACTTGATGCCCCCCTTTCAAGGCTCTTTTACAGTGATTGGTAATTTTCCCTATAATATTTCCACGCAGATTCTTTTTCATGTTTTGGACTGGCGTCAACAGATCGATGCCGTCATCGGTATGTTTCAAAAGGAAGTTGCACAGCGAGCCGCCGCTCCTCATGGAAGTAAAACTTATGGGGTACTTAGTGTATTGATACAGGCTTTTTTTGAAGTGGAGTACTTATTTGATGTGGCCGAAGGATGTTTTAATCCTCCGCCTAAGGTCAAAAGCGGGGTGATTCGATTACGTCCACGAAAAGCGGTACCGCCGATGCGAAGTGAAAAGGAGTTCACAACCTTAGTCAAAACTGCTTTTAATCAGCGGCGTAAAACACTCCGAAATGCTTGCAAGTCATTGTTTGATTCTGCTACTCTCTCGGATCCCTTGTTTTTAAAGAGAGCTGAACAACTCTCTGTGGAGGAATTTGCCCAATTGAGTTTTCGCATGCGGCAGACCGGGACTGCTTAACTTTGTCGGTTCAACATGACTCCTGGTTCATCCCAAAATAGTGTATTAATTACAGGAAGTGCTCATCCTGTATTAGCTCGTTCGCTAGAAGCGGCTGGGTATGTAGTGGATCAACGCCCCACAATTACACAACAGGAGTCGGAAGCTTGTATTGGAAACTATACGGGACTTGTTTTAACAACGCGTATCAAAGCGGATGAAGCATTATTGCAAAAAGCGGTGAAACTGAAATGGATCGGCCGTTTGGGAAGTGGTATGGAACTAATTGATACAGATTTTGCCACCCAACATGGAATTGTTTGTGTGAGTAGCCCGGAAGGGAATCGACTTTCTGTTGCAGAGCATGTATTGGGAATGATCTTGGGACTGAATCATAAAATTGCGGCTGCTGATTTGGAAGTACGTCGTCGTCATTGGAAAAGGGAGCAGAATCGCGGTACTGAATTGAGTGGCAAAACGGTTGGCATTATCGGTTATGGGAATACGGGCAGCGAGTTGGCGCGACTTTTGGTTCCATTCAACGTGAACCTACTAGTATATGATCGTTTTAAATCTGGCTTTGGAAATGAATTTGTGCAAGAATCTACACTTGAAGCTATTCAGCAACAGGCAGAGATCATTAGCTTTCATGTGCCACTCACTGAATTGACAGCCGGTATGGTGAACGCAGCCTTTCTAAATACACTGCAACGGCAACCGCTATTAGTGAATACATCCCGGGGTGCTATTATTAAGTTGGAGGATTTGATCAATGCATTAGACCAGGAAAAGTTACGAGGGGTAGCGTTAGACGTTCTTCCCAATGAAGACCTTAGTTCCTATACACCTCTTGAAAATGAACAACTTGAAAGGCTAACCTGTAAGAATAATGTCTTATTAACGCCTCATATTGCAGGGTATAGTTATGAGGCTTTTGAACGGATGTCTGCCGTTTTGCTTGAAAAGTTGGGAATGAAGGCTGTTTTTTAAAATTTGTATATTTGCATTCTGCGCAACGCTTCGGTAACCACTGAGGCGTTGCTCTTTTTTTAACAACAAGCCAAGATCATGAGTACCATTCAGTATGTAACAAAGGAAACACTAGAGCAGATGAAAGCTGAGTTGCAGCGTATGCGGGCCGTGGATCGTCCAGCTGCTAGTAAAGCGATTGCAGAAGCACGCGAAAAAGGTGACTTAAAAGAAAATGCCGAATACGATGCTGCCAAAGAAGCCCAGGGAATATTAGAAGCGCGTATTGCTGCACTTGAAGGAGCAATGGCCAATGTGCGTGTGCTGGATGAGTCCTCCATTGATACCAGCAAAGTTTCCATCCTAACTAAGGTGGCGCTTACGAATCTAAAGACCAATAAGCAGGTAGTCTATAAAATTGTGAGCGAGAATGAGGCCGATCTCAAAGCGGGAAAAATTTCAGTCACTTCACCTATTGGAAAAGGTATACTTGGTAAAAAGGTCGGCGAAACAG